>Ga0268265_10000679_pt1 | contig 33556 bp, 30 predicted proteins | sample KBSSwiS52_FD_190355 | JGI IMG/M metagenome (GOLD analysis project Ga0268265, IMG submission 190355) | Switchgrass rhizosphere microbial communities from Kellogg Biological Station, Michigan, USA - KBS Switchgrass S5-2 (SPAdes) (version 2) | ecosystem: Host-associated > Plants > Roots >...
CCGGGCGGCAGTGCGACACTCACCTGCAGTGGCCCGACCGGCGTCGTTTGTCGCACCGCGCCCGCCTGATTATCTGCCCCGGTAAGGTTGACGAGGTGAAGAACGAGACCGTCGCCGCGCTGCTCGAGCCTCGTGGCCAATTTCGCCGGCCCGACCACGCGCAGTGGGACTGCTGGGCCGGTGGCCCAGGCAAGGAGGTTTTCCAAGAGAATCCGGTGATCCGCGATGGGATCTATTCCGTATCGCCGGTCGAAATCTGCCGGCATGTACGCGACCCGGCCCCGGCCGAAGGTGCCGACCACCAAGCCGGGGACAGCCGTTCGTTCTACCCTGGGGTAGACCTCATCGATCGGAGCGCTGGGGAAGGGCGGCACATAAGTCATCAGTACGACGCGGTCGGCGGCGACGGCCTGCGGCCATAGGATGCCGCCGAACGGCAGCAGGTCCGTGGCGTCGAAGCCCTTCAATATCGGGTGGCGCGCTCCCGGCTCGGCGCGCTCGCCGGCTTTGTGAGGGCCGGGCGTCCGCGCCGCATATTCCGGCGTGAGCCGGACATAGTCGTGCCTGGCGGGCCCCGTCGGACGCGCGGGCGGCGCGCCCTGGATAGTGACGCCGAACACGTCCTGCAGCGCATAGTCGCGGCGGGCGCCCCCAGTCACATCGTAGAGGCTGGTGACGCCGGTCGAGATCAGAACGCCGCCGCCGCGCACGAACTCGCGCACGGCCTCGGCTTGCGCGTCGCTCATCACCGCCACCTCGGGCAAGATCAGGACATCGACGCCCCGCAGCCCTGCGCCGAGGCGGCTTTCGTCCCACACCTCATGGGGCAAGTGGGCGTCGCGCAAGGCCTTCGCCATGCCGCGGAAGGGGGCTTCGGAGAGTCTTTGGACCTGTTCGCGGCCGTAGAGCGTCGCTGACGTCGGCGACCAGACCAACGCGATCCTCGCCGGGGCCATCGGCCCGCCCCACCGCTCACCGTTCTGAGCCGCCCAGTTCATCAGGGGCGTCGCGACGGACAGCGTCCGAACGTCCGCGGTCAGGTTCGCCGGAAGCTCGACAGCGGGGGCGAGACCGCCCGTCAGGCCGGCTAGAATTGCGAGGCGCGCTTCGTCGGGCGCCGCGCTGGCCGCTGCGAATGTCCGAACACCTCGGTGATAGGCGGGGGTCAGGAGCACGATCGCCTTCCCGCGCGCCAGGCCCGCCAGATAGAGGCCGTCGTCCACCAGCTCGCCGAACCGCCCGACGCGCGCGGCGTCCGCGTTGTCGACGAACAACATCGGGGCCTCGGCAGCCAGCGCCGCCACGTCGTGGAAGCGCGCGATCTGCGCGGTTCGCACCGTCGGGATGAGGCCGATCCACCGCGCGGAGCGGTTCGCCCGGCGCGCCGCCCTGTCGTTGGCTCGCCACATCTCGGTGCGGCGCGCCCGGTTCCAGGCAATCCACTGGTCGAAGACCGCGGCATCCCGGTCCTTGGGGAAGGGGAGATCGGCGCCGGCAGCCGCGCGGAAGCCGCTCCGGCAGGCGGCGCAATAGCAGATCTTGTCCCAGCCGAGGCCGCTCCAGCCGACGCCAAGCACGCCGTCCACAGGCGCTTGCGTCGCCACCTGTGTAATCCTGTCAGCCATCGCGGCGTCGAAGAAGCCGCCGTTCACGCAAGCAGCGTACCCAGTATCGACCGCGATCGGCTCGCCCTTATCATCCCGTGCGACCCAGGCCGGATTCGCGGCGACGTCTTCGCGCGTCAGCGGTTTTACGGCCACGCTGGCCAGCACCGCCAGGCCCGCGGCGCGCGCCGCTTGAGCCAGCGTCGTCAGCCGGCGAAGCCCTGCGGCCCCGTCACCCGCGGGGAGGACGACTCCCCGGATCAACAACCTGCGCCATTGGGCGGTCCACCACGCCGCATCCGACGCGGCACGATCGGCGAGGTTGACGTAGCACCACGTCTTGGCCGCGCTCCAAGCCGCAGCCCCGTTCGAGGGAGAATCCTCCTGCATCATCGCTGCACGCGCTTTGCGCTCAGGCAGCACCGGGCCGACGCCGGCGTTAGGCAAATCTTGCGCCACTGGGTCATCCTTGTCCTCCAAAGGCATTTATTTATAGGGGTTCGAACCCTTGGCATTCATGCATTCTGCTTCGGTCTATAAGGGTGTCATCTCTGCAGATATGCGTAATCTTATCGGCGCTAAGGCATATGTACAACGAGAAGGTGGCGTAACGCATATAACTTTGCGTAGGAAGTCGCCTGCGACTATCCCGCCGAAACGGCGGGGCTCGCCGGCCTGATCACCGCGTCAGCCATTGCGGATAGGTCGCGTGGATCTTCGGATTGAGGACGCCCGAAGCCATCCGCGAAACCACGTAAAGGCCATCCGCTCGAGCCGCCTTGGTTATCTCTCCGAGCAGGTCGCGATCGGGCGCGAACTCGCTGGTCTCAAGCAGCGGATTCATCTACTTCCTGGCGAAATTCATTTCTACCGATGGATTGAGCGTTGCTTAAGGCGTCTCCACGATGACCGATATGTCGTTCCCCAAATATCAGGCCATGATGGCAGCAGGCGGGCGGTCTCCCGAAGGACAGCGTTCCAAGGGAGGCTATTGATGCGGCACGCATCACCGCAGGCATCGGCCGTGGCGAGCGCTACAGGAGTGCAGACGGGACACGTCGCTCAAAGCAGAAGGCGAGGATGACGATGAAAAGGGGATTTCCAGCTCTGTTGGCCTTAGTAATCGGCTTGGCCGCCGCCAACCCCTGCGAGGCAAAGGAGGAAACAACTCCGATTGTTGCGCCGCTAGTCAAGATATCGACCGACCCATTTCTTGAACTGGAAACCTATCGGCTCTGGCCGGGACGTGCGCGAGATGCGTCGAGCGACGCGCAGAACGAAACACCAACAATGACGGTATTCCGCCCCCAGCGCGGCCAGGCGAACGGGACGGCGATCGTCGTCGCACCGGGCGGAGGATATATTGGCCTCGCTGCCAATCTGGAAGGCCGGCAGGTGGCCGACTGGTTTGCCGCGCATGGAGTGACGGCATTTCTACTCAAATACCGGGTCGGGCCGAAAGCGCGCTTACCCATTCCACTCTATGATGGAAGCCGCGCGGTTCGGTTCGTACGGGCCAATGCCGCAAGTTTCGGCATTGATCCCGGACGGATAGGTATGATCGGCTTTTCCGCTGGCGGCCACCTCAGCGCTATGACCGCAGCGGCTGTAGAACCCGGCAATCCGGCGGATCCCGATCCCGTTAACCGGGTGAGCAGCCGCCCCGACTTCCTGGTTCTGGGCTACCCATGGCTGGAAGCGACGGCGATCAACGCAAAGGGTGGCTCACAATATTGCATGTTCGCCCGGATCAATTGCCGCCCTCAGGACTATGAGAGCTACATGCCGCTGAAAATGGTAACGGCGGACATGCCGCCGACCTTCATCTACCATACGATAAGCGACCATTTGGTTCCAATGGAGGGCAGCCTTCGTTTCGCCATGGCGCTAAAGGCCAAGCGTGTTCCGGTCGAACTCCATGCATTTGCTAATGGGGAGCATGGCTCCGGACTAGGAAATTCGGATCCGTCACTTTCTGCCTGGCCGGAATTGCTTGAAAAATGGCTGCGGGGCCTTGGTTTTCTGCCTGGCAACGCGAAACAATAAAAATACAGATTCCAAAACTTGCGGAACTTCATGAGTTTAGAGCCACCTGAATAGCTCGGCTGAGCTTGAATCGCGAACTTGCCATGGGAGCAGGCCTCAAATCCCTGGGCGATAGCAAAGTGGTCACCAAGCCAACCGCGGGAACCGTGATGGGGACCCTCCGGAACGGCAGGTCTTCGGCGCAGTTTGCGGATAGCTGCCCCTCATTGCCGCCATTTAAGATGGCAGCTACGCCCCCCCAGCCTAAGTCGTTGAAGCCAAAATGGGGCGCGCATATTTGCGCAAGAGATAGGAAGGCGTGCAACTCCATGCATGACAGAAGCTGTTCACATGGAAGTCGTTATACGGCGCGACGCGCGGGTTGTCCGGTGCGTAGGCTTCCCAGAACGTATCGGCTCCGGCCTTCAGCATGCCGCCCCAGTAGGCGCGCATCATCTTCAGGGCCTCTGAGTTGTGACCAGCAACGAACAGGGCCTCCGTGACATAGTGGGTCAGATAAGGTGTGCGGGATTGAACGACGTCGGGGTGGCGAAGCGCGTTGAGGAGCGCGGCAGACTGCATTTTGTGTGTGCCAACGCCTGCAAGAGTCATCCATGCCTGGGAGGCCATTGAAATCTGTCGTTTGCTTCCGCTGACGAAAAGCTTCAGTTCCGGGGACCAGAAGGCTTTTATCGCGGCCGCCTCCGCACGGGCAATCTTATCGGGAAAATCGCTGACGTCCGCCGGATGACCGAGTTTTTCGGCCAACGCCATCACATGTTTCAAGGCATAGATGTAGATGGCGTGGAGCGCTGCGTTACGATCAAGCTGCGGATTCCAGTCGACGAAGGTCAAGATGCCCTTCGGGAGGCTTATCTCACCATCTTCGCCGATCATTTCACCAACAAGACGAACTTGCCTGAGCGCAGCGTTCCAGAGCTCAAGACCGAATGCGACATCGTTAGTGGCAGCAACATAATCGGCGAGGGTGACGGCGAAGAGGGCGCTGTAATCCATCATGAATTCCGGCGCCTGCATGGGACGCGGGTATTCGAAGACGTTGGCCGGCAGCAGGCCATCCTCGCGGGGGAAGGCCGCGAGGAGATACAAGCATCGCTTTACAAGATCATTATTGGGGAAAGTCACATAGCTCGTCAGCGCCTGGAGCCGAAGATCGCCCGTCCACAACCGTTGATCCCGCCGCGGGCCATCCTCGAAGACAGTCTGCATGCAGTCGCGCAGGGTCGCGGCGGCCACGCGGTCCATCTCATGCAGGTCCGCCGGCAATCGCTTCGGGAGAGGGGGAACCGTCCCGGTCGCTGATGTCAACGCATGCGCCCGGATATTGCGGAACGCGATCTTGCGCCCGACCGGCAAACCGAGGAGTTCGATCTTCACGAAACGAAAGGCATAGCGCCTCGGCAGCCGGACAGACGAAGGGACAATGTCTATTGTCACGACCTCTTCCGGCAGCCAGCTTTCGGACAACCATCCTTTGTAGGGGTAGAAGGGCTCTGCTATATCGGGGACGACTTCACCAAAGGTGAAGCGGAGCCGGACAGGCGCGCCTATCGCTTCGCCGATATTCTCGATGTCGAAGGACAGGTGGCCAGCGCGATGCCCCCCGAAGTCGATGACGAGGGTGTCGCCTTTCTTCTTCAGCAATCGGGATGCGATAGCGTCGGCATCTCCGATTTTCTCAATCCGCCAGCCTAGCGCTTGTGCAGCATCCTTGACGGGACTTACCAAGGCGAGTGGCGTCTGAACAAACTCGTTAAGGCTTGGCTTTAATTGCTCGGCTTTTTCCAGGAAGGACCGACTAGCTGAGGAGGTCAACGACGGGATCGGCTGCGCTGACACCGAGACGGGGGCCAAAGCCATCGCCACCGCTCCATGGGGAACGGCCGACAACAAATTTCGCCGCGTTATTTCCGTCATAACCCTCAACTTTCATCGCTTTTATCAAACCAGATCACGCGAACCGGCAGTCAGGGACGGTGGCGTCAGAGCCGGATTTGAACTGAAGGGGTGATTACCTGGCTTCAACCAGCTCGATCAGTGCAATGCCTTCGGGCGGCAGGTCGATCGAGAGCGTGCCGCCTTTCCCGAGCTGCCGTGTTTCGGGAGCGGCGATTTCGGCCGAAGCGCGTATCTGCTCCAGCTGCGCGGGCGTCGGATACTGCGGCGAACCGAGCTTACGCCACATCGGGAAGGGAGAGCTCCGCTCCATGTCGACATAGCTGATCCGAGCGGTCGCCCCGGCGGCGGCACCACGGAGGGCGATGTCGAGCGACTTTGCCACGCCCGATACGGTGCGCGTGGTACTCATCCCCGGAATGCCTGCGGCCTGCTGCACATCGGCGAGGTTCCAGATCATGACGGAAGCGCCCTCCGCCGTGCGCGAAGCGAGCGCCGGGCCGGTCGATGCCAGACGGTGTGTGCCCAGGCGGTTCATCAGCTTATAGGTGTTGAACTGCGGTTTTGCGATCCCACCGCGTGCCAGCATGCCCCAGCCATTGTCGCCTTCCTTCAGGATGAAGTTCAGTACCCCGACTTCCTCGTACCAGTTGCTCATCGCCCAGTGCGACATGGAATGGCAATAGGGCAGGCAATTGGCGATGACATGGGCGATCATCGCCGGGCTGTCGGACGACCATTCGGACAGCCACAGCTCCGTCCCCTTGAAGCGGGTCGCGTCGATCTGGCGGCGGACCATCTCCATCGCGGCGGGGATGACTTGATACTGTTTGAGCGCGCGATCCTGGCCGAAGACATGCTTCTGATCATCGCCGGCGTAAATATGCGTGCTGACGAAATCGACGGGGCAGTCATTGGCGGCGCAGAAGGCCAGGAAGGAGTCGATCCACTGGACCGCCGAAGTGGACGGGCCGCCGACCTTCAGCGCGGGATCGACCGCCTTCACGGCGGCGGCGGTCGCCTTGTAGAGTTGGAAATAGTCGGCCTGCGTGCCGGAGAAAAAGAAGACCAGATTCGGCTCGTTCCAAACCTCGAAATACCATTGGCGCACCTGTTCGCGGCCATAGCGGTCCACCAGATGCTGAACGAAGGTAGTGATGAAGGCGGACCAGTCGGCTAGCGAGGTGGGCGGCGTGATGTTCGCGCCGTAGAAACCGAACTTCTTCGACCCGCTGGCCAGCTTGCGCGGCATGAAGCTGAGTTCCACGAAAGGCTGGACGCCGCGCGCGAGCAAGCCGTCATAGATAGCATCGACATATTGGAAATTGGGCTTCGCGCCTGCGCTCCACACGCCCAGCTCATCGGCGAAGATGCCGTGGAAGCGGACGCGCTCCAGCCCGGTTTCCTTGTGAAAGCGGTCCAGATCCTGACGCCAGCCCTCACGCAAAGTCATGGCGGCGCGGTCAGACCCGACGCAGCGCGACCAGACATGATCGAGCGGACCGATGTCGCGCCGCAGATCGACGGTTACCTTTTCGCTGCCCCTTTGAGCGAACGCCGGACGGCCCAGGGCGGTTGCAGTTGTCAGCACCGCGCCTGCTTTGACAAAGTCTCGCCGATTCCACATTCTCTCTCTCCTGATCTGCTGCAATTTCGGTTCGTCCGATAACTATGGACGAACCTCGCGATGGCTCATTCCGACATGTGCGGTCTGCGCCGTGTCTCCAGCATCATGGGCAAGTTCGACTTCATATCGTCCTTCGCGGACGACCCATTTCTGCGACTTCTGGTCGAATTCCCCGATCAGCCGAGGATCTGCCGTGACGGTCACCAGCGTCGATTCTCCGGCTTTCAGATAGGGCTTGCCCCACCCGACCAAGCGCTTGGTGCGTCCAGGCGGCGACACATAGACCTGTGGAACGTCGGCGCCATCGCGACCGCCGATATTCGTCACGCGAAACGTCACTTTGAGTTGGCGTCCGCCCGTCGCTACCAATCTGTCATAGCGGAATGCCGAATAGCTGAGGCCGTAGCCAAAGGGATAAAGCGGCTTCGCGCCGGTTTTCTCGAACCAGCGATAGCCGATGTCGGAGCCTTCCGGATATTTGACGTCAAAGGGCATTCGGTCTGCCTGATAGCCGAACGCCCGGCGAACCTCGGCATTGGCGCGTGGCACATCAGAGCCGGGAAGGACGGGCAACGGTAGCTGCTCCAATCCGGCGGGCCAGGTCACAGGGAGATGGCCCGATGGGTTCACTCGCCCGGAGAGAACCGCAGCTATCGCTGCCCCGCCCCTCTGGCCGGGATACCATGCAGCTAGAATGGCGGGTACTTTCGAAGCCCAGGGCGTGAGAACGGGGTTTCCCGTTTCGAGGACGACGACGCTGCGGGGATTGGCGCCAGCCACCGCATCAATCAATGCATCCTGGTCCGCACCGAGCGATAAATCGGCATTGTCGTCAGACTCGTTCGACCATTTTTCAGCAAACAGGATCGCCACATCGGCCTTGCGCGCCAGGTCAGCGGCGGCAGCGACATCCCTGCCATCAGCATAGTCCACCTGAGCGGCCGGAAATGCGTGCCGTAGAGCTGCCAGTGGCGCGGTTCCGCCATAGCTCCGCTTGATTGGGCCTTTATGCGGGATTTCCAGAGCGAAGCCCCCGACCGGCACGACCTGCGAAGAACCGCCGCCGGACAGGACGCCGATGTCGGCATGTCCACCGATGACGGCGATACGCTTTGCGGTGCTGGCGAGAGGCAGGAGATTTCCTTCATTCCGCAAGAGTACCATGCCGCCTTCAGCCGCAGCCTGGGCGATGTCCGCGTGAGCATCATAGTCGATCGCGCCTTGAACCGGCGGAGCATCCACAAGCCCGCTGGCGAAAAGCGTGCGCAGTATCCGGCGCACCGCCGTGTCCACTGCCGCATAGGGGATCGTTCCGTCTGCGAGTTTCGGCTCCAATTCCTTGCTGAAGAACAGCTTGGTGTCGATATTGCCGCCCGACTTCTTGTCCAGGCCGTTTACCAGCGCCTCGGTCGAATGGACCGCGCCCCAATCGGACATGACGAAACCCTTATACCCCCAGTCCCGCCTTAAAACGTCCAGAAGCAGGAACCTGTCTTCACAGGCGTAGACGCCGTTGACACGATTGTAGGAGCACATGACCGAACCGGGTTTTCCGATCTCGTTCGCGATTTGGAACGCGAGCAATTCGGTTTCCCGCATTGTCTGTTCGTTCATGTCGACCGAGTAGACCGCCCGGCCGGTTTCCTGGTTGTTGAAAGCGAAATGCTTTAGCGTCGAAATGATCTTGTTGCCCTGAATACCTGCAATCGATCGACCAGCGAGTACGCCGGTGAGAAGCGGGTCTTCGCTTATATATTCGAAGTTGCGACCAGCACGCGGGTCGCGGATCAGGTTTGCACCCCCGCCCAGGAGGATGCCGAAGCCGCTGGCGCGCGCTTCGGATCCGATCATCGCGCCGCCCCGGAAGGCGAGGTCGGGGTCCCACGACGAGCCCAAAAGCAGCGAAGCTGGCAAAGCCGTCGCGACAAATCCCTTTCGCATGTTCCCGATATTCGCGACACCAAGGCTCGCATCCGTTTCCTTGACTGCGGGAATGCCGAGGCGGGGCACGCCGAGCGGGTCGGCGTTCAAGATGGCAATCTTTTCCTGATGCGTCATGGCGGGCAGTGCCGCATCGGCTCGGACGTCCGGCGAAAGATCCCGATGCGACCATCCGCCACGTGTTACGGTTTTCGCCTCACCCGCCTTTCCCTGATCCTGCGCATACAGGATGTCTTGCGCTCTTAGAGAAGCTGGCAGGAGGAACAGCATCGTTACAAAGGCAATACTGCTCCTTGATGGCCAACGCGGGGGGCAGGACTTCCCGCCATCGTTCCGGCATCGGTTCTCCTGAAGGGTGCTCGCAGGCCAGTCAGTCTGTTGTTCGACGGCCACGCTTCCCTCTCCTTCTTCTGTCATCGTGAAGGAAATTGCAGACCCGTGGCTGCACTATATGTGCTTAGCCGTACGCAACACCGCTATTCCCGCCCTGGAAATCGAACGATGCCGTGCAGATACAGAGAGCCATTGGTTAGTGTCAAGCCATGGCGAGGAATGCGCTAGCACGCGTAGGGGAGTGGATCGCGCGCTGCGAATACCCGCAACGTCGGCGGGTGCTGCCCTGTGAGCAAATCAGGGTCCAACAACCTTGTCATGCTGGCCTTTCTGGCCAAAAGAGAGGCTCGCCCATCGGACCCCTTGGTGGATTCACTTTCGAGACGGGACTTATGCGGAACAGCTCGACGATGAGCAGCCGTGCAGGACTGGCCGCTTGCATGACCGAAGGAAGACCATGACGACCGATACGAGCATGCTGTTGTCGCGCCGGACGCTTCTGCAGGCATCGACCGTCGCCGGTGCGTTCGGTCTTGCTCTTCCGTCATTCGCCGCGCCGGCGCCTGCTGGTCGAAGGCAGCTTCAGGCCGATCTGCGCGACCAGCCGTTCGATGATGACTGGGCCTTTCGCAAGGGCGACGGGCAGGGCAGGGCTGCGCCGGGCCTGGACGACGGGGCCTGGCGACACCTCCATCTCCCGCATGACTGGAGCATCGAGGATCTAGCCGACAGCGACCCAGCGCTGAACGGGGTGATCCGGGATGCCGATACCGCGCCCCTGTGGCAGAAGGTCACCCGGTCGCCCCGTCTGATCGGTCCGTTCGATGCGCGTCTGAACGACAACCAGGCCTATGCCCATAGCGCAAATGGTGCGCCGACGGCCTATACCGTGGGCGGGATCGGCTGGTATCGCAAACGCTTCACGCTGCCCCCGCTTGGAGCGGATGCGCATGTCGAGCTGGTGTTCGACGGCGTCTACATGAACGCCCAGATCTGGCTCAACGGCAAGCTGCTGGCCGAGCAGCCTTATGGCTATTCCCCCTTTGCCGTAGACCTGACCCCCGCGCTCAACCGAACGGGCGAGAACGTGGTGGCGGTGCGCGTTGCCAACATTGGCCGCAACAGCCGCTGGTATTCCGGCTCGGGTATCTATCGGCATGTGCGGCTGAACATCGTGCGCGCCGCCAGGTTCGAAGAATGGGGACTGACGGTCACCACGCCCGCGATCACGCCCGAGGCGGCGAGCGTGCAGGTGAGTGCCAGGACCGTGGGCGCCACTCCTGAGACCAGGCTGATAACGCGTATCCGCGACGCGGCTGGGAGGATCGTGGCTGAAGCCAGCGCGGCGGTGGCAGACCAAGCCCGGCTGCAGATCGCGCGGCCGCGGCTCTGGTCTCCGGAGAGCCCGACGCTCTATCAAGTGGAGTGCCTGCTGACGGACGGGGCCCAGATGCTCGATCGCATGACCGCCCCGCTGGGCATCCGCCGGATCGAGGTCGATGGGGTGCAGGGCTTTCGCATCAACGGCAAGTCCTATAAGCTGCGCGGCGGCTGCATCCACCATGACAACGGGCTGCTCGGCGCGGTCGCGCTCGATCGGGCCGAGGAACGCAAGATCGAATTGCTGAAGGCGCGGGGGTTCAACGCGGTGCGATCCTCGCACAATCCGTGCTCGCCCGCCTTGCTGCGAGCCTGCGACCGGCTTGGCATGATGGTCATGGCGGAGAGCTTCGACATGTGGCGCGTGTCCAAGAACCCCGACGACTACAGCCAGCATTTCGACGGCTGGTGGAAGCAGGACCTGACCGCGATGGTCCGCCAGGCGGCCAATCATCCGAGCGTCGTGATGTGGAGCATCGGCAACGAAATTCCCGAGCGCGGCGAGCGCGACGGGGTAGCTACTGCCAAGATGCTGGCGGAGGAGGTGCGGCGGCTCGATCCGACCCGGCCGGTTACCCAGGCCGTGCCCGGCTCGGCCGGCCCGGCGGTCACCCGGGCGGACGGGAAACCGGACGAAGCGGCGTTCCAGCACCTCGAGGTTGCCGGGTACAATTATCGGCTCTCATCCTATCAGCGCGACCATGCCAGGTTCCCCGATCGGGTCATGGTGGGGACCGAAAGCTTCCCCAAGGACGTCGACAAGGTCTGGCGGCTGACCGACGCCTCTCCGTTCATGATCGGTGACTTTGTCTGGACGGCCATGGACTATCTGGGGGAAGCCTCGATCGGCCGGACCGGGCTGAGCGGCGATGCGCCAGGCGGCGAAGAATATCCGTGGTTCGGCGCGGGCTGCGGCGACATCGACCTGATCGGACAGCAGCGCCCGCAATCGCTCGCCCGCGATGTGGTCTGGGGAGTGAGCGCGCTCGAAATCGCGGTCCAGCGGCCCATACCGGAGGGCAAGAAGGAAGTGCCGTTCCTGTGGGGATGGCGCGACGAACTCCTGAGCTGGACCTGGCCGGGCGCCGAAGGGAAAATGCTGTCGCTATCGGTGTTCAGCAAGGCCGACCGGGTGACCGTCGCCCTGAACGGCAGCGTGATCGCGGATCAGGAAATAGACCCCGCATCCGGCGCGATCGTGCAGATTCCGGTTCGCTACGAGCCGGGCACGCTGGTGGTCACGGCATTCGCGCGGAGCAAGCAGATCGGCCGCCGGTCGCTTGAAACCGCAGGACCTCCCGCCGCCCTGCGTCTCAGGACCGACCGCAAGCGAATCCACAACCGCCGCGACGACCTGGCTTATGTCACGGTGGAAGTGGTGGACAAGGCGGGACGGCTCGTCCCCGACGCGGTACAGGTGCTCCGCGCGACCCTTGTCGGTCCGATCGAACTGGCCGCCTTCGGCAATGCCAATCCCCGGGGACTAGCCAGCTTCAACCAGCCGGTTGCAAAGACATGGCACGGCCGCGCCGTTGCGATCCTGCGGCCGACCGGCGATGCCGGCGCAGCCATGATCCAGATCGGAGCTGAAGGTCTGCCGAAGGCACGTGCACCGGTGATCGTCTCGGTCGCCTGAAGGTAAGAGTTGAATGGGGAGATCTCTAATTAGGTCGAAGCTCCGGTTCTTGCCTCCGGCGCTGCCCCTTTCCTGGGTGGGCGGAACAAGTGGATGCCCGCTCTTGCCCAAACCCGCCATATTCAGGCCCCTCGGCATTGAACCACACGATCCGGTCGTGACGATCTGGAGCGTGACGCCGCCGCCCCGCGCCGCCTCGCTGCGGCTCAAGCCTTCGTAGATCGCCGCCAGCGCGAGGAGCTGCCGCACCTGCTTCGCGTCACAGCTCGTCCGAGACAGCTTGCGCAGCGCCGCCCCGTCATAGTCCGACCGCAACCTCGCAGCCGCCGCCATCGCAACCCTCCAAAAGCCCGCGATCTTGAATTATGTCGCAGGTCGTGTCCCATGAGGTGGTGTGGTTGACGGTAGCGCATCTGCTCTGGCACAGCTATCCGGTTACCAGCCGCAGTGGCCGACAAGGCAATCGATCGTCCCTATTCGGCTACCTCGCACCGTCTGGAGCAGATTCGGCGGGGCCTCCGGCCCTTTCGATGTTGTAATCATTGGCGAGAGAAAGATAAGTTTTCTGAGCGGTTGCCGGCGAGCGACTTTATAAGAAGAGAGGAATGGGAAGGTTGGAGGGGCGTGCGGCGATCGTCACGGGCGCCAGCCGCGGAATCGGACGAGCCATCGCGATCGCCATGGCGGCGGAAGGTGTCTCGGTTGTCGTCGTGGCCCGAACCGATCAGGTCTGGGACGACCGGCTGCCCGGCACGATTGGCGAGACGGTTGCGGAGAGCGAGGCTGCCGGTGGGGCGAGGAAAATCAGTCCGGTTCATCCGCAGACTGAGGTTTGGTGGCAACGACGGGATCAAGCGTCCTTCCAACGGTCAGGCGGCAGGGATCGCTCGATCATCCCGTAGGTTTCCTCACCGTCCCACCGATAAAGTGCCCCTCCCTGGTGAAACGGCATGGGCAAGGGAGCGTCCAGACTCCAGTCGCCGTGCATGGGTCGGTCAGCCGGGAGAAAAAGTGAATCATGTGTCACGCCCTCGATGTTTACGATCTCGCCATCCTCAAGTTCGATCGAAAGATTGCACTCGCCGCCGTGCGGATCGAAATGCGTGAGCCACGGCGCTTCCCGAACCTTGCCGTATCGCTTTTTCGACCCATCGAATATGAATGCCTCGCTGAAGCTCGGCTCTTCGCCGAATATCCGCGGCGGGAAGGCCAGCATGCCGAAGGCCCTTCCGCTGCGAAATAGCGCGGACAACCAGCAATGTCCGACAAATTCCGATAGCGAACGTAGGCCCGTGCGGCGGATCCTCAGGCCGGTTCCTTCGAAATACTGGGTCGGTTCTCCTTCGATCGATAGCCTGCCGATGCATGTGAAGAGCTGTTCGTGGCGCTGTCCTCCGATGCCTCCCACCGCAAGCGCTGCGCCGCGATTGCCGGCTCGCTCGGCCCGCTCGCCCGGGTTCCATGGCGGTGCCGCCATGCGCGCATCGACCTCGATGACGACGCGGCGCGGTTCGCCGCCGTCCAAACCGCGCACCTGATCCGCAACATTCCGGTCATACATCGTGCCGTCAAAGTTCATGATCCAATGGCGAAGTGGCTCTTTGACCTCAAAGCGCAGGGGGCCACCGCCGAGTGACACGGAACGCCCGTCCATCTGCTTGACTTGTTGCGCGCCAAAACCACCCGCCCCGGACAGGACGCGGCCTGAGGGGAACGTGACATTCGCCTCTATCCCACGATTTTCCCAGTCGGCCGCGACCGCCTCCACCGCCATCCGCGGAAAGCCAAAGCGCCCTTCTCGATCGGAAATCCACATAGACACGCTTTCGCGCATCTCGAGATTAGTTGGTCTCTCGAGCAGCAGATAGTCCGATTCCTCGGAATACCCACCCCTAACATCAATTGCCATAAACTCTCCTGCGAGGGCATTCAGCCAAGTGGAACGAGACCGGCATCATTTTCCGACGAAACCGGATCGCGGCGAACTGTCGACCGGTCGGAATATGTTGGGTGATTTACGCGAATAGTCGGTAACCGCCGTCGACGCCGATCATCTGCCCGTTTATATATCCTGCCTCTTCGCTGGCCAGGAACACGAAGGTTGGCGCGCAATCTTCCGCCGGACTGCCAAACCGCTTCACCGGAATGGCATCCTCCAGCGCCTGTGCCGCCTGACGTCCCTGTTCAGTAAGATCGTACGCCGGAGTCCTCACAACCGGGAGAACGCAGTTCGTGTTGATCCCATAACCGGCCCACTCCTGCGACGCATTGCGGGTCAAGGCCTGTATCGCTCCTTTAGCCATTTCATATGGAGCAAAGCCGGGACTGCCCATCAATGCCGAAATAGAGGCGACATTTATAATCCGGCCATAATGGCGTTCGCGCATCATCGGCAGGCACTTCTGCATAAATAGCATTGACTGAAGTGGACCGCCAATGAAGCTCTTCATCGCGGCTTGCGTCGTCGTTTGCTCAAGGTAGCAGTGGTCTGCCAGGCCGCCCTGGGCGATGTTGGCGAGGATGTCTATCTGGCCATATCGATCCATGGCTACCCGGATCACTTCGTCGATCTGGGTCTCGTCGGACACGTCGCAGCGCAGCACGGTAAGCTTTTCCTCACCAAGGCCTGCAGTCTCGGCCAACTGCTGCAGTCCCGCCTCGTTCACATCGGCTGCGATCACAACGGCGCCTTCGCGTATGTACCGCTCAGCGACGCCGCGACCGATACCGGACGCCGCACCGGTTACGATGGCGACGCGGCCAGACAGGACCGCGCTTTCATTTCGTCGTGTCACCAGCTCATTCACCGACCAACTCCTTGATCTTGGCGAACTCGGTCGGTTGGCCCTCGACTTCGAAAAATCCCGTCATGTTGCCCGCTTCGTCGACGTCGCCGAAAATCTCGGCCCAGTTATCCCGCACATCCTCGACGGAGAGATCGGGATTGAAGTAGCCCGGCGGGGAGGCGAAAGCGATCCGCGTGACGCGTCCCCCGGCTGCCGAAATGAACTGCCCTGTGACCGGGCAGCTTTGGTGCGCGAGAAAAGCAACGACCGCGGCAACCTTCTCAGGCTGAAGCTTCGCCGACATCCACCGGCCAATCGGTGTATGTCCGATGTTGCGCTCCACCAGCGGCGTCACCGACCAAGGCATGATCATGTTGACCTTGATGCCGTGGGGGGCGCCGGCGCCCGCCATCTGCCTGGTCGCTCCGAAAAGCGATGCCTTCGCCACACTGTAGCTGCCATCCCATCCTGCCGGACTTTCCCATCCCAGCGCCACCGACGAACCGGTCGTGATGATCCGCCCTGCACCGGACTTCACCAGATGCGGAAATGCGGCGCGGGCCATGCGCAAGTGCCCATGCAGATGATTTTCGATCAATCTATCAGTGTCAGGGCCGGGAGCATCGAAGATAAGGGGCGTCATCGCGCCGATACCGGCATTGTTGATCAGAATGTCGAGGCGACCATAGGTTTCGACCGCCTGCTCAATTATGCGCCTGGCTACGCTGTCCTCTGAAATGCTGCCGTTCACACCGATTGCCTCGCCCCCTGCCGATCGGATCTCTTCGGCGACATCCATTTCCGGGCCGGCCCCTGATTCCCGGAAATTTCCGTTTACAACGACCTTTGCGCCACGTTCGGCCAAGAGCAGGCTATAAGCGCGCCCCAGCCCGACGCCTCCGCCAGTTACAATCGCGACTTTTCCATCAAATCGCAGATCCTTCGACATCAGCACTCTCCCATTGCACACTCGACGACTGGATCTGGATGCCGGTGACCTCATCGTGCATCCAGCACGCATGGTTTTGCCAAACCCGGCTCCCCGGGGACTGCGTAAGGGTGGAACATCCGACCGTCGGTTCCTGGCCTCAAGCAAAGTCGGTATTGCTCGACACAAAGTCCTCCTCTGGCTGGAGTTAGCTGCAGATATCGTTCGCGCGCCTCCGCAGCCCCGATTCCGGGGCGGGCGTTCACCCCATCGTGCCAATCCTTCCGCCATCGACGAAAATGGTGCTGCCGGTCGTGTAGGACGAGGCGGACGAAGCCAGCAGCAAGGCGGCACCGACCACCTCGTCCGCTTGGCCGAGACGCTGGATGGCATTACGGCGCGTGAGGTCCAGTTGCGAATAGGTCTTCATGGATTCGCTTTCACCGCCGTCGGGCGTGATCGCGCCGACCGAAATCATGTTGACCCGGGTCGCCGGCGCCATCGCCTTGGCCAGATATCGGGTCAGCATGGCCGTTCCCGCCTTGGCGACACTATAGGCAATCGAATTGCCGATGACCGAGAAACCGCCGCTGCTGCCGACGGTAATGATGCTGCCCTGTTCATGCTCCTCCATGTCGGGATGGACGAGTTCGGCGAGATGAAAAATCGCGGTGATGTTGGCGCCCAGCGCCCGATCCCATACTTCCGGGGTATTTCCCCAGATCCCGGCCTCGGGCGCGACGGCGCCGGCGGTGGCGTTGTTGAAAAGGATATGGATCGGGCCGAACGCCGCCCGCGCCTGGTTCACCAGCGAAACCCTGGCATCGGCGTCCAGGATATCGGCAGTGACGGCCAGGGCCTCTCCGCCCGAGGCGCGAATGGCTGCCGCAGTCTCAGTGATGACGGCGGTCGATCGCGCCGAGCACACGACCTTCGCCCCCGCCGCGGCCAAGGCGGCAGCGACATGTGCGCCGATGCCGGGTCCCACGCCGGTGACGATCGCGGTCCGGCCGCTCAGATCGAATTTTTCGGCAATCGACGCGCCGCGCTGCACTTCCGGCATCTCAATCCCTCCTCACCGTGCCGACTTGCCACTATCGCCCAGCGCTCGACTGCGCGCGCTCACCACTTCCGGCCGTATACGGATGTTCAACGTCCTGCGTTCGATCTCGATCTGCGTTTGACCGAGAAGAGGGTTGGCGTATTTCTCTTCGACCGTGGAAGCATGGGTGGCCGGCACAATCACCGGCTGGAGCGCGGCTCCGATGAGGGAAGGGGGCAAGGCGATCATCTTCAGCGCCTGACGGAAACGTCTGCCAAAAGTCGGCATGCCATGTCTCCCAATTCAGCCTTCATCTGCGTCCGACCCGTCAGGACGGGCTTGTGGCGGTTCACACCGCGGGCCCCGGGTCGGCGCAACACCGCACGCTTACAGCCGAGCGGCGGCGTCGCGGCATGGACCTGCGCCATGGTGCCGGTCGCGATGCAAACATAACCCCAGCGAACGCTCGACGCCGCCCACCGGAAATTGCCTGTTCCCATTACCCTCTCCGAAGATCGAAGTTACTATTTTAAGGCTGTTTCAAAATAAAACTTGGCGATCTTTCGTCTTAATGCCTTGGATGATATCGTATCGACATCAATAACATCCTTCGGCTTCCAGCCGATGTATAGTGAAGAACCGTAGATCTCTCCTGAAAGATTTCTGATTAGTGTCGACCATTCCGCTGGCGATAACGATATATCAGGAAACAGATCCTTCACTTTCGCGTGAATGCGCGAAATCATATCGTAGGTCGTCTGTCTAATGGCTATCCCGACGGGTGATCGACTATCGATGCCTTTGATCAGGGCGATCGAGGCCGCCTGCCACCTGCTGGCGGCGTTTTCTTCAAGGAATGAGATCAGGATCTCCACGCGCTCATCAAGCTGCAGCGATGCGGCCTCCGCCGGGATGCGCGGGAGTTCGGCGCTGAGTGCGAAATTGTAGAGTTGAACGAGAAGATCGTCCCGCGATGCGAAATGGTGCTGGAGGGCGCCGCGCGTGAAACCTGCGTGCTCGGCCAGCCGTGTGGTGGTCAGGGCGCCGAAGCCCCGGTCGACAAGGAGATCGATGGCTGCATTCAGCAGCGCCAACCGGGTTGAGGTCCTGTCATGGTCTCCGACCTGGGCTGCTGCTGTCGCCACGTTCACTGCACCTCATGATGGTTTTCCGCGGCATCAGGTGCCGCCAGCGATCCCAACCTACTCGATCATCGTCCATTCTCGCCAGGGCCCCGGGGCGATGGCATGGCAAGATCCGCCATCATTTCCTAGCAGACGCTTGAGACTTGGCAATACCCATGGCTGAATTGAAATAACGAAACATTCCATCATGAATGGCTCTTTCCTCCGTAGGCACTGGAATGGCGCCGACTACGGCGATTGATCAAGGACCTGTAATAACGCGACTTTAATGTAATCCTGCATAAATGGGACTGTCACACGGCTGGCTTGTCACAGTGATTCGTTCATAAATGAATCTTGCCATCATGATGTCTGTGTGTCATGCATTGTGTCGATCGCCAGGCATGCGGTTCGTCCGCGGAACAGATCTGGCGGAATTGACGGAGAGTGCCCGTGGACGTTCGCACCGAGGGCTTCAGCCCACCCGAAAGGGACGAACTTGCCTGGCTGAGCACGCGCCCATCCCGCCGAAGCCGTACTACGATCCGGATTGGCATGCCGACGAAATCGAGGCGATCTTCAAACGCTCGAGGATCCCCGGACTCGCCGCCGATGTCCAGGGGCTGGACGAGCCTGGGCACGCGATTACCCGTCCCGGCATGAAACTCCAGGTAACGCCGGCCGACCTGACGCCCGCCGCCTGACGCTGCCGCGGGATTTATTCAGGGGTGGCTAAAATAAATGGGAGAGCATCACCATGCAAAGAACATCGGTGATTGACGGAGCGGAATTTTTTCAACTTGGCTATGTCACCGGGAATCTCGACGCGGCAATGGCGATGTGGCGGTCGCGTTATGCCGTTCCGGGCTTTTTCGAGTTCAGCCCGCGTGATTTCCCCGCACCCGAGGGGATGGCTGTGCCGATGAGGGTTGCAATAGGTTACCAAGGTTCCGTCATGATTGAATTGATCGAGCCGGATCCGGCGGATGCGGGCCTTTACAAGGGGGCATTGCGGTCCGACGGTGGCACCATGCTCCATCACCTGGGCTACCTTGTCGACGAAGGGACCTTTGCAAATTATCCAAAGCAAATAGCGGAGCTGGGAATCCCGATGCCCTATGTCCATGACTCCGACGAACTTAAGGTCCTGTACGCCGACACGCGGGAAGATGGTGGCCTGTTCACCGAAATCGTGGGCCGTAGTGCTGCAGTATTGGGAATGTTTGCGAACATTCCAAGATCGTCTGTTGCGGCGTGACTCGAAGATTTGGGATTTCAAATCGCGCCCGCCCAGCCGAGTGCCCTGGAAGGCTGGTTGACGAAGTCAGAACAAGGGGAAGCCGGGCAAATACCGTTATAGTATAGAGAAAAAGGTGAGAGGATATAGTCGTTGTTCAGAGGTTAGATGCGACCGCCTTGTATGCAGGGGCCGAGAAAACGACCGGTCTGACTGATTGGGGTGCGGACTTTACTTTCCGCGAGGGGTTGGACCGGCTGGTCAACGCCATCGAAGCGATGCCAGAGGCAGATTTGTTGAGAGCGCCGTTCGCGGCTGAGGCCACCTCGTTGCTCGCCACGCGGCTGCGGCTGCAGGACGACGCCAATCGGCATCCTGAGGTCCTGGAGGGGCAGATCGTCCGGCCAATGATCGTGACGGGCGCTCCACGAAGTGGCACAACCTGGCTTTACGAACTTCTTGCCCTCGACCCGGCCACGCGCGCGCCTCGGGACTGGGAAGCGGCCAACCCTTGGCCTGCCCCCGAAATCGCGAGCTTCGACACCGATCCGCGTATTGCCGAAAGGCAGGCCGTGTTCGACGCCATGGTGAAGGCGGTCCCCGAACTGGCCACCATTCATCCCTGGAACACGCGGATGCCCCAGGAATGCAATTGCTTCACCAACCTGCACTTCGTCAGCTCGAACTTCTGGAGCAGCTATAGCGTTCCGGATTATGTGGGTTGGATAACCTTCGGCCGTCCGGAGGGGACGTTCCAAACGCACCGGCGCGTTCTCCAACAATTGCAGTGGAAAGGGCCGCGCGGAAGGTGGTTACTAAAAGCACCGCCTCATCTTTTCATGCTGGATGAGCTGATCGAAACCTATCCTGACGCCATGATCGTCCAGACCCATAGAGAACCCGCTGCGTTCGTCCCGTCCTTGGCCAGCTTCATCTGGGCGCTGCGGCGCGCGAGTTACGGTGCTGACTCACCGCTTTCCGATGGGCCGACGATCGGACGGGAGGTGTTGTTGCATTATGAGGAAGCTCTGGAGAGGGCCACGAAAAGCAGGCAGCGCCCTGAGGTGGACAGCCGGATCCTCGACGTCGCTTTCAGGGAAACCCGCACAGACCCGATCGGCACGGTCAGGCGCATCTACGAGAATTTCGGTTTGGAACTCACGCCGGAATACGAAGAAACCCTCAAGCGCCACATAGCGGCAGAGCGGCCGACGGGCGCAGACAAGCACAGGTATGATCCCGCGGATTTCGGGATCGCCAAACTGAATATTCCGGACCGTGCGCCCTCTTATAGGGCCAGATTCGGAGATTTCCTGACAAGTTGAAATTGTGCTATTTGCAGATCGTAAGAGCATTACCGCAGGCGACTTTGTCCGAATTGTCCTATCCGCCCATGCCCCAGGGCATAATGGAGCGTTTCGCCGCATTTCTGCGGAGATGGGGGTATTGATTGGGGCATTTTCCCGTCGTCGGAAAAGTTTTTGGGTAGTGTGCGGGGTTGTCTGCAAAATCGCCGGAGGAGCGAGGCGGCCATGGCAGGCTGGTGATGTTCACGCACCGACCCCATGAGGAGCCCTGCCATGACCAGGACCGAAGATAAGCCTGGCGTTGCCGCTGTCCAAGAGCTTCTGACGCGGAGTCCGGATGGACTGCGCGAGATTGTCCGCAATCTGATGCAGGAGATGCTGGAGGCCGAGATGGCCGATGCGCTTGGAGCGGGCAAGGGCGAGCGGACGGCGGCGCGGCTGGGCGATCGCTCGGCTATTACAGCCGGACGCTGGTGACGCGGGTGGGCAAGCTCGAGCTACGGGTGTGCAGAGCTACACGGCCGAACGCGGCTTGGGCTCTATTCGGAAATTATGTAAGGAATCCGATTTATCATGAGACAGAGGATTCTACCGCGTTTCGATCATATCGAAGCGGAACGCTATTCCCCGATAGGGTCGCTGCCAATCGTCGTACTTGATTTGCATGAGCCCAGCGCGGCAGCGCGTGCGCGTGAACTCGCTGACCGAAGTCTGGCAATCGTGCTTGGGTATGACCGTCCCGGGACTTGCCCGCCAATCGACGCAACCGCATTTGACCTGTTGCTTACAACGGGCCCGGCTGCACAAAAGCCTTGGGTTTCTGTTCCGATCGCTAGGCTGGATGCCCGAATCGAGGGACTGCGCCATGCGGTCACCGCGTGCCCGGTATCGTCCGCCAGCCTCTGCCAGCTGCTGCGCGCGATTGATTTTCTTCCTTTTTCCCACGCCCTCACCACAGAGTCGATGGCCTATTCGATGCTGCTGGGAGGCTCGGAGTTCGCCCGCTGGCGTTCGGACAATCCGGCGCCTGCGCCTGTTGCGGTGGAAGGTCCGCTGGTCGATGTCTCGCGCCTGCTCGATCATGTGACCCTTACCTTGTCGCAGCCAGGTCGCCGCAATGCATTCTGCGCTGCCATGCGAGACGCCTTGTTCGATGCCTTGGCTGCGCTGCTCGATGACCCCACACAGCCAACCGCCCTGCTTCGCGCGCACGGTTCCTGCTTCTCTACCGGCGGCGACCTCGCCGAATTTGGCAGCGCCCGCGATTTGGCCTCTGCCCATATTGTCCGAAGCTTGCGGTCGTGTGCCCTGTTGATCGACCGAATGGGAGAACGCATGGAGGTTGCTGTTCACGGCGCGTGCATAGGATCGGGACTTGAAATTCCCGCAGCCGCTCGAACTCTTCGCGTCATCGGCAGCGCGTTTTTTCAGCTTCCGGAGGTTCACATGGGCCTCATTCCGGGTGCAGGAGGCACAGCGACGATCAGCCGGCGCATTGGGCGCCATCGCACCTGTTTCATGGGCTTGAGTGGGCTCCGGATCACTGCTGCCACAGCACTGGAGTGGGGACTGGTCGATGCGATCGAGCCGGTGCCATGATCATGGCGTCTGCCCTGGAACGCCACCTGGCGACATGCGCCAAGGAGTACAACGATCTCTGTGCGGCTCGGGGCCGCCGCGTTGACATCGATTTTCCTGCTTTGTTCGACCGGAGTTACGCGCTCAATCTGCAGCAGCCGGGCCTTCAGTCGGCCAATGGCAGCTGCCGGATGATACGGGCATCGGACGCCTGGATCGCGGTAAACCTGCCCCGCGCCAGCGACATCTGGACCGTACCGGCGTGGGTTGGCTGCGAGCTGGATGCCGATCCGTGGCTCGCTGTCGCGGAGGCTGCGCGTGCGCGCGCCGCGGCTGATCTGGTTGAGCGGGCACAGGTCCTCGGCATTCCGGTTGCCAGGGTCGGAGAAATCGTCGCGGAAACAGCCGATGCCGCCTTGTCACGCCGCGGAGAGGCGCGGACAGCCCGGAAGGCCCTGGGCAAGGTCATCGACTTCACCAGCATGTGGGCCGGCCCCCTTTGCGGAGCGTTACTGGCAAGTGCTGGCGCGGAGGTCATCAAGGTCGAATCGCGCGACCGCCCGGACGCCGCGCGTGATGCATCACTGCCGTTCTACACCGCGCTGAACGGGCAGAAGAAGCATGTCACGATCGACCTGGCTGCGGGGGCCGATGTTGCCTGGCTTGGCGAACAGGTCGCCACGGCTGACATTTTCCTGACAAGCGCTCGGCCGCGCGCGTTTGCCCACCTTGGCTTGGACTCGAGCCGGCTTTTCGCGGCGAATCCAGGCCTCACTTGGGTCGCGATTTCCGGATATGGCTGGCTGTCAGACCTATCGAACCGCGTTGCTTTTGGCGACGATGCCGCAGCGGCGGGAGGTTTGGTGAACTGGAACGCCGTCCACGAGCCCCATTTTTTCGGCGATGCCAGCGCAGATCCGCTTACTGGAATTGCCGCGGCATTGGGCGCGCTCCGCGCGATCCAACTGGGTGGAGGCTTTCTGGTCGATGCCGCGATGGCTCGCGTGGCGGCGGGCGTGGCTGCACTGGCCGCAGGATAACGAGCTCCGACAAAGCGACTTCGCCTTGTGGAAGTCACCTCAGCCACGGCTTCGGCGTCGGGAACGATTTCGGTTCAGGGCGAGGAAAGAGCTATGCTGTTGCATAGTGATCGGACACCAAAGATCGCTGCCTCGCTGCGCCGGCACAACATCGGCCCACCGCGAAGCGATCAGCGGCGCGGTCCGGCAGGGAGGTGCGGCGCGCGGCATGGCGCTGGTGCCACTGCAAGCGAAGGAAGCGTCCACCGGCCCGCTCCGCCAATCCCGCGCATCCAAACTCACCAGATCAGGCACCAAGCCCATAACCGAAATTGCGACGCCGCAACCCGAAAGCGGGGATCAATCCGAAGCCGGCAGTGCCTTGGCTTCGCGCAGACCCATCGGCCGGCCACCGATCGCAAGTGAGCTCGTGCCCGGTTTAACCGCCAACAGCTCCAAGCCACTCTCTTCATCGAAGTAGCGCTTGCCTGTCTGAACAACGCCGGCATGGGCAGGGTCCGCGGCCAAACCCTCGGGCTTGGCGGCGTCGGCAGGGACCAGAGGATGCCCGCCACACGAAACCTTCTCATCGCGACTGGCCGGTCGCACCACGACGAATTCGGCACTGCACGCTGCGCTTTTCCAGCGGGAGCCGGGCTTCAATTGCATCTTGTTCTCCGAATGAAATACGCTACGATCTTGCATCTTACTGACACATCAGTCAAGTCAATGCCATGCGCATGCTGCTGCGGATCCCTCGTCGCGTTCCAACTCGCGGCTAACTCGTTCCGGCGTGCGTCTGGCAAATCCGCGCCGCCGTTTGCAACGCAGTGCTGCGTCGCCCCGCGTCGATATTTAGGCATGTACCCGTTTTCACACCAAGCGAGGCAAACCCGATCGCCAAACATCCACTCTCCTGGCCCGGAATTCACGATCGCCGGCGTTGTGGGCAAGCGCGAATTTACACGGGGCTGATTCCTGCTTAATCATTATCATTGGGAAGCGGCCGCCCTCGTTTGTTCAGGCGGCGGGCGGTCAAGATGAAACGCTATGGGGAAGTGTTAGTGGTTATGGGAAACGCATCGAACGTGGACGAATCATCGGATGGGACAAAGGCTGAGTCTCGCCGTGCGCGCTCAACCCCCTTGCACCGCTCGGCGCACGTTCCCTTGCAGAAGCGGGCTTTGCGCACGAAAGAGCATATCATCGATACAGCAAAATCGTTGTTCCTTAAGCAAGGTTATATGGCAACAACGATCGACGATATTGCAGTTGCTGCGAACGTCTCGCGCGCGTCTTTTTATACCTATTTCTCGTCGCGTCGCGAGATATTGATCCTTGCGGGTCACGAGGCCCGTCATGATAGCTTGGAATTGATGGAGCAAGTGCGGCATCTTAAGTTGGACGATCTGCCCAAGGAGTTCGAAGGGTGGATTAGTCGTTATTTCACTTTCTTATCAAAGCATGGCGGCTATCTGCTGACCTGGCAACAAGCGGCGTTACAGGATAGCGAGTTCCGCGTTCTTGGAATGCGTGGTTCGAAGCGGGCGACCAACATCCTTGCAGAATCGTTCCGGTTGCTGGGATCAAGGCATTCCCATGCGGACTTGGTTATCCGCAGCCTTGCCATAAGAGCCATGCTCGATCGTTTTTGGTATCACTGGCGGATAACCAAGACGCCTCTCAAGCAGAAGGCTGTTCTAGAGAATTTTGCTCATATGATCGTCAATATGATCCTCGGTGACGATGTTGTCGCTGCACCAGCCACATCAGCCAGGCGGAAAAAAATATCGACTGAGTGATGTGTTCACCTGTTGGTTGCCGCGCAGGACGGTCATTGAGGGTCAGCCGGCAAGGCAAATGCCACTAGCGTCGTTCCCAGCTTGACCTGAAGGGCCGCTGATCCCCCGGCAGAGATCACGACATATTGCCGGCCGCCGACCGAGTACACGATTGGCGTGGATTGTCCGCTACCCGGCAAGGCACTTCGCCACAATTGCTCGCCCGTCCGGACGTCGAACGCCCGGATATATCCATCCTTCGACGCACCGATGAAAAGAATTCCCGATCGGGTTACGACCGAGCCGCCGTGATTCAGCGCGCCCATCGGAAGGGGCAATGGCTGCGGCAAGCCGAGCGGCGCGCTCCCCTTTGCCGTTCCGAATGGATGGCTCCAAAGCAACCTGCCGGTCGTGAGATCTATTGCGCTCAAAAGCCCGTACGGGGGCGCGTTGCAGGGCGCGGCAAGTGGCGAAAGCCAGAATTTCACCGCCGCTCCATAAGGTGTGCCAAGTTGCGGGACGCCGCCGCCAACCTCCATCGCCGAGCCCCAATTGCCTTGTGGCTTCAATCCCTTTGCATTCGATTCGGTGCGAGACATCAGGCGCACGTAAGTCGCGAGGCGATTGGAGTTGACAAACATGACGCCGTGGACCGGATCGACGGTGGCACCACCCCAGTTGATCGCTCCGAACGAGCTTGGGTATAAGATCGAGGGCGTAAGGCCGGGCTGCGTATAGTCGCTGTCGTATCGTGCCTTGCGGTACTCTATCCGGCAATAGAGTTGATCAAGCGGGGTAACCCCCCACATGTCGACCTCTCTAAGGCGAGGTCCTCGGAACGAAGGCAGCGCGTTGGAGAGCGGCTGGGTTGGGGAGGGGCGCTCTTCGGGCACACCACCGCGGCTGGGCATCGGCGTTTCCGTGACGGGAAAGATCGGCCTGCCGGTAATCCGGTCGAGAACAAAGATCTCCCCGCCTTTCGTCGGCTGCACCAATGCCTGGCGGACTATTCCGCCAACCCGCAGATCCACGAGCGTGGGTTGGGCCGGGACGTCCCTGTCCCACAGATCATGATGCAGCGTCTGGAAAGACCACCGGACCCCTCCGGTTTCGGCATCGAGCGCGACGACGGAACTCGAGAACTTGTCATCGAATTGTCGTCGCTGAGCGCCGAAATAGTCCGGCGTGGCGTTTCCGGTGGGTACGTAAACCAGTCCGAGCGCATCGTCCGCGCTCATCGGCGCCCAAGAGTTCGGCGTGCCTGGGGTATAGGTCTGGCCCGGCGGCGGTGCGCCGGTACGATCGGGCTGACCCATGTCCCATGCCCAGGCCAGGCGCCCGCTGACCGCGTCAAACGCGCGCACCACGCCCGAAGGCTCACCCCAATATTGCCCATCGCTGATCCAGCCCCCCACGACGATCCTGCCGCGCGCGATCGTTGGTGCCGACGTGACGCGATAATATCCTAACGGAGCGCGCGACAGCCCTTCGCGAAGATCAACCACTCCGGCTTTGCCAAAGCCCGCACAGAGCTGGCCCGTACGCGCGTCGACCGCAATCAGCTGCGAATTGGCATTGGCCGTGAAAATGCGTTCGGCGCATGGTTTGCCGGCTGGGGCAGTTCGGTAATAGGTGACCCCACGACAGCCAAGGCCATAGCGGCCGCCCGATGCGTCGAAGCTCCACCGCGCTTGGCCAGTGCCGGCGTCGATCGCGGCCAGCTCATTGCTGTCGTTACAGGTGTAAACTGTATCGCCGACCTTGATGGGCGTGCCAATCATCCCTGGCCGCGTGCCGACTTGCGCGGTCCACGCTATCGTGAGCCGGCTTACGTTGGCCGGGGTGATCTGATCCAGCGGCGAATAGCGCGAGCCGCCCGCGTCACGCCCCCAATAGGGCCAATCGGCGGCGTTGGCGGCTTCCGCCCGGCTGGCGAGCGAGGCCCCCGGAAACGAACCTTTCCCCGCCTGGAAGCGGGGATCGGTAAGGCTGGCTGGGCCATAGGTGCTATGCAGGAGAAACCCAGCCAAAGAGGCGACGATCACCCCCGTGATGATTGTCAGGGCAGATGCGCGGCCGCCAATTCTTCCGCGCAATGGTGTCCGGTTCCAAGGCAGCAACAGCCACATGCCTAGCAGCATCAGGACCAGCAACCGAGGCAGCAACAGCCACAAATTGAAGCCAACTTCCCAAACGGCCCAAACGATGCTCCCGCCGATCACCGTCCAGTAGAGCAAGACGCCAGAATGGTGGCGCATCACGATCAGGACAGCCGACACGACGATGCCCGCCCCGGCAATGAGGTAGTATAGCGATCCCCCCAGGCGGGCCAGCGCGATCCCTCCGGCCAGCATCGCCAGTCCAAGCATGGCCAGCATCGCCGCAGTCAGATACAAGAGCACCGCTGCCCAGACCGGCGTCGAATCGGTCTGAGCCGGATAGGTCTGTGCCATTTTCAATACTTTCTCCGTGGAAGAGCCGGGTTGCCGAGCCCTGAGCAATCACGTCGGAAACGAGACGGTCCGAGAGTCCAGGTATTCCTATCACCAGCTGAACTTATCGTCAGCGCGTGCAGCGAAATGCTAAGCGATCAACCCCAGCGATTGCCGGGCGAAGGTTTTCACGATCTCGAAAAAAAACGCGGTTTCCTGCCGCTGCGGTTCCATTACAGGCCAATCGTGCATCAAATCCGGAAGCATCACCGACATGACCGGGATGCCGATGAGGCCAAGCTGTCGCGCAAGGTTCAGCGCGTCATCCGCCAAGACTTCCGCGCTTGATGCGAACAAGCACACCGGGGGCAGTCCTTCGAGCTCACCGAGCAATGGTGAAACCAGTGGGTCATCGGCCGACCAGCCCTGTAGATAGTCTGCCGCCGAGGCTTGTGCCGATGCGCTGGAGAAGAGCGGATCTGTTTTCGCGCAGCGTTCGTAGCTCTCGGCGACGATCCGCAAGTCCAGCCACGGCGAAATCAAGATCAACCCAGCCAACGCTGAAGGAGGGCTTAGGGCTCCTGCGATCGCGAGCGCCAATCCCCCGCCGGCGGAATCGCCAGAAAGAATGATCGGACCCGCTTCCGTTCGGCTCGACAACTCTGTCAGGATTCCGATTACGTCGTGTACCGCGTTGGGAAACGGACGTTCCGGCGCCAGCGAGTAATCCGGCAAAATCACCTGAGCGACCGCCGCTGCCGCCAGCCGGCTGCCAAATCCGACCCAATCTATCGCCGATCCCAAGCGATACCCGCCGCCATGAAGATGAACGATCTTTGCCCCACCTGGGGCAGCCTCGCCGATAAGCCGGCACGCCACGCCAGCAATGACCTCCTCGTGCGATCCGGTTTCGCTGTTCGGTGGAGCAGCTGAGCGGCGCGCCAGCAGCGCCTCATCTGCAGCATAGCCGTCTCGCCGAGGCGGCAACGGACGCCGCAGGTTCACTGTTTTGCCAACCATCTTGTGTCTCCGCCGCGTCGCCCGGCGTAAAAATGCGCCATGACCGTCAAGGGGTGATTAGGGCATGATCATCCCGCCATTCGGCCGAATAACTTGGCCGGTCACAAAACTGGACGCATCGGACGCAAGATAAAGCATGGTCATGGCGATATCGATTGGCTGGCCTACTCTGGCGAGAGGGATCATGGCGGACACTTCGGAAAATCTGCGCTCTTTAGCGACAGGATCGACTTCGCCAGTGGGGGTGCGAAAGCGGTACTCGACCATGGGAGTGTCAATGAAACCGGGGGCGACGGCATTCACGCGAACGCCGGCAGGACCGGCTTCGACTGCCAACGTGCGCGTCAGCATATTCACCGCTGCTTTTGACATCGTATAGGCTGAGAGCCCGTTTGTGGGCATATCTGCGCCACACGACGAGATATTGATAATCGACCCACGCCGTTGCGTCAGCATCTTGCGCACCGCTGCAGCGCAGCACCAGAACACGCCCTTCAAGTTGATGTCGAGAATGCGGTCGAGTTCCGTTTGATCGGTCTCGGCGACTGTCATGAGCGAAATCACGCCCGCCGCGTTTGCCCATACGTCGATCGGGCCGCCGTCCGCGACAAAGTCTGCGAACGCGTTGATTTCTTCCGGCTTTCGAACGTCCAGTCGCTTCGCTTCGACGTGTCCGCCACAATCTCGCACGAGATCCGCCGTGCGCTCTAGCTCTGTCGTGTTGACGTCCGCAATAAATACGGAGGCTCCAGCCTGTGCGAAGGTGATCGCTGCCTGGCGGCCGATGCCGGTCGCCGCACCCACCAACGCGGCGCGGCGCCCAGCCAGTGAAAATGCCTTTGTGGGATCTTCCATTATCAGTTTCCACTCCTGATCTGTGCAAGAAGGTCGCCTCGCTGCCTATTGGCTCACACCAGGTGGTCACTGACGGGTGGCGGGCGGGGGGAGAGTAAAAGCCACGGTCGCTATATTGAAACTACCTACATTTATGAGAACGTACGTCTTTAGTTGGGCATTTTCGTTCGTTCCGCAGCATGTTTATAGCTTACCGACCATTCTGCACTCTCGCTAACGGCGGCTTTGACCTGGTCCCAGGCGCGGGCCGTGCTCACCTTATCCAACCAGCGCTGGAGTCTGATTTTCGCGCATGACGAGATGGAGTCAATACGCTTTTGTTGACGAAGGTGTAAAGGATGCGGCAGATGGCTCTGCTTGCGTGCATCGCACGACCTTGCTGGGCGTGGATGACCTATCCAGGACTAAGATCTTGGTAAACAACTCTCGGCCCACCATGATGTGGCACGCAACAGGTGCGGGGGCGCGCAGCTTTGCGCAGGCAGAACGAACAACCGAGGAGATGCGGGATGGTGCGAGACCAAACAGCAACATGGCATAGCTTGGTGGAGCGTCTCCAAAAGCTTGAGGATATCAACGCCATCACCCAGCTGATCGCGTCCTATGGCCCGATTGCCGACACGTGCGACCGGGCGGGTTTGGACAGGATCTGGCACCCTCAATCCACTTACGAGATTGGCGGCATTGGCGTTTTCCACGGGCCCCAAGGGATCGCCGAGGCATTTGCCGGAGATTTCCACAGCTCGATCGTCAAAAACGGCTCAGCACACATCTCGTCTTCCCCGCACGTGGAGATCCAGGGCGATAAAGCTGCAGCCAAGAATTACGGAACGCTATTCTGGAATGAGAACGGGCAGTTCATCTGCGGCCGCCTCACCGCCACCCGGTGGGAGTTTGAGCGGGGTGGGCCGGAAGGCTGGCAGGTGACCAAGCGGACGACCATTTTGCTCGACGGCCGAGACGATGCGCGGGCTCTTTTGGCCGAGCCTTTATAGCGATCCATTCAGATTAATTGTCTTTGATCGGTGTCCCAGTCGTGCGAACACGAACCTGCAGACGAGCCTTGGCTTCGTCTCGCGCATGTGATCCGGAGAGGTGAGAAATGGAATTGGGCGCGTTTGCCAACTCACACATCTTGGCCTCGGCGGAGGATGGCGTCCTGAAAATCGTCCTGAACCGCCCGGAAAAACGCAATGCCGTGAATGCGGCTATGTACGATGCGCTGGCAAACCTGCTCGCTCATGCAAAGGACAGCGATAGCATGGGTGCGGTAGCGATCCTGGCCGCGGGACCGGATTTCTGTGCGGGCACCGATCTCGCGGAACTCCGGGCCGGTAGCGGTTCGACTCCCTTCGAGGAACGGCCCGTCGGCCGCTTTCTGAAGGAACTGGTGTGGCTCGACAAGCCGCTCGTGGCAGGCGTGCGCGGCCGGGCGATCGGCTTTGGCTTCACCCTCCTGCTGCATTGTGATGTGCTGTTCGTGGCCAAGGATGCCACACTGAACGCCCCCTTCGCGCGGCTGGGGTTTGCCCCTGAAGCCGCGTCAAGCCGGCTGCTGCCGGCCCGCGTCGGCTATCGCAACGCATTCGACATATTCGCTCGAAACACCGTGTTGATGGGCTGCGAAGCGGAACGCTTCGGGCTGGCGACAGCCGTGCTCGATCCGGCCGAGGTCGATGCTGCAACGCTGGCCGAAGCGGCTGCTCTAGCCGCCCAGCCGTGGGAATCGGTGCGCTCGATCAAACGGCTGATGACATCACCCGACGAAACCTGGGCAACGATCGGGCGGGAGATGAAGGAATTCGAGGTGCTCAAAGCTCGTCGGAACGATGGTTCCTTCGCCAATTCATCGTCTCAGCTGTGAACAGCATGGCGGACGAAAGGCGGGTCATGTGCCGCTCGCCGGGGGATCATCATATGCCCGATAGAGCATCATGGCCTGACCTATCCGCTTCGCATTCCGGTCTTTCGTCGGATCTGGTGCGCCAGCGTGCTGTCCAACCTCGGCCTGCTTATCCCGGGGAGGGGGAGGCAGCGCGGCTTGGGCGATGACGCAACTGACCGCGGCTCCGCGCTAGTCCGGGCACGCGACCCTCTCGCTTGCGCCTTCATAGGGCGCGTCGAAATGGGCGGACGGCGGAGGTTCTATCCTGACGTCAGATCGGCCAAAGCAGCAAGGTGGGCCTTCATGTTGCCCGTTCTGGGCAGCGACGGCACAATGTAAATGGCCGTCGGAATGGCGTAGGATACCAGCTTTGTTCGAAGGAAGGCCAACAGCTCCTCTTCGGTCACATGCTCATTCCCGGTTGCAAGTTCGACGGCCGCTACAGGAACCTGTCCGAGCCGCCGATCATCGATGCCGCCCGCCATCGCGTCTTTCACCGCTGGGTACGCCAGCAGCGCGTCGGTGATCGTCTCGGGCAGTACCTTGAAGCCGCCCCGATTGATCGCCTGATCGGCGCGGCCTTTCAGGAAGATAAAATCATCTTCATCCATGACGGCGATATCGGTCGTGCGGATCCATTTCTCGCCGAAGGCCGGAACCTTCGCTTCGAGCAATCCCTCCTCGCCTCTAGGCTTTTCCGCGCCGGTCTCGGGATCGACGATGCGAACCGTCACCCCCAGATAGGGACGCCCCACGCTGCCGCGCTTGGCCTTGCCGAATTCTTCGCGCAGTGCCGGCGTCCACGAGGCGGCGGTTCCCGCGAACTCGGTGGCGCCATAAGCCCAGATGACGGGAATTCCGTAGAGGTCTTCGAAACTATCCTGCGTTTCGGGCGCAAGCGGCGCCGATCCGCCCCACACGATCTGCACGCTACGGAAGCAATCCTTGGTGATCTGCTTGTCCAGAACCTCCCGCATGATCGCGGGCAGCATGACAATCCTGGTCGGACGAAGGGTCTCGATCGCTTTCAACCAGGTGTCGAGCGAGAAGCGTTCAAGCAGGCAGACCGAGCCACATCGGAAGATACTTGCCAGAAACGGTGTCATCCCGCCGAAACCGCTGAGCGGGAAAAATGTGATTTCGGGTTCGGGGATCGGCTCCACTCCGATGCTCATGGTTTGCAGCATGCGATCGAGCACGGTGCCGGGAAACTCGATCCGTTTGGGTTGACCGGTCGTTCCGCTCGACAAAAGTGCCAGGCTCAAGGGCTGCGGCGACGTGCGCAGCAGGGCTGGATTGGCAGCGCCGAGCCCGGGAACAACCTCGAACTCCAGCCCCTTGCGGCTCGCAAACTGCAAGCCGGCGCTTCCAGTCCGCCGGGCCGCTTCAATCGCCTCAGGCGACCAGTCCTCCTCCGATCCGATCAAGAGAGGATGTTTGAGCTTTTCGATGTCGCGCGCGATCCCTTCGGGGGACTGCATGGTATAAATGATCGAAATCGAACGGCCCGAGGCGATCGCGCTCATGATAGCGGCGGCTTGTCCAGGACGGTTTCGGGCGAGGACGCCGAGAGTCTGCCAAGGATCGATCCCGATCTGGTCCAGTGCGGCTTCGAACTGCTTGGCAAAGGCCCTGATCTCCGCCCAGCGGATGGTGATGTCGTCGAACATGATTGCCGGAGCGTCGTCCGGGAATTGCTCCAACCTTTCCGCCCACCGAACCCTGAAATCCATCTCCAAGACCACCTCATCAATCGAGAAATGGCTGCAATCAGCAGCATATATCAATGCTGATTGCAGTCACGCCCTTAGGATCTTCACGCCGGCATTACGTCCGCATCAGATTGAGGATCGCCATTCTATTGAACCCATGAACTTGGAACAGCAGCCGCCAGGCCGCCCCGGCCACCGCGATTTTCATACAAGGATCGGCGTGACCTCGCCGCACGGGAGCCCTGTTGCGAGATCGTTCGGATAATTTCAGGTATCCGGGAAGAGCAGACGACTATTGTCGACGAAGAAGCGCTGGTCGTATCCGGCGGGGAGCTTGTCGAGATGCTTGCGGAATTTTCCGATCGGATCGCGACTGCCTTCGAGGTG
>Ga0268265_10000680_pt1 | contig 33464 bp, 28 predicted proteins | sample KBSSwiS52_FD_190355 | JGI IMG/M metagenome (GOLD analysis project Ga0268265, IMG submission 190355) | Switchgrass rhizosphere microbial communities from Kellogg Biological Station, Michigan, USA - KBS Switchgrass S5-2 (SPAdes) (version 2) | ecosystem: Host-associated > Plants > Roots >...
CAGCCTGAACTGGCAGATCGATCCGGATCGCCTCCTTTACATCCGCACGGCGAAGGGCTTCCGCGGCGGGTCGCTGCAGTTGCGCCAGCCGACGCTGCCGGCGGCAGGCCCCGAGACGGCCACCGATTACGAGATTGGCCTCAAGAGCGAATGGCTCAACCGTCGGCTGCGGGCGAATTTCGCAGCCTACCGGACGGAGTATGCCAACAAGCAGGAGTCGACGATCATCACGACGCCGACCGGGGCCTCGGCGACCATCGTGCTCAACGCGGCGAGCGCGACGTTTCACGGCTTCGAGGCCGAGGTCGTCGCGCGTCTGATCGAAGGACTTACGCTGAGCGCCAACGCATCGTACTTCCACGGCAAGTACGGCGCCTTCCCACGCGCCCTGCCGACTCAGGGCGGGGCGCCTGTAGACGCGTCCGGCGAGCGGTTCTCCAATCCGCCGTGGCAATATAGCTTGTCGGCGAGATACGAGTTCGCGGTCGGGCCGGGAGGCCTTGGGTTGCAGGCCGACTGGTCCTGGCAGGCCGGCGCGCGTCCGCCGCCCCGGCTGATCGACCCCATCCTGCCGCTCTCCTATGTGAACAACATCGTCGCGGGGCAAAACAGCGGTGTCTACACGAACGGCCGCGCGTCGCTCGGCCTGCTCAATCTGCGCGTCGACTACAACATGCCCGATATCGGGGTTCGGGTGTCCGCGTTCGCCACCAACGCCCTCGACAAGAAGTATCAGTTCACCGGGGTGAGCCAATCCAATCTGGGCGGCCTCCAGTACGGGATCACCGGCGAGCCGCGCATGGTGGGCTTGTCCGTGCAGAAGAACTTCGGCAGCGAATGAGACGACAGCCGCGCGCCCCGCGGCCGAAGTCCGGTAGGACGATGTAAGCTTGTCAGTCGTGAGGTGGCCATGTCCGAGCTGATCGTCAACACACGGTCGGGAGCGATCCGGGGCCGGGCGGTGGAGGATGTGCGGCGTTTTCTCGGCGTTCCGTACGCCGCAGCGCCAGTCGGAGAGCTACGGCTGCGGCCGCCGCATGAGGCGCCCGCGTGGACGGGTGTGCGGGACGCGACCGAGTTCGGTCCGGTCGCGCCTCAGCTCGGAGAGATGTTCAGCGCGCAATCGAGCGAAGGATGGCGCTATCTCGATGGCAATGACGAGGCTTTTCCTCAGGATGAGGATTGCCTCACGCTGAACATATGGACGGCGGTCCGCGAAGCGACCGAGGCAAGGCCGGTGATGGTTTGGCTTCACGGCGGCGGACTTCGCAGCGGGTCCGGGCGCGTGGCGGCCTATGACGGCGAGGCGCTCGCCCGGCGAGGCGTCGTGGTGGTCACGCTCAATTATCGGCTTGGGATACTGGGCTTCCTTTGTCATCCGGACCTTGCCGATGGCGACGGCCCTGCAGGCAACTGGGGCCTGCTCGACCAGCTGGCCGCGCTGAAATGGGTGCGCGACAACATCGCGGCCTTCGGCGGCGATCCGCAGAATGTAACCGTCTTTGGGCAGTCGGCGGGAGGCAGCTCAATCGTCAATCTGCTGGCGCTTCCGGAGCGCCGCGCCTGCGACAAGGCGATCTTGCAGAGCAGCGCCCCGAAGGCGATCGGGCTCGAGGAAGGCGCGCGGCTCGCGGAGAAGGTCGTGGAGATCGTCGGCGTGCGCGACGTGGCCGACCTTCGACAGACTCCGGTGGCGTCTATCCTGGACGCCCAGCGGCTCGCCGAGGGCCGCGGGTCGCCGATGACGTTCCTTACGACCATCGATGGACGACTGTTTTCCGAACCGCCCCTCGAGCTGATCCGAGCGGGCAGGGGGCTCGATGTGCCGTGCCTGTTCGGAACGATGCGCGACGAGTGGCGTCGCTTCCTTCCGCTCGACCCGACGGCGCTGGACATGGACGCCGGCGCCCTGGCGAGACGTCTGGGCCGGGCGTTCTGCGGCGACGTCTCGGCCCTGATCGCGGCGTACGCGGCGCGGCGCAACGCGCGTGGCGAGGTCGCCAGCCCCGGAGCCCTCTGGTTCGACATCTCGACGGACAGCTATTTCCGACTTCCAGGGCGGCGCTTTGAGACCGCCGTCGCCGGATTTCGATCGCCGGCCTACGCCTACGTGCTCGACTCGCCATGTCGGATGGAAGGAGGGCGCTACGGAACCTTCCACAGCTTCGAGCTGCCGCTCGTGTTCGGGACTTGGTCCAAGCCGGTGTTTCGCGATCTCTACGGGGCGGAGGACGCCGCCCAGACGTTGTCGGACACGATCATGGGGGCATGGGTCGCCTTTGCGCGTTCGGGCGATCCTTCGACGCCGGTCGTGGGAGAGTGGCCCAAATTCACATCGAGCGACCGCAAGATCATGGTTCTGGGCCCCCACTGTCAGCCTCAAGCGGATCCCTTTGCGCCAGCGCTGGAGGTGTTGGCGGGTCTCGCCAGCGATGCGCACAGCCGCGGTCCGCTCATATAGGAAAAGGTGTTGGGAAGTAAATGCGTTTTGGTTTGCTACCTGATTGCGACGCCTGTCATGTGAGATGATGGTCAAGCTACGGTGGTTTCGATTATCAGACGAAGTCACGAAGCGCGGTCGGAAACCGCTCCAGGTGAGGAGGATTTCTTGTTTATTCCATCGGATCTTCAAAAGGCGATGGGGTTGGTGCGTGTGATCGCCTGCGAGAATGGCCGAGCGACCATCGAATATAATGTCGGCGCACACATGTGCCATTCCGGCGGCATCGCCCAAGGCGGCTTCGTCGGCGGATGGATCGACGCCGCGATCTCCACCGCGTCCAACTCCCTTGCGCCCGAGAAGAATCCCCTGACCCTTGAGTTGAAGGTCAGTTATTTCTCTCCGACGCGACCGGGAATAGTCATTGCGGAGGGCTGGATCGAAAGGCGCGGCCGCACCACCTGTTTCGGCGAAGGGCGCCTGACTGATCAGGCCGGGCAGATCCTCGCGAAGGCAAGTTCGACGATTCGTTTGGTGCCCAGGGATATGGCCAGCGCTACCTAATTGACATCTGAACTGAGCGAGAAACCCGGCAGAATCGTTCTCGTATCATGCATGGCGCCGCGGGAGGGCCATCACGCTTGGGAACCGCTCGGGTCCGCCGCGGCCGCTCTGAAAATTCAGTGCAAATGCCAATACGGTGATTTCCTGAGCAAGCGCGTGCGCCTGGGCGCGCGCCAGAAGGCTAAGTTTAGCCTTTGAAGAAGTTCGGATATCCGCTCCCCGAGCGCAGAAGCACGCCTATATATATTGGGTATAAAGCCTCAAGCTGAGCACCCGGTCGATGCGGGTTCTTGGCTCACGCCTAATCGAACATTGGCCAGTCAAGTCGGGATCTGGTTGAACGGCACGCCCTTGTCGGGCCGGTGGTCCTGCGGCAGGCCCAGGACCTTCTCGGCGATGGTGTTGCGCAGGATCTGGTCGGTGCCGCCGGCGACTCGGCTGGGCGGGGCGCTGAGCCAGCCCAGGGTGAAGTCGGTGCGCGGCTCGCCGCCGGGCTTCAGCTCGAGCGCCGCAGGTCCCTGGGCGTTCATCAGCGCGCGGCTCAGCCGCAGCCGTCCGGCCGCCGTCAGCAGCTTGGTGATCGAGCCTTCCGGGCCGGGCTGCTTGCCCTCGGCCATGGCCAGGTAGGCGCGACGGTTGATCTCGGTCAGGGCGCGGTTGTTGACGATCGCCTCGGTGATCGCCTCGCGGACAGCCGGCTCTTCCAGGGCCGGGCGCCCGTTCACTTGGCAGGTCTTCAGGCCCTCGACCATCTGCCGCACATTTGGCCCGGAGCCCCAGAGGTCGGTGACCGAATAGCGCTCGATCATCAGGGTGTGGATGGCGATCTTGAACCCGTCGCCGATCGCGCCGAGACGCTGGCTGTCGGGCACCCGGACGTTGTCGAAGAACACCTCGTTCACGTGCGAGCCGCCCGACAGCAGCTTCACCGGCCTGACCTCGACGCCGGGCGAACGCATGTCGAGGAAGAAGTAGGTCAGGCCCGCGTGCTTGGGCAGGTTCGGGTCGTGGCGGGCGATCACCACCGCCCAGTCGGAGTGCTGGGCGTAGCTGGTCCACAGTTTCTGGCCGTTGAGGACCCAGGTATCGCCGTCGAGGCGCGCCGACAGACGCAGGGCGGCCAGGTCAGACCCCGCCGCAGGCTCGGAGAACAGCTGGCACCAGATGGTCTCGCCACGGATGGCCGGCGGCGCCAGGCGCGCGTTCTGCTCTTCGGTGGCGTACTCCACCATGATCGGGATCGGCTGGCCGAGGCTGATGGCGAAGTAGTTGATCGGCAGGTCGTAGGCGCTCTCCTCGAGCGCAAACACCACCTTCTGCAGTTGGGTCCCGCCGCCGCCGCCGAAACGGCGCGGCTGGGTGATGGCCGCATAGCCGGCCTCGCTCTTCAGCATCTGGTAGGCGCGGCCGAAGGCCAGGTCCTCCGCCTCGGTCAAGCCCTTGTGGTCGGTGAACCTGGGCGCGTTGTTGGCCAGCCAGGCGCGCGCGGCGGCGCGATAGGCCTCGATGTCCTCGATGTCGCTCGGAAACGTGGCGAGGGAGCCGTCGGCGCTCATGCGGCGAGTCCTTCGATCGAGAGGTTCAACAGGCGGTCGCGCCAGTAGGGCTCGCCGCCCCATTCCATGGCCAGGCATCGGCCGCGTCGGTAGTAGAGATGCTGCGGCGCTTCCCAGGTGACGCCGATGCCGCCGAACACCTGCATCCCCTCGGTGGAGGCGATGTCGTAGGCGCGGATGGCGGCCACCCGGGCCGCGGCGGCGGCGGCCGGCAGCTCCGCAGCGCTGGCCCGCACGGCGGCGCGGGCCGCGCCGGTCGCGACCTGGATCGCCACATAGATGTCGGCCAGGCCGTGCTTGATCGCCTGGAACGCGCCGATCGGCTGGCCGAACACCCTGCGCTGCAGGGCGTAGTCCCGTGCGGCGTAAAGGCAGGCCGAGGCGCCGCCCACCTGCTCGAAGGCGGTGACCACGGCCAGCTCGTCCAGGATGTCCGCGATCACATCGCCGTCGAGAAGGACGGCCGGGACATTCTCGAACACGAGATCGGCGTAGCCGCGGCTGTTGTCGATCGAGTTGGCGAACACCCGACGGGTGACGCCTGGCTGGACGAGATCGACCGCCGTCACCACGCTCCTACCGTCCGGGCTCGCAGCGTGAACCAGCGCATGGCGCGCGAAGGCGCCGGCGCTCACGCCGACCTTGGTCCCGGTCAGGCGGCCGCCCTCGAACCGTGTCGCGGCCCGCAGCGGCAGGCCCGCGTCGCCGGCCTCGAACGCCGCGACAGTCAGAATGGTGGTGCCGGCGATCGCGTCGGGCAGCAGGGCGTCTTTCAGCGGCTGCGGGCCGAACCGGGAAAGCGCGGACATCGCGCAGGTGCTGACGGCGAACGGCGCCGATCCCAGCGCGCGGCCGATCTCCTCGGCGATGGCGCAGCGTTCGGCCAGTCCCATGCCGAGCCCGCCATCGGTCTCCGAAAGGCTCATACCCAACCATCCGAGCTCGGCCGCCGTCCGCCAGAAGGCCGTGTCGTACTCGCCGGTGCGGATCAGCAGGTCCCTGAGCCCCTCGGGCGAGGCCACGCCGGCCAGGGCGCGACGCGCCTCGTCCTGGATCACCGCCAGGTCGTCGTCGCTGGTCTCGTCGGCCATCGTCCTGCTCCAAACTGCACCTCCTATTAGAAGCCGTGATGCGGGTGGGCAAACGAATGAAGGCAGTTACAATGTCGCTCTAGGCGCTTCGTCTGCACATGGCACAGCCTTCTTCACCAGTCTTCTTCTCCAGTCTTCTTCTCCAGTCGGTTCGCGGAGGCGAGTGCGCCCGCAGCCTCCTGTCACGCATCTTTTTGCGAACAACCTCCGGATACCGGCGCCGGCAGCTTAGCAACCGATCCGAACAGGCCATTCATGGCGCATTCCAAACCCATGAGGCCGAAGAAAATCTCTCCGCGATTGAGTGAGATGTCCATGTTGGTATGACTGTTGGTATCTTTTAGAAATTCCTCGGATTTGCAGAGAGAAGTTCGAGTCCCGCCGGGCCCACCAGCAGCGCTCCACCGGCCTCTACTGACGTCCCTGATAGATCCTTGAAAATTAAGCGAATAGGTCCTCTAAGCTCCGCTGGCGTCCATCCGCAGCCACGATCATCGTTGGTAGGGATCTGCCCTGGATACCAACAGGATTGCGTGACATGCCAACAACATGGCTCTTACAGATGTGCAGCTGCGCGGGTTCAAGCCCGTCACCGAGCGCCTTGTCTACATGGGCCTGCCGGATCCCCTGACCGACCCTCGGCAAGCTCCGGAGCGTCGCGTATCGAATGTCAAATCCGCGGCTCGACTTCGCCGGCGGACCAGGCTGGAGCACCCCCGGGGCGTGCTTGCCTGTGGCCAAGCGCCGTCCTAGAGCCATCATGCCCGATCCGCTAGTGACGCCGGGCTGGTCAGGGGGGATGGTGGCGCAGCCTGGGCCTTCGCAGACTGGGGACGGTGAGAGCCCTCTGATCCGCGTGTTCTTCGAGCGCCGCGAGAACCTGATCCTGTTCCTGGCGGCGCGGACGCGCGACATGGCCGCCGCCGAAGACCTGGTGCAGGATCTTTACCTGAAGATCGCCGGGCTCGAGCCAAAGGCGGAGGTGCGGGCGCCTGAAGCGCTGCTCTACCGGATGGCGGCGAACCTGATGGTCGATCATGTGCGCAGCGCCCAACGCTCCTCGCGACGGAGCGCTGAATGGCGGATCGAGACGAGGACCGTGCTGGGCGGGCACGATCTGGCGCAGGAGGCGGCGGCCGACGAGGTGGTGATGGGCAAGGAGCGGGTGCGGCAACTGGCGGCCGCGATCGCCGGCCTGCCGCCGCAGATGGGCCGAGCCTTCCGGCTGCACAAGCTGGAAGGGATGAGCCAGGCGCAGACCGCCCAGGCCATGGGCGTCTCTGTGAAGATGGTGGAGGCGCACATCGCCGCGGCGATCAAGCAACTGGCGCAGAGGCTTCGGTCATGACCCTCGCTGATTTTTTCCTCGGGCCTAGGGGCGGGACGCCTCGGCGCCGTCTCTTCTCCTGTTCAGCGCCCTCGGCGAAGACTCAGGCGATCCAGTGACCAGTATTGCGACGTGGAACGAGGAGGTGATGGCGCAGGCCAGCGCCTGGCTCGCGCGCCTGCAACGCGCGGACGTCGGCGAGGCCGACGGCTTGGAGTTCGACGCCTGGCTCACCGAGTCGCCGGCGAACCGCGAGGCCTATCGAGCGGCGTTGGCCGTCTGGCAGGCTTTCGAGGGGCGCCAGCAGGACGTGCTGGACGACCTGGCCGCCGAGGCGCGCCGCGCGGCGCGGCGTCCCGGACCCAACCGCCGTTGGCTGGTCGGGGGCGGCGTGGCTATCGCCGCGGGGCTCGCCGCCGTTGCGGTCCTGCCGTCGATGCTGGGTCCTCCGAGCGTCCAGACCTACTCGACCACCAAGGGCCAGCATCGGCGGATCACCCTGGCCGACGGCTCGATGGTCGACCTCAACGCGGAGACCCGGCTGATCGTGCGCTATGCTCGCCGCGAGCGTCTTGTAGAGCTGGGCGACGGCCAAGCGATCTTCGACGTCGCCCACGATGCGTCGCGGCCGTTCACCATTGTGGCCTCCGGCCGCGCGGTGCGCGTGCTGGGCACGCAGTTCGACGTGCGCAACCGCGCCGGCGACGTGACCGTGTCCGTCGCGCGAGGGCGCGTGCAGGTGCGACCCGTCGCCTCATTGAAGGCCGGCCAAACGTTCGTGCTCAGCCCGGGCCAGCGGCTGGAGATCCACAGGACAGGCGTGGCGGAACTGAGCGCCGTCGATCCGCAGGAGGCGCTCGGCTGGCGCTCTGGCCGGCTTGTCTACCGGGGCGAACCCCTGGCCGAGGTGGTGGCGGACCTCAACCGCGAGTTCGTCGAACAGATCGAGGTGACCGATGCGGCGCTCGCCCAGACGCCGGTGACAGGCGTCATCGTGCTGGACGACCAAGCCTCGGTCGCCAAGCGTCTCTCCTTGATGCTCCCCATAAGATCGGTACCTTCCGAGCGGGGGCTCCTGTTGCTTCGGAAATAGACGAAGCCGAGCCCCTTGCGGACTATCCGGGCTGAGGCGGAGCTGAACATCCAGGGGCGTCGGGTTTTGGTAGCCGCCATCGCGGGCGTCGCGATGGCGTTGGGCGGCGGCGACCCCGCCGCCGCCGCTTCCGAGCGCGTCCGTTTCCGGATCCAGCGGCAGCCCTATCCCGAGGCGCTGCTCGATCTGGCTCAGCAGGCCAACGTCACCCTGATCGGCGCGGCCGCCTGCCCAGGCGTTTCGCGCGCGCCCGTGGTCGGCGCCATGACCGTGGATGAGGCGCTGTCGCGCCTGCTCGCCGGCGCGCCGTGCAACTGGAGGATGATCGCTCCGGGCGCGGTGGAGATATCACCCTTGCGCCAGACCGAGGCCCAGCGCCCGCCGCCAGGGCCGCCGGCCGCGGTGGGCGAGCTGCTGGTCACCGCCACCAAGCGCGTGCGCGATTCGCGCGTACTGGCCGCAGGGGTCACGGTGATTCCCCGGCGGCGACTGCACGAGACCGGAGCGAGCGATCCCGGCGACGCGGCCGCGCAGATGGCCGGCGTCCTCACCACCAACCTCGGCCCAGGGCGCAACAAGATTCTGCTGCGCGGCCTTTCGGACGGCGTCTTCACCGGACGGGCGCGCTCGACGGTGGTGACCTACCTCGACGACATCCCGTTGAACTACAACGCACCCGACCCTGACTTCCGGCTCGTCGATGTCGAGCGCGTCGAGGTGGCGCGGGGGCCGCAGGGCGCACTGTACGGCGCCGGGGCGTTGAGCGGCGTCTACCGGATCGTCAGCCGCAAGCCAGATGTGGGCCAGTGGTCGGCGGAGTTGCGGGCGACCGGCGCTACGACAAAGGGCGGCGGGCCAAGCGGAGCCGTCGAGGGCTACGTCAATGTCCCGATCAGGGGGGACACGGCGGGCCTGCGCCTGTCAGCCTACCAGGAGGTGCAGGGAGGCTATCTCGACGACATCGTCCAGAACCGCAGCAACGTTGACCGCACGGAACGGCATGGCGGGAGACTGACCCTGCTGGCGCAGCCGCAGGACGCCCTGTCGATCACCCTGACGGCAGCGGCCCAGAGCCTGCGCTCGGAGGACACGCACTACACGATCCGCGGAATCGATCGGAAACGGGCGGTGCGAATCCCCGAGCCGCACGTGAACGACATCGAACTGGTGACAGGGACGGTGCGATATTCGTGGGGCGGCTCGGAGCTGACGTCCGCCACCGGCTTCGTGCGGCACGCCTATGGCAGCCTTTTCGACGCTACGCCCGTGCAGTCGAACTACACGGACTTCGCCAAGACCTCGGCCTATTCGGAGCGCACGCGCACAAAGATGCTGGTGCAGGACATCGTGCTGGCATCCCGGGGCGCCTCCAACCTGGAATGGCTGGTCGGGCTCTACGCCTCGGAGGCGCGGCTGCGGTCTCCGAGCGAACTCCTGGCGCAGAACCCCGGCCTCCCCAACGCGCCCGTCTATTCCGAGCTGCGGCATGAGAAGATCCGCGAGCTCGCCGGCTACGCCGAGCTCTCCTACAAGCCAGCGCCCGGCTGGACGCTGGCGGTTGGAGGGCGTCTTTACGACATCGACCGGCGCATCCGCTCGGAAGTGGTCTCCGAACTATTCGAGGCGCGCAGGCTGGACCGTGGCAACCACTACACAGGCTTCTCGCCCAAGATCTCGCTGCAGCGGCAGTTCGACAATGGCGACCTCGCCTACGCCGTGATCACCGAGGGTTTCCGGCCGGGCGGCGTCAACACCGGTGGAGCGCAGCCGGTGCCGGAGGCGCGGGAGAACTTTTCGTCCGACCGCCTGCGCAACTACGAGGTCGGGGTGAAACTGGAGCGTTTCCAGCGCGGCCTTTCCCTGAGCTCGGCGATCTACTACGACGTCTGGAAGGACATCCAGACGGACCAGTTCCGCGCTTCCGGTATTCCTTATACAACCAACGCCGGCGACGCCCATGTGCTCGGGCTGGAGGCTGAGGTCGCGCTCCGCACCGACAACGGCTTCCTCGTGCAACTGAACGGGCGCGTCTCGCGCACCCGGACGATCAACGCCAACCTCGAGTTCATCCCGGTCCTGGCTAAGAACCTCCCCGGCGCGCCGCCGGTCTCCGGAGGCGCCCTCATCAGCTACGAGCGGCCCGTGTTCGACGACTGGACGATGCGGCTCACTGGCCAGGCGATCTATGTGGGATTGTCGCGGGTGTCGTTCGACCCGCGTCTGCCGCAAACGGGCGGCTTCACCCAAGCGCGGCTCTTGGCGGAGATCAGCCGCGACGGCAGGGGCGCGCAGGTGTTCGTCACCAATCCGCTGGATTCATTCCGCGACACCTTCTCGTTCGGCAACCCGTTCACCGGAGCGCAGGCGCGCCAGATCACGCCGCAGCGGCCAATCACCATTGGCGCGACCCTGTTCGCCGCCTTCTAGTGTCCCGATCCGAATGGCCGCACACGTCCATGGCGGGCTCCCACAAACTTCGGATCCAGCAGACCAGGAGAAATTCTTCCGGTGCGACCTAGGGGTCGGGGAACTCGGCGCCGTCTTTCCCGCGACCTTCGGCTTCGTGACAAAGCCGCAGGTCGTGATCGGATGCGCCAAGAGCTGGCGCATCAGTCAAACGTGGCGCGCGTTCCGAGCCCAAAGTCGCGCGACGGATGGCTGAGCGCGGTCCTGACGAGGAGAGCGTCAGGGCCGCGCCTCCCGGACACCGGGAGCGAGCTGCCGGCGAAATGATGGAGCAGCACCTATTCGATCCACGCTGGCCTGCGTGAATGCGGGCCAGTGATCCCATTTGGCCGCAATTTAAAGCAATGATAGGATGGCGCCGTTGATCGTGGCCCGCTCGGGCTGCGCGAAGCGTCTCCGGGCGCTTGAACATCAACCCCGCGTCGGCTCTCCAGCCGCGGGCACGAGACCCACCGCCCCGGCCGAGGGCCGTCACACCCCCGGCCGGGGCCTCCCGTTTCAGGACCCTCGCATCCTAGGCGCCCCGCGCTGGAGGCCTGGGGCTAGGCTCCGCCGGCGCATGCGCCTGGAGCACCTGAGGCCTCAATCTGACTGACTTGCCAGGCGGTCTGGCTGACGAATAGGATACGCCTTAGGCGGCCGCCTCGCATAGGCCAGAACATCGGAAAGCGAATCGTCGGAGTGGGAGGCGGAATTCTCACTCAGCGAAATAACGGCGAGGGCGCAAAAGCAGAATATGCGAGCGGCAAAGAGTAAAGCGGCCAAACAACCGAAACGCGCGCACTCTGAGGCGCGAAATTCGTCTCCGGCCTCGGCGGTCCATCCAACGATGAAGCGGGGGCAGGGAAAGGAGCGGATCCTTGAGGCCGCCCTCACGCTGTTTTCGCTTTACGGTTACGACGCGGTCTCCACGACGGACATCGCCGAGAGGGCGGGCAGCTCCCAGTCGGTGGTGCTCTATCACTTCCGCACGAAGGATGAGCTCTGGCAGGTCGCCATGCGCGCGCTCTTCGCCAAGGTCGGCATCTCGCCGCGGTTCGACAGTCCCATGTACAAGGACCTCGACCCTATCTCGCGGCTGCGCGTGCTGTTGCGCAGCTTCGTGCTGACCTCCGCCCGCTATCCCGAGCTCGGCCGGGTGATCAACCGCGAGGGGTTGAGCAGCAGCGAGCGGCTCACCTGGCTCGTGGACGAGCTCGCACGTCCGAATTATGCGGTGTTCGAGGCGCTGTTCGCGGAAGGGGCCGAGCGCGGCGTCCTCAAGCTTTACCCGCCGGTGATGCTGACGCTGTTCGTCCATGGCGCCGCGGCCACCTTGTTCAACCTGGCCGCGGTGGCGCGCCAGCTGATGGACGAGGATCCGCTCGCGCCCGAAACTATCGAGATGCAGGCGGACATGGTGGTCGAGCTGCTTCTCAACGGCCTCCTCGTCCGCCAGCCGGCCGGCGCCTAGGCCGCCATTTTTCAATCACGGTTGGCCGTCGCCGCCGGAGTCGCGCCACCAGTCTTTGTCCCCTGCGGAAGACCCTGCGCTGGACGGCGCGGTCGGCGAGCTCACGCAATTTAACAGATTGATCTATCAGTTAAGCGGGGGTATCGCTTTATGGCTCTGTCGCAGAGCCGGCGTCCTTCGTCCGGCGCTGACCAACGAGCGCACGATCGAATGGGCCTGCGGCCCCCGGCATGGATACGCGAGAATTCGCACGGCGCAGACATGATCCAGCTCTACTTCGGCCCGCCCCCCAACGCCCGCAAGATCTCGATGATGCTTGAGGAGATTACCAGGTCCACGAGATCGACATCCTCGCCGGCGACCAGTTCAAGCCCGAGTTCCTGGCGATCAACCCCAACAACAGACGCCGGCCATCGTCGATCCCGATGGTCCGGACGGCCAGCCGATCGCCGTTTGGGAGACGGGCGCGATCCTCATCTACCTCGCAGAGAAGCACCGGCGATTTGTCCCGGCCGACCCGCGCGCGCGGATCGAATGCTTGAAGTGGCTGATGTTTCAGGTGAGCGGCGTCGGCCCGGAGAACAGCATCGCCGATTTCGCCATCTATCCCTGGTGGGCGACGATGCAGGCAATCTCGACCGAGCCCCGGCCCAACCTGGGGAGCGTTGGTGCGGGAGAAGCTCCGCCCGGAAGTCATCGAGGGCGGGATGAAGAAGACATTCAGCCGGCAGATCTACAGCACCCTTTACGGCGACGACCAGCGCGCCCAGGCCGAGCCGTCGTCAGCGCCCGAGTGAGACCGCGAGCCGGGGCGCGCGGTAAAGACCCCGGAAGCATGCGCACACCAAGATCGGAGACGTCTCCATGAGTGAGCAGGAACCCGCCAGGCGCGAAACCGTGCTGGTGACCGGCGGGGCCGGATTCTTAGCGAGTTGGTGCGCCGTGCGCCTGCTGCAGGCGGGGTATGACGTCCGCGCCACCCTGCGCGACCTGCGGCGCGCCGATGAAGTCCGCGGGATGGTCGGCCAGGAGATCGACCCCGACGCGCGACTTTCCTTTAGCCAGGCGGACCTGACGCGAGACGAAGGATGGGCTGCCGCGGCGGCGGGCTGCCGCTATGTGCTCCATGTCGCCTCGCCGATGTCCTATGAGGACATCAAGGGGCCTGAGGCGATCGCCGTGGCGACGGATGGCGCCCTGCGCGTCCTGCGCGCCAGCGCCGAAGCCGGGGTCAGGCGGGTGGTCATGACCTCGTCAACCGCGGCGGCGCGGCCCGCGGCCGGCCAGGCCGAGGTCGACGAGCGGGCCTGGACCGCAGTTGGCGACGCCCTCGACAACCCCATGGAGATCTACAGCCAATCCAAGACGCGCGCAGAGCGGGGGGCCTGGGAGTACGTGGCCCGGCTCGGCGGCGCCATGGAATTGGCGACGATCCTGCCCGGGCTGATCCAAGGGCCCGTCCTCGGGGCGGACTACGCCCTATCCGTCGAGATCATCGCCCAGCTGCTGAAGGGCCGTCCGCCGTTCTATCCGACGCCCGGCATCGAGCTCGTGGACGTGCGCGACCTGGCCGACCTGCACGTGCTGGCCATGGTCGGGCCGGCCGCCGCGGGCGAGCGCTTCCTCGCCACCACGGCCTATACGACCTTCGCCGACATGGCCCGCATCCTGCGCGAGCATTTCGGCGCCCGTGCGCTGGCGATTCCGGTTTTGGAGGATCCGTCTGGCCCCGCGGCCGTCGAGTTCACATCGGCCAAGGCCCGTGACCGCCTCGGCTGGCGCACGCGGTCGATCGCCGAGACGATCGTCGAGACCGCCGACAGCCTCCTGTCGGCCGGGGGCGTCGAGCTCAAGCCTGCGGATTGAGGCGTCAGCCGCGGTGCGAAGTCTGTGCTCGGCGAGCCGGTGCGCGCGGGCCGCCGGGAAGGGCGACCCGAGCAGCGGCTCAGTGCGCCCCGTGCGGCGGCCGAAGGCGCAGGATCAACGTCTGGCTGGCGATGGCCAGGAGGACGCCGTCTTCCGAGAACAGGTGCATGGCGCCGTGGACCAGTCCGTTGGTCACCGACTGTATGCGGATGTCGCAGAGCACCCAGTCCGTCGGCGCGCTGTCCACGAACCGGATGGTGTTGTCGAGGCTGTTGCCGAAGGCGTTCTCGCCCAGGTTGGGGCGAAGGCCCTCGGACACGAAATCGGCGATCACGGCCAGCATGGGCCTGTCCACGGCGAACCCATGCTTGTGGCGCACCCACATCAGGTGACGGCCGCCGGGGGAATCGGCGATCGAGGCGACCGGCGCGATACGCCGGTCGAACTGGTTCGGGAGGTTGTTCCAGTGCCGGCGAAGGCCCTCCATCGGCGGGCAGGCCTCCGGGGGTGGTGCGTCCGGCGCCGCGAGCCAGATGTGGCGTTCGTCGCCGGACCGCGCCCCCAGCGCGGCGCTCACGCAGATGATCTCCCGGTCTTCGACAAGCGCCTTCACGCGCGCCTGGCTCGTCTCGCGCCCCTCGACCAGGGGCTCGACCTCGAAGGTGACTGTCGAGGGAAGGCGTGCGAATGACACATATTGCGCCGTCGCCCAGGCGACCGGTCGCGCGCAGGAACTTTCGAGCGCGGCGATAGCGGCGCCCAACGCTGCGCCGCCGAACAGAAACTGCCGCTCCGGCGGTCCGCCGCAGATATCCTGCCTCAGTTGCAGGGAATAGCGGTGCGGCGCAGCCTCGGCTTCCAGGTCCAGCAGGCTTTCGTGTTGCAGCGCGTCCAATCGATCATGCTCCTTCAAGGCGGGTAAGCTGGCGAGGTCGCGAGCACGCGTTCTCGGTGATCGGCCGGTCGCGAACCTGCACCGCGAAACCGGCGCTGAAGGCTTTGGCGATCGCGGCGGCGACGGGCCGCTGCGCGCGTTCGCGGACGCCGACGGAAGGCAGATCGGGCCGTTCAAGAAAGATCACCTCCACCTTCGGAACCTCGACGCGGTCCGTCGCCACTGCGAGGACCGGCTGCGCGAGTAAATTGTCCAAGCGGCGAATCGAGGCTCGTCGCTCATGAGAAGCAGAAGTCCCTGATCAGGGCGGCGAGCGCGCGCGGCTGATCGGACTGGATGGCGTGGCCGGACTCGCGCATGACCTCGACCCGCACCTTCGGCAGCCGCTGGCGAAGCTGCGCCACGTTGGCATCGGAGACGAAGCGCGAGTATTCGGCGCGCACGAGCATTGTCGGGGCGGCGATCCGGTCCACGTCGTCCCACAGGCTCATCATTTCCGCCCAGTTGGCGGGGGTCTGCGGCAGGCGGCCCGCGACGTCGAAGCGCCACGACCAGGCCCCGTCCGCCAGCCGGCGGGCGTTGAGCCGCGTCTCCCGCGCCACGCTCGCTGGGCTCCGGCGCGGGTTGAGGGCGGTCGCGACCGCAAGAATGTCGTCGAACCGCTCGTACCGTTTCAGCCGCTGGACGTCGGCGACCCCGCGCTCCTTCGCCCGCGAGCGATCCACCGGCTCCCGCTCCACTGGCGGCGTGGCGTCCACCAGCACGAGGCGCTCGATCCAGCCGGAAAGCAGCGATCCCAGCCGGATCGCCGTCAGCGCGCCGAGCGACATGCCGATGACGGTCCGCGCCTTCGGCGCCACGGCCGGCAGCACAGTGGCCAGCGTCGCAGCGTTGGCGAGGGCGCCGTAATTTCCATCAGCGCGCCGGAAGGATCGGCCGTGGCCGGGCAGATCGAGCGCCAGGGCCGGGCGGTCGAGGTCCTGCAGCACCGTGTCCCACGTGTGGGCGTTCTGCCGGCCGCCGTGCAGCAGGATCGTCTGCGGCTCGCCGGCGCCCCACTGCAGGGCGCTCAGCGCGCCATGTGGCGGGGCGTCGATCTCCCGGCGGCGCACCTGCGGCGCCTTGAACGCCAGCCCCGCGTCCTCGGCGACCTCCTGCAACCAGCCGAACTCATCGTAGTCTTCGTCGTCGAGCGTGTCTTCGACGCGCACGATTGCCCCTCAGGCCCAGACGAGGGGCAGGTGAGGGACGCTGTAGAGACCGACGGGCTTGATCTCCGCCCTGGCGCCCTCGGCCACCCGGAACGGCGGGACGCGACGAAGCACCTCCTCCATCGCGATGATCAGTTCGCGGCGGGCGAGGTGCGATCCGATGCAGCGGTGCGGGCCGTAGGAGAAGGCCACGTGCCGGTTGGGGCTGCGCTCGATGTCCACCTTCAGCGGGTCGTCGAACTCGGCGGGGTCGAGGCAGGCGAGCGGGGTGCTGCAGATGATTCGGTCGCCGGCCTTCATCGGCACGCCCGCGACCTCGACGTCCTGGGTGACCCAGCGGTTCGTGGTGACGATGGCGTAGGCGCGCAGCAGCTCCTCGACCGCGGAGGGGATCAGGGCCGGATCGGCCCGCAGGCGCGCCTGGTCTTCCGGGAACAGCGCCAAGTGCCGGAAATGCAGGCTCAGGGACGCCGCGACCGTGTCGAGGCCCGCGACCACAAGGAGGTAGCACATCCCCATGATCTCCTCGTCCGTCGTCGGTCGCCCGTCGATCTGCGCCTGGATGCAGAAGGTCGTCAGGTCGTTCGCAGGCTCTCTCCGGCGCAGGGCGATCAGGTCGCGCAGGTAGTCGTAGAACCCCTTGGCCGCCACGACCCGCTGCTGCATGTCGCCCGAGTGCAGCAGGCCGTATTCCCACGCGTTGACCTTCTCCGTGTCGGCCTCGGGCAGTCCCATCAGTTGCATGAAGATGGAGACCGGGAACGGGCGCGCGAACGCCTCCATGAACTCGCAGCCGCCCTTGTCCGCGAAGCCCTGGATCAGGTCGACGGCGCGGGTGCGGACGCCGTCCTCCATCGCCGTGATCTTCGCCGGGGCGAAGACGCCGTTCATGATCGCGCGGTATTTCGCGTGCTCGGGCGGATCCTTCTCGAGCGGGATCAGGTCCCACTCCTGGCCGATCAGGCGGGAGAAGCCGGCGATGTTCCGGCTGGAGAAAATGTCCGGGCTCTGCAGCACGTAGCGGATGTCCTCGGCGCGGGTGACCTGCCAGCTCCCGCCCCAGTTCCCCATGCCGGCTTCCGGCGGCAGTTTCACCACCCGGGGCCCGGCCTGCAGCCTCGACAGCTGCCAATAGATCGTGTCTTCGTTCGGCGTGGTGGAAGTCATTGCATGCTTTCCAGAATTGCGCCCGCAGGGGGGTGACGGGGGCCGACGATATCCGTGTAATATGCACCGAGTTGGCTTTGGCCCGCAAGTTCTTGCGCGTCTGGGGAGGGCCGATGAAGCAATGGTCTGACGAGGTTCATCATCTGTTCGTCGAGATTTACGGCTACATGAACCGGCCGGACATCGACGTGGCCTTCCTGGAGCGGGCGGGCGTGAAGCTGGCGAGCGCCCTTTTCCCGCTGCTGAGCCGGATCGGCGTCCTGGCCCCGATCGGCGTCGTGGACCTTGCGCACGCCGCCGGCCGCGACCACTCGACGATCAGCCGCCAGGTGGCGAAGCTGGAGTGGCTCGGCCTCGTCGAACGGGGCGCCGATGCGGGCGACCAGCGCGTGAAGCTCGTGCGGCCCACGGCGGCGGGCCGGGACATGCTCGCGCAGTTCAGCAAGGTCCGGCAGGACGTCATGGAGCAGTGCTTCACGCATTGGACCGCCGAGGAGTGGGCCGAGTTCGTCCGCCTGCTGCGCAAGATGCGGGCGGACCTCGGGCGCTTCGACGCCAAGCCGAAAGGGATTTCTCCGCTCGCCTAGCCATGCTCGGCGACTTCGAGGTCGCGGTCGGTCGTCGGCCCGGCCGCCACGAAGAAGATGCCGGCGGCGGGGACGCACGGGCTGTAGCTGACGGCCTTTTCCCAGTCGTCCTGGAACGTGCTCACTGGCGGTTCGCTGCTTCGCGCATCGATTCATCCTGATAGAGTTATCGACTAAACACGTGGTGTCGGCGATGGCAAGCCGCTGCGGCGCCCGGCGAATGCCCGATTGGGACCAAGTGTAGTATCTGGCGTCTCCCAAACAGTATCGCTGTGACAAGGTCGCGGGCGCCACGGAGGCGGGACCCGAAATCTCCCGGTTGCGGCCGATGGAAGTCGCTGCAAAGCGGTTCGTCGTACGAAATTCCCGCCCACATTTCCGGAGAAACGCAGGCTTGCGGTCAGCGTGTCCCGGCGGGTGCTAACAGCCTAACCTGAACTCGTCTCCAATTCGGGCCGCGCGGGCCGTATCGTCGAGTCAGTCCTCCGCAGACAAGCCAAGTTCGAGCCTCGCGCTCATCTTCACGAGTTGCGCCAGCGAGCCCGCCTGCATCTTTTCCATCACCCGGCCCCGGTGGGCTTTTACGGTGATCTCGCTGATGCCGAGTTCGCCCCCAACCTGCTTGTTCAGGAGGCCCGAGACCACCAGCGCCATGACCTCGCGTTCGCGGCGGCTGAGCGAGGCGTAGCGATCGCGAAGGGCCTGCAGGGCCGCCTGTTCCCCCACGGCGACGCGGCTGCGATCCAGGGCGGCGGCGATGGCCTCCAGCAGGATGTCCTCGCCGAAGGGTTTGGTCAGGAACTCCACCGCGCCCGCCTTCATCGCCCGAACAGTCATCGGCACGTCGCCGTAGCCGGTGATGAAGATGATCGGCATCTCGGCCCGCTCGCCCGCGATACGCGACTGCAGGTCGAGGCCGTTCAAGTCTGGAAGGCTGATGTCGAGCACCAGACAGTTCGGTCCGAAGGCCGGCGGACAATCGAGGAACGCCCGGGCGGAATCGAAGGTGCGCGGCTCCCAGCCCGCGACCTCGATCAGCGCCTCGAGCGCCTCGCGCACCGACACGTCGTCATCGACGACGAATACTGTCGGCTTCCGATCCGACATGGCCCACACCTCCGCCGCGAGGTCGAAGGGCAAGGTACATCTGGTTTTGAGCGATTGCATGACCAAAGGCTCACCCCTTTCCAAGGGCTGTGTTGACGGCCTCCAGGATCGCCGTCTCGCTGAACGGCTTGAACAGGCAGGCCACCGCGCCGCGCTGTAGCACCTGCGGGCGGACCCGCTCGACGGAGTGGGCGGTGACGAAAACGATGGGGATGTCGTGCTTTCGCCGGTTCAACTCCTGCTGGAGCTCGGGGCCGGTCATGCCGGGCATGGCGACGTCGAGGATGAGGCACCCGGTGCGCTGGAGGCTTGCGGACGCCAGGAACGCCTCGGCGCAGGCGAACGGCTCGACCTCCAGGCCGAACGACCTCAGGAGGTCGGGCAACGACTCGCGCACGGATTCGTCATCGTCGACGACCGACACGAGCTTGCGCTTCACCATTACGTCTTCCCCAACATCTGTCTCGCCGCGGCCTTGCCCTCGGTCGTTCGAGCGCCAGGATTCTCGCCGGGCGCGCGCCCCGAGCCGCAGGGGAGCGAGAACGAGAAGGTCGCGCCGGGACCCTCATTGACGGTCGCCCAGAGCCGCCCCTCATGGCTCTCGACGATGGAGCGGCTGACCGAGAGGCCGATGCCCATTCCCTCGGCCTTGGTCGTGTAGAACGTGTCGAAGAGCTTCTGGAGGTTCTGCGGTTCGATTCCGACGCCGGTGTCGCGTACGGAAAGCGCGACGTGGCCCATCTCGTCCCGGAACGTGGCGACCAGAAGCTCGCGCGCCCGGTCATCCACTCCGCCCATCGCGTCGGCGGCGTTCAGGATCAGATTGAGGATTACCTGCTGCAGCTGGACCCGGTCGCCGCTGACGGCGGGCAAACCGTCGGTGAAATCGGTGCGCAGGACCACATGGCGGCGCTGAAGTTCGCCCGACGAAAGGGCTAGCACCTCGCCCGCGGCGTCGTTCATGTCGACGGGTTCGGTCGCCGGCGACTTGCGTGCGAACAGGGCTCGCAGGCGCTGGATCACCTCCGAGGCGCGATTTCCGTCGCGGATGGTGCGCTGCGCCGTGGCTCGGGCGCCGTCGAGGTTGGGCGGATCGGCGGCCAGCATGCGCAGGCAGGTGCTGGCGTTGGTGATGATGCCCGCAAGCGGCTGGTTCACCTCGTGGGCGATCGAGGCGGTCAGGGCGCTGAGGGCCGTCACCCGCGCCACATGGGCGAGGTCGTCACGCGCGCGGTTCAGCGCCTCCTCGGCGACCTTGTTTTCGGTGACATCCTGGAGGGCGCCGATGAACATGGGCCGATCCGTGATCTCCTCGATGCGGTGAGCGACGACGTGCGCGTATCTTAGCGCGCCGCCCGAACCGAGGATTCGGAATACCAGGTCGAAGTTTGCGCCCTCGACGGCGCGTCCGATCACGGCCTCCACCGCAGGCGCGTCCTCGGGGTGGATGGCGGCCTGGATCATCGCCATCGTGACCTTGGTCCTGGCGTCGAACCCGAAGATTCGCCGGATCTCTTCCGACCAGTTGTGTTCGTCGGCCTGCACGTCCCAGGTGAAGCTGCCCGTCTTGCTAAGCCTCTGAGCCTCGGTGAGGCGGCGGTAGGCCTGGCTGAGCTCGGCCTCGCGAGCCTTCAATTCGGCGTCGGCCTGCGCGCGTTCGATGGCGATGCCCGCTAGGTTCGTGAACCGGTCGATGAGTTCCGCTTCGCCCGCCGTCGGCGCTTCGGGCTCGCACCTGTAGATCGCAAAGACCCCCAGGCAGTCCTGGGCGCTCGACAGGATCGGCATCGACCAACAGGAGGCCAGTCCATGCTCGGCCATCAGCGGCGGCCAGACCGACGACGCCCACCGGGAGTCCTTCTGCAGGTCCGCCGTGATGACCGGGGCCTTCAGGGCTACGGCGAGCGAGCAGGGGCCGTATCCGGGATCGATCGTCTTGCCGTGCAGGATGGCGTTGTAGCTGTCGGGCAGGCTGGGGCCCGCGCCCACCAGGAAGCGCTCCTGGCCGGGGGCGACCAGCAGGATGCTGCAGAAGCAGCCGGGGGCGAGCGCCTCTACCTGCCGACAGAGCGCCTCCAGGACGACCGGCGGCGGCACGCCTCTCGCCACCAGTTCGAGCAGCCTTTTCTCGGCGGCGAGCTTCGCCTCGGCGATCTTGGCGTCGTCAATGTCTGTCTGCAGAGAGCACCAACTTACGATCTGGCCCTGCGGTCCGCGCAGCGGAAACCCCCTCAGTCGCATCCAGCGGTAGACGCCGTCGGCGCGACGCCGACGGGCTTCGAGATCGTACCGCTCGCCCGTACCGGCCGAACGCCGCCAGGCTTCGTGGACAACCGGAAAGTCCTCTGGGTGGAACGATGAGGCGTTCGGCCAGCCCTCCTTCCACGCCTCGAGCGATACGCCGAAGAACTCGAGGAAATGGCGGTTGGCCAGGTCGAGGCCGCCGTCAGGCGTCATCAGCGTCACCAGCACGGGCAGACCGTCGAAGATCGAACGGAACTGAGCCTCCCGCGCACGCACGGCCTGCTCCGCCCGCACGCGCTCATCGACATCGGTGGCGACGCCGCACCACTTGACGACCCGCCCCGACGGGTCGGCCAGGGGCGCGGCGCTGAAGAGGAACCAACGATACGCCCCATCGTGGCGCCGCAGGCGCGCCTCCACTTCGCCGGGCTGACCGGATTCCAGGATGGCGCGCCAACGGTCGAGCAACCGATCCCGGTCTTCCGGATGGATCGCGGAGCGCCAGCCGTGGCCGATAGCCTGCTCTGGGCGGGTGCCGGCATATTCGCACCAGCGCCGGTTGACGAAATCGGCCCGGCCGTCCGGGCGCGCGGTCCACACCAATCCCGGAAGCGCTTCGATAAGGCGGCTGAGCTCGATCTCCATTCCTGTCTTTCGCGGCGGTCCCCACCCCGGACGATGCGTACCTCGCCAGCGCGCCGTCCATTGTACTTTGGTGTCGATCGGCCGGAGAAGAGATCGCCGCCTCTGGTCGAGACTTCCGCTGATCCGCGGCTGAGCTCCAAGCTCCATTTGCGGGACCTTCCGGGCGCTGCCGCAGGTACGATGCGCCGGCCGCGGCGCGGAGGTCCATCGTACTTTGGTCTTGGTTCCAGCTGTTGCGAGCACTCGCGCGCTGACTTCAAGGCGAACGCGAGAAAGTCCCATTGATACGATGGTATCGGCGACACCTTCGTCTAATAGCGATCGGCGCAAACATCGCGATCTTGCCTCCTGCTTTCGACTTCCGGGCCGCAGCCAGGGCCTTTCAGGAGGAGACCCATTATGTCCTCAGAACTTTCGACGACGCGCCGGCGGTTCCTCGCCGCCTCGGCCACCACCAGCGCCTTGGCCTTCGCGACGTCGGCGCCCGCGGACGCGTCCGGCCTCGTGAGCGAGCAGCCCAGCGGCGGGGGCTCCGCCGCGCCGGCCGACCGCATGGCTATCCGTCCGTTCCGCGTCAATGTTCCGGAAGCCGAGCTGGTCGACCTGCGCCGCCGCATCAAGGCGACCCGCTGGCCGCAACGGGAAACGGTCAATGACGACACGCAGGGCGTGCAGCTCGCGACGGCGCGCGAACTCGCACGCTATTGGGCGACCGATTACGATTGGCGCAAGTGCGAGGCCAGACTGAACGCCCTGCCGCAGTTCATGACCGAGATCGACGGGTTGGACATCCACTTTGTCCATGTCCGTTCGAAGCATGAGAATGCGTTGCCACTGATCGTCACGCACGGATGGCCCGGCTCGATTACCGAGCAGCTGAAGATCATCGATCCGCTGACCAATCCCACCGCGCATGGCGCAAGCGCATTGGACGCGTTCGACATCGTGATTCCGTCGATGCCGGGTTACGGATTTTCAGGCCAGCCGACCACGACCGGTTGGGACGCCGTCCATATAGCGCGGGCTTGGGCCGTGCTCATGAAGCGCCTCGGATACACGAAATATGTGGCGCAGGGCGGTGATTGGGGCGCGCTCGTCACGCAACTCATGGCCGTGCAGGCGCCGCCGGAATTGCTCGGCATTCACACAAACATGCCGGGCGCGGTTCCCGTCGAGATCAACAAGGCGGCCCTGGCCGGCGCGCCGCCGCCGTCCGGCCTCTCGGCCGAAGAGCAGCATGCCTATGACCGGCTCGTCTTCTTCTATGGTAAGGGCCTCGCCTACGCCCAGGAGATGGGGCTTCGACCCCAGACCCTGTACGGGATCGAGGATTCGCCTGTCGGCCTCGCCGGCTGGATCCTCGACCACGACGCGCTCAGCTACGAGATGATCGCGCGCGTATTCGACGGCAAGCCCGAAGGGCTTACGCGCGACGACATCCTCGACAACATCACGCTGTACTGGTTCACGAAGACGGGGATTTCTTCGGCCCGGCTGTATTGGGAAAACAAGCTTCCATTCTTCGAGCCCATGCACATCGCCATTCCCGTCGCCGTGAGCGTCTTCCCTGACGAGCTCTATCCGTGTCCGCGGAACTGGGCGGAGGCCGCCTTCCCTAAACTCATCCACTACAACAAGCTCCCCAAAGGCGGGCACTTCGCCGCGTGGGAGCAGCCGGAATTCCTCACCAGCGAGCTTCGCGCCGGCTTCCGGTCGCTGCGGGCCGCCTGAGCGGCAAGGTCGCGGCGCCGCGCCCTTTGCCGGGGCGGCGCCGTGATGGGCAGGCCCTTGATGCCAGGAAAACGACGATGCCGAGCGGATCACCAGCTTCCACCCGACGCACGCTGCTGGCGGCCTCGGCCGCCGGGATCGCCGCCGGCGGGCTCTTCGCCGGCGCCGCCTACGGGCAGGCCGCCTTCGCGGGCGGCCTCGCCGTCCGGCCCTTCCGCGTCAAGGTTCCGGAAGAGGCGCTTGTCGATCTGCGTCGGCGCCTCGCGGCAACCCGCTGGCCCGACAGAGAGACGGTCCCAGATCATTCACAAGGCGTGCAACTCGCGAAACTCCAGGACCTCGTTCATTATTGGGCGACGGATTACGACTGGCGCAAGGGCGAGGCGAAGCTGAACGCTTTCCCGCAGTTCAAGACAAAGATCGACGGCCTGGACATCCACTTCATCCACGCCAAGTCGCGCCACCCGAACGCGATGCCGCTGATCGTCACGCACGGTTGGCCGGGCTCCGTCTTCGAGCAGATCAAGCTCATCGGTCCGCTCACCGATCCGACGAAATACGGCGGCCGGGCCGAGGACGCCTTCGACGTCGTAATGCCCTCGCTGCCCGGCTTCGGATTCTCGGATAGACCGACCGAGCCAGGGTGGGACCTGGATCGCATCGGCAGCGCTTGGTCCGTGCTCATGCAGCGGCTGGGCTACACGCGCTACGTCGCGCAGGGTGGCGACTGGGGGGCGGGGGTCGTCGCGGCGATGGGGCGGCAGGCGCCATCGGGCCTGCTTGGCATCCACAGCAATCTCCCAGCGGTGATCACGCCCGAAGTGGGCGCGGCGCTCGGTGGCGACAAGTCCGCGCTGGCAGCGCTCTCCGAGAAGGAACGCTCTGCGGTCAACGACTTGGGCGCTTACCTCCAGAACGGGGGTCTCTCTTACCTGGTCATGATGGGCGCGCGGCCTCAGGCCGTCGGGTATGGATTGACCGACTCTCCCGCAGGCCTCGCGGGGTGGATGCTCGTGCACTCTGGGTTCTCGAAGTGGACCTACGGCGCGGACCCTAAACAGTCGCCGACGCGAGATGACGTGCTGGATAACTTCTCGCTCTACTGGCTGACAAACACCGCCGCCTCGTCGGCAAGAATCTACTGGGAGAACCGCAATGGGAGCCTGATCAGCTCGGCCGACCAGAAGACCGCTGAGATTTCGGTCCCTGTGGCGATCACGGTATTCCCGGACGAGGTCATTCGCGCCCAAGAGGCTTGGGCCCGTCGCGCCTTTCCCAAGCTGATCTACTTCAATGAGGTCGATAGGGGCGGCCACTTCGCCGCCTGGGAACAGCCGGAGCTATTCTCCCATGAGCTGCGCGCGGCGTTCAAGCCGCTCCGGACCTGACGACAGGAGGGTCGCGATGAAGAGCCGTCGAACCGTCGCCGTGTTCGCGCTGATCGCCGCCAGCGCCCTGTCGTTCTCCATGGCGCAGGCGCAGGGGCCCGGCATCGCCCGCACCGATCTCCAGAGGCGCGATCTGTCCGTCCCGGGCCGCGAGGTCGTCCAGGTGCGCGTCGATTTCGCCCCCGGGGCGCTGGCTTCCAGGCACAGCCATCCGGGCGAGGAGATCGTCTACGCGATCGAAGGCGCGATGGAGTATCGGCTCGACGGCAAGCCGCCGGTCACGCTCAAGGCCGGCGAGGTGTTGTTCATCCCGGCCTGAACGATCCACGCGGTGAAGAACGTCGGCGGCGGCGCTGCGGCGGAGCTCGCCACCTACATCGTCGAAAAGGGCAAGCCGCTGGTCGTGCCGGCCAAGTGAGCGCCAGGTCGAGGAGACCGCCATGCTCGGGTTCCGAAAGCGTCTATCGCGGACGGCCGTCCTGGTCCTGGCCGCCGCCCTCGTGGCGGCCGGCCTGGGCGCCGGCTGGCTTGTCTACAACGCCGCGTCTTCGGACCGCGGTCCCCCGAGCCTTGTGGGCGCTGCGCTCTTCGCGGCCCCCGCGCTCGCGGCGTCCTATCCGAAGCGCGATCTGTTCGGCGCGCAGCAATGGCTCAACACGCCGCCGCTTCGCCCTGAGGACCTCCACGGCAAGGTCGTGCTGGTGAACTTCTGGACCTACTCCTGCATCAACAGCCTGCGCCCGCTGCCCTATGTCCGGGCCTGGGCGCGCAAGTACAAGGACCAGGGACTCGTGGTCATCGGCGTGCACACGCCCGAGTTCGGCTTCGAGAAGGTCCTGGCCAATGTGCGGACCGCCAACGCGGCCCTGGGCGTCGACTATCCCGTCGTGCTCGACAGCGACTTCGCCATCTGGCGCGCGTTCGACAACCAGGCCTGGCCGGGCTTCTACTTCATCGGCGCCGACGGCCGTGTGCGCCGCCAGAAGCTGGGGGAGGGGGGCTATGACGAATCCGAACGGCTGATCCAGAAGCTGCTGGCCGAGGCGCGCCGGGCGCCCGTCGCCGACAGTATCGTCCCGATCCCCGGCGTCGGTCCGCAGGCGGCGCCGGACTGGGCGGACATCGGCTCCGAGGAAACCTACGTCGGCTACGACAAGGCGCGCGGCTTCGCATCCAGAACCGCGATCGGCAGGAACCACGCCGTCGTCCACCGGCCGCGCGAAGTTCTGCCGCTAAACCGCTGGAGCCTTGCCGGGGCCTGGCGCGTCGGCGGCGAATTCGCCACGCTGGAGGGCGCGTCCGGCGCCCGGGCCTATGTCTTCACCTTCGGCTAGCGCGACGACCGAGCGGGAAGATGCAGCTAGGAGCCCTGACATGCGCAATCTGCTCCCGACCGCCGATCCCCTTCGCCGAGGCATCCTGGGCGCAGCCATCGCCGCCGCCGCCGCGGCGGGCCCGAAGCCGTCGTCTGCCGCAGCGCCACGCGGCGTTTCCGCGTCTTTTCCGCCGCTTCGCCGGATCACGGCGGACGTTCTGGACGTCGCCTTCGCCGAACTGGGCCCGCCGGACGGCCCCGCGGTTATCCTGCTGCATGGCTGGCCGTACGACATCCACAGCTTCATCGAGGTCGCGCCGATGCTGGCGGCGCAAGGGCGCCGCGTGATCGCGCCCTACGTGCGCGGCTTCGGCGAGACGCGCTTCCGGTCCGCCGACACCTTCCGAAACGGCCAACCGTCGGCTGTGGCGCTCGACACGCTCGCCCTGATGGATGCGCTGAAGATCGAGAGCGCCGTGCTCGCCGGTTTCGACTGGGGCGCGCGCAGCGCCGACATCATAGCCGCACTGCGGCCGCAGAGGTGCCGCGGCCTGGTGTCCGTCAGCGGCTACCTGATCGGCAGCCAGGCGGCCGGCCAGAGACCCCTGCCGCCCGAGGCCGAGCTTCAGTGGTGGTATCAGTTCTACTTCGCGACCGATCGCGGCCGGGCCGGCTACGACCGCTATCGGCGCGACTTCGCCAAGCTGATCTGGCGGCTCGCCTCGCCGCAGTGGCGTTTCGACGACGCCGTGTTCGATCGCTCGGCCGCCGCATTCGACAATCCGGACCACGTCGACATCGTCATCCATAACTATCGGTGGCGGCTGGGCCTGGCGAAGGGCGAGGCGCGATATGACGAGGTCGAGGCGCGGCTCGCCTCGGCGCCTTCGATCTCGGTCCCCACAATCACGCTCGAGGGCGACGCCAACGGCGCGCCGCATCCCGATCCGAGCGCTTACGCAAGCAAGTTCACCGGCCGCTACGTCCACCGCCTGATCCGCGGCGGGGTTGGCCACAACCTCCCGCAGGAGGCGCCGCGCGCGTTCGCCGACGCCGTGCTCGACGTCGTCGGAAGGTGAGTCGTTCCCGGGTCGGAACAGCCGCGGGATCCCACAGGCGCGCGCCTGAGCGCCGGCGAGCGTCCGTGGGGGAACGCGTCCAGCCGCTCAATCAAACGACGCTGAGCACCCGCTTCACGTCGGCGCTCGTCACCGGCCGGTCTGGATCGTAGGGCGATTTCAGGCCGCCCATGGAGGGTTCCGGTTCGGTCCTGACGTGCTTGGCCCTCGCGCGTAGCGCGCCGACTGTGGCGTCTTCGCGCTTCGTGGTCTTGAACGGGTCGAAGCTGAATTCCCGCATGACGTTGAGGTGCGTGATCTTGTCGATGTCGGCCTTCGGCACGTCCTTGATGCAATCCCAGAGCACTTCAGGCGAGTACGGCCAGGCGCAATCGGAGTGCGGGTAGTCGCATTCCCAGGTGATCATGTCGACGCCGATCTCGTCGCGCGACTTCAGGCCGTGCGCATCCTCGATGAAGCAGGTGATGATGTGCTTCTTGAAGATGTCGGACGGCTTCTTGCCGTGGAAGTCGCGGTGGGTCCATGCGCCGTGCTGGCGTTGCACCATGTCGGCGCGCTCGAGGAAGTAGGGGATCCAGCCGATGCCGCCCTCGGACAGGGCCATCTTCAGCTTCGGATACCGTTCCCAGAAGGTCGCGAAGGTCCAGTCCGCCGCGCTATTGGCGATGGAGATCGGCATGGAGGTGATCCAGGCGCCGATCGGCGACTCGTCGGAGGCGTAGGCCGCCCGCGCGCCGGTGCCGATGTGGCAGGAGAGCACCACGTTCTCACCCTCGCAGAGCTTCCAGAGCGGCTCCCACTGATGATGGTGCAGGCTGGGCAGCCCGACCAGCGCGGGGTTATCGGGAAAAGCCACCGTATGGTAGCCGAGCGCGATCAGCCGCTTCAGTTCGGTGATCGTCGCGTCGATGTTCCAGTAGGGCAGCAGCCCCATGGGGATGAGGCGGTCCGGGTACTTCTGGCACCAGTCGTAGAAGTGCCAGTCGTTGTAGGCCTGTATGACAGCCAGCGCGAGATCCTTGTCCTTCATGTCGCGGAAGCGGGCGCCGTCGAAACCCGGGAAGCTGGCGAAGTTCATCGAGGCGAACACACCGTTGGCGTTCATGTCATCGATGCGAGCGTGGACGTCATAGGCGCCGGGCCGCATCTGATTGTATTCATGAGGTTCGACGCCGAATTCCTCTTTCGGTCGACCCATCACCGCGTTGAGCCCCATCCCGGGCCGAACCTCGCCCTCGATTTCCCAAGCCTCGACGCCTGACTTGCTGCGCACGATCTTGGGCTCACGGCCCTTGAACTTCGGCGAGATATGTTTCTCGAACATATTGGCCGGCTCGCAGATATGATCGTCGACGCTCATCAAAATCATATCTTCGAGTTGCATGGCATGTCCTCGCGGCGAATTGTTGAGTGTCCGTCATCTTCGCGCACCTCTCCCCGGCCTTCAACCGAAATGCAGGGTTCGGCGAGACGCCTGGCGGATCGGCGACGGGGGGGCGACCCGATACGCGCGCTCATATCCGACATGGGTCGATCGCGAGTCCCGGCCGCTTCGCGGGAAGGCGGAAGATCTGGGCGTTGCGCGCGCCCTCAGGCTCCGAGTTCGTCACGACGAACAATTGGCAGCGCTCCGCCCCCCCGAAGCAGACGCTCAGGGTGTTCTCGACGGGGAATGCGATCCGGCTGAGCTCCTGGCCATCCGGAGCGTATTCGGCCACGCAGCCGCCGAAGTGGAAGGCGATCCACAGGTGGCCGGCTGTGTCGATGGCCATCCCGTCGGGGTGGCCCGGCGTTCCGGCGGTGGAGAAGTCGCGGACCCGTACCGGCCGACCGGAGGTCATCGAAGAAACGACGATCCGATCGTTGTAGGTGTCGGAGTGGAAGAGAAGGGTCTTGTCCGGCGACAGCGCAAGGCCGTTGGGCAGGCTGAGGCCGCCATAGGCGCTGCCGCCAACATGTGCGGCCGTGATGTGGATCAGGTCGCCGCCGAGCCGTTCGCCGGCGCCGTCCTGGCGCACCCCGCCCACCAGGATCGAGCCGTCCGGCGCGCAGGCGATGTCGTTGAAGCCGCCCACGGCGCCTTCGCCCGCGCGCGGGGCGGGCAGATCCTCGCGGGTGAACAGGATCCGCGTCTGGCCGTCTTTCACGTGGGAGACATCCCGTCCGGTGACGATGTAGCCGCCGTCGGCGTGAGGATGAACCCCGCCCGATCCCCGGCGCTTGGGCACCAGCACGCTGAGCGCGCCGTACCTGTCGAGATGATGTACGCCGCCGCCGTAGACGTCGGCGAAGACGATGCCGCCGTCGCCGTCGTCGACCGGCCCCTCCAGCGTGATGAAGCCGGGCGGAAGAATCTGGTCCATGAGGCGTCTCCACTTTCTCTTGGGTTCGCGACGTCAGCCGCCTTGGGAGTTCGACGGCGGCTGGAGGCCGCGTTCCTGGAGGACCTGCTTGAGCACGTCGTAGGCGGCGTGCATCGCGGCCAGGCCGATGTACGGCGTGGCCTGGATCACCACTTCACCCAGCTCCTCCGGCGTCAGCCCGTTCTTCATACCGAGCTGGAAATGGCTCTTCATCTCGCCAGTCTGGCGCAGGGCGATCATCATCGAGATCACCACCAGGCTGCGGTCGCGCAGCGCGAGCCCCGGGCGGGCCCAGGCGTCGGCGAACGCGAAATCCACGGCCATCGCGGCGAGCGCCCCGTCGAGCCCGCCGGCGGCGATGCGGCTTTCATAGGTGGCGGCGAGGCGCTTGCCGCCCAACGTCGCGATCATCTTCAGCCCCCGCGCGCGCTTGCCGCTGTCCATATCGGTCGTCGACGTCATGGGTCGTCTCCAGTGGGCCGCAGGCTAGATTACGTCGAAGGTCTTCGCGGCGGCCATGACCGCGTTGCGGTCCACCTGCGGGATGCCGATGGGATTGCCGATCTGGGTGTATTTCAACCCGGTGCGCAGGGCGACGCTGCGGGGAAGATCGAGCGATTCCCAGATCGCGCGGACCGACCCTTGGGTCGCCGCGGCCGGCTTCTGCGCAATGCGCGCCGCTAGCTCATGGGCGCGGTCCCAGAGCCTGTCCGGCTCGGTCACCTCGCTGACGATGCCCATGCGCAGGGCGGTGTGGGCGCTGATGCGCTCGTCGTTGCCCAGCAGCACCATGCGCAGCACGTCGCCCAGCATCTGCCGGTAGGTCATGCCGATCGGCTCCAGCGACGAGGTCATGCCGTAGGTGACGTGCGGGTCGAAGAAGGTGGCGTCCTCGGAGCAGATGACGATGTCGCTCTCGTTGATCATGTAGAAGGCGCCGCCGGCGCACATGCCGTGGACGGCGGTGATCACCGGCTTCCAGCAACTCACCATCTTCGGCGAGAGGTATTCGCCCGGATCGACTTGGCTCCACAGGTTATCGGGCGACGGGCGGCCCTCGCGCACGTCCACCCCGGTGCAGAAGGCCCGGCCCGGGGAGGCGCGCAGGATCGCCACGTGGACGCCGTCGTCCGCCTGGACGCGTTTCCAGATCGCCTTCATGTCCTCCATCATCGGGCCGTTGAAGGCGTTCATCGCCTGCGGCCGGTTGAGGGTGATGGTGGCGATCTTGTCGCTGACCTCGAACAGCACGGTTTCATAGTCTGACATGTGGGGGATTCCTGCTTCCTGGGGATGATGGGTGGCTGCGGTCGCGCGGCGGAGGCCTGGGCCTCAGGCCTGCCGCGTCAGCCGAATGACAGCCGCACGCTCTGCCGGGTGATCCGCCAGCCTTCGGGCGTCTTGCGATAGGAGGTCTTGTAATCCACCGAGCCCGGGGACTTGAGGTCCTTGTTCTCGACGTCGAACGTGAACAGCAGGCAGTAACCCGCGCCATCGGCCTCGGTGTCGGACTTGAAGGTCAGCACGGGCGTGGTGAAGTAGTGCCGGCGGCGGAGGTTCTCCGGCTTCGGCGTGTTGCGCAGCGCCTCGCGGCCCTTGTGCTCGACGCCGCCCGGCAGGTCGAGGACGCCGTCCTCGGTGAACAGCAGCGCATAGGCGTCCCGATCGGCGAAGTCGGTGGCGTGGGCGTAGCGCTGCATCAGCTCGGCGATCTCGTTGCGCGCGGCCGTCTTCTGGTCCTCGGTCATTTTTCCGTCTCCTGCCCGTATGCCGCTAAGCACGCCCGGAATCCCGGGCCGGGGCAAGGCCCGCGACGCGAAAGGTTGATGCTGCAGCGCAGGTTGGGGCAGTGTCGGCGCTGGGAGGAGCCGCCGGCGGGCGCGTGACCCGGCGAGGCAGGTTGAGATGTCCGATCTGGAGTGGCTGATCCGTTTCGTGGCGGTGGCCGAGGAGCTGTCGTTCAACCGCGCGGCCAAGCGGCTTCGCGTGGACCAGCCCTGGCTGTCACGGCAGATCCAGCAGCTCGAGGCGCAGATGGGCTGCCCGCTGCTGGTGCGCTCCACGCGCAAGGTGACGCTGACCAGCGAGGGGCTGGCGCTGCTGAAATCCGCGCGGGACCTGGCCGACGCCGCCGAGCGCGCCCGCACGGCCATGCGCGACGTGGGCCGAATACATTCCTCGGTGATCAGCCTGGGCGCGACGCCCTACGCCTTCTGGATGCCGGGCCGGCGGCTGCTGATCCAGCGGTTCCAGGCGCGCTACCCGAAGGCGACGCTGGAGCTGGTCAGCAACTACACGCCGCGGCTGATCACCAAGCTCCGAAAACGCACCTTGGACACCGCGATCCTGCCGGCGGTCTATGATTTCACGGACATGGAGCAGATGGTCATCCACCGCTCCAAGTCGAGCCTGCTGGTGCCGGCCGAGAATCCCCTGGCCTCGCAGGGCGGCGTACGGATGGGCGACCTGAAGGGCCAGCCCGTCGCCATCATCGACCCGAAGCTGAACCTGGCGGTCCATGAGCGCTTCATCGAACCGTTCCTGGCCGCGGGCGCCCTGCCGGTGGTCGTCGCCGAGGGGCAGCAGGCGATCGGCTTCTACGCCAAGCAGGACCGGCTGATCATGATCTGCCAGGGCTGGCCGGACAGCGATCCGGGCATGCCCAGCGACTTCGTCCACGTGCCGATCATCGGTCCCGCGCCCGACATCGAGTTCGTGCTGGTGCGCCGGCGCGAGCCCAGCCGGGCGCTGCTGAACCATTTCTGGACGCTGGCGAAGGACGTGGCCGGCGAGATCGTAGTGGAAAAGGCGGCGGCATGAGGCTCGACGTCGTCCTGCCGAACACCGGCCCCTATGCGCACGAGGCGATCGCCGAGGCCGCGCGCTTCGAGGAGATGGGCTACGCCGGCCTGTGGCTGACCGACCATGTGATCGGGGCGCCCGAGTACACCTTCTATGGCGCCTACTGGCTGGAGATCCTGACGAGCCTGGCCCATGTGGCCGGCTCCACGCAGGCGATCCGCTTGGGCACGGGCGTGCTGGTGGTCCCCTATCGCGACCCGGTGTGGACGGCGAAGATGCTGGCCACGATCGACGTGCTGTCGGGCGGGCGCCTCGATGTCGGGATCGGGACCGGCTGGACCCAGCGGGAGTTCGAGGCCCTGGGTCGCGGCGCGCTCTATGCGGATCGCGGCGCGGTCACCGACGAGGCGCTGGACGTCTTCATGCAATGCTGGAGGGGCGGCGAGCTCTCGCACCAGGGCCGCTGGTCGCAGAGCTCGAAGATCCGCTTTGCGCCCACGCCCGTGCAGGCGCCGCGCCCGCCGTTCTGGATCGGCGCCCGGGGCCTGGCGCCCGCGCCGATGCGCCGGGCCGCCAAGTACGCCGATGTCTGGCATCCCACCGGCCTGACCCCCGAGGAGGTGCGCGAGGGCGGCGAGCGCCTCGACGCCCTGGCCGGCCGCAAGATCGCCCGCAGCGTGCGCCTCCGCGTCGCCGACGCCGCCGACGCCCTGGAGCGCGCCCGCCGCTTCCGTGACGCCGGCTGCTTCCAGGTCACTCTGGACTTCAGCCCGGCGGAGACCTTCGCCGAGTTCCGCAAGGTGGCCGAGGCGGTGATCGCGACGCCGCTCTGACGCCGTTCAGGAGGCTTTCGCCCATTCGCCCGCGCGGCCGGGCAGGCCCGGCGTCGGCAGGAAGACCGGCGGGCCCTCGTGGGCCTGGGTGACCGGGATGTCCCAGGCGAACAGGCCGGCGGCGGTGCGGCGCGCGTAGCGCCAGCCGATGTCCAGGCGGACCAGCTCGTCCTGATAGCAGCCGTAGATCTGCTGGTAGAACTGGTAGCCGGTGGGCTTCTTGATTTCGCTGAACCACCAG
>Ga0268265_10000681_pt1 | contig 33462 bp, 23 predicted proteins | sample KBSSwiS52_FD_190355 | JGI IMG/M metagenome (GOLD analysis project Ga0268265, IMG submission 190355) | Switchgrass rhizosphere microbial communities from Kellogg Biological Station, Michigan, USA - KBS Switchgrass S5-2 (SPAdes) (version 2) | ecosystem: Host-associated > Plants > Roots >...
AGTGGCGGCGCTCCTCGCGTCGTACGCGAAGGCAAAGCACGGTGTCCGGCTGTCCGACGCGCAGATCAAGCACGTCCTGAAGTATTCGGCAGACCGCGTGGACGGCGCGTTCAAACATCCGAAGGCCGGGTTTGGGCGCATCAACGCGCTCGACGCAGTGAAGCTGCTCGAGCACCGGCTCACCGAACGGCTTCACAAGGCGGCGTAATGGGCAACCGTGAAGCGGAAGAACCGGGCCGCCGCCGCAAGGCGAGGAAGGGTGACGGCGGCGACGCGAAGCCGCCACCCGAGAAGGCGACATCGCCGCCGGTCACGGTCGAAAGTGGTTCAGCCACCGCGCGCTCAACGACATCGGGTTACGCCCCATCGGCAACGGTATCTCCCAAGGACAGCATCATGACTACGCCATTCACGCCTCTCCCCACGCCGGGTCCCGGGCTGCTTCGCCCCAACGGCCGCGCCTTCGGGCGTCGTGACGTCCTGTCGGTGCAGCCGCCCCCTGAAACGCCGGATGGCTTCGTCGCCAAGTCGATCATCGCCCTCGCCGAGGCCGCCGGAGGCGACCAGAAGGTGAAGGACGTCAACGACCGGCTCCTTCTCGAAGGCCTGACCGAGGAAGTCGGCAAAGCGACGAATCGCCTGAACACGGGCGGGATCAACCGCACGCAACGCCTCCTGCTTTCGATCTCGCCGGTGTACGCGAGCATCATCGAGGCCGCGTTGAACCCCGTGATCGTGACGGGGGGCGGCGGCGGGACGCCAACACCGACACCGACACCGGTTCCGAGGGCGACGACGAGCGCCGGCGCCACCGCGACGGCGGAATCGATCGCACCGACGCGCCGGCGCGTCGACTTCAGGGACACCGAGGGGTTGGTCGACTTCATCCTGCGTGCGCTGGACACGGGCGGCGGTTTCCGCGAGCGCTACGCTGGCCTGCTGGTCGACGCCGTGATCCTGACACGCGGACTCAACGTGTCGGCGAGCGTACGGACGGCGGTCGTTGGGGATGTCGCAGCGTCCGACCTGCCGATCCCGTCGGCGCGCGCCGATGAGGTCATTGTCAACAACATCAATCGCCGGCGCTCGACACTCGACCTCGAGAGCGCGGTCGACGAGTTCGCGCGGAGCGGCGAGATAGACGCCGTGCGCTTCACGCCCTCGGTGCGCCGCGCCATGGTCTCGTACCTGCGCGAGCTCGGCGTCGTCTTTCCCTCCGCCGGATTGACGTCGACGACTCGGGCAGGCTTCGACGAATACTTCGCGCTCGCCTACAACCACGCGATACGTGGGGGTGACGGCGCGACGACGGACCCTATTGACGCGGTCCGCCAGAAGGGGCGGATCACCGAGTGGGACTTCACCGTCGACACCTTCGAGACGGTCGAGGAGCAGGGCGTCGTCCCGCAGAACATCCTCGCCGCCGGCGCGCTCGACTACGTCTACAACCTCGGCGAGCGGCTCGGGATGTTCAAGCTCGCCGATGCGCTGGTCCTCCGCTGGGCGTCGGGCGCATTCGACGCCGAACCGGGTACGCCGTCGGCCGATCTGTATCGGTACTGGAAGCTCCGCTCGGAGCGCATCTCTCCGGAGGAGCGCGCGATGATGTACCGCCGCATCCTCTCGAAGGGCGACGGCAATCTGCTCTCCGGCATGGTGGAGAACGAGGACTTCCCGCAGCTCTGGGGAACACTGATGGAGAAGGCGACGGACTTCATGCGCCGCTCCGAGGAGAACGCGAGCACCGACCGGACCGTGTCGCGCCAGCCGATCTACCAGGCCACGAAGCAGCTCCAGTACAACCTGACGGAGCACGCGACGGGCATGGCGCACATGCAGATCACCGAGATGTACCACCACCTGCTCGAGGCGAAGACGGTGCTCGAGCACGCGATCCCGTATTTCTCGACGGGCTCGCGAAAGAGCCTCTGGACGGTGATCGAGCGCGCCTCGCGCGAGTGGTTCGACGAGGCCCCGAACATCTCGGCCATCCGTTCGTCGGCGATCGACGGCAATCGCGTGTTCCAGTGGGTCGGCACGTTCGACCAGGCGAGCGTCACCGACGACCAGTTCCAGGCGTTCCTGGACGCCGCGGAGGCGTGGATCCTGGCCCAGGCGACGGACGACAGCGAGCCGACCGTCACGGGCGACGATGAGGACGAGGAGGACATCGACGCCGAGCTGGAAGACTCCGAGGACGATTGGGACAAGTAACCGCGCCTAGCGACAGAGGATGATCATGCGAACCACGCCAGACGTAACGTCGGTCGCGCGCGCGAGAGCCCAGGAGGTCCTGGCGCAGATCCCGCAATTCCACGAGTTGTCGTGGGGCGACAAGCTCAGTGTCTACAAGTCGCTCGTCGAGGACAACGTGCGGGCGATGACGGCGCCTAACGGCGCGATGGCCGGCGCGATGGCGACGCCGAAGAAGGCGAGCGATCTGATCGACGACAAGCGGCACGAGAACCGGCGCATCGACCAGGCGGGACAGCTCGCCGGCGAGTTCGTCGAGAACGTCGACTTTCCGAAGTTCGTCCGCGACCTGTTGAAGGGCGTCTTCGACGCGAACCTGCAGGTGACCATCCAGCAGATGGAGGCCTACCAGAAGCTCCTGAAGACGGCCACCAAGTCCGTGGCCGAATTCGCGAACGCCATCGACAACACGGCGGCGTTCGGGTACCTGGCCGAGAACAATTCCGACGACTTCTCCATCGACTTCGACGATAACGATCCCGACCCCCAGGGACAGCCGAAGGCGGTCCTGACGAACAAGGAAGGTGAGGTCATCGCGCGGGACAAGGACCTTGGCGACAACGAGCTCAAGGCGCGGATCATGGACGCCAAGATCGCGATGGCCAAGGAACAGCGCGCGCTGCTTCGCGAGACGATCCTCATGGGCATCACACGCCTGGTCGTCGAGCGAGGCAAGGTGAAGGCGTCGGTGCTCTTCGACATCAAGGCCGGTGAGCAGATCAACAAGGCCGACAAGGCGGCGATGAAGGAGGCGCATTCCTCGGGAACGTCGATGCGAGCGAGCGGTGGTCTCATCGGCTCGATCTTCGGCGGCCCCTCGGCCGGCCACACGCGCAGCGACTCGAAGACACAGATCTCGATCTCCTCGGCGAAGTCGACGGCGACGACGAGTCTCGAGGCGAAGCTCGCCGGCGAGGTCGAGATCATCTTCAAGAGCGACTACTTCGCGCTGGACAACTTCGCCAGCATGTACTCGGGCGTCACGCCGGCGGACCGGCAGGCCGTGCAGGGAGGTGCGCCCGGTCAGGTGCCCGCAGGAAACGCCGGCGCGCCGGCATTGCCGGTCCGTGTCTAGCGTATGGCGTTGGCGCTTCTGCGGCAGAGCCGGGTCCCGGGAGCTCCCGGGACGGTGGCGTTCACCCTCGATCTGGGGAGCAATCGCTTCTACCAGTACGCGGTGGGCGATGACACCGTCGATCGAGGATCGGGCTTCCCGATGCTCGGCGCTCCGCACGTCACGTCGCCAATCATTGGACCGCTGTCGGAATCCTCGCTCGGACGGACGGTGGTGGAGATCCCATCACGGCAATTCGACCGCGACAACCGCTGCGTGCAGGTCACCACGTATCGCACGCGCACGAAGGATGGGCCCACGGTCTCGGACATCGTGCGCGTCGCGGTGGTGCCGCGCGGGAATGAGCCTCCGCCCGAGGACTTTCCTTCTCTCTCTTTCAGTTTGAGGGACCCGATGGATCCCTACACGATCGAAAATGGATACGGCGTCGAGTCCGGATGGCGCGGTCCGGTGCGCATGGCGTACCGGGAAGTGCGGCCGATGTCGAGCGCCATGTTCCTTGGCGCGCTCATTCCGACGCTGACCGGACTCGTGTCCAAAGCCATTCCGGTCATCGGCGGACTCGCTGGTGGCGGCGGCGGCGGAGGAATCGGCGCTGTCCTCGCGGGCCTGCTCGGCGGGAACAAGCAGGCGGCGAGCGGAGGTACGACGACGCCCGGAGGAACGACGACGACCGGCACGGCCGCGCCGGCGGCTCCGGGCGGCATCGAGTCGCTCATCAAGCCGGAGACCCTGCAGCTCATTTTGCAATTCCTGCAGCAACTGCAGGGTGCCAAGCCAACCGCCAAGTCGCTGTCGGCCGCTAACACCGGTTCAACGACCGAGTATTCGCGCGCCTCGATTGCCCCGGCGCTGCTCGCGGCGCTCCCGGCGCTTGCACCGCTGCTCGAAAAGGTGCTGACGCCGGAGACGATCAAGGCGGTGCTGGAGCACGCCGACCCGACCAAGATCATCGGCGCGGTGACTGACGGCCTGAAGGAGATCGGCAAGCTCGGGCTAGAGCACGACAAGCAGGAGAACGAGCACCTCCGCGCGCTCAACCCGATGGGCGTCCACGCGCCGGTCGATGACCTGCTGAAGGAGATGGGCTTCGCCGCGTCGGCCGACACGACCGTGACGCGCGACAAGGGAGAACCGGCATACCGTCGCGTCGAGTCGGTCAAGCTGTCGTTCGCGTCGGTGTCGCCGGTGATGATCCATGGGCGCTCGCGCGTCTGCTACCGCGCCGGCGAGGAGATCGCCTTCCCGCTCGCGCTCGAGACGCCCCGGCCCATCGCCGACGCGCGCCTAACGCTGCTCGTCAAGAATCCGGCCAATCGGAAGATCCTCGCCCGCAAGACGTTCGCCATTCAGCAGGCAACGACCGGCAAGCTGGCGGCGCGCGTCGCGCTCGCCAGGAGCGACACCCAGGGGCTGGCAGTCGGGGAAGAGTATCTCGTCTGCGCGTACCTGGTCTGGAAGAACGCGAAGGGAAAGCTCATCGGCACGAGCCGATCGCAGCTCATCACGCTCATCGGCGAGTACATCTTCGACCGGGTCGAGGAAGGCAAAGTCGTTCCGCTCAACGACGTCGCCAAGTACCGCGCGTTCTGGCACAAGGTGTGGCAGGGGTCCTTCACGTCCGACTTCTTCAAGGTCGATCTGGAAGGGAAGTACTACTACGTCCTCGAGCCGACACGCGACGCCAACGCGCCGATCGAGACGACGACGACGTTCTCGAACGAGGGCGAGAAAGTACGCAAGGGACGGCTCAGGAGCGGGATGACGACCTCGTTAGGCGCGCTCAACGCGCTCCTCCCGCTCGTGTCGACCGGCACGCCCCTGTCCGAACCACAGCTGACCGCCCTTCGCTCGTCCGATTTCGTGGCCCGGTTCAACACGGCCGCACGCTTCAACGCCACCATCAGCGGGCGCTCCGGGATCACCGGCGCCATCTGGATCTATCCCGAGGTGAAGCTGCACGACGTCGTCCTGTTCAAGGCCGCGTCGACGGATGCCGACTCGCACGTCCGCGAGCTCACCGAGGAGCACGTTCACTTCCCGATTCCGGTGACACTCCACGTCATCGGGGCGAGGACCACGAAATGACGACACGCCGAACCGACTTCCCCGTCTTCGCCGCCGGCTACAGCCGCGCGGCCGGCGATGCGCCGCTCATGCTCGACGGGATGGAGGTGCTGTTCGACCGCACGGTCGGCCTGGCGCCCGTCATCCTCGAGCCCAAGGCTGGAAAGCCGCTGGAAGGTCCGAAGGGGAACCCCACGTGACTGTGTCGGAAGACGATCTGGATCAGGACTGGGGCGGCGCGTTACCGCCGTTCGCGGCGCTGGTCGCAGCCCTCGGCGATATCGACGAGGACGAGGAGGACGACGAGGATGCTGCCGCGCGCGCGAAAGCCGTCGACGTCGAGCAGATCACGCTCACGCTCGCGATCGAGATGTCCGTCGAGCCGGCTGGCTCGGGCGCGCTCCTCGTGCGCGGGTCGACCCCAACCCAGTGGACGGAGACGAGCGTGATGCCCGTCTTTCACACGCTGACGATGCACATCGAGAAGGCCACGGATGGCGAAGAGTAGCCCGAGCTGGAAGCTCAACTCCTTTCTGGACTCGCTCATTCTGGAGCTGGACCGGGCGCAGGATACGCTCGCGCTCAAGGGAATCAACCGGCGCCTCACCTACACGGTGAAGGACCTGAACCTCGAGCTGCAGCTGTTTCCCGATTTCGACGGAAAGGATCTTCGCTTCACGACGGCCGGCCCGGGTGAGAGCGGGGCGGCGAAGATCGCCTTCCAGCTCGGGTCCATAACGGACCGCCAGATTCGCGAGACCACCAGGGAGCCGCCGACCGTGGACGACATCACCATCGACGTCGTCGATGACATCGACGATCAGACCAAGCAGGAGCTCCAGCGGATCGGCGTGACGACGGTGAGGGACATCGAGCGCATGGAGAAGAGCAAAGTGGATCTCAAACGCGCCGGCGGCTCGGTCGACTACACCAAGCTTGCCAACATCATCAACCGAACGAAGCGCCGCCAGAACGCGCCCTCGGTCGCCAAAGCGCTGCTCGTCGACGCCGAGGGGAGCAAGCAGCTGTCGCTGGAAGGCTCGAACCTGGCGACGGCCGCATCGGCTGGCGAGTTCCCTCTGGCGTCGATCAACGGCGTGCCCGTTCGCATCGTCGCCGCCAGCGCGCGTGACGTGCGCATGGCGATCGATGAGGGAGTCCTGCGCGACGGCGTCAACGAGCTGCGAGTCGCGCTCGATCCCTACGCCGTCATCACGCTCGAAGTGCACGCTTGAGGAGGCGCGACCATGAAGAACCGAATCGTGTCCCTCTTCCAGCTCGAGGAGCTGCTCGCGCCTCATACGAACGGTCACGGACGATCCGTGGCCGGCGGTCCGACGAAGAAAAAGCGGAAGGCTCGCCGCAAGAAGGCACCAGGGGCCGTCGCCACAACACCCACACCTCCGGTAAGCCCGGCAGCGCCGGTGGGTCAGGTGAGTCCCGGGAGTCCACCGCAGACGCCGGCGGTCGCGAAGAGCTTCGACACGGGCGCGCCGATCCACTGCGAGCACGCGATCGCCTATCCACCCGTGCAGCCCGTGACGCTTCCAACGGCGCCGTCCGATCTCCCCGCCCGCGCCGAGTCGCTCGACATAAACGTCGAGGCATTCGAGGACGAGGAACCGCCAATCGACGAGCCGACCCTCAGGCTCGGCGCCGACGAGGAGTCGGAGGCCGAGAGCCAGTCGGTCTACGACGAAGACGACGAGCACTATGAGGCGCCGCGCGCGCAGACGCGTCAGGCATCGGCGCCGAGCGCCGACCGAGTGTTGCCGCGGAGCTTCGCGTCGCAGATGGAAGCCGTCGAGGCGGATCTCGCCGAGTTGGCGCGACGCGCCGATCATCCCCCGCCGAACGCTCCCACGCCGCCGACGGGGGAAGAACAGGCGCCGCTGCCGCGCACCAACACCCAGTCGCCCAGCAGACACGCGATCTTCGACGAAATAGCCAAGGGGATGAGCTACGCGACGGAGTTCCGTCTTCCTCCCGTGCAGCTCTCGCAGGTCTTCTCGGCTCTGGACCGCCAGCTCGACGCCGAAGTTCCCGCGCCGCCCGTGCCTAACGTCGTGGTCGACACCCCGCGGGTGTCGCCGCCCATACCTTCCGGTGACGTCCTCCTCAAGGACCTGGTCGACATCGCAGCGGCCGAGAAGCGCGCGGACATCGCGGCGGCGGAAAGACGCGTCAACGCCGCGGCGTCGCTCGCCGCGGTGATCGACGTCAAGCACGACGTGCCGCTCGTACCACAGCAGACGGGCTACTCGTGCTGGGCGGCCGGCGCGTCGATGGTCGTCGGCTGGCGCGATCGCATCTCGGTCGATCCGTCGGAGATCGCGCGGGCGACGGGGTACTGGGCGCAGTACGCCGCGGGACTGAACGCGGAAGACACCCAGATGTTCAAGGTCTGGCGTCTCACGCCCGAGGCGGCGCAGACGTACACGGTGGCCGGCTTCGCGGACCTCCTGAAGCGCCACGGCCCACTGTGGGTCGCGTCGGCCGAGCCCGGGCCGCACATCCGTGTCGTCACCGGGCTCGTCGGCGATGGCACGGCCGCGGGAACGCTCGTCTACATCAACGATCCCTGGGAGTTGGGGATGGCGTCGTTCCACCTCCCGAACCGCGGCAGTCAGTACACCGAGTCGTATCAGCGATTCGTCGAAAAGCAGGAATCGCTCGGGCGGCAAGAGATCAAGCAGCAGGGCATCTACGTCGCGCATGCCTAGGCGCAGACGGCGCACCTTGGAGACATCGCCATGCCGAATCGCCTTGAGGAACTCGCCAACTCGTTAGGTCCGGCCGCCACCCGGTCGCGCGAACGGTCGCGGAAACGGGGGAAGAAGAAGGCCAGGGCCGTCGCCGCGCCGCCGCCGTCGTCGCTGCCGACAGCGCCCACGGCGCCGAGTCGCGCGTACGGCGCCAGGGCGCGGATTGCCAGAGCCGCGGCCGCGATCGACTACTCGGTACCCGGCCTCGTGGCGCCCCTCGCCCAGCCGTCGGGCATGACCTGCTGGGCGACGGTCACGGCGATGATGATGATGTGGCGCGAGCAGAAGTCGATGACGATCCCGACGGCGCTCGGACGGGTCGGCACCGCCTACGTCACGAAGTTCACCAACGACCAGGGGCTCACCGCGGCCGAGAAGGCGACGTTCCTGGCCGCTGCGGGGCTCGCCTACGAGTATCCGCAGAGCCTCACGGCCGCCGGGTGGGAAGGCCTGTTGCGCCGGTATGGGCCGCTCTGGGTGACGACGGACGAGAACCCGGGAGCGGGTTTCTCGATCCACGCTCGCATCATGACGGGCATCCATGGCGACGGCACCGACGCTGGGACTTCGATCGACATTGTGGATCCCGCGGGCGGCCGCGCCTACAAGGAGAACTTCGGAACGTTCCGCACGAAGTACGAAGCTGAGGCGATGGATCCGAAGCGGCCGGTGCGCATCCAGATCGTCCACTGGGCGCACGACGTCGGACTCACCGTCGTTCGGACGCAGGCCCTCCGGTCAGCCGCGTACGCGCAGGCACTCGAGAGCGGCCGCTTCTCCACCGTCGATGACGCCGAGTTCGAGCCGCCGTATCGCGAAGGTCTGCGGGGCCATCACGGCACGCGCGCCCACTCGACGTTCGCACACGGGCTCGCCGGAGCAAAGGTCATGGGCGCCGCGGATGTCCGCTGGGCCGCCGATGCCGACTCCATCGACTATCGCCACCTCGGCGTGGCCATCGACACGAAGCCGTTCGATCTGACGGGCGAGATCATCGACCGGCTGATCCGCTTCAACCGCTTCCCGTTAGGCACGACCGACAAGAAGGTCGTCTTCGGGCTTCGCGGGTGCACGCTGGACGCGAGTGTCTCCACCTTCGCCGACAGGGTGAGCGTCCGCGAGATCGAGCCCAATCACATCGACAATCGCTGCATCCTCGGGGTGTGGGAGCGGTCCACCAACAGGATCGTCGCCTTCCAGGCCTCCACGGTTCCCAACTGGGAGTACATGGAGACGTACCGGGAGAATCACGGCAAGAAGTCGAACATGCTGCCGACCGGACGCTACGCGCTCGTCGTCGGCACCCATCGTCCGAAGAAGAAGAACGCGGCCGGGGACCTCGTCGACAATCCGGGGCGCATCCAGGGCGCCCTGCGCAACGACCAGGAGGTCCTCGTCCTGCGATCGGAGGACGACCTCTCCTACACGGTGCGGGACACATGGGACAAGACCGTCCCGAACGACAACATCCATCCGGGGATCGTCGCGGTCAACCCCGGCGCGAGCACGGTTCCCGACTACTCCTCCGCCGGCTGCAACACCATTCCCGGGTCATCGGTGAGCGACACACCGGCCGGCGACTGGGCGGCCTTCCGCGCCGCGTTAGGCCTGGACAACGCCCGCGCGACGGCGAACGACGGCCAGGCGTTCACGTACGTGCTGCTCACCGGGCGCGAAGCACGGCTCACCACCGCCGGCAATACGTCGCTGGGGCGGCTCCGATTCGGCTCCTACGGCGACGACGTGCGTCAGCTGCAAACGAGTCTCGCCAAGCACGCCAAGAAGTACTACGGCGGCACCGTCGACGGAGACTTCGGGCCGGGGACGGCGATGGCCTTCATCAAGTACCAGAAGGATCAGGCGGGCGGCGCCGCCGATGATGTCGTGACGTCGACCGACGCTACCGCGCTCGGGTTCACACTGTCCCCGGCAGCGGCGGCATCGAGCGGCGCCAAGCAGCTCGACCTCATCGACAAGGTCATCGACTTCGCGCGCGGGATCCTGACCAAGAAGATCCGTCGGCCAGATGAAGGACGATTCGTGGTGGAGAGCGACATCGCCGAGCTGATGCACGACGACACACCGGCGATCACGACGTGGAAGAAGTTGTCGTTCAACTTCACGCTGAAGACCACGTCGCCACGCTCGGGGGTGAAGGACGTGCTTCGCGGCGACATCTCCAAGGCCGACACGTACACGTTCAAGTTCCGGGGCGAGTTCGAGTACAACGGATACGACATCCGGGAAGCGCAGGTGCAGCGCGAAGTCCAGGGCTCGACCGGGCTCAAGGACGAGAAGCTCACCGCCAAGTTCGTGGCGAAGAAAGCGACGGCCCTCAGCGCCGAGGTCGCGCGCATCGACTTCGTACTGAACGGAAAATGGGACCCCGGTATCGGTGACAAGAACTTCGACTTCGCCGGGAAGCTCTACATGGAGTCGGACGGCGACATCGGCTTCGACCTCAACCCGAACGAGCGGGTGAAGATCGAACCGTTCGCCGGCGCGACCTTCTCGAACGTCAAAACGAGCACCATCTCCTCACCAAAGATCTCGCGAACGTGGCACGCCGTCTTCTTCTCGCCGCCGGGCTCCGACAAGGTGACGGACCAGGAGCTGCAGCTGCTCAAGGACTGGCTGAAGAAGCTGCGTGACGACGACGTGCGCTACCGGCGCCTCCGCGCCGGGACGATCCCGGTGAACGTCGAAGGGTATGCGAGCGCTACGGGCAAGGGTCAGCTGAATCAGGACCTCTCGGGGCGCCGCGCCGACAAGGTGATCAAGCTCTTGAAAGACGAGTTGGGATCGTCCGCCAAGATCAACCGATTCGCACATGGAGAGGACAACCCGGTGGAGAAGAAGGAGCTCGAGGATCAGAGTCAGCGCCGGGTCGACGTCTGGTTCGAAGTTGACGGTTAACCGACTCCCTGTCATTCGAGGGGAGCCCGCGCGTTGCGCGGGCTTCCCCTCGGAGTGACGCCGAAGCGCCGGGCCAGTGCTACTTACTGGGCGGCGTGACCGTGTAGCCCTGCGACACGAGCACAGCCAGGTTGTCGTAGGCCTCCCACGATTCCACGACCTTCCCGCCAGCGATGCGATCGATGGTGATGCCGTTCATCGTGAGCTGCTTCTTCGTGTTCTTGTTCGTGCCGACGACGCGCCACCGCGTGATGATCCGGTCGCCGTGAGGCAGCTGCTCGACAACGGTTCCCTTCATGTCGGGATAGTCGGTGAACACGCTACGCAGGAACGCGTACGTGGATGCGTGCGTCGCGACCGTGTCACCGGCGGTTCCGTGCTCCGGATAGGAAGGAGCGTTGCACCGAGCGACCGCGGTCGTGTCGTGACGGACCCAGATGTCCTCGAAGCACTTGCGAGCGGTGGCGAGGTCCGCGCCGCCCTGAGCGGCTACGGGTGGTGCCACGAATAGAAGCGCCGCAGCGGCGAGAAGACGTGACGCGATGGCAACGCGAGACCAGCGAGCGGATGCGTGCATACGACTCTCCTGATGAGCGGCTTGAAGCCCGAGAGACATAAGCGAGCCCGCGTCGGTTCGCGAGCAATAAGCTACACCCGCTTCCCGCTTCCCGCTTCAGGGCCAGAACACCCGCACCGGCCTCTCGCTCGCGACGATGGTGCCGTCGCCGAGTTGGCCGTTGCCGTTGTCGCCCCAGCAGTAGACCGCGCCGGCCGTCGTGACACCACAGCTGTATCCGGTGCCGGCCGAGATGCGGCGAAACCCGAGCCCACCGGCCACCGCGACCGGCGCCGACCGGTGCTCCGACGTGCCGTCGCCTAACGCGCCAAAGTTGTAGCCCCAGCAGTGGCCCGTACCAGCCTCGGTGACCCCGCACATGGTCGCCAAGCCCGCCGAGATGCTCTGGAAGGTTGCTCCCCCGGCTACCGGCACTGGTGCCAGCCGCCGGGAAAGGGTGCCGTCCCCGAGCGTCCCGAAGGAGTTCAGCCCCCAGCAGTAGGTCGCGAGCTCGTTCGTTACGCCACACGTCGACATTCCGCCGGCAGCGAGACCGAGAAAGGTCAGCCCGCCCGCGACCGCTACAGGCGTCGTCCGCATGACGGCCTCGCCGCTTCCCAGCTGGCCCTGTGCGCCAAGCCCCCAGCAGTACGCTGCACCGTCGGTCGTGACGGCGCACGTGTAGTCGCTCCCCGCCACGATGCTCTCGAGCAGCAGTCCCGCGGCGGTCGCCGTCGGCGTCAGGTGCGTGCCCACAGTGCCGTCACCGAAGGCGCCGTTGGGACTGGTTCCCCAGCAATACGCCGTGCCGCTCGTTGCCACACCGCACACGTGCGAATTCCCGACGGCGATGCTCGAGAATGTGAGGCCGCCAGCGACGGGCGTGGGCGTTAGGCGATCGGACCTCGTGCCGTCACCGAGCTGGCCGCCGGCGTTATGTCCCCAGCAATAGGCGGCACCCGCGGCCGTGAGCCCGCACGTCACGCCATCGACCTTCGAGACCGACAGGGTCTGGAACGCGAGCCCTCCGGCCACGGCCACCGGCGTCGAGGTCACGACCGCCGTGTCCCCGTTGCCGAGCTCCCCGTGTCCGTTGAATCCCCAGCAGTACGCGGCGCCGGTGATCGTCAGCGCGCAGGTGTGCGCGCCCGCGAACACGAGATCGACGAGAGGACCTTCGTGTGTCGACTCGGTGACGGTCAGGGTGATGGCCGCCTGCTGTGGCGCTACACCGTCGGCCGTCGCCATCACGACGAGTGGATACCTGCCCGCTATTAGTTCCGCGGACGCGGCGAAGGTCAGCGTGGAGCTGTCGGCGACGCTCGTGCTAGCGACCGAAACCGTCAGGCCGAGTGGTGCACCCGTGACCGTGTACGTGATGGCGCTCGCGAAGCCATTGGCGCGCGCGGTCCTGATGAACGTTCTGATGGTGGTGCCCGCCGCCACCTCGGCCGTCTGCGTACCAAGCGTGATTGCGAACGCAGGATCCTGCGCGACCACAGCTGGGTCGGTGGTGATGTTCACACAGGCCTGAGCAGCAATCACGAAAACGAACATGCCCACCACGGCTCGCCGCGGTGGGTGAATGGAATGACGGAGCATGAGGATGTGCGTGGAGAAGATTGGGACCCCGTGCGTTCACGGGCCCGTCTCCTACACGGCAATCCACGTTCGAACCGGACACCCGCGCGACTGCGCTTATCCGCGATGGCGCTCTGTGACGCGCTGGGCGTTAGCGAGGATGCAAAAGGGCGCTATGGCCAGGTCTGGCCATAGCGCCCGAGTGGGCGTCGGAACGATGCATCACTGGAAGAAGTACCGCAGTCCCACCTGCGCACGCCAACGCGACAGAAGATCCGGATCGTCGATGAACGTCGTCGTCGCACCCGAGAAGTTGAACACCGGCGCGCCGCCGGAGTTGAAGTTCACGAGCGTGAGTGGTGAGGTGGCCGCCGAGCTCGCGACCTGCCGGACGCCCCAATCGGAATTGAGCAGGCTGCCGACGTTCAGCAGATCGAGGCTGAGCTGAAACGTGTGGGTCCGTTCGCCCGTGCGTGCGAACCCAATGTCCTGGAGCACACGCACATCCAGGTTGTTGTACCACGGGTTCACCGCCCCGAACCGCTCGGCGATCTCGCCGCGGTGCTTGCTCAGATACTCGTCCTGCTTGATGAACGCGTCGAGCTCCGCCCACTGCTGTGCTGGCGTCCGGTTACCGTTTAGCGGGCTGGGAGGAGCGAACGCGATCTCCGTTTGCGAGCGCGGGATGTAGATGAGATCATTGGAATACCCGTCGCCGTTCACGTCACCGGAGTAGATGAACGAGTACCGGTTGCCACCGGCGCCCGCGAACCGGTTCCCCTCCGCCACCTCGAAGAACGCGCCGAGCTGTGTGCGGAATCGCGGGGACCACGTCTTCGTATACACCGCGTCGGCAACGATGCGATGCCGCTGACCGAACTCCGAGAAGCTGAGCTCCGGCCTGTTCGGATCACCCTGCACGGGCTGGTTCTGCCAGAGCACGCTCGCAATCTCGGTGGACTTGAGATTGTTCTTCGCGTCCGTGTAGCTGTACCCGACGCCGACGTTCGCCGACGTGCCAACCGCCTTGCGGAGCTGCGCCGTGACGTTGAACGAGTAGCCTTCGTCAGTGTTGTCGATTACATAGATCCCCGCCCCAAAGTCCGGGTTGAGCTCGTTGTTCCCGGCTCCCCCGTAGTACGGCCGTCCATCGGGCAGCGTCCGCTTCGGCGTGACCAGATCGGCATTCCTCATGAAGACGTTGTTGATGTCCTTCGCGTACAGGAGCTCGAGCGTCCCCCGCATTCCCCACGGCAGCTGCTGATCGATGGCGAGATCGCTGGTCCACGACTGCGGCCACTTGAAGTCGGGATCCATCGCGTTGAGGTCGAACGACTGCTGCAGCACCGAGCTGTCCTGAGTAGCCTTGGGCGGGGCGGTGGGGTACAGATTCGGATTCGCGCCCGGGTTGGAGATGACGTTCCCGATCCAAACGAATGGCATCCGTCCCGTGAAGATCCCGGTCCCGCCACGCAGCTGCGTCTGCCGGTCGCCGACGACGTTCCAATTGAAGCCCACGCGCGGCGAGAAGAGCGGCTTCGCGTCAGGCAGGCGACTCTGATCCACGACCTCCGGCTGGCGGTTCTCGTCGAGCGCGGTGAGACCGCGGGAGTACGGATTGTCCACCGGGTCCGTGAAGTAAATGGGCACGTCCATCCGCACGCCGAGGGTCAGTGTGAAGCGGTCGTTCAGGAGCCATTCGTCCTGCGCGTAGAGCGCGCCCTGTCCGCTGGAGATGTCCTCACCCTTATACGGTCCACTCCCGATCATGCCTCGGAGGTCGATCTGATTCGGGTTGTTCGGGTCCGTGAGCTGGAAGAACTGCTGAAGCGAGGAGAACATGGTCCCTCCGGGCGGGTCCCCGATGAAAAACCCGTTCCGGAAGATGTTGAACGAGTTGAAGAACGAGAACGTCTCGAAGTTCGCTCCGACCGTGAACGTGTGGCTCCCGCGGAAGAAGCTGAGGTTGTTCGTGAGCTGCCACACATCCTGGTCGAGGATATTGTGAATCGAGAACGGCTCGTGACCGGCGGTGGTGTACGTGATGCCTCCCTCGCCGATCTCGATCGTGGGGAACGGATCGCTGAACGCGTCGCGATTGTCGCGGAACCGGTTGTAGCTGGCAAAGAACCGGTTCGCGTAGCGCGTGGACCGGCTGTTCAGCTCGGCCGCGACGGAGTTCAGATGGTTGTTGATCCGATAGCCCGAGTGCTGGAACGGCAGGCTGCTCGCGTTAGGCCCGCGGCCCGTGTTCGCGAAGCTGAGGACGAACGGATGCGGCGGCAGGTCGCGGCGCGCGTTCAGGTAGTTGTACCGAAGCGTGAACGTGTTGTTGTCGTTGATGTTCCAGTCGAGCTTCGCCAGCAGCTTGTCGTTGTCCGTCTTGTTGACGTATCCGTCGTACACGCCCGGATCGTAGTCGTACGCCGAGATCAGGCGCTGGCGGATCTGGTCCATGGTCTCCGCACTGACGCGCGAGATCCCGAATCCGGTCGCGCCACCACGGCTCGCCAGGAAGTTCGATCCCGGGTCCTCCGTGCGCTCGAGCTCACCATTCACGAAGTAGAACAGCTTGTTGCGCGCGATCGGACCGCTCACCGACAGCCCGGATTGCAGGAACTTGAGGTCCGGATTGGCCACCACCTCGGACCCGCTCACCTTGTTGCCCTGGAGCGCGTCGTTGCGCGCGAACGAGTAGATCGAAGCTTTCAGTTGGTTTGTGCCGCTCTTGGTGACGGTATTGATGCTCGCCCCGGTGAACCCACCCTGCCGGACGTCGAACGGCGCGATCGACACCTGCACCTGCTCCACCGCGTCGAACGGCACCGGTTCGGCGTTCGCCTGCCCACCGGGTGCGGGATCGTCCAGGCCGAACGAGTTGTTGAAGTAGGATCCGTCGAGCGAGATGCTGTTGTACAGCCAGTTGCGGCCGGCGAAGCTGAAGTTGCCATCGCTCCGCGGGTCGATTCGCGTCAGGTCCCGCGTGCTCCGCTTGATGGACGGGAGCGCGATCACCTGGGCTGGCGTGACGAAGGTCGCCGCGCCGGTGCGCTCGGACTCTTTCTGCTCGTTCCGGGCGCCCGTGATCTGCTGGCCTGCCAGCACCACCGCCGTACGTATCAGGCGAAAATCCAGCCGGCGGGTCTCGCCAAGGTTCAGGAACACGTTCTCCTCGCCCTTGGGCTCGAAGCCGAGGTAGGTCGCCGTGATGCGGTACGGACCGCCGATCCTGACGTTAGGCAGCGTGTACGCCCCGCCGCTCCGGGCGGTGGCTCGGTACTGCGTTCCACTGGGAACGTGCACCGCCACAACCGTCGCACCGCTGATCGGCGTCGCCGCCGTGTCGCTCACGAAGCCGGTGACGGCCGCCGTTGTGACGCCCTGCGCCGGTGCCACACCCGGCGCGGCCATGACCGACAGCGCCAGCACAACGAGTGACGGGCCCAACGTGGAGAAACGTGGCATCTCGGCCTCTCGAACCGGGTCTGGACAGGTCGGTGGAAGCAGCGCCGCTTCCGGTCCGAGGCAAACGCTACGTCCGCCTGAGAACGCGTCAAGGCCGGACTGGATGAACGGATCGAGCGCCGCACCTCGGCGGTCGTGAGTCGGCGGCTGGAAGCCAGCTTCCTGGTATGGTTTGTTGCGTAAGCCGAACCAGGGAGGCACTGTAGTTCAGTCTACACCACGCACGTTCGGCCGCAAACGATCATGAAGGCCCGCTTCGACGCCGGCACCGACGTCGCAATGATTGGCGCATGGGACGCCCAGCGCGGAGCCCAGCCGTTCACCACCGCGGAGTTCGAGCAGCTCTCCGACTCCCTGGAGGCTGAGGCCGACGCGGGGCACGCCTTCTTTTTGCGCACGAAGGCCGACGGTGGTGGGCCCGTGGATGTGTACATCGACGAGCCGATCCCGGCCGAGCTGGCGGAGCGCCTAACGCCGCTCGGTGACGCGTTCGTCCTCGCCTTGCCGTCCGGATCCCTGACGGTCGACGGCGCGGAGTACTACCGCCCGAAGAAGCCCGACGCGGCGACGACGGCGCGCGCCGTCACCGTGCCCGCCGGCGACTACGCGCTCCGGTGTTACGCGGCGAAGGATGAGGAAGCGGCCGCGACGCCTCGCCCCGAGCGTGAGCTGGAGGCCATCCTCGGGAAGGACGATCTGCGGTACTACGACCGCGTCACCCGCGGCGGCTGCGTCGTGGGCCTTCTTCTCCTGTTGCTCCTTCCCGCCCTGTGGCCATTGGTTGGATTGAAGATCGCGTTCGCGGTTACCGCCGTGATCGTTGTCGGGTACTTCAGCGTCCGCGAGTTGGTGTTGAGGCGGAACGCGCGGTTCGCCAGGCTCCGCGAGACGATCAGGGCCTTTCGCCTTCGATATGACGAGCCGGTGTTCGTGCTGGAGCTTCGTCGCGTCCCCAATCGCGGGGGGCTGCCAGGCAACTCGGTTTGAGTGGAGTAGCCACCGGCGGCCGCTCCAGCGCCGGAGGCGCCGCGCTGGAGCACCGCACATGCCGCAACGCCACTGCCACGCGGTAGCGTCTTCGTGCATACTGACCCGATGGACGAGACGACATTGCCTAGACCGCGCCGGATCGTCATCGGCGCGGCCGCCCACGCCGAGCTGGCGGCGCGGCTGCGCGAGCGTCGTGGCGACCTCGAGCTGCGCGGGGCGCGGTACACGGACATCACTGCCGACGACCTGTCGTGGGCAGACACCTACCTCGGCTTCAGGCGACCGCCGCTGCCGACGATGGGCAACGTGCGATGGGTGCACTGCACCGGCGCGGGCGTCGATGCGTGGCTGTACCCCACCGAGCTGCCGCGGAACATTCTGCTGACGAGAACGTCGGAATCGTTCGGCCCGTACATCGCGGAATGGGCGCTGGCCCGCGCGCTTGCCGTTCGGCAGCGGATTCTCGAGCTGGCGGAGGCGCAGCGGCGGCACGAGTGGATGCTGGGCGACGTCGGCTACGTTCGGGGGTCGCGGGCCGTCGTCGTTGGCACGGGTGACATCGGCGCCCACATCGCCCGTCTCTTCTCCGCGTTAGGCGTGGAGGTGCACGGCGTGTCGCGATCGGGCCGGGGTGATCCCTCGGTGTTCGCGTCCACGTCGAAGGTCTCGGAGCTCCGCGCGCTGGCCGCGACGGCGGACTGGCTCATCGTCACGTTGCCGCTGACGTCGGAGACGCGCGGCCTCATCTCGCGCGACGTGCTGAGCGCATGCCGAGGGGCCGTGCTGATGAACGCGGGACGCGGCGCGGTGGTGGACGAGGCGGCGATTCCGGAAGCGCTGGACAAGGGATGGCTCTCTGCCGCCATGCTCGACGTCTTCACGGTCGAGCCGCTGCCCGCGGACTCGCCATTGTGGGATGACCGGCGCGTGATGATCTCCCCGCACAACTCCGGCCCGACGACCACCGACGGGGCGATCGACGGCTTCCTCGACTGTCTCGGCGAGATCGAACGCGGGCAGAAGCCGACGCGTACGGTGGATCGGGATCGCGAGTACTAGCTCTGTCATCCCGAGCGAAGCGAGGGATCTTGCTTGCGTCATCCCGTTTTCAAGGGGTCAGAGCCCTTGAATTCGAGATCTTTGCACGCCTCGACGTCCTTTGAATTCAAGGGCTCTGACCCCTTGAAAACGGGATGACAGAAAATCGAAGTCTGACCCCAATTCCCCAGACCTCAGGAGGCGAAACGCATGCACCAGCTCCGAGTCATCCGCGCTCCGCGCATGGGAACGGCGCTGCTGGCGTGCGCCTGCATCGGCGCGTTAGGCGTGGCCTGCAGTCAACCAGCCGAGCGCGATGCCACGCGTGCCAGTGCGTCTACTGCGACAGGCGTCGTCGAGGAGGCCCGTACCTTCATGGAGGCGTACGCTCGCGACCTGCTGGCCGGCGATCGTGCCGCGGTCGGGGCCCGCTACGATCGGAGTGGCGCGTATTTCCTCGGGAACGGTCGAAAGGAATTCACGCCCTACGACTCGATCGTGGCGCAGTACGCTGGGGCGAGCTGGAAGCCGCCGGCGTCATTCGCGTGGCGCGACCTGTCGTTCGAGCCGGCCGGACCTGACGCGGTCGTCGTCGCCGGGCAGTTCGTCTGGGGCGCCGCAGCGGGTGCCCCGTCCCTGACGATGTCGTACACGGCGCTCCTGCACCGTCAGGAGGGTGTGCTGCGCATCCGCGTGGAAGACGAGTCGTTCGATCCGGCCACCCTGACGCCGCGCCCGTCCAGTGACGCCACGCGCAAATGAGCTCGGCTGAGATGGATACATGTAATTGACTACATGTATGACACCCATGATATTGAATGTATGCCAAAAAGAACTCCTCGTCCGGCTAAGGAGGTCCGCGAACCGGTCCAGGTCTATCTCGCGCCGGACGACCGCGATTTGTTGAATCGGCTCGCCGCCGAAAATGGCTTGAGCAAGGCCGAGGTACTCAGGCGCGGCATGCGGAGCTTCGCGCGCGAGCAGAGCGGTGCCAGCCCGATGCTGGCATTCATCGCCGAGAGCCAGCAGGGCACCTGGCCTGACAGCGTCTCCGCCAGGCACGACGAGATTCTTGCCGAGACGTATCGTGCCACAACCAGAAAGCGTCGGTGACGGCGAGGTTCCTCGATACGTCAGGGTGGTTCGCGGCGCTGAGCCCGAAGGAAGCAAAGCATCGTGCCGCGCATACCGCCTATCGCGCCTGGATCGAAGGCGGAGATGATCTGGTCACGACCAACCTGGTCGTGGCCGAGATGCAGATCCTGCTGATGCGGTTTCGTGGCGCTGATGAGGGTTTGCGATTCATAGACAGCCTGTACAAGGATCCCTCGCACGAAGTCGTGTTCGTCGATCGCGCCCTCGAGCGAACGGCGGTGGACCACTGGCTGCGGCGCTACCGCGATCACCCGCTCAGTCTTGCCGATGCCGTCAGTTTCGAGGTGATGCGCTCACGCCGCATTCGGCAGGCGCTGGCGCTCGACGAGCATTTCGAGCTCGCGGGATTCGACGTCCTGCCCTGACAGTCCAGTCATTCCGAGCGCATGCCAGAGGCTCTGGCAGTCATTCCGAGCGGAGCACCGAAGGTGCGGAGGCGAGGAATCGCACTCATCCTGGTAGAGGGGCCTCTCGGTCGGGACGAGTGCGATTCCTCGCCTCCGGGCCTGCGGCCCTACGCTCGGAATGACAACGCCCCCTCCGCTCGGAATGACCTAATCCAGGCGCATCGCGATCACCGGGCTCACCCGCGTCGCCTGCCGCGCCGGGATCCAACTCGCCAGCACGCTCACGGCCACGAACACCGCGGCGGTTCCGACAAAGCTCAACGGATCGGTAGCGCTCAGGCCAGTCACGAGCCACGCCGCCAGTGCCTGCGTCACGAACGCCGCCAGGCCGAGGCCGAGCATCACACCGGTCGTCACCAGCACCGCCGCGTCGCGGATGACGAGCCCGACGATGCGCCGGCGCGTCGCGCCTAACGCCGACCGGATCGCGATCTCGCCCGTGCGCCGGCTCACGTTGTACGCGATGATCGCGTACAACCCGAACGTGGCGAGGACCAGCCCCAGCATCCCGAGACCGCCGAGCACTGCCGCTCCGATCTGGCTTGGCAGCATCGCGAACGCGAGCGTCGACCGCATCGGCTCGGCCTCGACCGCGACCGCGCGGTCGAGCGCTCCGATCGCCTGGCGCACCGGCGCGACCAGTGACCCCGCATCGGTCCGCGTCCGCGCGAACACGAACGCGAGACCCATCCCATCCGGATGCTGCAGCAGCGGGTAGTACAGTGCGGCGCGCTGTTCCTCGCCGATCGTGTTGTGCTTGCTGTTGGCGACCACACCGACGATCTCGACATCGACGGGCGGAGCGAGCTCCCCTTCGCCGGTGAATCGAAGCCGATGGCCGACGGGGCTCGTCCCATTGAAGTAGCGACGGACGAATTCCTCGTTGATGATCGCCACACGTGGGGCACCGCGGCGGTCGGCGTCCCCGAACTCGCGGCCTTGCGTGAGCCGGATGCCTAACGTCGCGAAGTAGCGCGGGCCCACGTGGCTCAGGGCGTACTCGACGTGCTCGCTCTCCGTGCGATCGTCGATGCGAACGGAGCGGCCATTGCTCGACCCGCTGTGGACCGTCAGCGGCACCGCGTTCGCGAACGCGGCGTCCTGAATGCCGGGAAGCGCTCGGACGCGATCGACCGCCCGCTGGAGCAGCGCCGCATGGTCATTTCCCGACCTGCCCTGCACGAGGCCGATCTGCGCCACAAGGGCGTGGTCGACCTCGAATCCGGGGTTGGTGATGTGGGTGCGCGCCAGGTTCCGGACGAACAGGAACGCGGTCACGAGCAGCAGGGTGGAAATGGCGACCTGGCCGACGAGCAGCACGCCGCGCGTCGTGAACCTCCGGCCGCCGTACCTTGGCTCGTCGCGCTTGAGCGCCGGCGACAACGTCAGGCGTGTCGCCTTCAGCGCGGGCAGGAGCGCACAGAAGAGCGTGCTGAGAAGCACGAGCCCCATCGCCGCGAGGAGCATCGAAACGTCCGGCGCCAGGTGCAGCTCGATGGGCAGGGGAATCGGAAGCGAGATCCCGTTGATGACCTGCATGAACGCGATGCTCAGCGCGAGCCCGCAGACCGTGCCAAGCAGCGCGAGCCAGAATCCCTCGACCAGAAACTGTTGCATGAGGCGTGACCGCGTTCCGCCAATGGCGAGACGGATCGCGATCTCCCGGCGCCGTGTCGTGCCGCGCGCGATGAGCAGGCCGGCGACGTTGCCGCACGCAATGAGCAGCACGAGCAGCGAGACGAGCGAGAGCAGCGCGAAGAACGCGCCGATGGTTCTGCCGGCCTTCCCGCTCGCGACGTTCACGCCGGAGAACTCCTGCACGCCAGCGTATCGCGTGTCGCCCTCGAGTCGTGCGAGTCGCCGGTCCACCGCGTCGACCGCGGCGCGGCCCTGTGCAAGCGACTGGTCCGCCTTCAGGCGGCCGACGAGCGCCACGATTCTCGCGTCGGGGGAGTCCATGTTCGGAACGAGCGACCGGTTGATCGGCACGTAGACCTGCGGCGCGAGGCCGAGGCCAGCGATGCTCCTGAGTCGTGGCGCCAGCACGCCGAGGATGGTGTAGGCCTCGCCGTTGAGCATGATCGAGCGGCCAACGACGCCGGAGTCGCCCGCGAGCTCGCGCTGCCAGAACGTGTAACTCACCACCGCCAGCCGGGGATCGCGCTCGCCCCGCGCCTCGTCGGCCGAGAACCCGCGGCCGCGCGCCATCGGCACTCCGACCACGTCGAAGAAGTTCGCGGTGACGAGCATCGGCGTGATCGAAACCGCGGCGTCGCCGGAGAACCAGTTGATCTGCTTCTCGACCGAGTAGCCGGCGATGTGCTCGAGGGCTCCGCTCGCGTCGAGATCGAGCCAGCGCCGATACGTCGCGTGACTGGAGTGGCTCACCTGCATGCGGACGAGCTCCTCGGGGTCGCGCACGTCGGGTGCGCCGAGCAGGAACTCCCGGGCGAGGCTGAACACGGCGATGTTCCCGCCGGCCCCGAGCGCGATGGAGCTGGCGGCGGCGAGGAGCAGCATCGGCTCGCGGAGCAATCCACGGAGCGTGTAGCGCAGGTCGCGCATCAGGTTCTCGATGATCGCGACGCCACGCGCGTCCCGCGCTTCCTCCTTCATCCGCTCGACGCCCCCGAACGCACGGAGGGCCGCGCGCCGTGCATCCTCGCGCGTCATGCCGTCGGCGACGTGCTGCTCGATCTCGAGCTCGACGTGCGCCCGGAGCTCGCGATCGAGCTCATCATCGACGCGTTCGCGGCGGGCGAGCGAGCGAATGCGAAGGCGGATCACGTCGAGCCAGCGGAGCGACATGGGGCGTGTCGTTGTGTTGCGGACCACGGGCCGGAGCGTGGCACCGGGGCCGATACCAAGATGATCTACAATGACACCTCGACTATCTACAATCGGTGGCGATCGTCGTCAACGGGGGTTTTCAGCTTAGTGATGCGGGTTGGCGACTCCCCGCCCCGCCGGATTCGTACGACCGCACTCGGCCGTGATTGCATCGCGAAGCTCGCGGAGCACGCAGAGAATGGCCTGACCAACTCTTCGCCGCCAAGACGCCAAGGACGGCTCCCAACAATTCTTAGGGACCACAACGCGCCTTTTTTGAAGTGAATGACGAACGGGGATGCTTCATTGGGCGGAGCATCCCGGGGTCGTTCACAACGGCGGGCCGGTGAAGGGCTGGAGTGTGCGGTGAACCACAGCCACTGCAAACTGCCAGACAGGATGAACAGGATGAACAGGATGAAAAAACGACGAGAGCAGGTGCTGAGCAAGGAACAAACAACGAGAGCAGAAAAGGAAACCAAAACAAGAACACAAGAACCAAAGCACGCGAACAAAGGCACGAGAACAAAAGCACAAGAACAAAAGCACAACACCTACAGCACCCACCGAGGGCTACGTGGCAGTCAACTCATCTCCCTAGTAGCCGTTCATCCTGTTCATCCTGTCCATCCTGTCTGGCAGTTGCCGCCCTATACGTCCGGGATTTGCGTTTGAGCTCCAGCCGTCCAGCACCGAAATTCAGCACAACGCCGGTATCCGGCTCCGGTCGCGGTCAGGTAGTTGACGAAGTGTGCCTCGTCCCCAGGAACGAGTGCGCGGATCGCCTTGTTCTCGCCGAGCACTCGGCCTTCGACGAGCCTGTCTGCCTCGTAAAAGTTCCTTCGCAGGGGCTTTCATCGGCGCCCCTCGCATCCTTCGCGGCGAAGAGTTCACCTCTGCCTGCTCCGCGCCCTCGGCGGTGAATCAACCACCACTCGAGGATTCCTCATCGGCTCGCGGGGCGCACGGTGATGTGGCTTGCCCTCCTTGAACGTGGTGGATGATGCTGCGTTGATTACGCATTCGGCCGGGGTCGACACCGCAGCGGCGGTGGCCCGGCTTCACATGCAACGGGACGCATGGCAACCATGTTCCACGACAAACTGAGCGGACTGGCCGGGGTGATGGGCTTCGCGCTCGCGATCGCCGCGACGTCGGTCCCGGCGCGGGGGCAGCCGGGTTTCCCACCTAACGACCCCGACAGCTGGCGCGTCGCCGGCACCGCGAAGATCCTCTGCTCGGCCCTCTTCGTTTCGGGTCGCGACTCGGCCGAGGCGCGCGATCATGTCACGTCGTATTTTCTCGGACCGAAGGTCGATTCGATCACGAAGCTCGAGGTCGACCGCCAGCGTAAGCTCGTTCGCCTGACCGTCGCGAACCGTATCACCCGCGAGGCCAAGCTCTACGGCGACCAGGGCTGCATCATTCATCAGCCCGGCCGCGACTCGATATTCTTCACGCCGGTCCGCGTCACGTCCGCGCTGCCCGATGCGTCGACCACGCCGTGGCCAATGGGCGACGTGCTGCCGAAGACGCCGCTCCCCGCCGAAATCGACACGGCGAAGCTCCGGAGCGCCGTCGACGCTGCGTTCGCCACGCCAGAGGGATTCACGGCGGCGTTCATCGTGGTCTACGACGGGCGCATCATCGCTGAGCGATACGGGGCAGGCGCGAACAAGGACATGCAGCTCGAGAGTTGGTCGATGGGCAAGAGCATCGCCGGGACGATGATCGGAATGCTCGTCCAGCAGGGCGTGCTCAAGCTCGAGGATCCCGCGCCGGTTCGGGCGTGGCACACGACGCCGGGGGATTCGCGAGCGAAGATTCGCGTCATCGACCTCATGCGCATGTCGAGCGGCCTGCGTTTCAGCCGCGGCAGTCCCGAAGACATCCCCGGATACCACGATCACGACCTGGGCTACACGGGCGCCATCGACTCGTACGCGTTCGCGACGTCGGTGCCGCTGCAGTTCGAGCCGAACACGTTCGGGCGCTACCGGAACTCGGACCCGCTGACGTTAGGCCTGATCGTCCGCGACGCGGTGCGCAAACGAGGCGCGGAGTATCTCACCTGGCCGCAGCGGGAGCTGTTCGACCGCATCGGGATCCGCCGGCAGGTGCTCGAGACGGACCCCTACGGCAACTTCCTCATCACCGGCTACGACTACGGCACGGCGCGCAACTGGGCGCGGCTCGGCATGCTGTACCTGAACGATGGCGTGTGGCAGGGGCGACGACTCCTGCCCGAAGGGTGGACGACGTTCGTCTCGACCCCGGCGCCGGCATGGAAGGACTCGTCGTACGGCGCGATGGTGTGGGTGAACGCGCACGGCGCGTGGCCCGAGCTGCCGCGCGACGCGTTCGCCTTCCGGGGCGCGGGGCTGCAGGATACGTACGTGATCCCGTCGCGGAAGCTGGTCATCGTTCGGATGGGACACTTCATCGGCTCGCGGCCGGGCACGGCGGATCTTCGACGTGCGCAGGCGCTGCTCATGGAAGCGATACGTTAGGCGCGATGATGCCGCCGGCCTCACCCACGGACCGCACCGCAGACCCCCATACCGCCGAGCGCGCGCGCCGGTGGCGGCTCGTGCTTGGTTCCGACGCGGAGTCGTCGGCCGGCGTTTCGCTCACCGGAACCGATGCGGGGATGGACAATGCGCTGCAAGCGTTGTACAACCCCGATCCCGCCGGTGGCGGCGCCCGCGGCGACGGCCGGCGCGGCGGGCTCGGCAGCTCTGCGCCGTCCGTGGCGCGATGGCTGGGCGACATCCGCACGTACTTTCCGTCATCCGTCGTGCGCGTGATGCAGCGCGACGCGCTCGAGCGGCTCGACCTGCGTCGCATGTTGCTCGAGCCGGAGATGCTCGAGGCGGTCGAGCCAGACGTCCATCTCGTGTCGACGCTCATCGCACTCAAGAGCGTCATCCCGAACAAGACGCGTGACACCGCGCGGCTGGTCGTACGACGAGTGGTCGAGCAGCTCCAGCGCCGGCTCGCCAACGCGACGCGTCAGGCAGTGACCGGCGCCCTGAATCGATCGGCGCGCAGCACGCGTCCTCGATATGCCGAGGTGGACTGGCACCGCACCATCCGCGCGAACCTCAAGCACTACCAGCCAGCGTATCGCACCATCATCCCCGAGACGCGCATCGGCTTCGGGCGGAAGCGCAGCTCACTCCGCGACATCATCCTCTGCGTGGACCAGAGCGGCTCGATGGCCGCATCCGTGGTCTACTCGAGCGTGTTCGGGGCGGTGCTGGCGTCGCTTCCAGCCGTGTCGACGCGCTTCGTCGTCTTCGACACCGCGGTGGTCGACCTCACCGATACGCTCGATGATCCCGTCGAGCTGCTGTTCGGCACGCAGCTCGGTGGCGGCACGGACATCAATCGCGCGCTCGCGTACTGCGAGTCCGTCGTCAGGCGTCCGAGCGAGACCATTCTCGTGCTCATCAGCGATTTGTACGAGGGTGGTGTGCGCGAGGATCTGCTCAAGCGCGCGGCGTCACTCGCGGCGTCGGGCGTTCGCATCGTGGCGCTGCTTGCGCTCAGCGACCAGGGATCGCCGGCGTTCGACCACGCGAACGCGGCTGCGCTCGCGGAGCTCGGGATCCCCGCATTCGCGTGCACGCCGGATCTCTTCCCCGATCTCATGGCGGCGGCCATCAGTCGGCAGGATCTGGGACAGTGGGCGTCGCTTCGCGGGATCGCGACCGGCGGAGGAACGCCGCGCTGATGTGGAACGCGGAAACCGTGCTCGCGCTGGCCCCGGATCCGGCGTCCGCGAAGGCCGGGCGCGATCTCGGGACACGACGGAAGTGGGCATCGTTAGGTGTGAGCCACGACACGGGCGCGGTCGTCCTGTGGGGCGCCTGCCAGGGGAGCGGTAAGGACCCGTACCTCACGCGCGTAGACCCGAGCGAGCCGGCGTTCAAGTGCAGCTGCCCCAGCCGAAAGTTTCCGTGCAAGCACGCGTTAGGCCTCTTTCTCCTGTTCGTCCAGACGCCCGCCGAGTTCGCGACGGGCACGCCACCCGACTGGGTCGCCGAGTGGGTGGAGAGCCGTGCCGCGCGCGCAACGAAGCGTGTCGAGCGGGAGGGACGAGCGGCGGAGTCGCCAGCCGCCGAGGATGACGCCGCGAGCGTCGCGAAGCGCGAGAAGTCCGCCAGGCAGGCGGCGGCGCGGGTTGCGGAGCGGGAACGGCGCGTCGCCACTGGCGTGGCGGAACTATCGCTCTGGCTGCGCGACCTCGTCCGCCAGGGGCTGAGCGCTGCCGCATCGCGCCCCATGTCGAGCTGGGAGACGATGGCGGCCCGACTCGTGGACGCGCAGGCGCCCGGTGCCGCGAGACTCGTCAGGCAGTTGGGGACGATTCCGGCGAGCGGGGAAGGGTGGCCCGACCGCCTCCTCGACCGGATGGCGCGACTCCACCTGCTGCTCGAGGGGTACGCTCGCCTCGACCAGCTTTCGCCCGAGCTCGCCGCGGACGTTCGCACGGGACTCGGCTGGACTGCCTCGCAGGAATCGTTGCTCGAGCTGGATGGCGTGCGCGATCAGTGGGGAGTCGTTGGCCGTCACGTATCGGAGGACGACCGGCTTCGGGTGCAGCGCACGTGGCTCTGGGGGCGCGAGACGCGCCGTGGCGCGCTCGTGCTGCACTTCGCGCCCGCAGGCGTCGGGCGAACCGACACCAAGCCGATCGACCCGACGCTCGTGCCGGGCACGGCATTCGACGGCACACTCGTGTTCTTTCCGAGCGCCGTCCCGTTGCGCGCGATCGTGAAGGAGCGCACGGCGGCCGTCGCGTGGACATCGGACGCGGGGTACGCGAGCGTTGCCGACGCGATGGTGGCGACGGCGGACGCGGACACGCGCATGCCGTGGATCGAGAGTCACCCGGTGCTGCTTCGCGAGGCGATTCCGGCCGCGATGACGATGCCGGGACAGATTCGCGATTCGACAGGCCGCTCGCTTCCGATCTCCCATCGCTTTCGCGACCGTTGGCGCCTGCTCGCGGTGAGCGGCGGAGCGGCGGTCCCGCTCTTCGGCGAATGGGACGGCGAGGCGATCACGCCACTCACGGTATGGGGCGAGGGCGGCGCAGTGTCGCTGTCATGAGATCGCGTCGCACAGCCCCACGCTCGGCATGACGACGCTGCGGGCCGACCTCGCCATCTGGGCGGCGACAGTGAACGCCGCGCTGCTCGGGACCGACCGCACGCGTCTGGCGGTGCCGTCGAGTGAAGGAACGTTAGGCTCCGCCAGCGCAATGCTCGTGCGTGACGAGGCCGACGCCGCGGCATCGCTCCTCCGCATCGCCAGCGCGGCGAGCGTCTATAGGCGCTGCGGATGGATTCCCAAACGGAGCGACGAGCCGCCTCCCGCCGCGTGCCCGCCCGATACCCGGTCGCTCTGCCCGGCTGCGGCGGGAGCAATGCTGCGCCGCATCCTGCAGGGAGAACACGAATCCTTGCTCGCGACATGGCTCTCCCTCGCCGCTCGCCATGGCGTTCGCGCCCCGGCCGATACGCTGTGCGATCTTCTCGAGCTCGGCCGCCGCGAGCCGGCGCTCCGGTCGACGATTCTCGCGGCCGGTGGAACGCGCGCAACATGGCTCGCCGCGGTCAACCCCGACTGGTCGTACGCGTCGGCAGGCGAAAGCGTCGAGTCGCTCGTGGCGACGTGGGAGACCGGAACGGGTCCGGCTCGCCTCGCCGCGCTGCAGCAGCTGCGAGCGATGGACGCCGAACGCGCGCGCGCGATGCTGGAGAGCTCATGGGGGCAGGAAAGCCCGGCGGAGCGCGGCGGGTTCGTCGCGGCGCTCGCCCGAGGGCTGAGCCCGGCCGACGAGCCATTTCTCGCGCGCGCGCTGGACGATCGGCGCAAGGAAGTGCGGCAGGGAGCGGCCGGCCTGCTCGCGAGGCTGCCGGCGTCGGAGCTCGTGGCGCGCATGACAGCCCGGGCACGCGAGCATCTGTCGTTAGGTAAGACCGGTCTGCTCAAGCGGGTGCGCATCGACGTCACCCTGCCGGCCGCGGCCGACGACGCGCTCGTGCGTGACGGGGTCGAGCCCAAACCGCCGCCGGGAACGGGCATCGGCGAGCGTGCGTGGTGGTTCGGGCAGATCATCGCCGCCGTTCCGCCTTCGACGTGGACGTCCGCCTGGTCGATGGAGCCGGTGACGCTGCTGCGCGTCGCGGAGGGTCACGAGTGGCGCGAGCCGCTCGTCGCCGGCTGGCTTTCCGCCACCGAGCGGCATCGTGACGCCGCGTGGGCCGAGGCGCTGTGGGAGAACGAGCGCATCGCTCGGGTTGGCGTGGGGTGGCGCGCCCCGTCGCCTGAGCGTGTCTTCACGACCGTCGTTCCCTCCGAGCAGGTCGACGTAGCGCTGCGCCGGTCGATCGGCGCCGGGCGCGACACGCTCCGCTCGAATCACGCCGTGCTCAACGCGATCCTCGAGTGGCCTCACGAGTGGAGCGATGCGCTGGCGCGAGCCGTCGCGCTCAGGCTCCAGGAGCACGCGCGCGACAAGATGGCGCTCGCCGGCGAGTTCGGCGTGCGCGCGCTGCTCGAGCGCTGTGGTCATGCCGTCCCGGTGTCGGCCATCGGTGCGTTCACCGACGGCTGGCCCGAACAGTCCGACGTGTGGCCGACGTGGGCGCCGACCATCGACGCGCTCACGTCGGTGCTGCGATTTCGCAACGACCTTCACCTCGCGTTCACCGAGGAGTCCGTACCATGACCGCGTCCTCCGCGTCCTCCGCGTCCTCCGCGCCGTCCACGAATGGCCTCGCAGTCCTGCGTGCCCACGCCGAGCAGGAGTTCGCGCAAGAGCTGGACGCGCTCGCACAGTCGGATACGCGAGTGCGTCCGCCGAGCTGGCGCCTGTCACCCTGGGCGGTCGCCACGTATCTGCTCGGCGGCCGAACCGAGAGCGGCGTCGAGATCACGCCCAAGTACATCGGGAGTCGGCGGCTGATCGAGATCGCGGTCGCGACGCTCGCCACCGATCGTGCGCTCCTGCTGCTCGGCGTCCCCGGTACGGCGAAGACGTGGGTGGCCGAGCACCTCGCGGCGGCCATCTCCGGCGACTCGACGCTGCTCGTGCAGGGCACCGCCGGCACGAGCGAGGAAGCCGTTCGCTATGGCTGGAACTACGCTCGGCTTCTCGCCGACGGGCCATCGCTCGCGGCGCTGGTGCCGAGTCCGATCATGCGCGCGATGGCGGAGGGACGGATCGCGCGCGTGGAGGAGATGACGCGCATCCCGGCCGACGTGCAGGATGCGCTCATCACGATCCTCTCGGAGAAGACGCTGCCGATCGCGGAGCTCGGGCAGGAAGTGCAGGCGGTCAAGGGATTCAATCTCATCGCCACGGCGAACGACCGCGACAAAGGCGTGAACGAGCTGTCCAGCGCGCTCAAGCGACGGTTCAACGTCGTGGTGCTTCCCGTTCCGGCGACAATCGATGAGGAGGTGGACATCGTCACACGACGGGTGGACGCGTTAGGGCGCGCGCTCGAGCTTCCGGCCGAAGCGCCCGCGGCGGAGGAGATCCGGCGTGTCGTGACGATCTTCCGCGAGCTCCGCGGCGGCGTGACCGAGGACGGCAAGACGAAGGTCAAGTCGCCGAGCGGGACGCTGAGCACCGCGGAGGCGATCTCGGTGATGAACGGCGGCCTGGCGCTCGCCGCCCACTTCGGCGATGGCCATCTCCGCGCCGGCGACCTCGCGGCCGGCTTGTTAGGCTCCGTGGTCAAGGATCCCGTGCAGGACCGCGTCGTGTGGCTCGAGTACCTGGAGGCGGTGGTCAAGGAACGCGATGGCTGGAAGGACCTCTACCGCGCGTGTCGCGCGGTGAGCTGAGCGGTACCATGCCGGCCGGCGTCGTGCACGTCTTCGGCATCCGCCACCACGGACCGGGCTCGGCCCGGAGTCTCGAGCGCGCGCTCGAGCGACTCGCGCCCGACATCGTGCTCATCGAAGGCCCGCCCGAAGGGAACGCGCTCATTCCGCTCGCGGCCGATCCGGCGATGCGGCCGCCCGTCGCGCTTCTCGTGTATCGCCCCGACGCGCCACGGCGCGCCGTGTACTATCCGTTCGCGGAGTTCTCGCCGGAGTGGCGAGCGATGCGGTTCGCGATCGCGCGAGAAATACCCGCGCGCTTCATCGATCTCCCGCAGGCGCATCAGCTGCTGGACGAGCCGGACGAGGACGCGCCCGGGAGCGGGTCGGACGCGAATGCAGAAGACTCCAAGCCCGAAGCAGCGACGGCGCCCGACGCGAGTGGCTCTGACGACGGAGACCAGCCGCCTTCGGTGCCGGACGACCCACTCGGCTGGCTCGCGGCAGCGGCTGGCTACGACGATGGGGAGCGCTTCTGGGAAGCGCTCGTCGAGCATCGGCGAAGCGATGACGAAGCCATGTTCGGCGCCGTGACATCCGTAATGGCCGAGCTTCGCGCGGAATCCGACGCGCGGTGGAGCGAGGCCCCGGCTCGCGCGAAGCACGCGGCGCGCCATCGTGAGGGCGAAGATCGCCGTGAGGCGCACATGCGTCGAGCCATTCGTGAGGCAGAACGCGAGGGGTTCCAACGGATTGCAGTCGTCGTTGGCGCGTGGCACGCACCTGCACTGACAACGATGCCCCCCGCATCGCACGACACGGCCATCCTCAAGGGGCTGCCGAAGGTCAAGGTCGAGGCAACGTGGGTGCCGTGGACCAATGGCCGCCTCTGCTTCGCGAGCGGGTACGGTGCGGGCATCGAGTCGCCCGGCTGGTACCACCATCTGTGGACAGCGCGCGACCGGGTCACCGAGCGGTGGCTCGCGCGCGTGGCTGCCCTGTTGCGCGAGGAGGATCTCGACGCGTCGTCCGCACAGCTCATCGACACGGCACGGCTCGCGGACTCACTCGCCGCGCTTCGTGGTCGATCGCTCGCTGGGCTGTCGGAGCTCACGGAGGCGACGCGCGCCGTACTCTCGAGTGGCGCCGACGCGCCGCTGGCGCTGATCGCGCGCAAGCTCGTCGTCGGCGAGACACTCGGCGACGTCCCGGCGACGGCGCCGATGGTGCCGCTGCACCAGGACCTCCTTCGCGAACAGAGGCGGCTGCGTCTTCCCGCCGAGGCGGTGGAGCGGACGCTGGACCTCGATCTGCGGAAGGAGAACGAGCTCGCGCGCAGTCACCTGCTGCATCGCCTAACGGTGCTGGGCGTACCGTGGGGGCGCCTGGGCCGGGCGTCGGGGCAGCGTGGCACGTTCCACGAGCTGTGGACGCTGCAGTGGCAGCCGGAGCTCGCGGTGTCGCTCATCGAGGCGGCGGCGTGGGGAAACACGGTCGCGACCGCGGCGGCGTCGCGCGCGTGCGATCTCGCCCGCCGGGCGACCGACCTCCCCGCACTCACCGCCCTGCTCGAGCAGGTCGTCCTGGCCAGCCTCGACGACAGCGTCGCCGTGATCATGGACCGGCTGCAGGAGGAGTCCGCGCGAGCGCCCGACATCGCGCACCTCATGGACAGCCTGCCGTCGCTCGCCTCCGTGTCGCGTTACAGCGACGTGCGACGCACCGACGTTGGTGTGATCGCCGACGTCGTGGACGGCTTCGTCGTACGCATCTGCGTTGGCTTGCCGGTGGCGTGCAGCTCGCTCGACGATGACGCGGCGACGGCGATGCGGGCGCGCATCGAGGCGGTGCAGGGCGCAATCGCGCTGCTCCAGCACGACGCACACACGACCGCGTGGCACGACGCCGTGCGCCGGCTCGCCGACTCGGATCACGTGCACGGTACCGTCGCCGGCCGATGCGCGCGCTTCCTGTTCGACGCCGGCCTGCTCGGCGATGAGGACGCCGCCCGCCGGCTTGCGCGCACGCTGTCGATCGCGGAGGACCCGACGCGCGCGGCGACATGGGTGGAAGGATTTCTTGCTGGCAGCGGTCAGCTGCTGTTGCACGACGACGCGCTCTGGCGCCTGATCGACGATTGGCTGGTGCGCCTCCGCGAGGAGACATTCGTCGCCTTGCTCCCGCTGCTCCGCCGGGCGTTCTCGGCCTTTGCGGCATCGGAGCGGCGCCAGCTCGGCGACCGTGCCCGGCGGCCGAGCGTTCCGATTGGCCTAACGACGGGCGGGGACGGCGACTTCGATCAGGCGCGTGCGGAGGCGGGGCTGCGCACTGTCCTCATGCTGCTGGGCGTGGAGCCGTGATCCCCTTCACGCTGGATCCACCCCGTTAGGCGCTGGCAGGACCGGGCGCGGGATGTCGTCGATGGTGATCCGCGGTGGGAGCGGCGAGCCATGCGGAAGAGCTACCGTCCAGCGCGCCGCGAATAAGACCGATAGGTGCGCCTTGCGATTAGCGCGCCTA
>Ga0268265_10000682_pt1 | contig 33451 bp, 39 predicted proteins | sample KBSSwiS52_FD_190355 | JGI IMG/M metagenome (GOLD analysis project Ga0268265, IMG submission 190355) | Switchgrass rhizosphere microbial communities from Kellogg Biological Station, Michigan, USA - KBS Switchgrass S5-2 (SPAdes) (version 2) | ecosystem: Host-associated > Plants > Roots >...
CTTCATCATCATTGGCGGCGCCAATGGCGCCGATCCGGCTAATCGCCGAGGTCCGGCACCCATGCCACGCCATTGATGTGCGCGCCGCCATCGACGAACAGCGTGTTGCCGGTCAGGTAACGCGCGTCTTCGCTCGCGAGGAACAGTGCCACGCCGGCGATGTCGCGCTCGGGATCGCCCATCCGGCCCATCGGATTGGCTGCCGCCGCCGCCGCCGCGATCTCCGGTTGCATCGACTCGAATATCCTGAAGGATGACGATGCGGCGGCCGGGCAAATGATGTTGGCGCAAATGCCGTAACGCGCCCATTCGCGCGCCGCGCTGCGCGTATAGGCGCGTAGCGCTTCCTTGCCGACATTATACTCGGCCGTGCCGATGTGGGCGTTGACGCCGTTCAGCGAACAGAAATTGACGATGCGTCCCCAATTGCGTGACCGCATGTGCGGGAATGCCGCCTCCATCGACCATTTCGCGGCATAAAGGCACACGGTCATGCCATCCTCGAACACCGCGTCGGACTTGCTCTCGATGCGGCCCAGGCCTTGCCCGCGATAGGCGTTGTTCACCAGGATATCGACCGCGCCGAATTGATCGACGCATGCCGAAACCGCGGCGATCACATCGTCGCGTCGAGTCACGTCGCAGCGCACGAACGCCGCGCGTCCGCCGCGGCTGCGAAGGTCCTGGACGGTCTCACGGCCCTTTTCTTCATTATAGTCGGCAACGAGCACCCCCGCGCCTTCGGCGGCGAACCGCACCGCCATGCCGCGGCCGATCCCGTCCGCGCCACCTGTGATCAGCGCCGCACGCCCTGCGAGTCTGTCTGCCGTCATATCGTGCCATCCCTCTGATTTCATCGTCTCGATCGTCCGCCTCCCGGCGGCGGCGCATCATGCGAAGTGGAATTCCGTCTCGACAGGTGCGGCCATGGCGTCGGAAAACGCCTTGTAGCCCCACGGCCAGGTCGATGGCACGCCGGTCTTGTCGAGATACCAGTTGGTGCAACCCGCGCCGAAGATGGTCTTGCGCGCCGCCACGATACGCCGTTCCTCATAAGCGCGATGCGCCTCCGGTCGCGGCTCGACCATGACTGCGGCACCGCGCCGGAGCGGCTCCAGCAATTGCTCGATATACACCCACTGGCGCTCCGCAATGTCGATCAGCGGAAAATTTCCGACCGGCGATGAAGGACCGTTCAGCATGAACATGTTGGGAAATCCCGGCAATGTGACGGCATAATGCGCCGATGGACGCACATCCCAGAAATCGTCGAGCGACAACCCGCCCCGGCCGGTGACGATGGTCGGTCTGATGAACTGATCGGCCCTGAATCCGGTTGCCAGGACGAGAACGTCGAGCGGATGAAATTCGCCATCCTTCATGCGCACGCCTCCGGGCTCGATCCGTTCGATGCCGCCGGTTTCCACATGCACATTCGACCGCTGGACGCAGTCATAATATTCCCAGCTGTAGATGAGGCGCTTGCAACCTGCGGGATAGTTCGGCCGCAACCGCTCGCGAAGCACCGGATCCTTGACGCTGTTTTCCAGATTCTGGCGGCATATGGCCTCGATTTGCGCCATCTGCGGACTGGTGAAATCGGTGAGGCCATCGGTGAAGCGGTAGATATTGGCCCAATATTCCGGATCGTTGCGGATCGCTTCCATCAGCGAGGGGTCGTTGGCGAAGGCCTCACGCTCTTCCTTCGTGTAGGGGAATTGCGGTACGGGCATGATCCATTGCGGCGATCGCTGAAACTGGATCACGCGCCTGGCGCGCTTGCTCAGCGCGTTGACGAGCTGCGTGCCGGTCGATCCGCCGCCCAGGACGCCGACGCGGGTCCCGTCCAGCACGGCGCTGTCATCCCAACGGGCGCTATGAAACGCCTTTCCGTCGAAGCTGCTCAATCCGGGCAGATCCGGCATGTTGGGGTGGTGGAGCACGCCCGATGCAACGATGACGACATCGGCTTCCGCCCGCTCGCCGGTGGACAGCCCGAGTGCCCAGGTGCTGCGCGTGTCATCGAATTGACAGGAGATAATCTCGGTGCCGAAACGGATGTGGGGCATGATCCCGAAGTCCGCAGCGACTTTCCGGAAATATGCGTTGATTTCCGGGCCGGTGGCATAATAAGCACTCCAGTCCGGGTTGAGCGCAAAGCTGTAGCTATAGGCATGCGAGGGCGTGTCGCACGTCAGGCCAGGGTAGCGGTTGTCGCGCCAGGTGCCGCCGAGTTCCGACGCCTTTTCATAAACGGTGAAGTCGGCATCGCCTCGCTCGCGCAACTTTACCGCGGCAAGAATGCCGGACATGCCGGCACCGATGATGGCGTAGCGCAGACGCCTGGACACTGCTCGTTCGATTTTCATCGTTCAGAACGCCTTGGTCTGGCCGCCATCGACCATCAACGTTTGACCCGTGATGTATCCCGCGGCCTTGCTGGCCAGAAACACCACCGCGGCCCCGATGTCGGTCTCGCAATCGCCGATACGGCGCAGCGACACCTTCGAAATCTGCAGCTCATAAGCGTCCGGCGCATGGTCTTTCCACGCCTGAACGCCGGGAGAGTTTGCGAATGGGCAGACGATGTTGACCCTGACGCCTTCGGGACCCCATTCGTTGGCCGCCACCTTGGAAATGGCGCGAATCGCTTCCTTGGCGGCGTTATAGGCGCCCTGCGTCGGGATCGCGTCGAAGGCGGCGCCGGTGGCGAAGTTGACGACCGATCCCTTGGTCCTCACGAGATGGGGATAGGCCGCTCGCATCAGGATGAACGTGGGCCAGAACCCCGTATCGAACGGCAGTTTCATCGCTTCATTGCTGGTTTCGGCCAGCGGAAGCAACTGCGCGGCCTGGGCCGCGTTCACCAGCACGTCCAATTGGCCGAAACGCACGATGGCCGTGTTGACGATCTCGTCGAGCCGGTCATGCGCACAGAGATCGAACTGCAGGAAGCCGGCATCCCCCAGCACCTGGAGTTCGGCTTCCGTCGCCTGTCCGAGTTGTTGCTCGCGATCGACGATCAGCACCTTGGCGCCGGCCTTGACGAGCGCCGTCGCAACACCCTTGCCGATGCCGCGCGCGCCGCCGGTCACGATTGCTACCTTACCATCCAACCGCATCTGGCCCGCTCCTCGAGATATATGGGTTACGACTTGAAGGCCTGTGTCAGTCCTCGACATGCGGGCGCCATGCGACGCCGTTCACATGCGATCCTCCATCGACGAAGACCGTGTTTCCATTCATGAAGCCGCTCGCCTCGCTCGCCAGGAACAATGCGACGGGGCCGATGTCCCGTTCGGCGTCGCCGATCCGGCCCGCCGGAACCTGTTCCAATATCCTGGTCAGCATTTCGGGGTTGGCGGCGAAATAGGCCCTGGCCTGCGGGCTGGCGGCGGATGGGCAGATCACGTTGACGGTAATGCCAAATCCGCCCCATTCGACGGCCGCCGTCCGGCTGAGTGCCCGCACCGCTTCCTTGCTGGCGTTATAGGCAGCGGTGAACAAATGTGCGTTGACGCCGTTGAGCGAACCCAGGTTGATGATGCGACCATGGTTCTGCGCCTTCATGATCGGAAAGGCGGCCCGCATCGCCCGGAATACAGCCCAGTAATTGAGCTCGAACGAGGCGGCCATCTCCTCGTCGGTGTGATTTTCCAGCCGTTTGGGAAAGCTGGCGCCGGCATTGTTGACCAGAATGTCGAGCCGGCCGAAGCGATCGATCGTGGCCTGTACCATCGCGTCCACCTGATCGCGGACGCTGACGTCGGTCTCGACGAAAAGCGCTTCGATCCCGTGCGTATCGCGCAGATGGGCGACCTCCGCTTCGCCACCGGCCACCCCGCGCTGGGCGATCACGATCGCCGCGCCGGCGGCCGCCAGCGCTCTCGCAATGCCCTGGCCGACACCCTGGCCACCGCCCGTGATCAGGGCGACGCGCCCTTCCAGCATTCCTCGCGTCATGCCTTTTCCTTCGCATTTTCGAATTTCGGATAATCGGTGTAGCCCCGCCGGTCGTCGCCATACCCGGTATAGAGGGTCCCACGGTCGGGCTTTGCCAGCGGCGCACCGCTTCTGAAACGTTCGACCAGGTCCGGATTGCTGACGAACGATCGCCCGAAGGAGACCGCATCGGCGCGCCCCGCCGCCAGCAGAGCGCTTGCGGTTTCGAGGGTCAGATTGTTGTTGGCGATGACCGGACCCGACCAGGCGGCTTGCACCATGTCGAGCGCATCCACGGCGCCGAGCGGAATATGGATCAGGTGGACATAGGCAAGGCCCAGTCGATCGACGGCTTTGAGCAGTGTGGAATAGGTTTCGACCGGATCGGCGTCGGCCATGCCGTTGAGCTTGATGCCCGGACAGATGCGAAAGCCCACGCGCCCCGGCCCGATGGCGTCCGCCAGTGCTTCCAGCGTTTCGACGACGAAGCGCACGCGGTTTGTGACCGTTCCTCCGTAGCGATCGGTCCGCTGGTTGCTGTTGGAAGACAGGAACTGCATCGGCAGATAGCCGCTGGCGCAGTGCAGTTCGACGCCGTCCATGCCAGCCCGGCGCGCGTTCCGGGCGGCAGCGCCATATTCGGCAACCAACCCTGGGATTTCGTCGGTCTCGATCGCGCGCGGCATGTCGGTCTGTTCCGGCACGCCGTCGGGGCCGGGGATGGGATCGGGGCAGCGAATGGCGGATGGCGCGACCGTGCCTGCGTCAGCATCCTTGTTGGCCCGCACGCTGGCGCGACCGCAATGCATCAATTGCATCACCATCCGCCCGCCCGCCTGGTGCACGGCATCAGCCACCGCGCGCCAGCCGGCGACCTGGGCATCGGCGTGAATCCCCGGAGTCCGCCAATACCCCTTGCCGGCGCGCGACGGTTGCGTCCCTTCGGTCACGATCAGGCCGGCGCTCCCGCGCTGGCGATAATAATCGACCATCGCCGCCGTCGGCACGTCGCCTTCGCCAGCGCGGTCGCGCGTCATCGGTGCCATCACGATCCGGTTGGCGAGCGCGATCTGCCCGAGCGTGACAGGAGAGAAGATGTCGCTCATGCTCCGATCAACTCCGCACGCGGGGGCGGGGAAGCGGCGCATCGCCGCGCATCGTTTCGATGAATTTGTCGAGCGGTGCCGGCGGCATCACCGGGCCGTCATGGGGTTGCCCATGGCGCGACCAATAAAGCTTCCACGAAGGGAAGAGGTCATGGAAGCTGCCTTCATAGGGTGGCACGCCGGGCCAGCGCATCTTGCGCGCGCCGACCGGCGGCGCGTTGAGGTCGCTCGCATACCAATAGAGCGGCAGGCGCTTGCGAAAATACCAGCGGCCGTCGATCCGCTCGTAATTGTCGAAATACATCATCTGCATGATCACCCATTCCCGGCCGGCCTCATGCTCGTTCTTCGAATAGACGATCCCCTGCGCGTGATCGGGATCGTCGAAATCGATGATGTGGCCGCCGATATGGTGGGACGTGCCATCGAACTGGCGCGAATGGGTGTCGTCGAACCAGTCGCGCAGCGCCTTGCGTCCATGCTTGCCGCCGCCGACCTTCACGTCCTCCGGGAACAGGTTTACCCAGGCATCGGAATCGCGCATGTCGAGCGCAAGCGCATATTTCGCCGGCAATTGCCGTATGGCGTCGAGCGATTCGAGCCTGTCGATGCGCGCGATGATGCCGTCCGTGCCGCCCATGCTCCTCCTCCCATTTTTTGACAGCCCCCATTTCGCCGATTAGGACGCGCAAGCGAATGACAAAATAGCTCAAAGGCAATGACAAAAAAGATCAACGGCAACAAGCATCTGTCGAGACCGGTCCCGCCCGCCGCGTCTGCCGCCATTGCGCGTGAATTGTTGCGCATCGTCGGGGAAAACAATGGCGATCCGCGGCTCATCCTCGCCAAAGCGGGCCTTGCGCAGGCCGCGGCGGCGCTGCTCGGAACCGGCGGGCGGGTGGCACTGACCCACGCCGAATTTGCAACGCTCTATGCGCACTGCACATGGGAACTCGACACGCGCGCCAGCCGCCAGGAGGGCCGGGAACCATTGCGCAAACCGGATTTCGACCTGCTGTGCCATAGCGTGATCACGTGCCGCACCTTGCGCGAGGTGATCGACAGGACGGTGGCCTTTTCCGATATGCTCTTTCCCCGGATGGGCCGCCTCAGCCTGTCCATCGATGGACCCACCGCAGTGCTGCAAATGGACTCCCAACGCAAAATCTTCAATGCTTGCGCCTATTTGTCGGACCTGACTGGTTTGTCGTCATTCCATCGTCTGTTTGGATGGCTGATCGGCGAGGAGTTCGAACTGCTCGAGATCCGGATGGCATATCCGCCATTGCTGTCCGAACGAACGGTCTCGCGGCTGATGCCATCGCCGATCGACCATCGTGCGCCACAAAACAGCCTGCGTTTCGTTGCGGACTATCTTGAACGGCCGCTGGTACGCAGCCCGGCCGAACTGGAAAAATTGCTGCATCATTTTCCATTCGACCTTGAAGAGCCGCAATCCAAGGAAACCCCGCTGTCCCAAAGGCTCTCTCAGATACTGGATACCGCCCTTGCCAGTGGCGATCCGTTGCCGACCGCCGCGAGACTTGCCCGCCAGTTCGGAATCAGTCTCGCCACGTTGAAGCGCAGGCTGATCGAGGAAGGGACGGCGCTCTCCCAGATCAAGGCTGACCGCCGCAGGGAGTTGGTCGAGAGGCTGCTCCTCGACCAGCGACTGGCCGTCGGCGAAATCGCCCGCCGCAGCCAATATAGCGATGCGGGGGCGCTCGGTCGCGCATTCCACAACTGGACCGGTCTTTCGCCCTATCGCTGGCGACGATTCCACTGCCAAATGGCGCGAGCGGATTGATTGCGGACACATCCAGTGCCGCGCTGCGGTGATGCGAGCAACGCCGCATGGCCGAGCGATCCCGCCAGCCGTCGCTCAGACAGCCGCGTGAGGACCCATCGCCAGGAAGTTCGTGACCGTGGCCGATGCGTCGCCGCCGCGCGCCGACAATGCGAGGGCGACCGAGCGCGGATGTCCAGCGATGTCGCGGTAGACGACGCCTCCGACCCGAACCCGGGCGAGCGATTCAGGAACGAGTCCGATCCCGAACCCGGCCGCGACGAGATCGAGGATGGCGGTGATCTTCATCGCCTGCTGGCCGATGACCGGGTCGAAGCCGGCGGTGCGGCACGTGACGATCACGGCATCATGGAAGCTCGTGCAGACCGACTTTGCGAGCACGACGAACGCGTCCGAGGCGAGGTCGGCGAGGGCGACCTCGCTCTGCTCCGCCAGCCGGTGATCGATCGGAAGCGTGACCACGAGCTTCTCCGGTTCGAATGTGCGCAGTTCGAGGCCCTGTGGAAAGGCGGGGCTGGGCCGCACGAAGGCCGCGTCGAGTTCGTCGGTCAGCAGCCGCTCGATCAAGCGGATCGAGCGACCCTCCTCGATCGTGGTGACCACGCCCGGATATAGGTGTCGAAACCGGCGGATCAGGTCCGAGGGTGCGGGGTTGAAGGTCGCTGTCGATGTGATGCCGATACGCAGCAGGCCGGACGCGCCTTGCCCCGCGCGGCGCGCGAACAGCTTCGCGCGTTCTGCCTGCTCGATTGCAGCGCGCGCTTCCTTCACGAAGACGCGCCCGGCGTCGGTCAGCGCGACGCCCTGCGGCAACCGATCGAACAGCGGTACCGCAATCTCCTTTTCGAGATCGCGGATCTGCTGGCTCAGCGGCGGCTGACTCATCCCCAGCCGCGCAGCCGCCCGGGTAAAATTCAGTTCCTCGGCCACGACCAGGAAATAACGGAGATGACGCAATTCCATATGTCCACGCCATATCAAAAAGAGATTGCTATTGCCAAGACAATAGGTTCTTCATATCTGGTCGCTCAATTCAGTCGAGGGACGAAATTCTGTCATGCCTTCAACGGTGGCCAGAGCCGCGGTCGCATGTCCGGCCGCGGATCGTGATGACACGTCATTGGCAGTCCGGTCGGCGATCGATCATCCGCGTCGGATCGGGATCGCGCTGTTCCTGGCCGGCTTCGCCACATTTTCGCTGATCTATTGTACGCAGCCGCTGCTGCCGGAGTTCGCCGCCGAATTCGCGATCGGCCCCGCCGAATCCTCCCTGGCGATATCATTGACGACGGGCAGTCTTGCCGTCTCGATCCTTTGCGCCAGCGCAGTGTCGGAAGCGGTCGGCCGGCGTGGTCTGATGTTCGTCTCGATCGCGCTCGCCGCGCTGTGCAACATCTTCGCCGCAATCACGCCTGGCTGGGGATGGCTGCTGGCGGCGCGCACCGCCGAAGGGTTTGTCCTTGGTGGCGTGCCGGCGGTCGCCATGGCCTATCTCGCCGAGGAAGTACCGCCTGCGCGATTGGGCCTCATGATGGGCATCTATGTGAGCGGAACGGCATTCGGGGGCATGATGGGCCGCGTCGCGACCGGTGCACTGGCCGAAGCGCTGTCGTGGCGCGGTGCACTCGCCACGGTCGGCCTCGTCGATCTGGCGGTCGCGCTTGTTTTTCTGGCGCTGCTGCCGCGCTCGCGCAACTTCGTCGTCAGGAAGGGAATGCGCGCACGCGCGCATCTCGGCGCCTGGTACCGGCACTTGCGCAATCCACTGCTGTCGACACTGTTCCTTGTCGGCTTCCTTGCGCTCGGCGCGTTCATGGCGGTCTACAACTATATCGGCTTCCGCCTCTCGGCATCGCCCTACGATCTCGATTCCGCACAGATCGGACTGATCTTCTTCGCCTATCTCGGCGGCGTCGCCGCATCCTCACTGGCGGGTGCTCTGGCCGATCGAATGGGGCGCGGGCCGGTGATGCTGGCGGGCGCATTGGTGTTTCTGGCAGGCCTGCTGCTGACCTTGATATCGAGTCTGGGTGTGATCATCGTCGGTATCCTGTTCGTGACGATGGGATTCTTCATGGTGCACGCGATCGCGAGCGGCTGGGTGGGACGGCTCGCGGGGCTGGACAAGGGTCACGCCGCGTCGCTCTATCTGCTGTCATACTATGCCGGGGCCAGTCTGCTCGGGTCGGCGGGCGGTTTCATGTGGCGGGGCGGGGGATGGCCCGCGACCGTCAGTTATTGCGCGGGACTGGTGGGGCTCGTGGCCCTCGTCGCGTTCTTCTTGCTGAGGGTGAATGCGGACGTGCTCAAGCCCGCGAGATGATTGTCGCCGCCCTTGCCGCATCTTGTCCTCAACGCCCGGCCTGGCCGGTTCGACCAGCCTCATGCCAAATTCAGTCAGGATGACTCATGCCCGATTTCGACCCGTTCTCCCCGACCACCATCGGCGCCATCCCCGTCTCGAACCGCATCTCGATGGCACCGCTCACCCGTGCCCGCGCCGGCATGGATGGCGTCCATACACCGTTGGCCGTCGAATATTATCGCCAGCGGGCCTCGGCCGGACTCCTCATTACGGAAGCGACCAATATCTCGCTCCAGGGGCGCGGCTATGCCTTCACGCCCGGCATCCATACCGACGCGCACGTCGCGGCCTGGAAGGACGTCGCGGACGCCGTGCATGAGTCGGGTGGCCGCATCGTCATGTAACTCTGGCATGTCGGCCGTTTTTCGCATGAAAGCCTGCAGCACTAAGGTGGCGCGCCTGTCGCGCTTGCGAATTCCAGCGCAAAGACGCCTGACAGGAAGGCTGTCACCCGTCGTTGGCGGGGACTGCTGTCAGGCACCCCACGGCGGATCCCGGTCGAACAATTCGGTCAGATAGTCGATCATGGCGGTGACGTTGGGCGACACGATCGCGGTTCGCGGGTGGACCGCATAGATCCCGACATCGCTGGACCCCTCATAGTCCGGCAGCACGCGCTCGAGCCGGCCGGCCGCGAGATCGCGCCCGACGTCCCACAGCGAGCGCAACGCGATGCCGTTTCCCGCGATCGCAAGTTCGCGGACCACCTCGCTGGAATTGGTCCTGACGGCGGATTCGCCCTCCAGCAGATTCAACCCGTGCGGTCCGACGAGACGCCAGGGCAATTGGCCGGTGGCGGCGAGCAAGCGATGATCGCGCAACGACGTCACATCGTCTGGCAGGCCGTATCGCTCGCGATAGGCCGGAGCGGCGCAGAGAACCCGGCGGCTCGTCGCCAGTCGATGCGCGGTCAGCTGCGGCGACATCTCGGACGTGATGCGGATCGCCAGATCGATCCGCTCGGCGATCAGATCGGAGAAGCCATCGGACAGATCCAGCGTCAGTGCGATGTCGGGGAATCTGTCCAGAAAACGGCCGAGATGGGGTGCGATATGCATGCGGCCGAAGGATGTCGGCGCGGATAAGCGCAGCGGACCGCGTACCCGGCCCGGTTGGCCCGAGGCGCGCCGCTCGGCATCGGCGGCGGCGGCGAGGATCGCCACCACCTCTTCGTGAAACCGCTTGCCGACTTCCGTCAGGGCGAGCCGCCGGGTGGTGCGATGCACCAGTCGCGTGCCGAGGCGATGTTCGAGCCGTGCCAGCCGCTTCGACATCATCGGCGAGGAGATGCCGAGCGCGCGGCCTGCGGCGGACAGGCTGCCATGCGCGATGACGGCAGCGAAGAGGCGGTAGTCGCCACCGCCGATCCCTTCCTCAGAGGAATGACTGTCTTCCATATGGATCGTCTACCGAAACGATGATGAAGGGTCTACACGCGGTGCCGGGAGAGCTGCCATGTCGCTGAAGATGCCCGAGCCAGACCAGTCCGTGCTTGCGCGGCGCGCATCGATCGTCCGTGCCTTGCGGGCGATCGTGCCGGGCGAAGGCGTGATCGACGATCCCGACGCGCTGCGGCCGTATGAATCGGACGGCCTGACCGCCTATCGCCAGCCGCCGATGGTGGTCGTGCTGCCCGAAACGACCGATCAGGTCGCGCGCATCCTCGCCTGGTGCCATGGCGAAGGCGTGAAGGTGGTGCCGCGCGGCTCGGGCACGTCGCTGTCGGGCGGCGCCCTGCCGCTCGCGGACGGCGTGCTGCTCGGCCTCGCCAAGCTCAACCGCGTGCTCGAGATCGACTATGATGCGCGCATCGCGGTCGTCCAGCCGGGCGTGACCAATCTTGCGGTGACGCGCGCGGTCGAGGACGAAGGCTTTTATTATGCGCCCGATCCGTCGAGCCAGATCGCCTGTTCGATCGGCGGCAATGTCGCGGAGAATTCGGGCGGCGTGCACTGCCTGAAATATGGCCTCACCACCAACAATGTGCTCGGCGTCGAATTCGTCACGATCGAGGGCGAGATCTTGCGCATCGGCGGCCGCACGCTCGATGCTGCCGGACTCGACCTGCTCGGCATCATCGTCGGGTCGGAGGGGCTGCTGGGCGTCGTCACCGAAGTGATCGTGCGGATCCTGCCGACGCCCGAGACGGCGCGCGCCGCTTTGATCGGGTTCGCCACGGTTCAGGACGCCGGGCGATGCGTCGCCGACGTGATCGCCGCGGGCATCATTCCCGCCGGTATGGAAATGATGGACCGCCTCGCGATCCATGCCGCCGAGGCGTTCGTCAATGTCGGCTATCCGCTCGACGTCGAGGCGCTGCTGATCGTCGAGCTCGACGGGCCGGGCGCCGAATGCGGGCATCTGCTCGGCGAGGTCGAGCGGATCGCGCTGGCGAACGGAGCGGTCTCGATCCGCCTGTCGCGGGACGAACAGGAACGGATCGCGTTCTGGGCCGGGCGCAAGGCGGCATTCCCCGCGGTCGGCCGGATCTCACCCGATTATTACTGCATGGACGGCACGATTCCGCGCCGCCGCTTGCCCGAGGTGCTGGACCGGATGGCGCAGCTGTCGATCGACCATGGCCTCGGCGTCGCCAACGTCTTCCATGCCGGCGACGGCAATCTCCACCCGCTGATCCTCTACGACGCCAACAAGCCCGGCGAACTCGACCGGGCCGAGGCCTTCGGCAACGACATCCTCCGGCTGTGCGTCGAGGTCGGCGGCGTGCTCACCGGGGAACATGGCGTCGGCGTCGAGAAGCGCGACCTGATGCCGGTGATGTTCACCGAAACCGATCTCGCGCACCAGCAGCGCGTCAAATGCGCGTTCGATCCCAAGCTGCTGCTGAACCCGGGCAAGGTCTTCCCCACGCTCCATCGCTGCGCCGAACTCGGGCGCATGCACGTCCATCGCGGCGAAGTGCCGTTTCCCGAACTGCCGCGCTTCTGATGGAGATGTTTCGTCCCACCACTGCCGATGATCTTGCCGAAATCATCAGCGCCGCCGCCGCCGGTGGGCGCCGCCTCGCGCTCCGGGGCGGTGGCAGCAAAGCTGCGATCGGCGCTGCGGAGGCCGACAGCACGATCGTCGACATGACCGGTTTTTCGGGCGTGATCGACTATGATCCGGCCGAACTGGTGCTCACCGTGGGGGCGGGCACGCCGCTGGCCGAGGTGCAGGCGCTGGTCGCGGGCGAGCAGCAGATGCTGGCCTTCGATCCGTTCGATCATGGCCCGATCTTCGGCGCGCCGGCGGGTGCCGCGACGATCGGCGGCGTGGTCGCGGCCGGCGTCGCCGGGTCGCGTCGCGTGTCGGCCGGTGGCGCCCGCGATCATCTGCTCGGTTTCGCCGGCGTCTCCGGGCGGGGCGAGCGCTTCGTCGCCGGGGCCAAGGTCGTCAAGAACGTCACCGGTTATGATCTGCCCAAGCTCGTCTGCGGCAGCTGGGGCCGGCTGGTGGCGATGACCGAACTGACGCTGAAAGTGCTGCCCCGTCCGCGCGAGGCGGTGACGCGGGTCTTTCGCGGCCGGTCGCTGGGCGAAGCGCTGGCGATCGTCACCGCGGCGATGCGCTCCCGGGCGAGTGTCGCGGCGGCCGCTTATCTTCCCGGGCGCTCGGGTGACGCGCATGCGATCACCGCGCTACGGCTCGAAGGCTTCGGTCCGTCGATCGCGGCGCGGCTGGCGATGCTCGATGCCCTGTTCGGCGACACCGCCCAGGGGGAAATGGCATCGGATGACGAGGCGGCGGTGCTGTGGAATGATCTGCGCACGCTGTCGCCGCTCGACGATGGGCGTCCGCTCTGGCGGATCAGCCTGCCGGCGAGCGGCTGCCCGGCGGTGCTCGCCGCGTTGCAGCCGGCGGGTGGCCGCTACCTGCTCGATTGGGCGGGCGGACTCCTCTGGCTCACCTTTGACGGCCCCGGCGAGGCCGTGCGCGACGCTGCGGCGGCGGTCGGCGGCCATGCCATGCTCATGCGCGCCGATCCGTCCATTCGCGCCGCGATCCCCGCCTTCCATCCTCAGCCGAAGCCGCTCGCGGCGCTGGAGGCGCGGGTGCGGCGCGCGTTCGATCCGGCGGGCGTGTTCGAAACCGGGCGCTTCGAGGCATCCTCCCATGCAGACTGATTTTTCGCCCGCATTGCTCGCCGATCCGGCGATGGCGGCCTCCGAGGCGGTGATCCGCAAATGCGTCCATTGCGGCTTCTGCACCGCGACCTGCCCGACCTATGTGCTGCTCGGCGACGAGCTCGATAGTCCGCGCGGCCGCATCTATCTGATGAAGGACATGCTCGAGACCGAGCGGGTGCCGACCGCCGAGATCGTCAAGCATATCGATCGCTGCCTGTCCTGCCTGTCGTGCATGACGACCTGTCCATCGGGCGTGAACTACATGCATCTCGTCGACCATGCGCGCGCCTATATCGCGCAACGCTATCGCCGGCCGCTGAAGGACCGGCTGATGCGAAGCGTGCTCGCCTGGGTGTTGCCGCATCCGCGCCGTTTTCGCCTCGCGCTGACGCTCGCGCGACTGGTCCGCCCTGCCGCGCCATGGCTCGACAGGATCAAGGCGCTGCGGCCGCTGGCGGCGATGATGGCGCTTGCGCCAGCCACGGCGCCCGCAAAGCCGTCGCTGGTCGATGCGCCGGTGCGGGAACCGCGCGGCCGCGTTGCGCTGCTCCAGGGCTGTGCCGAACCCGTGCTGCGACCCGAATTTCGCGCCGCGACCATCCGGCTGCTCAACCGCGCGGGCTATGACGTCGTCTTCGCACCCGGCGAAGGCTGTTGCGGCGCGCTGGTTCATCACATGGGCCGCGAAGCCGACAGCCTCGCGGCGGCGCGGCGCAATGTCGATGCCTGGACCCGAACGGCGGAGGCCGGCGGGCTCGACGCGATCCTCGTGACGGCGTCCGGCTGCGGCACGACGATCAAGGATTACGGCTTCATGCTGCGCGGCGATCCGGCCTACGCCGACAAGGCGGCCGCCGTCTCGGCGCTGGCGAAAGACATCTCCGAATTCCTGGTCGATGCCGATCTGCCGGCCGGGGACGGGCGCGGCCTCACCATCGCCTATCATGCCGCCTGCTCGCTGCAGCACGGGCAAAAGGTGACCGAAGCGCCCAAACGGCTGCTGGTGCATGCGGGCTATGCCGTCCGCACGCCGATCGAGGCGCATCTCTGCTGCGGCTCGGCCGGCACCTATAATATCCTGCAGCCCGAAATCGCCGCCCAGTTGCGTGATCGCAAGGTCGCGAACATCGCCCGCTTGAATGCCGACGTGATCGCCACCGGCAATATCGGTTGCGCGATGCAGATCGGCCAGCGGGCCGCGATTCCCGTCGTCCACACGGTCGAACTGCTCGATTGGGCGACGGGTGGCCCGGCACCCGCCGCCCTCGCCACATTCCAGCAAAGGATTCCCGCATGACCTACATCTCACTCGATCAGGCCAACGCCATCATCGCTGCCGCTTTCGCCAGGGGCAGCGAACTGGGGCTCAAGCCGCTCAGCGCGGTCGTGCTGGACGCGGGCGGACATCCGATCGCCTTCCAGCGCCAGGACGGCGCCTCCACGCTGCGTTTCGCCATCGCCGCCGGCAAGGCGGGCGGTGCGCTCGCGCTCGGCATGTCGAGCCGCAAGGTCGCCGATATGGCGGCGGAGCGGCCGACCTTCGTCGCCACGCTGGCGCCGCTCGCGCCGCACGGGATCGTGCCCGCCGCCGGCGGCGTGATCGTGGTGGGGGAGGGCGGACGGCCCATCGGCGCGGTCGGCATCACCGGCGACACGTCGGACAATGACGAAGCGTGCACGCTGGCCGGCATTGCCGCTGCCGGCCTGACCGCACAGTGAGGAGATGGTCGGCCGGATGGTTCAGACTGGAAGGATGGAGGCCCGGGGCGATCAGTCCCTGGCTCAGGGGCCCGGGTCGGCGGGAAGCCGCCTTCGTCGCTGAGATCTCGACCAGGGAAACGGCCGCCTAGTCGCGCCTTGATCTCAAAGCGATTTCGACGAAACCGTCAGACGTCACGGCATGATCATGATGCAGGGCCATGGCGCCATCGCTTTCCGACAGGTCCGAACTGGCCGACGCGGTCGGGCCGAGCCGCCTGGGCCTTTACAGCGCCGGCCGGCCCTGATCAGGCTCCCGAACGCAGCTTCGCCAGCGCGATCCCGGCCAGATTCTGCGTGCGCCGGATATGCCGGATCCGGACCGGCCTGCCGTCGCGCACGGCTTCGAACACATCGCGGTGCCGCTGGAGATCGGCGCCGCGGCATGTCCAAACGCCATTGGCCTGGTTGATGACCAAAGCCGAATCCCCGATCAGCTCGAAATCCGCCACGCCCAGCGCCTGCGCGAGCCGGAGCGCGGCGATCAGCGCCAGCCATTCGGCATCGTTGCTCGTGCCGTGGCCAAGGTCGGGCACATGATGCAGCACCCCGCGCGCGACGACCGCGGTCTCCATCGTGCCCGGATTCGGCCGGCAACCGCCGTCGAAGAAGATCTTCAGCCGGCGATCGCGCACCGGAACCTCAAGCTGCCGGCACCACCCAGACGTCGACCGGCGAGACGAACTTGCCCGGTGCCGGCTTGCCGACGTCCACGCGCTGCGCGGTGACGCGCTCGCCCGACGCGAGCACAAAGGCGGCGCCATGACGCGGCATCCTGCCGAAAGTCATTTTCTGGATGGGTTCGCCGGTGGCGGCGTTCATGATCGTTGCGGTGATGCTCATCGGCGCCCGATAGCGATGTCGCGCACGACTTGTCGATGGGCCCCTGTCATTTGCCGCAGGCGACGGCCGCCGCCGCCGCCGTCATGGGTCCTGGCGGAGCATCAAGGGAGCGCGATCGATGGAAGCAGCCACGAAGCCATTGGCCGGCAAGACCGCGCTCGTCACCGGCGCATCGCGCGGGATCGGGCGGTCGATCGCGATCGCGTTCGGCCGCGCGGGGGCGCTGGTCTGGATCCATTATGCGAGCGCACGCGACGCCGCCGAGGCGGTCGCGACGATCATCCGCCAGGAGGGCGGTGACGCCTTCTGCGTCGCGGCCGATCTGGGATCGGCCGCAGGCGTCGCGGCGCTCGCATCGGGTTTCGCCGCGGGCCTGAAGGTGATTGGCAAGACCGGGTTCGACATCCTCGTCAACAATGCCGGCATCGGCACGATGGGGACGATCGCCGAGACCGACGAGGCGACCTACGACCGGATGATGGACGTCAACGTCAAGGGCATGTTCCTGCTGACGCAGGCGATGCTGCCGCAGCTGCGCGACGGCGGCCGGATCGTCAATCTGTCGTCGATGGTGACGGCGGTCGCTTACCCAAGCTGCATCGCCTATGCGATGGCCAAGGCGAGCGTGAACAGCTTCACCCGCTCGCTCGCCGCCGAACTGGGCGCGCGCAATATCACCGTCAACGCGGTCGCTCCCGGCGCCACCGACACCGATTTCATCGCGTCGTTCCGCGACAATACCGCGTTCATGGATGCGATGCGCGGCCTCACCGCGCTCGGCCGGGTCGGCGGACCGGACGACATCGCCGGCGTCGTGCTGTTCCTCGCGTCGCAGCCCGGCGGCTGGATCACCGGCCAGGTGATCCAGGCCAGCGGCGGCATGCATCTCTGAAGTTGGTCGCGCTGCCCTAAATTCCCTGCCCTTTACCGCCGGCGGATTGACTGTAAGGCGCTTTTCCCTTACAGTTCGCGGCGAAAGTCATGGGCCGATGAACGCATATACAGTGACTGCCAAGGGACAGATCACGCTGCGCAAGGAACTGCTGCAGCATCTGGGCGTGCATCCCGGAGAAAAGATCAGCATCGACAAGCTGCCCGATGGCGAGATCAGGATTCGGGCTGCCAGGGCCACAGGAGAGATTTCGGATGTCTTCCGGATGTTCAAGCCCGAAGGGCCGCCGGTCTCGATCGAGGACATGAATGAGACGATCGCCAAGGGGTGGGCCGGCGAGTTGTGAAGATAACCGCGGACACTAACGTGCTCGTGCGCGCGATTGTTCTGGACGATGAGGTCCAGACCCGCGCTGCGGAAAAGGAACTTGACCGTGCCGAGCTCGTTGCCCTGACGCTGCCTGCCTTGTGCGAATTCGTCTGGGTGCTGTCGCGCAACTACAAATTGGCGCACGCGGATATCGCCACTGCGGTTCGAAAGCTCCTCGACGCGAGAAACATAATGGCCGACCGAGTGGCGATCGAAGGCGGTCTCGCCATGCTCGATGCTGGCGGGGACTTCGCAGACGGTGTGATTGCCGATGCCGGTAAATGGCTCGGGGCCGAGACGTTCGTGAGCTTCGACAAGCAGGCGGTCAGGCTGTTGCGCGCTCGGGGCGAGGCTGCGCGTTTGCCCAGATAAGGGCGTGGTCCCACCGCCTGGGTGCCTTTCCGATATCCTTGAGCCGACCGTCTCCTTGTCGCCGGGAGGCGCTGCAGACGCTGCTTCGCCTACCGCGGCGAGGTCGGAATGCGATTGTGTCAATCCGATGCCTCACCGCTTGCGCACGAACTCCGCCCGCAGCACCAGCCCCTTGATGCCTTCATAACGGCAGTCGATCTCCTGCGCGTCGCCGGTCAGGCGGATCGACTTGATCACGGTGCCGCGCTTCAGCGTCTGGCCGGCGCCCTTGACCTTGAGGTCCTTGATCAAAGTGACGCTGTCGCCATCGGCAAGGCGGTTGCCGACCGCATCGCGTACCTCGATCGCGGCGTCGCCGTCGGCCGCGGGCGCGGCGCCCGCCACCCATTCGCCGGTTGCTTCGTCATAGACATAGTCTTCGCTCTCGCCTGCCATTGCCGGCCTTCCATCATGCCATGGTCCGACCCAGCGCCGATCCCCGCGCGCCTTTACAGGATTTGCGAGGCTCGGGGCGATTCGTGATGTCGCCTCGCTCCCGCCGATGTCGCTACGCTGGCACCCCCTCCCGCACTCGCCGCGCCGCCGTCTGCGCCGCCGCCAGCCGCTCTCCCCCATGCTCCCCCATCCGCGCCCGCACCGCCGCCACGATCCCCGCCGGCGCGCTTTCCGGCCGTCCCGCATCGAAAGGCGGCGCCGGCGCATATTCGAGGCCGAGCTGCACCGCCTTGGCATGGTCCTCGCCCGCCAGTTCGGCGAGCAGCACCAGCGCGAAGTCGATGCCGGCGGTCACGCCGCCACCGGTGATCAGCCGCCCGTCGCGGACGACCCGCTCCTCCGCTACAATCGCGCCGAACGGCAGCAGCAGGTCGCGCCACGCCCAATGGCAGGCCAGCCTCTTGCCTTCGCCGAACCCCGCCGCGGCGAGGATCAGCGAGCCGGTGCACACCGACGTCAGATAGCGCGCATCCGCTCCCAGCCGCCGGATCTGCGCGATGAACGCGGCGTCGAGCATCGCCGCGGTCGTGCCGAACCCGCCCGGCACGCACAGCACGTCGCAGCGCTCCAGCGCGGCCAGATCGGCCAGCCCCGCGAAAATCAGTCCATCGGCCGCGATGTCCTGCCCGCCCATCGACGCGACCACCACGTCGACGTCGGGCGTCCGCACCAGCACCTGATGCGGCCCGGTGAAATCGAGATGGGTGATCCCGGGATACAGCGCGAAGATGATCTGCAACCTGCTCATGATGTCGACTCCCTGATTGACAGATGCTTCATCGCAGCCCCATGCCGTGGCTGAAATGACAATATTCCCTCCTTTGCTGCCATGACGCATCGCCTGACGATGCTGGTCTTCCCCGGCTTCCAGTTGCTCGACGCGACCGGCCCGATCGCCGCTTTCGAGATCGCCGGCCGCATCGCCCGCCGCCCCTATGCGATCGCGCTGCAGGCACCGGGCGGCGGCAGCGTGCCGAGCTCGTCGGGCATCGCCCTCGCCGCCGCGCCGCTCGGCACCGAGCCGGTCGACACGATCATGGTGTCGGGCGGCGAAGGCACGCGATCGCCTGACACGCGCGGCATCATCGCCGACTGGCTGCGGATCATGGCGCTGTGCACCGCCCGCATCGCCAGCGTCTGCTCGGGCGCTTATTGTCTCGCCGAGGCCGGCCTGCTCGACGGCCGGCGCGCGACGACGCACTGGAGCCGCAGCGACGATTTCGCCCGCTGCTACCCCGCCGTCCGGCTCGATGCCGACCGCATCTTCATCAACGACGGCGCGATCTGGACCTCGGCCGGCATCACCGCCGGCATCGATCTCGCGCTCGCCCTGATCGAGGCCGATCTCGGCGGCGACGTCGCGCGCCGCACCGCGCAGCATCTCGTCGTCCATCAGCGCCGCCCCGGCGGCCAGTCGCAATTCTCGGCTTTGGTCGAGCTCGGCGGCCGCAGCGGCCGCTTCCAGGCTTTGCTCGACTGGGCGCGCGATCGGCTGACCGAAAGCCTGCCGGTCGAGCGGCTGGCCGATCAGGCGGCGATGAGCCCGCGCAACTTCGCCCGCGCCTTCGTCGCCGAAACCGGCGTCACGCCCGCCAAGGCGATCGAACGGCTGCGCCTCGACGCCGCGCGCACCGCGGTCGAGACCGGCTCCGATCCGGTCGAGACGATCGCCCGCCACACCGGCTTCGGCGACGCCGAACGCATGCGCCGCGCCTTCCTCCGCGCCTTCGGCCAGCCGCCGCAGGCGCTGCGCCGCGGCGCGGGCGGCTGAATTCGGCTCAGCTCGGGCCCGTCCTGCGAGGCGCATGGACGGCCCGGCGCTTGCGCGGTATCGAAGACGGCAAGGGGGCGCGAACGATGATGGCGGGACATGTTCGGACAGGCGCACTGGTCGCGGCGATCGTGCTGCTGGCCGCCTGCGACTCGTCGCAGACCACGCCCACCAACGCGGTGAGCGCGGTCGATCCCGAATCGACCGGCGAAACGCTGCGCGACCAGTTGCTCGGCGCGGCCGAACCCTGCGTCACCCGCGTCGACGCCTTGCTGGCGGACGTCACCGCCCAATCCCTCACCGGCGCCTCCGTGCAGACCGCCGCGCGCGCCGCCGCCGCCGAATGCGACCAGGCGCGCGACGCGGTGCAGGCGGTCGACGCGCCCGACCGGGTCACCAGTGAATGCCGCGCCTATGTCGCCGACAACAAAATCATCGCCGACCTCGCCGCCAACGCCGAGCGCGTACCGTCGCGCAACAGCCGGCTGCGCCTGCAGGACGCACTCGGGCGCCGCGCGCGCTCGCTCGAGACCTGCACGACGGCGGCGTTGAATGGGGCTGGGGGCTCATAGCTCAGCGGCAAACGCGAACGGCGTGGCGGTCCGCCACGCCGCGGCGCCTGCTGCGCCGTCGATCAACCCCGGCCAAGCAGACGACGTTCCAGCAAGGCCTGCATGTCCCGGCGCCCATCGGCAATCAGCGAGATATTTACCGACTGGCCGTCGATGCGGTAGATCAGCCGGTAAGGCGTGTGCAGAATCTGCCTGAATTCGCCTATGCCCAGCGCATCCAGCTCCGTCGGTATAGCGCCCCGATATGGCCAGGTTTCGAGCGTCTGGATCGTCTCCAGAAGGGCATCGATCAAGGCATTGGCTTCCGCGGGGGAGCGGTTCGCGGCGATATAGTCATTCAGGGCTTCGAGATCGTCTTCCGCACCGTCGGTCAGCTGAACCTCGAATGTCGGCGCCGACATCAGCGCGCGCGGTTTTTTGATTTCAGGCGCGCGATGACGTCACGCGCAGGCTTGGTGCGGCCAGCCGCGATATCCTGATTGCCCAGCGCCAGCAGTTTCAAAAGGGCAAGCGTGTCCTGTGTCTGCTCGAATGAAGCCACATCCTGTATCACTGCCTTAGCTTCACCATTTTGCGTGATGATCATCGGCTCGCGCCTTTCGGCAAGATCGCGCAGCACTTCCGCGGCGTTCGCCTTGAGATAGCTGATGGGTTTGACCTGGGCTGAGTAGCGCATGGAACCTCGGTGGACTGAATTCGAACCGAATATAGACCGATGCCCGCGCCACGGCAAGCGCCTCACCGCGTATAAACCGCCCGCAGCCGCGCCACCTCACCCGCATCCACCCCCAGCACCTGGTCCAGATAGCGCTCCACCGACCCCCATTGCGCATCGATGCGCGCGAACGTCGCCTCCAGCAGCGCCACCCCCTTCTCGTCGATCAGCGGCTCGGGCTTGTGCACCGGCTGGTCCGCCGAGGTCCGCGCCATCGCCACCACCGGATTCCCGGGGAATTTCGCCGGATCGATGATCGGCAGCTCGTTCTCCGGCTGCCGATAGCCGGTCGACAGATGATAATCGGCCAGGATCACATCGCGCGGCACGCCCAGCGCCGACAGCACCAGCGCCGTCGCCACGCCCGTCCGGTCCTGCCCGGCCGAGCAATGATAGACCACCGCCCCGTTGCGCGCGATCAGATCCTCGAATACCACGCGGAACTGCGGCGCCAGCGTGACCAGCCAGTCGCCATACAGCGCCTTGATCGTCCTGAACTTCGCCCCAGAATCCTTCGCCCCCATGTCCTTCGCCCCCATATCCTTCGCTGTCGCCGCGAACTGTTTCCACTGCGCCGCCATCGAATAATCCTTGGCGAAATAGCGCGCCCCGGTCCGGCCCGGCAGCAGATCGGGCGCGATCTGCCGCTCCTCGGCCGATCGCAGGTCGATCACCGATCGGATGCCGAGCCCGTCGAGATACAGATAATCGGCATCCGACAGCAGAGGCGTCGCCCCCGATCGATAGATCATCCCCCAGCGCACATGCCGCCCGCCCGCCGCCGGATAGCCGCCGAGATCGCGGAAGTTCGACGCATGCTGCAGCGGCAGCAGCCGCTCGGCCACTTCGGTCGCTTCACGCTTGCGCCCCTCGCGCAGGAAGAAATAGGGCCGCCCGACCGCCGGCGCGGGCACCACCGCCACGCCATCGGCATCGTCATGCGCGATCAGCACCGCCTGCTTCACGGTCGCATTGGGATCGTTCGCCATGAACAGGTCGACCGGCCGGTCCGCTGTCCAGCGCAACACCAGCGACCCATCCGCCGCCCGCTCGACCCGCGCATGATCGATCCGCGCGTTCGCCCCCGGCGCGAACGCCAGCGTCGCAGCGATCGCCGCCAGGAACATGGTGCCATACCGCATCGCCGTCCTCCTCTCGTACTCGTGATGATCCGCTAGCGTATCGGCCGCGTCGGTCAAAATCGTGACGACGATATCTGATCGGCACTGCCGGCGGTCCAGGCGCGGAGGTCAGCCCTCGACCCGCTCCGCCCGCCTGGCAAACCACCATGCGGTCAGCGCGACGATCGCGAGAACCGGGCTGAGCAGCACCGCCGCGAACGGCACGATGCCGGCCATTTCATCGAACGCATGCTGCCCGGGCGTCGAGAAGATGCCCCAGACGCCGAAGACGAGGAGGAGGATCGAGGCGGCGAAACAGGCGATCGCGGTGATGCGCATGGGATCGAGGTCTCCGAAAACGGTCGGCACTCTGGATGGGATCACCGGAGGTCTGCCCATAAACCGTTCGTGTCGAGCGAAGTCGAGACACATTGTACGGCGTTTCACCGCACCATTCATCCCCTCATCCATGGCTTTCTCATCGCGTGGTGCGCGAAATCGCCGCGAGACCATGCGGCTGGCGTGCGGCGTCGTTGCCGGGATAGGATGGTCTCATTGGCTGCGGACGATCGCCTGACTGTGAAAGGAACATTCGATGCGCGTGGAACCTGTCGAGACCTATTCGGACGCATCCAACGCTGCGGTGCTTCGTCATCCGGGGCGAAAATTCCCGGGCATGCTGGTCCAGGGGACACGCTGCACAATCTCGCCGGCATCGCCGCCGCGGCGTTGGCGGCCACCGAACCCGATTCAGAGCAATATCGGGAATTGAAGGCGCTGGCAGACGATCTGCGCGGCCACGTCGATTTTTACGGGCAGGTGCTCACGGAGCATGGCATCGATCTGCCATTTTACAATGGCTTGCCCGACGACGACGTATCGAGGCCGCAGATGGAAAGCTGACGCGGCGCACCCCCAGTGAACGCGGGATCGCTCGCCGGATCGATCGCCATCATGGTCTCGATCCGTACGATCCCCAATGGTCCGGCCCGGTTGAATCTGCGAGACGATCCGGCCCCGCTCCGATAAGCTGCGACGCATGAGCGACCTGCCCCGGATCTGGAACGCTGCCAGCCTGCCTCGGCTGACCCTCGATCCCGTGACGCGGGCAGGTGTCGGTCGCGTGCTCCGCCGGGATCATTGCCACTGCCTCGCGCCCCGCACCCGGAAAGGCCCGCCGGGCATACCGAGACTGCACGTCGATCGACAGGATATCTCCGTTCCGGGCTGGCCCAGGACGCTCGACCTCGTTCGTCGCTGCGCGGCCGAGCGCGCCGAGATATTCGAACCCGCAGCCAGCCTGCCGTGGGAGGAATGGATGGGCGTCGTCACGCTGCCCGCGCTGATCGCAGACCTGACCGCCGTGCGCCAGATGCGGCTATACGGTAGCCATCTCCGCCGGCTCCCGCCGGAAATCGGGCGCATGGCGGCGCTTGAGAACCTCGACATCTACACTTCGTACAGCCTGCACTGGCTGCCCTACGAAGTTCTCAGATGCCGACGACTCGACAAGAGCCGGATGAGCACGCGGGCTCTCTATGGCAATCGCAAAACGCGCCTTCCATTTCCGCGCCTCACCAATGCAGTGAACGTGCTTACGCCGCCGACCTGCAGCATTTGTGACCGTGCGCTTGGCGATGCCACGCCCGATCGTTTGTGGGTGACGCTGCCGGTGGGCACCGATATCGTCCCGCTTCTCGTCCACAGCTGTTCGCGCTCCTGCACGCAGTCGCTTCCCACGCCGCCGGAGCGTTATTTCGAGCGTCCCCACAAGGGCGGCGGCGGTGTTGGGATGCCCGCCGAGTAGGGCCAGATGCGGCGTATATTATTATGGCCTGGGGATGAGGTCATTGAATTCTGAGGCCGGTGTCTTGATCCGGTGATCGAGCGCGCTTGTCACGACGGCGGCAAGCGTCAACTCCAATCGGCGGCGGAGGCGTCTTCCCAGGACCCAGGCGTGCGCGTCAGCGCGACGCTTACGATCATGGCCGCCGGCCCTAAAGCAATGTACGAGTTTTCCGCCAATCTCTTTCGCACGCTGAATTTCAGTTGGTGACGGTTAGGCAGAGGCGAGGAGATAGTTCGTGTCCGATGCATGGCCTGATGGTTCACCGGGCGCCTGACCATGGGCATCAATTTCGTCATAGCCGTTACGGACGGAGACTGGTTTGAACTGCTGCGGCAGCAACCAGCGCTCGACGAGGTCAACTTTTGGGCGCCGTCAGCCGCAAATTTTCGCGCGCTGCGTCCTGGCGAGCTGTTTCTGTTCAAGCTCCACGCTCCGCGCAACTATATCGTGGGCGGCGGGACTTTCTTTTATGCCAATGACCTGCCTTGCTCGCTTACTTGGGAAGCCTTCGGCGTGGCGAACGGCGCGCGTTCGGCTCAGGAAATGCGTGCGCGGATTGCGCGCTATCGCCGCGCCGACGCCGCAAACCACGGCGATTTCGAGATTGGCTGTCGAATTCTAACACAGCCGTTTTTCTTCGATAAGCGGGACTGGATTCCTGTGCCCGCAAGCTGGGCACCGAACATCGTCTCGTTCAAGACATACAAAACGAAGGACGCGGAAGGCATGTCGCTCTGGGAGGCTGTCAACGATCGCATGAATCGGACGTCCAGTCATACACTTGTGAAAGGGCGAGCCAGATTTGGCGCGCCGCAGCTCATCCGTCCCCGGCTTGGTCAGGGCGCATTCCGTGTCGTTGTGACCGACAATTACCAAAGACGTTGCGCGGTAACGCGCGAGCGCACTCTTCCGGCGCTCGATGCCGCCCATATCCAACCATATGCCGATGGCGGTAGCCACGAAGCGAATAACGGACTCCTGCTACGGCGTGATATCCACAGCCTGTTTGATGCCGGCTATGTCACTGTCACGCCCGAACTGCGCTTCGAGGTCAGCCGCCGCATCAAGGAGGAGTTCGAAAATGGGCGGCACTATTATGCCCTGCACGGTCAGGAGATCAGCACGCCGATAGACACCCGGCAGAAGCCCGATCGATCCGCCCCAAGCTGGCATAACGAGCATTGTTTTAACGGGTAGCCGTGTTGCGTCAACGGTTGCCGGTGTGACCGCTCCGGGCACAAGGTAGCTAGTTTCGGATCATACACCATGCCGACGATCGAGCCGTGGCCGATGCCACTGATGACCTCATCGATCACCGACAGGGAGGTCAGAAACCATTCACGCGATCGAACCGGTTTCCCGAATCGGTCTGCTATTTCAATGTCGAACCTGACGGCATCGAAGACCCGTTGGCTCAATCGAGCGAGATTCGATCGATTGAAGTCGCGAAGCCTGCAGGTCGCCACCACATCGACGTCTGCTATCATCTGTCGAGCATGTTTATCTCCTCTTGAGGCGAAGTTAGAAGCGGTTCTTCAGGCTTGACCATTTTCCAGATCTATGGGAGTGGATGTGAGATGCCTTTGAAAAATATCCTTAAAGCTGCATTGATCGGCAGGATGTAGGAGGTGACGTTCAGTCCCGGGACAATCGTTCGCCTCCGTGATGATCCATCCTGTGCCGGAGAGATCACAGGTAACACCAGCTCGCGCAGGGATCGTGTCTATTGGGAAGTCAGGCTCGCTGACGGTAGCGGCTGCCGCATGTTTCCGGCCGCGCAGCTAATCGCCGGAGCGGCAGCACCCGACCCGCTCGGTGATCTCGCCGCTGGCCGCTTCGGCGACCCGAATCGGTTTCGCAGGTTGCTGCTGCATCACAGACTGACCGGGCGATTGCGTGACGTGATCTACAGCATGGATGTCACCGATACGGATTTTCATGCCTATCAGTTCAAGCCCGTCGTCAAGCTGTTGGGTTCGCCGTCGCAGGGGCTGCTGATCGCTGATGAGGTCGGCCTCGGCAAAACGATTGAAGCTGGACTCATCTGGACCGAACTGGTCGCTCGCTTCGACAGCCATCGCCTGCTCGTCGTTTGTCCTAAATCGCTTACCGAGAAATGGCGGCTCGAACTCTGGCAGAAATTTTCGGTCGATGCGAAGATCGTGAATGCGGTTGAGTTGCTCGATCATTTTCGCCGGGAGAGCGATCGATCGGACGGGTTTGCGCTGATCGCCTCATTGCCGTCGGTTCGCCCGCCGCGCGGATGGGAGGAAGAGGGCGATTCCGGTCGTGCCAGGTTGGCAAGGTTTCTTGCCGACCAAGAGGGGCAGGATCCCCTGATCGACTGCCTGATCTTCGACGAAGCGCATCATCTGCGCAATTCAGATACCATGAGCCACGCCTTCGCCCGTCGCGCGATGGATGTGGCGGATTACAAGCTTCTGCTCAGTGCGACACCGATTAATCTGCGGAGCGAGGATCTCCGCAATCTTCTCGCGCTGCTCGATCCGCAAACCTTCGACAACGCTTATACTTTCGAACTGCTAGCGAACGAAAACAAGCCGTTGGTTGCCGCCCGCGAACTCGCGCTGGACTCCCGCACCAGCTTCGATGAATTGCGCGATACGTTGCGCGCGCTGCCGCGCGGCGAACTGTTGCGAGTCGATCGTCAGCTTGAAAATCTCCTGCGCGAACTCGCGGATCCCGCTCTTGTAGATAGTTCCGCCCTGCGCAATCGGCTTGCTGCGCAACTTGAAGAGATGTCGCTGCTGGGCTCGGTCGTAAATCGCACTAGGCGGCGCGACGTCAACGATCTTCAAGTCAAGCGCCGCGTCGTGCATTATCGCTGGCCGATGAACGAAGCGGAGCGGCGCTTCTATGACGACGCGTCGAACATTGTCCGGGTGCATGCTTGGTCGCTCAACGCCGCCGAGCGCTTCCTGCTCGCGACTCCACAGCGCCTCATCGCTTCGTCGCTCGCGGCAGCCTGTCGACATTGGGCAGCACAGGCCATGGATTCGTCGCTCGACGATCCCGACGTCGAGGAGACCAAGGCTGGTCCATTGGTGACGAAGCTCGCCAGGCTCTGCGACGACCCTGCGCGGCTGACGCTGCTGGAGGCGAACGACACCAAATTCGCCTGTCTTTTGGATGCCTTGGCACAGCATCGCAAGACGAAAGCCCAAGAAAAGCTGATCATCTTTTCCAGCTTCCGTATAACACTCGACTATCTGGCCGACCGTCTCGCCCGCGCCGGTATTGCGGTGGAGCTGATGCATGGCGGTATCAAGGAAGACCGCAGCCAGATCCTGGCGCGGTTCGCCGGTTGCGATGATGCCTGCGTGCTGCTCACCTCGGAGGTCGGCGGCGAGGGCCTCGACATGCAGTTCTGCCGGGCGCTGATCAATTACGACCTGCCCTGGAATCCGATGAAGGTGGAACAGCGCATTGGCCGCATCGACCGCATCGGTCAGCGTGCGCCGTCGGTCGACGTCATTTCGCTGATCTGCGCTGAGACCATCGAAGAACAAATCTATGATCGACTATACAGTCGCCTGCTTGAAATCGAACAGACGCTTGGGGCGTTTGAGGCGATCCTGGGCGCGGAAATTGCGCAGCTCGAACAACGCCTGCTGAACCCGGAACTCACAGAGTTGGAAATGGCGGCGGAGGTCGAGCGGAGCGCGATGGCGCTAGTCGAGCGCCAGCGCCAGACTCGAGAACTGGAGGAGGAGGCGCCAGGGCTAATAGCGCATGGTGATATGATCCTGGCGCAGATCGAAGCTAACCATCGGCCGGAAAGGCGGATCGGCGGCGCCGAGTTGGCGGATTATGTTCATGAGGCGCTGGCGGCTCGCTTTCCGGGCACCCGCATCGATGATGCACCCGGAGAGCCTGGTCTCTTCGATGTCCACCTAAGCGCTGCCGCGCATCTTGCGCTTAAAAACCTCCTCGTGCGTGGCGGCCGCTTTCGGACCCGGTTGACACGTGAGACGCGCATCCGCGCTGCGTTCGAAAGGCGAACAGGTTTGCCGAGGTCGATAGAACTGGTTACCACGGTTCATCCGCTCGTGCGTCTGGCGGCGCGGGTGCGCAAGGACGCAGCGGAAGGCGTTGCCATGCAGCCCGTTGTCAGCATCGTACTTGCCTCCCAAGAGGCAGACGCGAGTCCTGGCACCTATGTCGCCGTGGCGGAGAAATGGTTTGTTGACGGTGCTGTACGTATCGATCGCATAGTCTATGGTGCCGGAAAGCTTGACGAGGCGCCGCTCGACGAAAGCGGGTCTGAGCGATTGGTTCAACTGGCGTTGCGAGCCGGCCGCCACATGTCGCCTCGTGCCGAGCCAAGTGAACTTGCCGTGGCGGTCGATGCGATGCGATCTTTTGCGTTGGCGAAGCGGTTTGAGGCCTTTGTTGACGAAGAAGAGGCGCGCCATTTCGACCGCGCGGATACAGGGCTCGCGCGATTGGAACGCCAACATCATAAACGGGTTTCAGATGTTGAATGGAAGATTTCGGAGTGGAAGAGAAGTGGGGAAGCAAAGAAGTTAAGGCTTGTTGCCGCCGAGCAGGGAAAGCTGGACAAGTTGCTGGCAAGGCTTGATTTGCGCCGCGACGAACTTACGGCAGCGCGTGAGCGCTTTTCTTTTCAACGTGAGCTTATTGGCTTGGCGGTGATCCAAGTCGATGGAGGAGTGGGCGATGAAAAAGCGGAATAAAGGTACGCTCGGCGAGGCCAAAGGCGCTGCTGCTCTCGACGCTCTGCGCCGAAAGATGACGCCGGCAGTTGCCGCGGCTGCTTCCAAGCCGGTGCCGGCGTCAGCAGTAGATTTTGCGGTGGCAATGGCACAACGAGCGCGCCAGACTCCTCCACCTACCGCCGAAGCCAGCAAAGCCTCGGCAAAACGCAAGCCAGAAAATAACAAGCAAATCATCAAGCTTCCGCGCGCGCAGGCCGAAGCCGTGCTCAAGAGGCTGGCAGAGCAAGCCCACGTGCCGAACGGCGACGCGGCGGTCGCGGCTCCGGTTGGTTCGGATTTCGGTGCCGCTGACTATAAGCGCGTGATGGGACTGCGGTCAAAACTCGATCGGTTCGGCGCAGATCACCGGGCACCCGACGCCGTAGGCGAGGCGACACTTCGTGATGTGACGCGTCGTCTCGCACTCGGTGCTGGAATAGTTGAAACAATCCTCGATCCCGACAACGGCTATTTCGTCGGTCACGACTTTGGTACCAGCACGACCAAGGTCGTCCTCCGCTCGCCGTATAATCGGAGCCGGCCGGCGTTCGCGCTGCCTGTCCCCGCGGACTGGTCGAGCGGCGGACAACCGCATCTGTGGCCGACGATGATATTTTTCCAATCCGAGACGGGCCGATTCTCCCTTTTGCCCACAACCGATAGCAAATGTCTGAGCGGCTTCAAATCGGCGCTGATCGAGAATTGTGGCCATCGCATTTGCGCAGCATCCGGCGTCACGATGGCTGAAGCTGCCACCGCCTTTCTTGCGCTTCACCTGGCCTATACGCTTGGCGCCCTTGTCGAACGCGATCCTGAAGCTCTCCTTGCTGGCGTCAATGTGGGTGTTCCGGTCGCGGCTTTGGCCGATGGACATGCGCGACAAGTCTTCATGAATATATTCAGTGCTGCACATCGTCTCGTGACACGTGCGGAGAATCTGACCTTGGACGATTTGCGACAAACCGGAGACGCTGAGGATATCGGCGCGATCCCATTCGAGTTGCACGCTGAATTGTCCGGCGCGATCGCAGGATATTGTGCTGGACCACGCCCATTCTTGGGGCCGCATATGATAATTGATTGTGGTTCGGCCACACTTGATATGGCGAGCTTTGGCCTTGGCCGGGAACCGTGGCCGATCGGTATCCACGCCGCATCCGTGGAGCGGCTGGGGGCTGATGCTTGCGCAGTGTACGTTGGGGCCGGCGCAACGATCGAGAGCTGTCGGCGGGCTGCGCGATACCAGGAATACGCTGTTTTCCGAGACACGCTGCGCCGATCGTCGAGTTTCCGGCAGGATGAGCAGCACCGTTTTCTCTATCAGGTAATACTGACTGGCGGGGGCATCGACAGCGATGTGCATAAGCCATTGCTCGACTCGATCCAGACTGCCTTTCATCGATCGTTCCACCGCCCGCTGCTCGACCGCGATCTCCAGTGTGAAGCAGGAACGCAACCTGGCCGGCTGATATTGGCGGATGGCCTTGCTCGCGATCCGATCGAACTCCGCGAGGTTGCCATGCCCAGGGACCGACCGGTGGCGCCCGATTACGCTGGGCCGGAGATGATCACAAAGGACCAGATGTAGCCCTTTCAATGTGGGTGCGGATATCCCTCAAGCGAGACTTTTTGTGCGAATCAAGATGCTATTCGGCTTGCGAGCTGAACACTGCCGCCGCCTTCTCGAGGATTTCGGCGAACGTCCAGGATCGCCTCGTGCGCGTCGAGCGTGGTCGTCAGTCGGCGCTTGAAGATGGTCTGGGGGAATCCGTGCTGATCGTGTCGTTGAAGGAACTGTGAAGATGAAGTGCCCAAATTGCGGAGCCGAACGGCCTCAAGCCGCCAACTTCAATGGCGTCACCTCGATATCGTCTTCATGTGCGCGGGCCTGCGCGAGATTATAGTTGGCCTGCATCCTCATCAGGGTGTCGGCCTTCACGCCGAAGACTTTTTCGAACCGGATCGCCATGTCCGCGGTCAGGTCCTGACGGCGGTTGACGAGGCGGCTGAGGGTCTGGCGGGTGACGCCCAGATGACCGGCCGCATCGCCCATCTTCAGCCCATGGGCGGCGATGATTTCGGTGCGCAGCCATTCGCCGACGTGAAGGGCGATGGAAGGGTGCATCTCAAGAGCCATGATAGTCCTCCAGATCGAGGTCGGTTATGGAGCCTCGTTCGTTGAGGCGGAACGTCATCCGCCAATTCTTCGTGACGGTCATCGACCAGTCGCTAGCGCGATCGCCGGTGAGCGGATGGAGACCGAAGTTCGGCGGTGTGCTCAGTTCCTCGAATGACGCCGCAGCATTGATGAAGTTGAGCATCTTCCGGATGCGATCGACATCGCCGACCAGTCCCCTCGCATTGCCGGTCTCGAAATACCTGCGGAGTCCCTTGTGGCTGATGCTCTCGATATCCACATGTAACGTCTAGCGTTACATGTTCAGTCTGTCAACAGCTACGTTACACGGGCTGCCTATGCCACTGGGTCGGGATCCGGTTTGCTGTTATCTATGTCGATGGAGCAAAGCGATCAGGCGACGCACAGGCGGTGATCGGTGACGTGCTGATCGTGTCGTTCAAGGAGCTGTGACGATGAAGTGCCCCAATTGCGGCGCAGCTGAGCTGGTCGGCGATATCCGCGATATGGCTTATCGCTACAAGGGCGAAGCAACCATATTCCCGCAGGTACCCGGCGACTATTGCTCCGCGTGCGGCGAAGGCGTGTTCGACGCCGAAACCTCGCGCGCGATCAGCGCGGACATGAAAGCCTTCGGCCGACAGGTCAACGCCGCGATCGTCGATCCCGCGTTCATCAGCACCGTGCGCAAGAAGCTCGATCTCGATCAGCGCGAGGCGGCGGAGATTTTCGGTGGCGGCGTCAACGCATTCTCGCGCTATGAGAATGGTAAGACCAGGCCGCCACTGGCGCTGGTCAAACTGTTCAAGCTGCTCGATCGCCATCCCGATCTGCTGGCGGAAGTGCGCGCGGGATGACCGGACCTGGGCAGGCCCAATCTGCTGGCGGAGACGTGACATGGCTGAAGATCAGGCATTGCAGGAACTGAAAACGCTGCTGAATCAGCGCATTGCCGAAGGCCTGGTGGGCGGCGTGTCCGCAAAGAGCATGGAGGCCAACGTCGAGGAAGAACTGGACCGGGGCAGCCGCGATTGAAGGTCCGATCGAACTGGGAACGGGGCGCACTTACTCGCTACCTCTATCGAGTTCGGCGAACATCTCTTCGGCGTTTGCGGACCGCAGCTTGCCGCTGCGCACCATCTCTTCCACCTCCGCCATCGCTGCCCGAGTGGTGGCGTTCGGCACCTTGAGTTCGAGCGGGAAGGCCTGATCGGTGGCGATCCGGTGGAACAGCAGCCGCACCGCCTCGGATGCGGAGAGGCCAATTCCCGCGAGGACGGCCATCGCCCGCGCCTTCACGTCGTCGTCGATGCGGACGTAGAGAATGGAACGCTGTGCCGCCATCTTACCGTTCCTTCGTCGCTCGATGGCGACATAAATCCTGACGGGTTCACCGTCAAATTGCGCACGGCCGCGTCTCGAAGCTCAATCTGAAGATCTGCTCTGTCACGCGATCCCGCCCCGGACGCCATCGAACGCCCGGATTCCTTGACAATCCCTTGTGTTCACTCTATGTTCTGCCCTGTCAAGCAGCAATTCGGGAGAACGAGCGTGACTGAAAATATCGTGGATTTACAGCGGGGACGTCCGTTTGCGCCCGGCGAATCGGGCAATCCCGCGGGCCGTCCCAAGGGGGCGCTGAACAAGGCCACGCTTGCCGCGCAGGCACTGTTCGATGGCGATGCGGAGGCGTTGTCGGGGGACCTGCTCCAGCGCGCGAAGAACGGTAACATGATTGCCGCGCGCATCTGCCTCGATCGCATCGTCCCGCGCCGCCGCGAGGCGCCGGTCGCGTTCACGCTTCCCGCCGTCTACACGGTCGACGATGCGATCTATGCCTCCAACCTGGTGCTCGCCGGCGTCGGCAATGGCGAACTCACCCCCGGCGAGGGCGCGAAGCTGATGGGTCTGCTCGCGCAGCAACGGTCGCTGGTCCAGCTGAGCGCGATCGAGCGGCGGATGGAGCAGATGGAGCGACGCATCGCGCGGCTTTGAAAGGGCGGGGCGGGGCGATGAGAGTCGCAAATTAACAGGAAAATACAGGTCGGGGGGAGGGGAGAGATGGTCGGGCCCGGGCAATCGGATCAAGACTCCGGCACGCGCTCTCGCTCACTCTATCCCGTCATCCCGGCGCAGGCCGGGACCCATACACGCCGACCCTTCAGAAAAGAGCGCTCGAGCCTCCGACGGATTCCTCGACCGCGGTGTTTATGGGTCCCGGCCTTCGCCGGGATGACGTCAAGGGAAGGATCGCACCATTCACACGGCTCCGCTGTAAAAACAGCGAAAATACAGCGAACCGCTCCCTCAGCTGCCGCCCCGATCCCCGCTCTCCGAGCCCCGATCTCCGACGTCCGCTCCGCTGTAAAAACAGCGAAAATACATATGTGGACGGCCCCCACTTGCAAGCGTTTTTAGCAGAAAAATGATCGGATCGTTTGCGTTCATATGTACGGCCTGTTGATGCG
>Ga0268265_10000683_pt1 | contig 33417 bp, 28 predicted proteins | sample KBSSwiS52_FD_190355 | JGI IMG/M metagenome (GOLD analysis project Ga0268265, IMG submission 190355) | Switchgrass rhizosphere microbial communities from Kellogg Biological Station, Michigan, USA - KBS Switchgrass S5-2 (SPAdes) (version 2) | ecosystem: Host-associated > Plants > Roots >...
ACCGTGTCGCCGCCCCAGTCCTCGGGCATCAGGCCGCGCTCGGAGAGCTCGCGCTTGACCCGGTCCTGGTTGGCGTTGGCCTTGTCGATCTTGTTGATGGCCACGATCAGCGGCACCTTGGCCGCCTTCGCGTGGTCGATGGCCTCGACCGTCTGCGGCATGACGCCGTCGTCGGCCGCCACGACCAGGACGACGATGTCGGTCACCCGGGCGCCGCGGGCGCGCATCAGGGTGAACGCCTCGTGGCCCGGCGTGTCGAGGAACACGACCTTGCGGCCGTTGACCTCGGCCTGGTAGGCGCCGATGTGCTGGGTGATGCCGCCGGCCTCGCTCTCGGTCACTCGCGCGGAGCGGATGGAATCGAGGAGCGAGGTCTTGCCGTGGTCGACGTGGCCCATGATGGTCACGACCGGCGCGCGGCCGACCTTGCCGGCCTTCGAGGCGCTCTCCGGCTGCTCGCCGACCTGGAGCTCCTCGCGGAGCTGGACCTCCTCCTCGAACGAGACCACCATGGCCTCGACGCCGAGGTCGGCGGCGAGCTGCTGCGCGAGCTCCGGGTCCAGCACCTGGTTGATGTTGGCCAGGATGCCGCGCCGGAAGAGCGCGCTCATCAGGTCGCGGGACTTGACCCCGAGCTTCTCGGCGAACTCGCGCACGGTCATGCCCTCGCCGATCATCACCGGACCCGCTGGCGCGGCCTTCTTGAAGGTCAGGATCTTGCCGCCCTCGTCCTGGGCGCGCAGGGCGCGGCGCTTGCGCCGGCTGGCGCCGGCCGAGCCCTGGTTGACCTCTTCCTCCAGCTCCTCCAGGGTGCCCTTGAAGCCGGTCAGATCCTCTTCCACCTCGACGGGACGCGGACCGGCCTTCTTGATCGGTTTCCGGTTCTTGTCCCGGTCCCTGCTGTTGCGCCCCCGGTCGTCCCCACCCGAGGGTGCCGTCGCGGTGGCGCTGCGCCCCGGAGCGCCGGGCGACGAAGGCCGCCCCGCCGGAGAGCCTGGAGACGAGGGCCGGCTGCCGGCCGGAGAGCCGGGTGCTGGACGGTTGCCGGCATATCCGCCGCCTCCGCCACCGTATCCGCCGCCGCTGGGAGCATAGCCGCCGGCGGGAGCGGGACGGCCCTGGCCCGGAGCGTCGCGCCGCGGCTGGGAGGGAGGGCTCGTGCGCGCCGGGATGTGGCCGGGCTGGCCCGGGGTCGAGATGATGCGGCTCCCGGTCCGGGGCGGCTGGGACGGCTGGGCCGGTCTCGCAACCGGGGCCTGGACCGGCGGCGCAGCCGGGGTCGGAGCCATCTCGGGCTGCGCGGCCGCAGCCTCCGCAGGCACGCCGGTGACTGCTTCTTCCTGAGACGGCAGCTCGGGCGCGGCCGGCGACGGATGGGCCTGGGCCTGGTGCAGCGGCGCCGCGGGCTCGACCGGCGGTGCCGTCATGAAGGGAGACCCGGTCCGCTCGCTCATCGGCAGCTCCCGGATGTTGGGCTCGACCTTCTGAATGAGCGTGCGCGGGCGCTGCGGGCGCAGCGGATTCGTGGACGGCCGCCGGGCCGCCGTGGGCGGCGGAGCGGGCGCGCCGCCGGCGCGCCGGCGGGTCTGATCGACCGCGACGGGCGTCTGCTCGTCACGCAGGATCACCTCCCGCGGATGGGGGAGCTTCTTGCCTTGCAGGATCGCCTGGATGATGTCCGTGTCGATGGCGGCGTCGTCGCCCTCGACCCGGACCCCGATGGACTTCAGCTTGAAGACGAGGTCCTGATTGGAGATCCCCATCATCTTGGCGAGGTCCTGGACTCGAATCTTTCCCATATATCTCCTAGAGCTCCTTTGTGCCTACCCGCAAAACGACAACCCCGCCCACCCTGGGGCACCCACGAGGGGCGCCCCTAATCCTCGCGCGGCTCCTCCCCGGTATCGCCGTCGGAGCCGGAGGCGACGCCGGCCTGCTCCTCCTCGGCAGGCTCCTCGGCGGGACCCTCCTTCGAGGCGCGCTGCTGCTCGCTCTCCTGGAAGGCCCGGCTGAGGGCGGCCATGAAGTCGTCGTCGCCCATGCCGCCGCCCTTGGCCGCGGGAGCGCGGAAGGTGGCGCCAATATCGGCTCCGGCCTGCTCCTCGCGGTCGCGGACCTGATCCTCGGCCCATGCCACCAGGCTGTCGGCGAGATCCTCGTCGATCCCCTCGACATCCAGCAGGCCTTCGCGGCCGGCCTGGACAATGTCCTCGGCGTCGCCGAGACCGGCATCGTCGAGGAGGGCGGCGAGCTCGGCGCTCACGCCCGGAGCGGAGGCCGCGCCGCCCACTCCGGCGGAGGCCGGAGCCGGACCGCCGATGGCATCCTGGAGCATGCGCGCCAGCGCGTCGGCCACCTCGTCCTTGACGTCGCTCTCGCTCTTGATGTCGATGCGGCAGCCGATCAGCTCGGAGGCCAGGCGCACGTTCTGGCCGCGCTTGCCGATGGCGAGGGAGAGCTGCTCGTCCTCGACGATCACGTCGAGGTGCGGCACATCCCCGTGGTGCGTCACGGAAACGCGGGTGATCTTGGCCGGCGCGAGCGCGCTCTGGGCGAAGGTCACGAGGTCGTCGCTGTGCTCGATGATGTCGATCTTCTCGCCGCGCAGCTCGCGGATGATCGACTGCACGCGCGAGCCCTTCATGCCCACGCAGGCGCCCACCGGATCGACGTCGCGCTCGCGGCTGTAGACCGCCACCTTGGCGCGCTCGCCAGGCGCGCGGACCGCGTTCTTGATCACCACCGTGCCGTCGTAGATCTCGGGCACCTCGGTCTCGAAGAGCTTGACCAGCAGGCGCGGATCGGTGCGCGAGAGCACGATCTGCGGCCCCTTGGGCTGCTTGTGCACGTCGACGATCACGGCGCGGATGCGCTCGCCCTGGCTGTAGCGCTCGTGGCGGGCCTGCTCCTGGCGCGGCACGACGGCCTCGGTGCGGCCGAGGTCGACGATGATGTCGCCGCGCTCGAAGCGCTTGACCGTGCCGTTCAAAACCTCGCCCACGCGGTCGATGAACTCGTTGTAGACGTTCTCGCGCTCGGCTTCCCGAACGCGCTGGTAGAGCACCTGTTTCGCCGACTGCGCGGCGATGCGGCCGAGCCCCTCGGTCGAGATGGGGAAGTGGATCTCGTCGCCGACCTTGGCATCGGGCTTGTGGTCGATGGCCTCCTCGACCGTCCACTCGGCCAGGGGATCCTCCACCTCCTCGACGACCTTCTTGACGATGAAGGCGTCGAACTTGCCCGACTCGCGGTCGAGATGGGCGCGCACGGGCTCCTTGATCCGGTGCTGCTTCTTGGCCGCGGACGCCATCGCGTCCTCGAGCGCCGCGATCCAGCGCTCCAGGTCGATGTCCTTCTCACGCGCGACCTGGCGCAGGATCTCGTTGAAATTGATGTCCGCCGTCTGTGCTTGAGGCATGGCTTCTTCCCTGTTCCCTAGAGCTCGATCTCAAGGCGTGCGTTCCGGATGTCCTTCCACAGGACCTCGGTGCGCTCGCCGGTCTTGTCGTCGGTCACGATCACTTTCGCATCCCCAATGGATTCGGCCGGCTGCAGCTCCTGCAGGCGTCCGATCACGGTCCTCTTTTTGCCGTTCTCCGGATCGACGATCGCCACGCGGGCGAGCTTGCCGAGGAACCGTGCGACGTCGGCCGGCTTGTACAGCTCCCGGTCGAGACCGGGGGAGGAGACCTCCAGGACGTACCGGCTCTTGCCGAAGTCGGCCACGTCGAGGTAGGCCGACGACTGCTTGGCGACCACCTCGCAATCCGCGAGAGTGACCCCTTCCGGCTTGTCGAGGATGAGGCGCAGGACTCCGCCCTTGAGCTCGACGTGCACCAGCTCGCAGCCGTTGGCTGCGGCGATCTGCTCGAGCTCGGGTTGGAGCTCGGCGATCCGGCTGGTGGTCTGCGTCATCGTTCTCGTCGTCGTCCCTTCTGTCTCGATTGGCCGGCTCAAACAAAAAAAGTGGGCACGGGCCCACTCCTTACCGACCGTTTCCGGTCAGGGCAAGCTGGCCGGTGGAGTATAAGCTACCCGGCCGATTGCTGCAAGTCGCTACGGATGAATACCTTGCCCGGACCAGGCCGGGAGAGGAGAGCCTGCATGGAGGACAACGTCCCGGGAGGGGGGCGGCATTCCCGGCGGGGGAGGGGAAAGGATGCCTCACGCCGGGGAGCACTGATATGCTGGGCTGACAGTGGAGGGGCGTCTTGCTGAGCCACGAGATCCGGAAACAGATCAGAACCAAGCTGGAGGATGCTTTCCGGGGACGCCTGCAGGGAGTCCTTCTGTATGGGTCCGAGGCGAGGAACGAGGCTCGCGAGGGAAGCGATCTGGACCTCATGGTCCTGCTGGACGGACCTGTCCGGCTGGGCCGGGACCTGGAAACGATCGTCGAGGCGCTCTATCCCGTCCAGCTCGAGATCGAGCTTCCCATCCATGCCACTCCGGTCTCCGCGAAGGTCTTCGAATCCGGAGAATATGGCCTCTACCGCAGCGCCCGGCTGGATGGCGTGTTCCTGTGACGCCTGAGGTCTCTGACTACTGGCAGCGTGCGGTTCAGGCCCTGCGGACAGCGGAGTGAGGGAGGTGCCGGGGTAGGGCCTACTGCCCGCCGCCGAGGCTCGCCTTGTCTTTGTAGACGTAATAGACGACGCCCGCGCGGTCGTCGGTCAGGAGGAAGGCGTCGGGGCCGTAGGCGAAGATGTCCGCGGGGCGGCCGTAGACCGTGCCCGCCTGTAGGAAGCCCGTGATGAAGTCGGCGGGGTCGCCGCCCCGCTCGGGCACGCGGACGACGCGGTAGCCGCGGCCGATGCTCTTGTTCGTCGAGCCGTGCAGCGCGACGAGGAACGAGCCCTTCAACTCTTCCGTCTCGCCCGCGCCGAAGTGTTCGAGGCCGAGCGGCGCGCTGTGCGCGTCGAAGGCGGCGAGCGCGGCGGGCACGTCGCGGCAGCGCAGCTTCCGCCCGCGCGGGTTGAACTCGGGGTCGGCGAAGACCCGCGGGCCGGACTGGTAGCAGTAGGGCCAGCCGTAGTTCGTCCCGTCTTGCAGCGCGTACATCGTGTCGGCCGGCCGGTCTTTGCCCAGGTGGTCGGCGGCCATGCTGGTCGCGTAGAGCGCGCCGTCCACCCACCGCAGGCCGACGGCGTTGCGCAGGCCGCGCGCATAGAAGCGCCGCTCGCTCCCGTCCGGGTTCATCTCGATGACGGTCGCGCGCACGTCCTCCTTTTCGATGCAGGCGTTGCAACTGCTCCCGACCGAGACGTAGAGCTTGCCGTTCGCGCCGAAGGCGAGCGTGCGCGTCAGGTGCCAGCCGCCGTACTTGTAGTCGAGCCCGTAGTCGGGGAAGGTCGCGAGCACCTCCGGGGAGCCCTCCGGGGCGTCCGCGCCGCGCACGTAGCGGTAGCGCACGAGCCGGTCGGTCAGCGCGAGGTAGAACCAGTCCCGCCCGCCCGCTTCCGTATGGAAGGCGACGCTGTTCGGGTTGCGCAGCCCGGTCAGGTAGGGTGTGACCTTCAGGAACCGGCGGCGCGCGGGGTCGAACGGGTCGAGGACGTAGACGACGCCCTTGCGGTTGTCGGTCAGGTCGTGCATGTCCGTGACGAAGACGCGCCCGTCCGGGGCGAGCGATAGGAAGCGCACGCGCTTGAGCCCTTCGGCCGCGACGGCGATGCGGAAGCCTTCCGGAAGATTCAGGTTGAAAGTCCGGCCGTCGGCGAGCGCGACGCGCTGCGCCTCGAGCGGCATCGCGCGGCGTGGCTGGGCGTAGGTCGTCGGGACGAGCAGGAGCGCGGCGCAGGCGAGCGACACGCCGACCTTGCTTGGCATGATGTGGGCCTCTCGCGAAGGGTAAGAGAGCCTCAGGATGATACTACGAAGGGCGGGCGCTTACTGCCCCCCGCCGAAGCTGCCCAGCGGTCCGGGACTTCGAGCACCGGCGTCCAGGCCCCCGACTCCTTGCGGTAGAAGCTTCGTCGTTCATGAGATCGCCTCCAAGCAACAGCGAGGCGCGGATGGTAAGGCATTTCACGCCTCGCCGGACGTGCCAATCTGGCATGGTTCTGCCCGCGAAGCTTCTTCTCTCCTCCTGGAATTTCCTGGCAGGGCGCTTGCTTGGAACCTTGCGAGAAGAGAAAGGAGATTTCGGTCCCCATGAGCACAACCCAGAGGCGCCAACTTACGACGTTCCTGCTCGTCCTCGGGGCGGTGGTGTTCGGCATGGTGCTGGCCGGCGGGCTGAACCTGACGGTTCCGGGACGGGCTGCCGACGCCGAGTCGACGCTGTCCGCCACGCAGATCGCGGGCAACCATTCGCCGATCACCTCGCTGCCGAGCTTTGCCGACCTCGCCCAGGCGGTCGATCCCGCGGTGGTCTCGATCCAGGCTGCGACGATCGAGAACCGTCCCCGCGGCCGAGGCCAGGGCGGCGGCATGGATCCGTTCGAGTTCTTCTTCGGCCCCCGCAACCGGCAGGAGCAGCAGGAGGAGGACCAGCCGGGCCCGCCGCGCGGACCCGGAGGCCAAGGCCAGGGCCAGGAAGACCAGTTCCGCTCGGACGCCGGCGGCAGCGGCTTCGTCATCAGCCGCGACGGCCTGGTCGTGACCAACTACCACGTGATCGAGGGCGCGACCGAGGTCAAGGTCCACCTGAACGATCGCGACTATCCGGCCGAGATCAAGGGGACCGACCGCGCCACCGACCTCGCCCTGCTCAAGATCGACGCGGGCAGCGACCTGCGCTATCTCGAGCTCGGCGACAGCGACGTCGTCCGCGTCGGCGACTGGGTCATGGTCGTCGGCAATCCGCTCAACCTGGACAAGACGGTCACCACCGGCGTGGTCAGCGCCAAGGGCCGCTCGCTCGGCATCAGCGACGCCTCGTTCGAGAACTTCATCCAGACCGACGCGGCGATCAACTTCGGCAACTCCGGCGGCCCGCTGATCAACCTCCAGGGCGAGGTGGTCGGCATCGCCACCGCGATCAACTGGGGCGCCGAGAACATCGGCTTCGCCGTGCCCGTGAACACGCTCAAGGAGGTGCTGCCGCAGCTCCGCGAGAAGGGCAAGGTCAGCCGCGGCTACCTCGGCATCCAGATCAACAACCTGAACTGGAACCAGGCGCGCGCCTTCGGCCTGGAGAGCACGGACGGCGCCCTCGTGGCCTCCGTCGAAGCCGACACCCCGGCCGGCGAGGCCGGCGTCCACCACGGCGACATCATCACCGCCGTCGACGGCAGGAAGATCAAGACCACCCGCGACCTGATCAACTACGTGGCGAACAAGGGTCCGGGCTCCTCGGTCAACCTCGACGTGCTGAGAAACGGCAAGCCCATGGAGCTCAAGGTCAAGCTCGGCGAGCGGCCGGAGCGCGACGCCACGGCCGAGGACGAGGGCGAGCCCGAGGAGGACACCGAGAGCAGCATCGACTGGCTGGGCATCCAGTACCAGGACCTCTCCCAGAGCCTGCGCCAGATGCACGAGATCCCGAACAACGTGGACGGCGTGGTCGTGACCCAGGTGTCGCCGACCAGCCCGCTCTACGAGCAGTTCGTCCGGCCGGGCACGATCATCACCGAGGTCAACGGCCAGGAGGTGGACGGCGTCGAGGCGTTCGAGCGCATCGTCAAGGGGTCCAAGTCGGGCTCCTACCTGCGGCTCTACGTCATGCCCTTCGTGCGGGGCCAGCGCGCCCAGCCGTTCTTCGCGGTCGTGCAGGTGCCCTAGTCCGGGAACCAGGGGACTCCTTCCGGCCGGCTCCTTCGGGGGCCGGCCTTTTTCTTGCTAGACTGGTGAGCGACCATGGCCAGAACCACTGAAAACATCCGCGCCTCCGTGCTGGTGGTGGACGACGAGGCGGCGATCCGCGACAGCCTGCGCATGATCCTGGAGTTCGAAGGCTACCGGGTGGACGAGGCGGGCAGCGGCCCGCAGGCGCTCACCCGCATTGCCGAGCGGCCCCCGGACGCGCTCCTCCTCGACATCAAGATGCCCGAGATGGACGGCCTCGACCTGCTCAAGGCCCTGCGCGAGCGGGGCTACGACATGCCGGTGCTGATGATCAGCGGGCACGCCGACGTCCAGACCGCGATCGAGGCCACCCGCCGCGGCGCCTACGACTTCTTCGAGAAGCCGCTGCAGCGCGAGCGCGTGCTGGTGTCGCTGCGCAACGCCATCGACTCCTGGCGCCTGCTGTCCGAAAACAGCGTCCTGCGCCAGGAGCCGGACGAGCTGATCGGCACCGCGCCGGTCATGCGCCGGCTGCGCGAGACCATCGACAAGGCGGCGCCGACGCCCGCGACCGTGCTCATCACCGGCGAGAGCGGCACCGGCAAGGAGCTGGTGGCGCGCGCCATCCACCGCCAGTCCGCCCGCCGCGACCGGGCGATCGTGCAGGTCAACTGCGCGGCGATCCCGGACGAGCTGATCGAGTCCGAGCTCTTCGGGCACGAGAAGGGGAGCTTCACCGGCGCGGTCCGGCGCCAGACCGGCAAGTTCGTGGCTGCCGACGGCGGCACCATCTTCCTCGACGAGATCGGCGACATGTCGCCGCGCACGCAGGCGAAAGTCCTGCGCGTGCTCCAGAGCGGCGAGGTCGAGCCGGTCGGCGCGGAGAAGACCGTGACGGTCGACGTGCGGGTGGTGGCCGCCACCCATCGCAACCTCGAGGAGGAGATCAAGGCGGGCCGGTTCCGCGAGGATCTCTACTATCGCCTCAACGTGATCCCGATCCGCACGCCGGCGCTGCGCGAGCACCTGGAGGACGTCCCCCAGATCGTGGACTACCTGGTGCGGCGCTATGGCGAGCGCAACAACTACCGGCCGAAGGAGCTCGCTCCGGAGGCTCTCGCGCACTTGAAGTCGCTGCCCTGGAAGGGCAACGTGCGCGAGCTCAAGAACCTCGTCGAGCGCCTGCTGATCCTCTCCCCGGGCGACAAGGTCACCCGGGAGGACGTGATCGCCGCGACCGGCGGCGCGCGGCCGGAGCTGTCGAGCGCGCTCCTGGCGGTGCAGACGCTGCGCGAGTTCCGCGATCTCTCCGAGCGGATGTTCCTCATCCACAAGCTCGAGGAGAACAACTGGAACGTCACGCAGACCGCGCAGGCGATCGACACGCCGCGCAGCAACCTCTACAAGAAGCTGGATCAGTACGAGATCCGGCGAGAGGAGCATCCCCGTGAGACCTGAGAATGAACAGATCCTGATGCGCCTCCTGGAGGAGAGCGGCGCCCTGCGCCGCGGGCATTTCCTCCTCTCTTCCGGACTTCATTCGACCGCCTACGTGCAGTGCGCGCTGCTGCTGGAGGACCCGGTGCGCGCCCGCAGGGTCGGCGAGGACCTGGCCGAGCTGCTGCGCAACCAGCATCCCGACTCGGTGGTCTCGCCAGCGCTTGGTGGCGTGATCATCGGGCACGAGGTGGCGGCGGCCCTCGGCGTCCCCTTCCGCTTCACGGAGCGCAAGGGCGACGAGATGGGCTTCCGGCGCGGCTTCAGCCTGCGCCAGGGCGAGCGCGTGGTGATCGTCGAGGATGTGGTCACCACCGGCCGTTCGACTCTGGAAACCGCCGCCCTGGCCACCAGCAAGGGAGCGCGGGTCGTGGGCGTGGGCGCGATCATCGACCGCACCGTGGGGCGCGATCCCTTCGACGTGCCCTTCCGCTCGCTGCTGAAGCTGGATCTGCCCTCGTACCTGCCCAACGAGTGCCCGGCCTGCCGCGCCGGAGCCCAGGCTCCCGAGAAGCCCGGCAGCCGGCCCGACGCCGCAGCCACCACGGAGGATGCGGCCGTGGGGAGGGCGTCGGAGCGGGCCGAGTAGTTCGGGCTTCGGGGTTAGGATTCGCCCATGTACAGCCGCCGCGAGTTGATGGGCGCCGCCGCGATCGGGGCCGCGGCCGTGCTCAATCCCTTCCGGTCCCGGGCCGCGCTCGCCGCGGTCGCCGACCTGTCGCCCCAGGACGAGCGCTTCTGGTTCGAGATCCAGCAGGCGTTCACGGTGGACCGGAGCATCGTGAACCTGAACAACGGCGGGGTGAGCCCGTCGCCGGCGATCGTCCAGGAGGCCATGAAGCGCCACCTGGACTACTCGAACACGGCGCCGCCGCCCTACGCGCTCTGGCAGATCCTCGAGCCGCAGAAGGAGGGCACGCGCAAGCGCCTGGGCCGCGCCTTCGGCTGCGATCCGGAGGAGATCGCGATCACGAGGAACGCCTCCGAGGGTCTGCAGACCTGCCAGTTCGGCTTCGATCTCCAGAGAGGCGACGAGGTCCTGACCACGACCCAGGACTATCCGCGGATGCTCGCCACCTTCGACCAGCGGGCGAGGCGGGAAGGGATCGTGGTCAGGAAGATCTCGATCCCGGTCCCGGCCGAGGAGCCGGCCGAGGTGGTGGAGCTCTATCGCAGGGCGATCACGCCGAAGACGAAGCTGATGCTGGTCAGCCACATGATCAACCTGACCGGTCAGATCCTCCCAGTTCGGCAGCTCGTCGAGCTGGGCCGGGAGCGCGGCATCCCCGTGAACGTGGACGGCGCCCACACCTTCGCCCACTTCGATTTCGACCAAGCCGACCTGGGCTGCGACTATTACGCCACGAGCCTTCACAAGTGGCTCTTCGCCCCGCACGGCACCGGCATGCTCTACGTCCGCAAGGACAAGATCCGCGGCCTCTGGCCGCTTATGGCCGCGCCCGGCGAGATGGACGCCGACATCCGCAAGTACGAGGAGATCGGCACGCACCCGGCGGCCAACCACCTGGCGATCGCCGAGGCCTTGACCTTCCACGAAGGCATCGGCCCCAAGCGCAAGGAAGAGCGTCTCCGCACCCTGCGGGACCGCTGGGCGAACCGCCTGCTCGCGCACGGAGGCGTGAAGCTCCATACCAGCCTGAAGCCCGGGCTCTCCTGCGGCATCGCGACCGTTCAGGTGCCCGGCGCAGAAACCGGCAAGCTCGCCCAGCATCTCTGGGACCGGCACCGCATCCTCGTGACCCCGATCGTCCACCCCGAATTCGAAGGGCTGCGTGTGACCCCCAGCGTCTATACGACGTTGGAGGAGATCGACCGCTTCTGCGAGGTCATGGAGGGGATCGTCGAGAAGGGGCTGCCGGCGTGAAGCGTCTTCTGGTTCTTCTGCTTCTCACCGGCTGCGCGACCGCTCCGCAGCGCCGCATCATCGCCACCGAGAACGCGCCCAAGGCGCTGGCCGTCTACTCCCAGGGAGTTCAAGCGGGAGATGCCCTCTACCTGGCCGGCCAGATCGGGCTCGATCCCGCCACGCGGAAGCTGGTCGAAGGGGGAGTCCAGGCCGAGACCCGCCGCGCGATCGAGAACTGCCGGGCCGTCTTGGAGGCGGCCGGCTACTCGCTGAAGGACGTGGTGCAGGTCCAGATCTTCCTGGTGGATATCAATGACTACCAAGCCATGAACCAGATCTATGCCACCTTCTTCCAGGAGAGCCCGCCTGCCCGGGCGGCCCTGGCCGTGGCTGCGCTTCCGGGCGGGGCGAGCGTGGAGATCCTCATGACGGCGGTGAAGGGGAAAAGCTTATAATCGAGTCATGAGTCCGACGACTGCGACGTTGCGCCGTGCCAAGAAACGGCTTGAAACCTTGTCTCCCGAGAGGCTGAGAGTCGCGGATGACTTCCTCTCTTACTTGGAAGAGAGGGAGTCCAACGAGGCTACCGAGGAGCTTGTGCAGATCCCGGGGTTCCTGGAACGGCTCGTGACCGCAGAACAGGAAGCCCGAGAGGGTCGCCTTACCTCGGTCGAGCACCTCCGGCGAAAGTCCTGAGCTTGCATAAAGTCCTGCTCACCAACTCCGCCTCGAGGTTCTATGAACGCGCGGAGCAGTCGCTCCAGCAGAGGCTTGACCGCTGCTTCGAGCAGCTTCAAGCGAATCCGCACACTCATCCCAACATCAAGCGGCTCAAGGGAACGCTCAGCGGTCGTTATCGCTATCGTGTTGGCGACTATCGTGTCGTCTACCAGGTGGAGGAGGAAGATCGAAGCGTGATCGTGCTGCTCATCGAGCATCGAAGTGAGGTGTACCGGTAGTGGCTGAACGGGTGGTGGAGACGAATGACGGCCCCGTCCGCATCCTCCGCATCCAGCGGCCGGAGGTGCGCAACGCCATCGACGCCAAGACCGCCAAGGCGCTCCGCGAAGCCTGGCTCGCGTTCGACAAGGACCCGGGCGCCAAGGTGGCCATCCTGACCGGCGGCGACGAGGTGTTCTGCTCCGGCGCCGACCTCGCCGACCTGGCAGCCCTGTCCATGGAGATCGAAGGGGACAACGGCCCTCTCGGCTTCACCCGTCTCTCTGTGAGCAAGCCCACGATCGCCGCGATCGCCGGCTATTGCGTGGCTGGCGGCCTGGAGCTGGCCTGCTGGTGCGACCTGCGGATTGCGGACACCACCGCGGTCCTCGGCTGCTTCGAGCGGCGCTTCGGAGTTCCCCTGGTCGACGGCGGCACCCAGCGTCTGCCGCGGATCGTGGGGCTCGGCCGCGCTCTCGACATCATCCTGACAGGCCGGCCGGTCTCCGCGGAGGAGGCCCGGTCCATGGGCCTGGTCAACGAGATCGTCCCTCCAGGGCAGGCGCTCCTCCGCGCCCTGGAGCTCGCGCAGCAGATCGCCGCCTTCCCCCAAGGTTGCCTGATCCAGGACCGCAGGTCCGTCTACGAAGGGCTGGGCAACAAGCTCGAGAAGGGTCTGAAGATCGAGGCGAAGAACGGCGCGGCCGTGATCCGCAGCGGCGAGCCCGCCGCGGGAGCGGAGGCTTTCAAGAAGGGGAAGGGCCGCAAGGGCACGCTCAAGTGAGATCCCGACGGAGAAGGGCAAGGCCCCTGAAAAGCTGGTCCCTCGCACCCTCCATCTGAAGCTCCCTCAGGCAACGCTTCTGATAGTCCGGGTCTGATCCGAAGGCGTCGAGTGCCTTGCTCAGGTCCTTTTCGGGAGCTGCCTTGTAGGCGTCCCGCACCCTTCTCCAGGAAGTCTCGGGGACCGGGCCGACCCGAAGGCGCAGGAAGGCCAGGTCGATCAGGTCGCGAGAGTGGAACTGCCGGTCGGCCCAGCGGTCCGAGTTCGCGAGCAGCTTCTCGGCAAAGCAGTCTTCCAGCGACAGGCATTCCACGGGAGACCAGTCCGGCCGGGCTCCGGGACCGAGCTCGATGCGGGCCTCGCGGATGAGCTCGACTTTCAAGGAGTCGTCTCCCAGAACGACGGGGAAGCGGATGCCGTACTGGTCCACCTTCATCTCGCGCGGAAAGCGAAGCCCCTCCGCCGCCTCCGGCGCAAAGAGGCCGTCGTAGCCTCGCTGGGTTGCGATGAGCCGCAGCTCCCCGTACCCCGACGCATCCGAGCAGAGGAAGTCGGCGTCGGCAGACTCGCGGTACTCGTCCAGCTCCAGGACGATGCGCGTCCCGCCGCCAAAGTAGAACCGGCACGACGACAGGAGGTCGGCCCGGAAGGCGCCGAGCACCGCGAGGACGTGTTGGTGCCGCGGACGCTCAAACATGCAGGAAGCTTCCGAACCGCGCCACCAGCGCTCGGATGAAATCCCACTCCTCGGGCGAGGGATCAGCCAGGACGCCGAGGTGGCGCCAGCCCGACTCGTAGCGCCTGAGCATGTCGAGGGGAGGGAGGTCCCGGAAACCCCGGCCGGACCAGGAGAGGCTCTGCAGGAACGGAAGCTCCTCCGGGATCAAAACATCGGGGGCCGCCGGGTCGGGGGAGGGTCTCATGACCCCCTTATCCTAACCGACGGCCCCCGAAGGTCCGCGGGGGACGGCGAGGGGAGCTGCGGATCAGTTCCCCTTCACCGCGCGCACCCCCCAGCGGAACGCTTCCTCGTTCAGCGGGATCATGGCGCACTTGTCCTTGAGCGCCTGGCGGATCGCGGTCAGGAAAGTCTCCTCCGGGAACAGGCCCGTCGCGGCCTGCAACGCTCCCAGCGCGACCACGTTCTTGACCACCACCTTGCCCAGATCGGACGCAATCTCCGTGAATGGCGCGCCATGGATTTCGACTCCTTCGGGTAGCGGCGGAACGTCCTTGATGACCGAGCTGTCGTAGAGGATGATCCCACCCCGCTTCACCTTCGGCCCGAACTTCGCCAAGCTCGGCGCGTTGAAGGCCAGCAGCACGTGCGGGCTCGGCGAGGCGGGGGAGAGGACTTCGTCCTCCGCGATGTGCACGTCCGCGTACGACGTGCCCCCCCGCGACTCCGGGCCGTAGCTCGGGATGTGCGTCGCATCGAAGCCCTCATTGATCCCCGCCCGCGTGATCAGCATGGCCGCGGTCTGCGCCCCGTCCCCTCCCGCGCCCGCCAGCTTGAGCGCGACGTCCTTCTGCCAGAGCTTCAACCCCTGGGCGAAGCGCGGCACCGACTCGGTCGAGCCGCCGATGACTCCCAAGACCCGGTCCGCATCGAAATTGGGGAGCGGAACCGCAGCCAACGGCTCGACCGTCATGTCCTTCTTCACCCCGAGCGGGAAGACCGGCACCATCTGCTCCCGGACCCAGCGCTCCGACTCCTCGGGCGTCACGCCCAGGTGCGTCGGGCACTCGGCGAGCACCTCGACGAACGCGAAGCCCTTGTGCTCGACCTGGAGCTGCAGGGCCTTCTTGATCGCCTTCTTGGCGCGGGTCCGCTGCTTGGCGTCGTAGAGCGCCACCCGCTCGACATAGATGGGGCCGTCGAGCTGCGCGATCAGCTCGGCCATCTTGATCGGCTGCCCCATGGTCGGCATGCGGCCGGCGGGCGAGGTCGCGGTCTTCTGCCCCATCAGGCTGGTCGGCGCCATCTGGCCGCCGGTCATGCCGTAGATGGCGTTGTTGACGAAGATCACGGTGATCGGGATGCCCGACTGCGCCGTGCTGACGATCTCGGCGAGACCGATCGAGGCCAGGTCGCCGTCGCCCTGGTAGCTGATCACGATCGAGTCGGGGTTCGCGAGCTTGTGGCCCACGGCCACGGCCGGCGCGCGGCCGTGCGCCGCCTGCGTGTTGCCGACGTCGAAGTAGTAATAGAGGAACACGGAGCACCCGACGGGCGAGACCGCGACCGTGCGGTCCTGCACGCCCAGCTCGTCGATCGATTCGGCGAGGAACTTGTGGGCCAGGCCGTGCCCGCAGCCGGGGCAGTAGTGGGTGGACTGCCCCTTGATGCCCTCGCCGTGCGCGTGGCGCTCGAAGCGGTCGTAGAAGACGCTGGTGCTCATACCGGGACCTCCTGAAGGTCGCAGACGCAGGAGACGATCTCGTCGTGGGAGGGGAGCACGCCGCCGTAGCGCCGCACGCGGTCGATGACCGGCAGGCGCTGGATGCCGGCGTAGGAGAGGGCCAGCCGCAGCTCGTCCTCGAGCTGGCCGTCGCTCGCCTCGACCACCACGAAGCGGTCGATGTGCCCGAGGTGGGGCTGGAGCTGCCGGATCGGGAACGGCCATAGGGAGACGGGCCGGAAGAGCCCCACCTTGCACCCCTCCCTCCGCAGCGCCTCGACCGCGCCCTTGGCCATGCGCGCCGGCGTGTTGCAGGCCACCACCACGGTCTCCGCATCTTCCATTTGATAGAGGTCGGCGCGCTGCTCGGCCGCGGTCATGCGCTCGTACTTGTCGAGCAGGTGCAGGTTGTGCGCCTCCAGCTCCTGCTCGCTCAACTGGATCGAGCAGATCAGGTTGCGCCGGTGGTCGCGGTCGCCCCACACGGCCCAGGCCGGGAGGCCGGGCCTGACCAGGATCGAAGGGAGCTTCACCTTGCCGGTCATCTGCCCGAGGTAGCCGTCGCCCAGGAGGACCACGGGGTTGCGGTACTTGAACGCCAGGTCGAAGGCGAGCCGCGTCAGGTCGAGCATCTCCTGCGGGGTCGAGGGGGCGAGCACGATCGCCTGGGTGTTGCCGTGGCCGAGGCCGCGGCAGGCGAGCTTGATGTCCGACTGCTCGGGCGCGATGTTGCCCAGGCCGGGCCCGCCGCGCATGACGTTGATGAAGACCCCGGGCACCTCGGCGCCGATCATGTAGGAAATGCCCTCGAGCATCAGGCTGAAGCCGGGCGACGAGGTGAACGTCATGCAGCGCAGGCCGGCGCCGCCGCAGCCGTACATGTGGTTGACGGTCGCCACCTCGCTCACCGCCTGGACGAAGGTGCCGTCGAGCCGGGGCAGGAGCTTCGCCATCAGCTCGGCGCCCTCGGTCGAGGGGGTGATGGGATAGCCGTAGAAGTGGCGGCAGCCGGCCAGCAGGGCGCCGATCGCCGCGGCGTAGTTGCCCTTGAGGACGAGCGGCTCGACCTCGGGCAGGGCCAGGAGCGCATCGGGGATCTCGACGGGAATGGGCGCGGTGGTGTGCCGCGGGCCGAAGTCCTTGGAAGGATCGGCCAGCTCCCAGCTCTCCTCGGTCTGGGGCTGGAGGCCGTAGGGCTCGGGGCAGGCGGTGATGCAGAGCCCGCAGCCGTTGCACGCCTCCAGGTCGAGGATGATCGGGATGAGCCCGGTCTCGGCGTTGATCTCCGTGCCGTGCGTGATGCAGTGCTTCGGGCAGGCCTCGATACATCGGCCGCAGCCCTTGCAGTACTGTGGGAAAACGAAGGGCATGGGCCGTTCCGCATGGGTCTGGGTCGTCATTCCTCTCTCCTCCGTGGTGCCATTCTGGTACCGCGAAGCAAGACCTGCCACGCGCCCCGGGATGGCCCGGGACCGTCCGGAGGCGGGGCCGGAGCCCACCCTTCTGGGGAGGAAAGGACACCAAGGACACCAGGGACCTCAAGGACAACAAGGACAGGAAGCCCCGTCCTTGCGGTCCTTGGTGTCCTTGCGGTCCTTTCCGGATGTCCTCTGTGGTAGGGTGCGCCAACGATCTTTGGAGATGTAGACGCTGTGAAGCACCACCCCCTCCTGCCGGGGCCCGAGGCTTCCGAATTCCTCTGGGCCAGCGGCATCGAAGACACGTTCGTCCCCCAGACGCGCCCCGGGCACCGCGCCCTCGACGAGTACCAGCTCATGGGGCATTACGAGCACTGGCGCGAGGACCTGGCCCTCGCCCGCGACCTCGGCGTGCGCGCGCTGCGCTGGGGCATCCCCTGGTACCGGGTGGAGAAGCTGCCCGGGGAATTCGACTGGAGCTGGACCGACCAGGTGATCCCCTACCTGGTCGAGGAGCTGAAGATCAATCCGATCCTCGACCTCATGCACTACGGCTGCCCGTTCTGGCTGCGCCGGGAGTTCGCGAGCGACGAGTACCCGCGGGCCGTGGCCGCCTATGCGAAAGCGGTCGCCGAGCGCTACCGCGGGCTCGTGCGCTGGTACACGCCGCTCAACGAGCCGCTGGTCAACGCTCTCTTCTGCGGCAAGCGCGGGCTCTGGCCCCCCTACCTGCGCGGCGACGCCGGCTACATCCGGGTCCTGCTGCAGCTAGCCAAGGGGATCGTGCGCACGGTCGAGGCGATCAAGGAGGTCGATCCCGGCGCGCTCCTGGTGCACGTCGAGGCGACCGGCCTGTCGCGGGCGGCGCGGGCGGACCTGCACGTCCTGGCGGTCGAGGACCAGCGGCGGGGCTACCTCGGCTTCGATCTCATCTCCGGCCGGGTGGACCACGACCATCCGCTCTTCCCCTGGCTGGTGCGCAACGGCGCCGGTCCGGACGAGCTCCGCGACCTCGCGCGCGACCGGGTGCCGCTCGACGTGCTCGGCTTGAACTTCTATCCGCAATGGTCCACGCAGCAGCTCTCCGTGGACCGCAACGGCCGCCTGCGCTACCGGGCGGTGGAGCAGGACGGCGCCGGGTTCGAGGCGCTGATCCGGGACTACCAAGCCCGCTACGACGCGCCGGTGATGATCACGGAGACGAGCGCCAAGGGCTCGGTCGAGGTGCGGGAGCGCTGGCTGGACGCGTCCGTGGCGTCGATCCGCCGGCTGCGCGCCGACGGCGTGCCCGTCCTGGGCTACACCTGGTTCCCGATGTTCACCATGATCGACTGGAAGTACCGCATGGGCCGCCGGCCCCTGGAGGACTATTACCTGGATCTGGGGCTCTACACGCTCCCCCGCTGGCAGGCGACGCACCTGGTGGAGCGCTTCCAGGCGTACGTGGCCGATCCGGGGGAAGCGGTGGGGGATCTCGCTCCGGCCCTGGAGCTGGCCTCCGCTTGACCTACGTCAACCCGGTCTGGCCGCACTCGTTCCCCGACCCGTTCGTGCTCAAGTTCCGGGGCGAGTACTGGGGCTATTGCACGGGGCTCTGGCCGGACGGTCGCTGCTTCGGGGTGATCCGGTCGCGCGACCTGGTCCACTGGGAGCCGCTGTCCGGAGCGATGGAGCCGCTCCCCGGCGGGCATACCTGCTACTGGGCGCCCGAGGTCACCTGGGACGACGGGCGCTTCTACCTCTACTACAGCGTGGGCAACGAGGAGCGGATGGAGATCCGGGTGGCCGTGGCGGAGCTTCCGGCCGGCCCGTTCGTGGACAGCGGCCGGCGTCTGACCTCGGAGCCGTTCGCGATCGACGCGCACGTGTTCACGGACGACGACGGCTCGCGCCATCTCTTCTATGCGACCGACTTCCTGGACAGGAGCCACATCGGCACCGGGACGGTGCGGGACCGGATGCTCGACCCGTTCACGCTGGCGGGGGAGCCGGTGCCGGTCACGCTGCCGCGCCATGACTGGCACCTCTACCATCCGAACCGGCCGGAGAAGGGGTACGTGCGCTGGCACACGGTCGAGGGGCCGTGCGTGCTCAAGCACGGCGGTCTCTACTACCAGATGTTCAGCGGCGGCAACTGGCAGAGCCCGACCTACGGCGTGGGCTACGCGGTCACGGACAGCCTGGACAAACCCGGCGAGTGGGAGCAGGCTCCGCTGCCCATCCTGCGCACGATCGAGGGCACGGTGATCGGGCCGGGGCACAACTCGGTGGTGCGGGGTCCGGACAACCGGCAGCTCTTCTGCGTCTACCACCGCTGGCACGAAGGGGCGCGGGTGCTGGCGATCGACCCGCTGGGCTGGGAGGGAGAGAAGCTGGTGGTCGACGGCCCCTCGACCGATCCCCGGCCGGGTCCGCCGCCGGCGGCCTTTGCCGACTTCTTCGAGAAGCCGGGCGGCCTCGACCTGGCCTGGGACATCCGCGGAACGTGGTCGACGGGCGGCGGGTCCGCCCGGCAGCCGCTGCCGAGGGCTTCCGGAGAGGCCCGGCTCGACGCGCGGCGGTCCACCTTCCTGGTGGAAGTGAGCGCCCGCGCCCTGGAAGACCCAGGGGAGGGCTCCGGCTACGGGATCGCTCTGCCGGGCTTCGTTTTCCTGGTCCCCCCGCGCTTCCATCCGCGGGTCTGGCACCTGATCCGGGCCGAGGTCAATGAGGCCGATGTCCGGATCTGGCTCGACGGCCTGCCGATCTGGCAGGGCACGCTCCCGCAGCCGGCCCGGAGCGTGTCCCTGCTGACCGACGGCGTGGCTGCTGAGTTCTCGGGATTTGCGCTGACCTGAGTTTCAAAAGAGGCGGAGGCAGGCGAGGAAGGACGCTCCCGTCGGGGAAGTGTGGCGGGTACTACCAGAGAACGTCCTCGGCCCTGGGGCCTTCTGCCTGCTCCGCCGCCGATTTCCTACTGAGCAAAGATCGAGCCAGCCCTGAGGCGCCGGCAAGCACGCTAGGATTCCGGGGGCGGGCGGATCGCCTGCCCCAAGGAGAGGAGGCGGCATGGAGATTCGGGTGGTCGGCGTCGTCGGCGCCGGCGTCATGGGGGTCGGGCTCGGGCACAACCTCGCCCAGACGGGCCATCAGGTGGTCCTCCTGGACGTCTCGCCGGCGCAGCTCACCCGCGCCGAGAACGAGATCCGGAAGAACCTCCGCTTCCACGGCATGTTCCAGAAGGGAGCGCAGCCGGTGAAGGCCGACGAGGTGATCGGCCGCATCCGGTTCACGCAGAGCTACCAGGACTTCTCGGAGACCGACTTCGTGATCGAGAACGCCACCGAGAAGTGGGACATCAAGAAGGGGATCTACCCGCGGCTCGACGAAGCCTGCCCGGAGCGGGCCGTGTTCGCGGCGAACACCTCCTGCATCTCGATCACGAAGATCGCCGGCGCGACCCGCCGGCCGGACAGGGTGCTCGGCATGCACTTCATGAACCCCGTGCCTCTCAAGCCCATGGTCGAGGTCATCCGTGGCCACCACACGAGCGAGGAGACGCTCGCCACGGCCTTCCAGCTCCTCACCCAGATGGGCAAGGACGGCATCGTGGTCAACGACTACCCGGGCTTCGTTTCCAACCGCGTGCTCATGCTGACCATCAACGAGGCCATCTACCTCCTGCACGACGGAGTGGCCACGGCCGACCAGGTGGATCATCTCTTCAAGACCTGCTTCGGCCACAAGATGGGGCCGCTCGAGACCGCCGACCTGATCGGGCTGGACACGATCCTCTACTCGATCGAGGTGCTCTACGAGAGCTACAGCGACAGCAAGTACCGGCCGTGCCCGCTGCTGCGCAAGATGGTGGACGCGGGCCTGCACGGGCGCAAGAACGGCAAGGGCTTCTACGACTACGGCGTCTCGATGTAGAAAGGGAGAAATGGACCAGATCCAGGTCAAGATCAAGGAGTTCCTATCGCGGTTCTTCAAGAACCACGACCTGAAGCCGGAGGAGGACATCTTCGCCCTCGGCTTCGTCAACTCGTTGCTCGCGATGCAGCTCGTCGCCTTCGTGGAAAAGGAATTCGGGATCCACGTCGAGGACGAGGACCTCGACCTCGACAACTTCCGTTCGATTCAGGCCATCTCGAACCTGGTGGCCCGCAAGTCATGAAGCTCGAGCTCACTCCGGAGCAGCGCGCCCTGAGGGCTGAGGTCCGCGCCTTCGTGGAGCGGGAGATCTCGCCCCATGCCGGGCAGTGGGACCGCGACGAAGCGATCCCGCGGCAGATCGTGGACCAGCTCGCCGAGCGCGGCTGGCTCGGCTCCATGGTGCCGGCCGAGCACGGGGGCAAGGGGCTGGATCAGATCTCCTACGGCGTCCTGACCGAGGAGATCGGCCGCGGCTGCTCCTCGACCCGGTCGCTCCTCACCGTGCACGACATGGCCTGCCAGGGCATCCTGCGCTGGGGGAGCAGGGCGCAGAAGGAGAGATACCTGGGCCCCCTCGCGAAAGGGGAGATCCTCGGCGCCTTCGCGCTCTCCGAGCCGAATGCCGGCAGCGACGCCCAGGGGATCGAGACCACCGCGACGGCCGTGGACGGCGGCTTTGTCCTCGACGGCACCAAGAAGTGGATCACGTTCGGCCAGATCGCGGATCTCTTCCTGCTTTTCGCGCAGCTCGACGGCCAGCCCACGGCCTTCCTCGTGGAGCGGGAGGCCCTGAGCGTGAAGCCCATCCGGGGGATGCTCGGCACCCGGGCGTCGATGCTGGCCGAGCTGAAGCTCGCGGGGGTCCGCACGGAGGACATGATCGGCCGGCCCGGCTTCGGCATCTCGCACGTCATGGGCGCGGCCCTGGAGCAGGGGCGCTACAGCGTGGCCTGCGGCTCCGTGGGCATCGCCCAGGCCTGCCTGGACGCGAGCCTCGCCTACGCCCGCGAGCGCCAGCAGGGTGGCAAGCCGATCTTCGAGCACCAGCTCGTGCGGGCCCTGCTCTCCGACATGATCACGACCGTGCGCGCCGCGCGTCTGCTCTGCATGCGGGCGGGGTACCTGCGCGACATCGGCGATCCGGGCGCGTTCGCGGAGACCATGGTCGCCAAGCACTTCGCCGCCGCGACCGCCATGCGTGTGGCGACCGATGCGGTGCAGATCCACGGCGGCAACGGCTGCCATGAGGACTTCCCGGTGTCGCGCTGGTTCCGCGACGCCAAGGTGATGGAGATCATCGAGGGGAGCACGCAGATCCAGCAGAGCACGATCGCGCGCTTCGAGCTGGAGGAGCTGTGAAGTCGATCAAGTGCGTGGTCTGGGACCTCGACAACACGGTCTGGGACGGCATCCTGCTCGAAGACGCCGAGGTCCGCATCCGCCCGCACGTGGTGGACATCCTCGAGACCCTCGACGAGCGCGGCATCCTCCATTCGATCGCCAGCCGCAACGATCCCGAGACGGCGCTGGCGAAGCTCCGGGAATTCGGCATCGAGGAGTACTTCCTCTACCCGCAGATCAACTGGAATTCCAAGGCCGCGTCGATCGCCCGGATCGCGCAGGACATCAACATCGGGCTCGACGCGATCGCGTTCGTGGACGACCAGCCGTTCGAGCGCGAGGAGGTGGCGTTCTCGCACGCCCAGGTGCTCTGCATCGATTCGGCGGAGCTCGACGGCCTGCTCGACCGGCCGGAGCTCAACCCGCGCTTCATCACGGAGGATTCGAGACAGAGACGCCGCATGTACCTGGCGGACATCCGGCGCAACCGGGAGGAGGAGGAGTTCGTCGGCCCGAAGGAGGAGTTCCTGGCGACGCTCGGCATGATCTTCACGATCGCGCCCTGCCGCGAGGAGGACCTGAAGCGCGCCGAGGAGCTGACCGTGCGCACGAACCAGCTCAACACGACCGGCTACACCTACTCCTACGAAGAGCTGGACGAGCTGCGACGCTCGCCGCGCCACACGCTGCTCGTCTCCAGCCTCGAAGACCGGCACGGCACCTACGGCAAGATCGGCCTCACCCTGATCGAGACAGGGGAGGAAACCTGGAACGTCAAGCTCCTGCTGATGTCCTGCCGCGTGATGTCCAAGGGCGTGGGGATGATCATGCTCCACCACGTGCTGCGCATGGCCAAGGCGGCGGGAGTGAAGCTGCGCGGCGAATTCGTCTCGAACGACCGCAATCGCCAGATGCTCATCACCTACAAGTTCGCCGGCTTCAAGGAGGTCGCGCGGGACGGCAACGTGCTGATCTTCGAGAACGACTACTCCGCGATCCAGCCGCCGCCGCCCTACGTGGACCTGCGGGTCGAGGGGTAGGGTAGAGTCGCTCTCGTGGAGCGCTACGTCGTCAACGAGATCTTCTACAGCCTGCAGGGGGAAGGGGTGCGCGCCGGCACGCCCAACCTCTTCCTGCGTCTCTCGCGCTGCAACCTGGCGTGCAAGGTGGAGACGCACGGCTTCGACTGCGATACCGAGTTCGAGTCCGGCCGCGCCATGACCCTGGAGGAGATCGTGGCGGAGCTGCGCCAGCTGTCCGAAAAGTGCGGCTGGGTGATCCTGACCGGGGGAGAGCCGGCGCTCCAGGTGGACGCGGAGATGATCGACGGCCTCCACGCCGCCGGCTTCAAGCTGGCGATCGAGACGAACGGCAGCGTCGAGCTGCCGCCCGGGATCGACTGGATCACGGTGAGCCCCAAGGTGGCCGAGCACGCGATCCGCCAGCGCACGGCGCACGAGGTCAAGTACGTGCGCGGCTACGGTCAGGCGATCCCGCGCACGGTCGTCAAGGCCGAGCACTACCTGATCTCGCCCGCCTTCGACGGCGACCAGGTCGATCCCCGCACGCTCGACTGGTGCATCCACCTCTGCAAGGAGAACCCGCTCTGGCGGCTCTCCGTGCAGCAGCACAAGCTCTGGCGGGTGCGCTAGAAAAAATAGCCCGTCACATCCACCACCAAGTGCGTGGCGCTCGTCGACCAGGCGTCGATCTCGCCGGCCACGCCCAGGGCGACGACGGCGTTGCTCGCGCGGGTCTTCGCAGCGCGGTAGCTCACCGTGTTGGCGAGCGGAAGGGAGGCGCCCGAGGGGAAGACCACGAGGTCTCCCGTTGCGGCGGGATTGACCACGGTCACGTTCGCGGCCACCGCCCGCGCGTCCGCCGGGATGCCGCAGAGCCCCGCGGCGGCAAACGATGCCCGGACGCCCGCGACCAGCGGCGAGGAGCTCCTGGTATCCACCAGCCGGCAGGGAAGGATGGTGTGGAAGTCGAGCCCCTCCGTCGGCAGCGCGGAGTGGCAGAGCCCCCGGCCCGAGTCGAGGGTCGCTCCGTTCACGCCCACGAACCGCCAGTCGTAGCCGTTCGGCCAGAGCTTCAGCTCCAGCACGCCGAACGCGGCGTAGTTGCGGACCTCGCTGTTGGCCCGGACCGTCATCACGGAGGTCAGGTTCTTGCCCCCGGTTCCCACCACGAATTCACGGATGCCGGCCGGGTCCGCGGCGGCGGCCGGCGACTGCGGCGCGAAGCGCTCGTAGCCGTGGTCGTGCCCGACGAGGACCAGGTCTGCCCTCGCGGCATAGAGCAGGCTCCAGAAGTCCGCGGAGAGGGCGTCGTTGCCGTGCGGACCCGAGGAGAAGCGGGGGTGGTGCCACCAGGCGAGCGTGCAGACGCCGGGGTGCGCGGCGAGGTCCGCGGCCAGCCACTGCCCCTGGGCCGAAGCGGCGCCGCACCCTCCCACCGCGCCGCAGTTCGAGTTCAGCCCGATCAGGTGCCAGCCTCCCAGGTCGAAGCTGGCCCAGCCCTTCGCCGGATCGCCCGCCGCCGCCCCGAAATAGGCGTAATAGCCCGCGGCGGCCGGGGTCCCGTATTCGTGGTTGCCCGGAATCGGATGCGTGACCGCCTTCAGCCGCCCCCAGGACGGACCGTAGGACGCCTGGTACTTCGCCAGCGCGCCGTCCTCGTACTGGTTGTCCCCGAGGAGCAGGACGGCCGCGGGCAACAGCGAGAGCGCCACGTCCGAGGTGGCCAGCATGCGGCAGTTGGTCGCCGTGCCGGCGCCGCCGTTGTAGCTCGGATCCGCCGGATCGCAGGCGATGTCGCCGACCGCTACCACGGTCACGGGCTGGGCCTGCCCGGACAGGGGAAGCCCCAGGAGGAGCGCGAGCACCACGATGCGGGGAAACATGCGGGAACGAGTATAAGGCTGCCGCCGCGAAATGAATGGGCTAGAATAGCCACATAGCGTCAACTGGCTGTTTCTTTCGGGTAGAGGAGGACCCAGATGGCACAGGCGTGTGCGCAGCACCCGGGTGTCGGCGCAGCATTCCGTTGCGAAGGCTGCGGCAAGCTTCTCTGTCAGGACTGCATCAAGAAGGGGCATGCCCTGCTCTTCTGCGCGCTCTGCGGCGAGCAGGCCCTGCCGCTGGACGCGTCCCAGCCGGCCACGGTCCGCGAGGTGGCGCGGCGGCAGGCGATCTCGAAGCCCTACAGCTTCCAGCAGGCGCTGTTCTACCCCTTCCGCGGCGTGGGGCTGTACATGTTCATCGCGGCGCTGGTGTCGCTGGCGTTCGTCTCGTTTCTGCTCCAGTACAGCGGCGGGTGCTACTCGATCGTACTGGCGGTCGGCCTCTGGTCGCTCATGGTCGGGCTCCAGTTCAAGATCGTGCGCTCCACCGCGGAGGGGGACGACCAGCTCCCCGACTGGCCGGAGTACATGGACTGGGGCGAGCGCATCGGCGACATCCTGATCTACCTGGTCATCGCCGTGCTCCAGTTCTTCCCGGTGGTGGCCTACACGCTGCTCAACATGGGCAAGGTGCTCTCCCCCGAGCCGAGCCTGCTGTTCTGGGCCGGCTTCGCGCTCTTCGCCTGGCTGGGCACGGCGCTGGGCACGGTCGCCTTCGGCGCGGCCGGGCGCTTCGACCGCTCCAGCGTCATGCGGATCGACCTGCATCTCAAGGCGCTCAAGATCGGCGGCGCGGACTCGGTGACGGCGGCGAACCTGGCGTTCGCGGTCGGCATCGCGCTCTTCGCGGTGCGCGTGCTGTTGCAGCAGGTCCCCTTCGTGGGAGCCGCGGTGGCGGGAGTCCTCGGCGCCTACTGGACATTCACGAGCGCCCACCTGGCCGGCGTTCTGTTCCGCCGCCACATCCTGGAGCTGGAGAAGGTCTATGAGTGAACCGCTCGAAGCGAAGCGCGTGACCACGGCCGTCAAGTGCGAGAAGCACGGCCTTCACTACGATCCATCCAGGATGGACGGCTGCGTCATCTGCCGCCGCGAGGCCGGAGGCGGGACCGCCGTCCGTCCGGCGGCTGTCCAGAGCGGCTCGCTGGGCAAGGCCCTGGCGATCACGGCCGTCCTCCTCCTGCTCACGACGGCCTGCCTGTACTTCATCCACGGCAGAGTGCTGGAGAGCTTCCGGGGGAAGGTCGAAGCCGAGGCCCTGGACGGCGGCTTCGACGAGCCGATGCGGGAGATGAGCTTGCCGACGGAGGATACGGGCGGGCCGGTCTACTCGGGCTCGGAAGGCAACTGAACCTCACCCCCTGTCCCCCTCTCCCATCGCACTCCCGCCCGACCGGGAGAGGGGGAACGCATCCGAAAGGGCGCTGCCTTCGATCTCGCTCCTACCGTTCCGGGGACGTCCCCCCTCTCCCGGGGGCGGCCGAAGGCCGAGGGTGTGCGGTGGGAGAGGGGGCCAGGGGGTGAGGGGTCCGGTCGAGCACCACGATGTCCAGGTCGAGCTGGCGGAACCGCTTGTGCCGGGTCTCCTTCCAGCGCCGGTCCGCGCGCAGGATCTGGAGCGCCTCGAGCTGCCAGGCGTTGTAGAGCTGGAAGTCGCCGCCCTGGAAGAGCGGGCTTCCGGGCAGCAGCCGCACGACGAGGATGCGCCCCGGCTGCTCTCTCTCCAGCCACTCCTCCAACTGGCGCCCGACCTCGCCCGCCTTCGGCCGCTGGAGCGGGCGCACCAGCTCGATCTTCGGCTTGGCCAGCGACCAGCGGACCAGGTTGTCGCTGAATTCGTTGAACGTCCCGAGGAGCGCCACCCGGCCCCGGCCCGCGGCCTTGCGCTCAAGGAACTCCAGGGCGTCCGAGTAGCGCGGATCGGCGGAGTAGAGAAGGTAGTCCTTCGTCAGCCGGTCGCGCAGGCCGTCCCCCTGCGCCAAAGCGGCCAAGCCTAGAAACGCGGCAGCGCAGATCACGGCGGCCGCGGCGGTCCGCCAGCGCGCGAGCAGCGCCGCCAATCCGAGCCCTGCCAGCAGGAACACGAACGGAGCCGTGGTCGCGAAGAAGCGCGGCTCCTTGTAGGGATGGAACGTGGCGAGCAGCCATCCCAGGCCGGCGAGCAGAGCCACCACCCGGGACCTCCTGGCCCCCGCGAGCGCGAAGCCGATCACCAGGACTCCCAGGATCAGACTCGGCGCGTAGTGCGCCGTCAGCGACCGGACGTAGAAGCCGAGCGACTCCAGGGAGTAGAGAGGCGGTCCGGCCGCCCGGTTGCGGAGGAACGCGTAGATGTTCTTCGGATGGATCGGGCTCGGGCTGAGAAACCAGATCCAGATTGGCAGCACGAATGTCTCCAGCAGCGCCCGCGGCGCGGGAGGGAGCGCCCGCCACCAGGAGCGGAAGCGCTGCCAGCGCGCCACCGCGATCCCCGTGAAGACCAGGAGCAGGGCGTAGACGCCGATCCCCGGGTTGACCCCCACGACCGCGCAGAGGAGCAGCAGGTCGAGGGCCACGGCGAGCGCCGCCTGCCCCCGCGTCGCCCCGGGCCACGGCCAGAGGAGGCGCCGGACTCTCCGTAGCGTCTCCTCGCGGGGGAGCTGATCGACCGCGACGCAGAGTCCCCAGATCAGGGCGTAGTTGACCTTGATCAGGAAGAGGGCCAGCGAGGCGAGGCCCGCGAGCCGCCAGGACCCCATGGATTGGAGCCGGCGGGCGCGCAGGTAGAGCCCGAGCGCGAGCAGCGTGAAGACCACGCCGGCCAGCTCGCGCATGACCACGATGGCGAGCACCCGGTGCAGCGGGCTCGCCAGGAAGAGCCCCGCGGCGACCAGCCCGCCCCACAGCCCTGATTTCCGATCTGCCTCGTGGGCCGCCCACACCAGCAGGGGCGGCGTGGCCGCGAACAGCACCACGCTCAACAGCGTGGCCGAGGCGAACGTGGCGCCGCCCGCGGCGAGGAAGGGGAGGAGCAGCAGCGAATAGCCGAACGGCCACTTGTCCTGCGCGTTCAGGAGCTGGAAGAAGCGGAGGATCCGCCCCTGGGAGAGCGCCTGGAGCAGCTCGACTCCGCCGTAGCCGTGGCCGGCCATGTCCCACATGGGCGTGCGCTCGTTGGCCAGGTACTGGAGCCAGAGAGGCTTCGCCACCTGGACCGAGAGGAACAGCGTGGCGAGCAGCACGGCAGGCAGCACCAGGGGGCGAAGGCGTTTCATGGGGAGGCGGCATTCTACACGGACACACGGACTGACACGGACGAACACGGACAAACACGGACCCGGAAAGGAGTCCGTGCGTCCGTGTCCGTCCGTGCAAGTCCGTGCTCGTCCGTGAGTCCGTGTGTAGAATGCCCGCCATGCGGACCAAGACCTGTCTCCCTCTCGCCCTGCTGTTCGTGTTGCTGGCCACGGCTGCCGTTGCCCAGTCGCCGGACCCGGCGCTCGTCGCCCGCGCGCGCAAGCTCCTGGACGAGGTGCCGCTGGTCGATGGGCACAACGACGTGCCCTGGGAGCTGCGGCAGCGGGTCAAGAACCATCTCGCCCAGCTCGATCTCCGCTCCGACACGGGCGCGCTCGAAAAGCCCATGCACACCGACATCGCGCGCCTGCGCAAGGGCGGCGTCGGCGCTCAGTTCTGGTCGGTGTACATCCCCGTGGAGATGGCCGGGCCGCAGGCCGTCCGCGCCGTGATGGAGCAGATCGACGTGGTCCATCGTCTCGTCGCCATGTACCCCGACGTGTTCGAGCTGGCCACGTCCCCCCAGGACATCTACCGCATCCACCGCGAGGGGAAGATCGCCTCCCTGATCGGCATGGAAGGCGGCCACTCGATCGACAACTCCCTCGCCGTGCTGCGCGAGCTTTACAGCGCCGGAGCGCGGTACATGACCATCACCCACTCGAAGAACGTCGACTGGGCGGACTCGGCCACCGACGCGCCGAAGCACGAGGGCCTCACGAAGTTCGGCGAAGAGGTGATCCGCGAGATGAACCGGCTCGGCATGCTGGTCGACCTCTCGCACGTCTCGCCGGAGACGATGAAGGATGCCATGGCCGTGTCCGAGGCGCCCGTGATCTTCTCCCACTCCTCGGCGCGCGCCCTCGACGCTCACCCGCGCAACGTGCCCGACGAGGTGCTCCGCCTGCTCCCGCAGGACGGCGGCGTGGTCATGGTGACCTTCGTGCCCTCGTTCCTCTCCGAAGAGGTGAGGACCTGGAACTCGCAGGAGGACGCGGAGGAGGCCCGCCTCAAGGCGCTCCATCCCGAAGACCCCAAGAAGGTCGAGGCCGACCTGAAGACCTGGCGCAAGGAGCATCCGGCGCCGCGCGCCACGCTCGCGCAGGTGGCCGATCATGTCGAGCACGTCCGCCGTGTCGCGGGTGTCGATCACGTGGGCATCGGCTCCGACTTCGACGGCATCACCAGCGTGCCGCTCGGGCTCGAAGGCGTGGACGACTACCCGGTCCTCTTCGCCGAGCTGCTGCGCCGCGGCTGGACCGACGACGAGATCAAGAAGCTCGCGGGCCACAACGTCCTGCGCGTCTTCCGCGAAGCGGAAAAGGTTTCCGCGCGGCTGCGCAAGGAGCGGCCGGCTTCGGACGCGCTGATCGAGGAGCTGGACGCCGCGCCGCAATGAGGGCTTCGGCACGTCTCTTGCGTTCATCTCTGTAAGCGGGCGACCGCCACAGCGGAGGTGGGCGATGCTGAAGCGGATCTTCGTTTCTTTTTGCCTTCTTTCCCTCTTTCTGCAGGTTCCCCTTGCGGCTGCGGATGACGCCTGGCTCGACGAGGTCTCGCTGCTCATCGGCAACGGCGAGCGCGAGGCCTATCTCCGGCTCGCGGACGAGGCGGAGCAACAGGACTTCATCCGCCGCTTCTGGGAGGTGCGCGATCCATATCCCCAGACGGAGCGCAACGAGCTGCAGGAAGGCTGGACCCGGCGCCTGATCGACGCAAAGCAGCGCTGGGAGCCCGGCGACGACCGCGCGCGCTCTCTGCTGCTGCGCGGCGAGCCTGACGCCACCTTCGAGGCGAGCTGCCCCGGCGCGCCGGTCTACGAATTCTGGGTCTACGAGCCGACCTTCCAGGTGAAGCACAGGTCGGTGCTCGTGTTCATGACCGGCGCGGGCGCTGCGAAGCTCTGGCAGCCGGGTCCGGACGCGCCGAAGCTGCATCCGCTCTCGTTCGAGGGCTGCACCCACGGCGCGGAGCTCCGGCGCGAGTCGGGCTGGATCTTCTCCCTGGGCGAGGAGCAGTACCGCGCGCTGGTCGAGCAGACCCTGGCCCGGCCGCGTCCGAACCCGCGGGACTGGTACACCCGGCTCGTCTTCGTACCTGCCGAGGCGCCGCCCGCGGAGGAGGCCCTGGCCGCGGACCTGGAGGTGGAGTACCCGGCCCGCTACGAGGACAACAGCGTCGTCCGCGTGATGATGACGGTGCCCTCGGAATCGCTCTCCCATCCGTCGTCGCACGAGCTGCTCGTCACCGGCCAGGTGCTGCAGGACCGGGGCGTGCTCGAAGACTTCCGCTACAGCTTCCAGGTCGATCCCCGGATCGAGTCGCAGCCGTTCATCCCCCTGGTCTTCGAGCGCTACCTGCGACCGGGCCTCTACAAGCTGCGGATCAAGCTCGTGGACCTGATCACGAAACGCTTCTTCCTGGGCGAGCGCGAGCTCTCCGTGCCGGCGCTCGAATCCTCGCCGGCGGCCTCTCTCCAGCGCCTGTATGAAGAGGCGGACGCGGCGCTCACGGCGAGCCGTCCGTCCGTCCGGCTCCTGCGCCCGGCCGACAAGCTGATCGCCGGCAGCACGCGCTTCGAGGCCCGGGCCGACGGGGCCATCTCCCAGGTCGCCTTCCTGCTCGACGGGCGGCGGATCTACACCCGCACGCGCCCGCCGTACGCGGTGACGCTCGACCTCGGCGACGTGCCGCGGGTCCAGAAGCTCGCGGTCGAGGGGCTGAGCGCGAGCGGCGAGGTGCTGGCCAGGGACGAGCTGGTCCTGAACGCAGGCGCGCAGCGTTTCGCCGTGCGCCTGCTCGATCCGCAGCCCGGCCGGCCCTATCGCGGCAGCCTGCGCGCGCGGGTGCAGGTGGACCCGCCGCAGGGAGAGCGGGTGGAGCGGGTCGAGCTCTGGTTCAACGAGGACCGGGTGGCCACGCTCTACCAGCCGCCCTACACGCAGCCGATCCTCCTGCCCAGGGGCAAGGAGGTGGGCTACGTGCGGGCGGTCGCCTACCTGCCGGACGGCCGCGCCGCGGAGGACCTGGTGCTGCTCAATACGCCGGAAGCGCCGGATGCGATGGCCGTGCGCCTGGTCGAGCTCTTCACCACCGTGGTCGACGGCTCCGGCCGGCCGGTGCAGACGGTCGAGCCCGGCGTGTTCTCCGTGCTGGAGGACGGCGTGCCGCAGAAGGTCCGCATGGTGGAGCCGGTGGGGGGGACGCCCATCCGCGTGGTGACCCTGATTGACAATTCCCTTTCGATGCGCGAGCGCCTGGAAGAGACCCGCGAGGCCGCGCTCCATTTCCTGGAGCGGACGCTGCGGCCCGTGGACCAGGCGGCGGTGATCACTTTCAATCGCGCGCCGCGCGTGGCCGTGCGCCTCACCAACGACCTGGAGGAGCTGCGCGAGGGTCTCACCGGCCTGCTCGCGGAGGACCAGACCTCGCTCTACGACAGCCTGGCCTACGCGCTCCAGTACCTGAGCGGCGTCAAGGGTCAGAGGGCGGTGCTGCTGCTCTCCGACGGCAAGGACCGCTCAAGCCGCCTGACCTTCGAGCAATCGCTGGAGTGCGCGCGCCGGGCCGGCATCGCCGTCTACACGGTCGGCCTCGGCCTCGAGGACGGCGGCAAGGGAGAGGCGGGAGACAAGCTCCGGCGCATCGCCGCCGAGTCGGGCGGGAGGACCTGGTTCGTGGAAGACACGGCGCAGCTCGACGGTGTCTACCAGCAGATCGAGCGCGAGCTGCGCTCGCAGTACCGGATCTCCTACCAGTCTTCGAACAACAGCCCGGAGGACGGCTTCCGGGCGGTGAGGGTGGAGGTGGCGCAGAAGGGAGTGGAGGTGCGCACGATCAGCGGGTATTACCCCTGACTACTCCCCGATGTGCACCAGAAGCTGCCGCGCCCCCGACCGCTTCCGGTGCTCCCAGAGGTAGATCCCCTGCCAGGTGCCGAGGCCGAGCTCGCCGCCGGTGATCGGCACCGAGAGCGACACGGCGGTGAGCGCGGCCTTGATGTGGGAGGGCATGTCGTCCGGCCCCTCCTGGGTGTGGGTGTAGAGGGGATCGCGCTCGGGCACCAGCCGGTTCAGCCAGTTCTCCAGATCGCGCCGCGCCGAGGGATCGGCGTTCTCCTGGATCGTCAGGCTCGCCGACGTATGCTGGAGAAACAGCGTGCAGAGCCCCTCGCTCACGCCGCTCTCGCGCACCGCCTCCGACACCTCGCGGGTGACCTCGTGGAGCCCCTGCCCGGGGACCCGAAGGGAAAGCCGCTTCACCATCAGGCCGGCACGTACATCACCAGCCGCTGCCCGGGCCGGAGGATCTTCCGCGAGGTCAGGCCGTTGACGGTCACGAGGTGATCGATCGTCACTCCGAAGCGGCGGGCGATCGCGGCGAGGCTGTCGCCACGGCGGACCTTGTAGGTGCGGGTCTCGAAGTCGCGCGGCGGGAAGAGAGTCAGCTTCTGCCCGCTCTTGAGCTTGCGGCTGCGCAGGCCGTTCCAGTCCAGGATGTCCTCGTCCCGCACCGAGAAGAGATCGGCCACGTCGTCCAGCGAGTTGCCGGACTTGACCGTGTAGACCACCCGGGTCGTGCTCTTGTCGCCGGGGAGGACCAGGCGCTGGCCGATGCTGAGCGTGTACGGGCTGCGGATGCCGTTGGACTTGGCGAGCGTGTCGACCTCGACGGCGTGCGTGCGGGCGATGGAGCTCAGGGTATCTCCGGCCTTCACCACGTAGGTGCGCCGTTCCACCGGGCGGCGCTCGGGCTCGGGCAGGATCTCAGGCACCGTGCCGGAGGCGAGCAGCACCTGCGGCTGTTCCGCGGGCAAGGCTGCGAGCGCCGTGCTGAGCTGGTCGCCCTTGCCGGCCGGGAGATAGACGGGGAAGTTGCGGCCGGGGGTGGCGGAGAGCGTGGGATCGAAATCGTTGTTGGCCAGCCGGAGGTCGACCACGTCCACGCCGGAGAGCTCGGAGAGGCGGGCGATGGAAAGCACCTGGGGCAAGATCACCACGTCGTAGCGCTGCCGCATCTCCTCTTCCGTGGGGAGGTAGAACCCGAAGCGCTTCGGATCGGAGCTGATCACCGCCGCGGCGAGGATCTTCGGCACGTACTCCTGGGTCTCGACCGCGAGACAGCTCCGGATGTCCCAGAAGCTGCGCTTGTCGAAGCTGTCGGTCTGGCGCAGGCAGTTCATGATCTTCCCCTCGCCCGCGTTGTAGGCCGCGGTGGAGAGGAGGAACGAGCGCGTGCCGAAGATGTTGAGCAGGTCGAGCAGGTAGTCCGCCGCGGCCTCCGTGGACTTGCGCACGTCGTAGAAGTCGTCCTTCTGGAACAGGCCGTAGCGCCGGCCGGTCTCG
>Ga0268265_10000690_pt1 | contig 33189 bp, 35 predicted proteins | sample KBSSwiS52_FD_190355 | JGI IMG/M metagenome (GOLD analysis project Ga0268265, IMG submission 190355) | Switchgrass rhizosphere microbial communities from Kellogg Biological Station, Michigan, USA - KBS Switchgrass S5-2 (SPAdes) (version 2) | ecosystem: Host-associated > Plants > Roots >...
GTTCGATCCGGAGTTCGTCAAGGCTTATGAGGTCGGTTACAAATCGCAATTATTCGATCATCGCCTGACGTTGAATGCCGCCGCATTTGTCAACAAATTTACCGATCTGCAATTGAGTCAATTTGTGCCGTCAGCCGCTGGCGCCGAAACTGTCGTCAGCAATGTCGGCAAGGCCACGATTAAAGGTATGGAAATCGAAATAGTGGCGATTCCGTTCGAAGGCTTCACTGTCGATCTGAATTACGGTTATCTCGATGCGCAATACGACGAATATTTATTTGCGTCGCCTGCAACCAACTTTCAGCCGGTCGATGTCAGCAATCGTGCGCATTTTCCCGAGGCGCCGAAGCAGACGGTGGGAATCGGTGCGCAGTATGAATTCGCACCTTTCTCCTGGGGCGCGCTCACTGCCCGCCTGGATGCTGTTTACAACTCAGGTTACAAGCATGATTCACTCGATACCGCATTCGATAAATACACCGAGTCGGATGCATTTACGCTGGTCAATGGACGGGTGACGTTATCGCAGATCGAGATCGGCAAAGACAAGGGCAATCTTGAATTTTCGCTCTGGGGAAAAAATCTTTTGGACAAGGAATATCGCAGCTACGGTATCGGTTCGTTCGGCGAGCCGCTGGGATTTGCCGGCTCGGTCTATAACGAGCCGCGTAGCTGGGGCTTGGATGCCACGTATCGATACAACTAAACAGCCACTTAAACGTTGCGCCAATCTTTGCGGCCCTGGCTAGGGCCGCTTTTTTTCCACCACGATAAGCGCAATACATCCGAGCCGCGTCGGGTTGACCGATTCACCGAAGATAATGATGCCGAGCATGGTTGCTTCCACCGCCCCGATCCCGCCAGAGGATACGTTTATTGGCGACCGGTGCCCGTTATGTCCCGGCCGTACTCGCGCGTGATAGTGGCAATTTGCACAGAGTAAGACTCGTACCATACTTCCTTTCCGCGCGATTGCGCCGCGATATGTTCCGGATGTAATTTCCATGCGCGGATATTTTCTTCATTCGCCCAATAGGAAAGCGCAACTTCATTCTGACCCTCCATTACCGAATAAAATTCCAAACAGCCAAATTCGTTCAGCGCTAAATCACGCAAGCGCGCTGCGACTTTGGAATATTCCGCATCGAGATTTCGTGCTTTAGCTCTGAAGATCACTACGAACATGCGTTCACTCCATAACAAATGACGCGGCCGTAGAAAATCCACCGCGGTATTTTGACTATTTAAACGAAACTATTTGATTCAACGTTTGAATCATCGGTATCGATGGCGACGTGCCGTCACCTTTATTTCTTTTGGTCACCCGAAAGCATCGCTGCCGGGTCCATCCACATTGCACCCCAAATGTGGCCATCGGGATCCGCCATGTCGCGGCCGTACATAAAGCCGTGATCCTGAACCGGATTGATATCGGCTGTGCCGCCGTTTGCAGCGGCTGCGTCGTTCATCGCATCGACCAATTCGCGGCTGTCGCAAGACACATTAAGCGCCACTTCGCTCGAGGTTGATGGCGGGATTGGGCGGCTCGTAAATGTACGCCATTTGGCGTGGGTGAGCAGCATGACGTTTATTGCCTCGCTCCATACCATGCACGCAGCCGTATCGTCCGTAAAATCCGGGTTGTTCACAAAGCCGATGGCCTTATAGAAAGTCATCGACACGTCGAGGTCGGCGACCGGCAGGCTTATGAAAATCATTTTTGTCATGATGCTTTCTCCAGTTCGTTTGAAGGCTAGAATTTTCTACGTTGGCTTCAATTAGACGAATGGGACATGGCAATTTCGACATACACGTAAATTATTTTTTTCGCTTGGGCGGTGAGCTGATCGGGTAATTTGCTGTGAACGCGTATGACGTCCAAAACAGGCGCGAGGCTTTTGCGTCCGTTACCTACTTTCGATAGCTAGCAAATCAAAATATATACAACTGCCAATGACATGAACAAGACCAGAGAGAATAGTGCCGATCCGTTTAGGTCGATGCCAGAACTATATCTAGATGATGTTCCCGCCTACCGAAATCAGGCCAAGAGCCGCGTTTGCGTTCCGTTCGTTGCTTGTTATTTTGTTAGCCCTTGACTCTAATAAATTAAAACTGGTTTTCAAAGAAATTGCGGTTCCTCGGATTCTGTCAGTAAGAACTACATTCACCGTCCACTCTCCAGGGGGATCACCTGCATCTCCACTGTACTTAATAATTGCATAAGTGAGCCTAATATTTTTAGGATCTCCTCTAAGTATTCCGCTGCCACAATCGACTCCTTTGACATCAGACGACACACTACCATCGGGTCTCACTATCTTAATATCACACTGAATATCAATAGTGCCTAACGAGGTAGTTTTTGGATTGATGAAAAAGGTGAGGATCGTCAGCTGCTCACCGTAAGAGACTTTTTTGGCTTCTGTGAAATGTGGGACGGTTTCTGGAGAGGTATTCCATTTTTTCTCCCAATCTTTATCCGGCGTTACAACTAGCCATCCGCCAAATCCATTTATACTCTTCATTGCATCAGTATCTAGCGCTGGCTTTCCATCACGACTAACCCATCCACCAGTTTCGGCTCGACAGATCAATGAGAAGATCGTTATTAATATAGTTAAAATGTGCTTCATGGATTCCTTGTAAGGCCAAAGCGCCTACAACAGCGGCTGACACGCGCGCAGCGTGAGGCAATCTCGTTGCTTGTAATTGTTTTTAGCCAACCCAATTCCATTTTCTGCTCCATGCTAACCTGAATTTAAGCCAAGCTCCTTTTGCTTCTTTTTGGATAAGCCTAACGAAACAATTCGGTGTGACTCTTCTAAATAATGTTTGAGCACCTCGTCTTCCGATGCAGCTTTGTTGTACTGCTGAATCCATTTCATGCCGCGCGATGCGAGGTAAGGCGCTGGCCGATAACCTGCTTTGTTCTCCAGAAAATAAAAATTGTTCTCTGACACCTTGAATGAGTATGCAGGTCCATTTGCCTCGCTCCAACCTCCTATTGCAAATACCTTTCCGCCAACCTTCCAGACATGCGAGCCTCCCCATTGCACTACGTACGAAGTTGCAGGGAGCGCACGGCAAAAATCATTGAATTCATCGTAGGTCATGCTTTAGCTCATAACGCTTAAAGCAGCCGACGCGTAGCAGTCGGCTGCCTTTGTTAGTTAGGGCTGTCCAGACGGAAACAGCCCAAAATACAATGCCTCCGGAAATACCACAGAGCCCCAAGAACGCTAAAAGGATTACATATGACGACCAATCCTCTGCCGTAGGAGCTCTATGGATTATTGCCTGTGTTATTGCGCCACTTTCCAAATAGTTAGTTGCAGTATTCAATTGCTCTTCACGAAGCGGCCAAAGTTTGATTGCTGCCGGAATACAAGCTGCGATAAACCCTGCTATAGGGGATGACCACCATTTAATCCCGACTATGCAGTTTATAAGGAGCAAAAAAGGAATCCCTAGAAATATGGCGTGTGTTGCACTTACCAAAAGAGCCTTATAAAACAAACCAAATGCGAGAAATGGCAACACAGGCGCGGCGATTGCGCATGCAAGAGCTATAAATAGGATGACAAAGCGTCGTGTGTGCATAAAAGTCTCAACGCCTAAAACAGCTGAGCCGAAGGCGTCGGCCCCTTTTGCTTGTTATGTGCGTTACCTGCCATAAGTTACCTGGTTAAGTATGTCTGCCAGTTTTTTTGCTTCGGTTAAGCTGAGTGTAATTGGCGTCATTTGGTAACTTGCAAAAGATTTTTCTACAAGCTCCAAACCAACGGCCCGCTCATTTGTAATGTCATCAAGTTCGTGGACTTTGAGCTTGAGGTTCATCATTTTTGAACTAGCTCCAGAAACTTCGCCCACCGTATTTTTAATTCGAGCTCCAAACATCGCAGCTTTGAAGCCGCCATTCTTTGCCATCTTGAATAGAAAAGAAAAAATGACAGCTGCAAATATGGCCCAAAATATATATTCGGGTTTGAGCTCCATAATGCTTTAATCTCCTAGCATATAACGCCTACAACAGGGGTTGACGCGCGCGCAGCGTGCGGCAATCCCGTTGTTTGTAATCGTTATGACGCCCAGTTGCAATGATATGCTTTGGCTTCTGCATAATATGTAATTACCCAATTTGTTGCGGTAGAACCACCTGTAAATGTCTCAGCATTTGGAGGAGCGTCTACCCGAACAAGATTGGCTCCTTGCTGTTCTGCATGTTTCCGCAGATTATCTAAAGCTTCTTCGTAGCTGTGCTTAGACTCTTCATGAATGAGCCCTAGGAACTCGCACGACGAGGGCTCTCGATAATATATAGCTACATTGGACCTGTGAGTGCTTGCGCAACCTCCAACCAGCGTGACAATAGAAAATATTATTGCTGCCTTCATAGCTCTTTAGTCATAACGCCTACAACAAGGGTTGACGCGCGCGCAGCGTGTGGCAATCCCGTTGCTTGTAATTGTTAACGGTATAACTCGGACCATGCTATGGCCTTGTTTAATTGCTCTTGAATTTCAGCTTCATCACTGTAACTGATTAAGGCGCCTAGCCTCAGAGCCCCTTTTGAAATTGCAAGTGCCCCAAGAATGGCTTGGACAGAAAGTTGATCTTTAACTTCGCGAATATCTTTTAAGGCTAGATCTGAAATACTGCGCCAAGCGGAGAAATATGAAAGCTCTAACCATTCAGGAAGTGATGGATTGCTTATGCGGTGCCTTTCAATCTCTATGATTGAGACAAGAGAATAAAAATTTGATGTGGGCAACTGAATTTCCTGGTGAATGCGGACCAATTCTGGAATGGCTGCGTAGGACGCGCTTCCGATGTCGCCTTAATGGTGAAGCTCACTCCAAAGCTCATCCCAAGTGTGCTGTGAGATAGGGTCTCGTTCGAGCGTCTTTAATGCGGGTACCGGGTTGTACAGTGTTTTATAACCGCCGATAAGCTCATTCCATTTTTTATCTTCGTAGCTGAGCATGGTTTTTACCGTTAACGCCGTGTTAAGGGGCTGACGAAACGCGCAGCGTTTTGGCAGTTCCAGTGAGCGAAGCGAACGAATTTGAACACATTGTTAAGCGCCTGCACTGTGTTTCCGCCAAGGATGTGTTAGAAGACAAGCACATATATAGAACCATAAAGCCAGGCTCCCGTAGCGCGTGACCAAATATGAGCGAACGACTTGATCATAATTGGTGTGCTCGAAGTTCATAGCGGGAGGCGACTGCTTAATTATTTCCTTTGAGGTATTCACATACCGCTCTGCGGCAGCCCTCAGATCAATGGCTTGCTGCGAATTTTTGGTAAACGACTCAGAGAGGCTGCGCGTTGCGAATTTTTTAGTCACTGAGTTAATGGAGGTTGCGCCAAAATAGATAAACCACAAGGCGACAAAGACCAGTACCCGCTTTTTATTTGGCTTCATGCGAATAACACTCCTGCGCTTAACAGCCTGTTAAGGAGGCCTGCGGCCTCATAACAATTATTAAAAGGTCGGCCTTTTTATTTTTTTGGCGAAAATCCATTCGTGGCGGGAGATACTCTTTGAAAGGCTGAAATAACGGCGCTCTGAAAGGCGCGGGGTGTTATGTGGAACGATTCAAGCATAACAAGCCCGCCTTCGCCAATTATGTGGTGGCTGTATAAATGCTCGCCGTCGCAAACCTCAATTGCGCCGCTTCCAGCAAATGGGGACAGATTTATTTTCATAGAGTTTTTAATCTTCCAACTATCCGAAAATAAATCTGTCCCTGTTTTCGCGACCCTCCATTACCGAATGAAATTCCAAACAGCCGGATTCGGCCAGCGCTAAATCACGCAAGCGCGCAGCGACCTTGGAATATTCCGCATCGAGATTTCGTGTTTTAGCTCTGAAGATCACTACGAACAAGCGTTGACTCCAAAAAAATGCTGCGCTATTTCTCGCTGGCTAATGTGGCTTTTAACGTAACACTGGCGGTTTTTTTGCTGAGCTGGCATTCGACATCAGTGGCAACAGGCGCAAACTGCTCATCGAGGAAACTGCGAATCTTGATAATCGAATTGAAATTTCTGCTCTTCGCGTCTTCGACCATGACGTTGAGAATTTTGAGCACCGCCTGTTTGCACGCTTCTTCGCTTTGCAGTTTTCCAATATCTGCCTCGTCGGAATAATCATCGGGACCATAGTGCGCGCTGTATCCGGGCGCATTGATTCCCCAATAGGCTTTGATATTCGGGCCGAGAATCGCTTGGGCTTCTGGCGAGGTCAACATCGGCTCCAACGGTAGAAAAATCGCGCCGGCCGAAGGCGATCTTGCGGGCAAGCTGGCAAATTTCGCTTCCGCTTCCGCCGTGCGTTGCATTGCAGCGGATGTCATCGCGAACGAGCTAATCAGCGGCACCTCGGTCGTCTTGTAGCCCGGCTCGCAACTGAAGCCCGCCGGATCGTCGGAAGGTTTGCCGTCACGCATTGCGCGAATATTTATTATCGCGTCGTAACCGCGACTGCGCGCATCCGCAATCATCGCCTGCAGCGCTTTTTCAAATGCCTCGACACAGTGACGCTTAGCGCCACCGAAAGGACTTAAGCTAATGCTCGATCGGGTGTAGACATCCGGTCGCGCCACTTCCGCAAAATCCGGTGTCGGCTGCCCACTCCAATAAAGTTGTACGGCCGGATCAATCAGCTCATCCGCATCCGCTTTGAGCAGCTCGCTGAACTTGAAGTAATTTCCGTCTGCTGCATGCGCGGAGATTGCGAGGAAAGTCAGAAACGGAACGAGCAGATTATTTATTCGCATGTATGGGTCCTTGGGCTAAGTAAATGGCGTGCGACGTGAACGACTTATTATGTGTTGCACTTCCCGGTCGTGAACGCGGTGGCAACGCGCGACCCATCAAGGGCAGCACGCCCCCAAACTTGAGAAATTCGTTGTGCCTCATTGGCAGTTTCGTTGCATCAATGTATTTGGAATAACGACACCACGAAGCACGCGACTACGCTGCTCCACGGTAACGAAGCCAAATTTCTCGAAGAAGGGTTGCGCTGTTCGACTAACGTCGGATGTCAGAGAAGCAATTCCGAACCCCTGAGCTTCAACAAGAATTCGCCGCATCAATAAAGAACCGATGCCCTTTCGAGGATGCATGCCTGAAACGAAAAAGTGATCAATGTAGCCGTTTGATTGAAGGTCCGCGTAGCCAACAAGCTTGCCGTCGAGTTCGGCAACCAACGGATTGATGCTACGAATTTTGTCGCGCCAAAGCGTAGCGTCTAAATCCTGGGGTGCCCACGCTTGTATCTGTTCCGGTGTGTAGTGACGGCTTGCAACGAGGTGAATCGCCGTGTAGTAAACGTCAAAGAGAGCGGCCTCTTCACCTTGCACATATCGACGAATGCGAATCGATTCACTCATGATGCCCAACGCTTACAAAAACGGCGGCTGAAAACCGTCCGATTGTTGTTATGGTTAGCGCTAGGAACATATAAGCAGGCACTACTTAAATGAAGGAGCTGCAATTTTAATAACGTCCGGAGTGACATTGATAAAGCTCTCAGCCGAAATATTGTGGTTTGCCTTTTGAGCGATGCTTAGATCATGCTTTGATGCGTCTCGAACTTTAAAGCCATTCCAGTGTGAAACCTTTATGCCTAAGGCTGTTTCGTTAAATACAACTAAGGCTTGGTAGTTTCCGAGGTAGATGATTCCTCCGGGTTTTATTTCAAACGGAATAGAAAAGTCCTCTTTGGCCGAATAGATAGTTCCCCCGGTCATGCCGTTACCGCTGAATGCCGAATAATTGATGAACTCGTATTTTCCGGCTGGAAGAGATGCTACCTTCACCACACCCACTCCGAACTCATCTGAGTATTGCGGGGACTCTTTGAGTATTGATCCCTGCATAAAGATTAAAGAACCTTTTTGTCCGGTAACTATATTTTTAAAAATTAGTGAGTAATTCTGGAAATTGGAGTCAGGTGTCGATCCAATGCCAGCAACAACATAGCCAGCGTCATTACCTTTATAGGCTGTGGACATACCGACTGAATTACATGCTGATAGGACTGCGCATGTAACAAAAATTAGAAAATATTTCACTAAGATTCTCCTTGAATTGGTATTTTCGCTAACGCCGGTAACAGACGCGCGCTCTAGCGCGTCGGATGCTTGCGATTGTTATAGCTTTACACACCATCTAGCTCCGCCCACAGCTTGTAGGATTTGATGTTGTTGCCCTGGCTTTCGATGTTAATGCCCGAACAAGACGCCACCAACGGATATCCCCAGTACAGGCCGCAGCTTTTATATAAGAAAACATCCCTGTGCTGCTGCCACTGGCTGTAACCGGTGCGTTTTAAGCAGGACATGGCAACATCTAAATTATTTTGGCCAGATAAGCACGGCTCAGCATATTTTTCGAGTCTCTCCCTCTTTGTCTCCGGACCTACACACCCAGACAGAATTAAGAGGCACAGCATGTAAGCGGCCAGCTTCTTCATGAGCTATAACGCTCAAAACAGCCGAGCCGAAGGCGTCGGCTGCGTTTGTTTGTTATGTGTTTTGTAGTAGCCATTATTCAATAAACTAAATGAATACCAAGTAATTAAACCGTAAACACCCAGAGATATGAGTGCGCCAACGTAGACCTGAGCAAAGTATTCCAGCGGTATTTCGCCGCTTAAGGTTCTGTAGACGATGCTAATAGTGCTCGTGAAAAGCAAGATGAGGAAGAGCCAGCGGCAGATTGATATGCGAGAAAACATAAGTAATGCAGCCACTACAGCCATCAGTCCAGATCCGACAGCTTCAAGATAATAAAGAACGCCAGATGGGGGTGCTATACCCGAGGGAACAACAGTATTTCCTGTGGCAACATTATAGATTTGGTAAAAATTAACTACGCCACCAAACACAAACCATATAAATATGAGCCAAACCCTCTTCGGACGCTTAATACTTTCCTTCATGCTTCATTTTCCGCTGGCACATAACAGCCTGTTAAAGGAGGCCGACGGCCTCACAACAATTATTAAAAGCAGCCTTTTTAATTTTTCGGCAAAAATCCATTCGTTCGTAACTCCCTGTTATTGAGAGGATAGTTTTGACTGCGCACTGGCGGGTGGTGTGTTATGTGGAATGATTCAAGCATAACAGGCCCGCCTTCGCCAAATTATATGGCGGCTGTATAAATACTCGCCGTCTCAAAACTCAACTGCGCGGCTTCGATCAGCGATTTTTGTCGCAGCTCGTCTGACAAAATTTCAACGCCGTATGGCCCCGCATAGCCCGCTTGTTTCATAGACGCAATAAAACCGCGAATATCGAATTGGCCTTCGCCGCATAATTTGCGGTGGTGCATGCTGTCTCCGGCGATATTGCCACGCATCGATAAATCGGCATCGTTGATTTCTGCCGCGCGCAGATATTGTGGGGGAATTTTCAGAATATCGTCGAACGCGGCGCCCGAGCGCACCACGTGCCAGATGTCGAGCAGCAGGCCGCCGTTATTGGCATTGGCACCGGCGACAATCGCCAATGCGGCATCGAGTGTGTTCGCATCGGAGAACGGAATCATTTCGAGCGCGATGATTAATTCGTGCGTAGCGGCTTCGGCGCACAATTGGCCGAAATCATCGATCAGCTTTTGCTGTGGCAGATTTTCACCAAATGGCGGCACCACTTTGATATGACGGGCGCCGAGCGCGTCGCCGGCGCTGAATAAATCCCAACGCATCGCATCGGACTTGCGTTGGCGATCGCCAGTCGCGAACCAATCACTGAGATATTCGAGTTCGATGTGTTTGAGATTGTGTTCGTCGAGTAATTTGCGCAATTGGCGAAAATTGCCGCGCTGTAAATAATCCTGCAGATCGCCGTGCCAAAAACCGATGCCGGTGTAGCCCGCCGCCGCGGCCGCGGCGATGCGTTTTTCGAGCGCGAATGGGCTGACATTATTCGCGCTGCCGGGCACGACATTGCCGGCGATGGTCCAACAGGTGGCGATCAAATCCGTTGCGTCAGTCATGTATTGCTCGCGGGTAATGATGACTTGCGCGCAAGCCTAGCATGCGACACGCGACGACGAGGATTGCGCGTTTACATGTTGCGTGCACGCTGCAGATCGAGCGGGTAATGGACAGACGCGCGCCAGAACAACATGCCGCCGGCTAACACGAGCACGCTCATCGATAGCAGGCTTAGGCGCAACGCTTCGATCGCGAAGCGTGCCGTGAGCAGATCGCTGACCAGACCCGCCATCAACGGCCCCAGCGTACTGCCGATGATATTGACGATAACGACCAGCAGCGCGGTGGCCTGGGCGCGCCGTTCCGGCGCCACCAGTCGCGCCGCTGCACCATACGACGGGCCGGCCCATAGCGAGCCGAGAAAGCCTGTCACCATCCCCAGCATTGCCACCACCGGTATGCGTACCTCACCGAGTGTCAATGCGGCGCCGCCTGCCAGCGTGAACATCACCAGAAATAGCGGAAACGAGATGAAATAACCGATCGCCGGCACGCGCAGTTGCCAGCGCTCATCGCGCACGCGTAGTTTATCGACGATGACACCGGCGGCCATGCTGCCGGCGATGCCGCCGACCGCCGCGCCCATGCTGAGCCAGGCGCCGGCTTCGACCACGGTCATGCCATGCGAACGCATGAAAAAGGCCGGCATCCAAATCGCACCGGCGTAACCGAAGATGTTGTACACACCGACACCGAGCGCGAGTAGGCGGAACGATGGAATCGCCCAGCAGCGGCGAATGGTGGTCGCCAGCGTGTCGCCGCGCGGCACTTCGATGTTTGGGTTGCGCACGCGCCGAGGCCCGGTCAGCCATATCAGCAACGCGATCGGCACGCCCGGCAGCGCCAGCGCGAAAAACGCTGCGCGCCAGCCCCATACGCTGGCAATTGTGGCGCCGCCGAGAAGGCCCAGTATCAGCCCGAAATAATTGCTCGACGCCAGCACACCGAGCGCCCCCGAGCGGTGTCGCTCGTCGTACAGATCCGCAATCATCGCTTGCGCTGGCGGCATGCCACCGGCTTCACCAACGCCGACCATCACGCGTGACAACGCCAATTGCGTAACACTGGCTGCCGCGCCACTCGCCGCAGTAGCGAGACTCCACAATGTCGCCGCGAGCGCCAGCACGCGACGGCGCGACCAGCGATCCGCCAGCCGAGCCAGCGGCATGCTGAGCAGTACATAACTCAGAATGAACGCCGGACCACCGATCAACCCCATTAGCGAATCGCTGGCGCCAAATTCCTGCTTGATCGCCGGAATCAAAATCGAGAATAAATGCCGATCGGCATAACTCAATGTATTGGCGCCAAGCAGCAGCATCAGTACGTAAAACCGATACGGTTGCGAAGAGGGTGGCGCGTGCGTTTCGATAATCCGATCGGTCGGTACTGACATGAGAACTCCTGAGCATTGTCCGTTACACGAGCGATGCCCTGTTTTATTAGCGTGAATGTCGGGGTGGTGCGTAGGGGGAGCCTGCGATATCGCATTCAAAACGATAGGCGCAGCGAAGATACCAGACAATTGGCCTATAAAAAACGGTGATTGCGCGGTTATTACCGAACGGAGAATTTCACTGCACGAAACGTTCACTGCACGAAACTTGGGGTTTCATGCAGTGCGTGAAATTACGGCATGGAAAACGAAAATTCGATCGATGTCAGAGCGCATTCGCCGAACTGGTAGAAGCCAGCAGGCGTCGGCGTTGCACCAACAACAATACCAAACCACTCGCGAGCAAACTTATCGCGCCCGGCTCCGGCACACTGGCGGTTTCGTGCGTGAAATTCAAATCGTCGATCAACATGCTGCCACGGCGGAAATAAAACGACGCGAGATTCAATTGCGAAATCGCAGCGCCCATAAAGGTGATGAGTTGATGATCCCGATAGGGTGTGCTTTCTTCGTCGCTACCGCGCCAACCATCGGTCGCGACGCTGCTCAATAAACCGCTCGGCCCAAACGCATTAATGTAAATCGAGTCCTGATTGGCGGAGGACACATACATGCTGACCGTGGTCGGCAGCACACCGGTGAAATGAATTTCCATATCCGGTCCATAAAAATCGGTGAGGCCATTCGGCGGCGAAACGACGCCGGCCACGTCCGTCGCAATCGCGCCATTGACGAACAAGACACCCAGCGCAGCGTATTGATTATTAACCGGCGTCGGCTCGGATGGATCGTCGCCCACCAGCGGCGGTAAATCGTCGAAATTAATTAACGTCGCATTCGCCATCGACGCGGCCAATATACCTGCCGCCGCCACTGCGAAGAGATGCCAGCGTGGGCGCTGTCGTCGAAAACTCGCGATTGGGGTTGTAACAAACCGATGAAAAATAGCGGAAGGTGCAAAAGAAGTTGGGGTAGTGGTGTTGATGGTATTCATTATCGTTCCCTCAAGCTGCGGCATCGCATGTTGCGACTTTCGCATTTAAGCAGAACGGTGCAGCCGACTTGTGAAATCCATCGCGTGTATTTTAGATTTTTATCGCATGTCACACGCGACGCAACGAAACTTATCGAGACAAGCGGCAACCGCAAATGCAATTGCCGTTTGATTTTTATCGAATAAGTTTTTTGCGCTGGCGCGTGAACTACTGACAGCTCGTCAGCGGATCTTTGCAGTACGCGACATTGCGCCAACTGAAAATATCGCCTTTGCGCGGATCGATAGTCAGCCGCAGCCATTCCGCCGGCGCGTTGGTCGAACCCTGCACGGTGATGCGCGTCAGATTCGGCACCGCCTGCGTATGATGGATCTGACCGGTGGCACTGTGCGGATCAGCGAGCGGCTTATCTTCGCCGTAGATGTGCGAATCGCCATTAATCAGCAATACCGGGCGCGCAAAACGCACGCTCAAGTCCGCCAGCTTTTGTACGAACGGCGTGAACGCACTCAAGCCATCCGCGCCCGGCGCCAGCGCGGTGGGATCGAACATATCGGCCTGAATAGCGATGACGACGGCGCGCGCGTGACGATCTTCCGCATTGTGAAATGCCTGCTCAAGCCAGCGCGTATCCGCAGCGGTGCGCTCAAATACTTCTTGCGCCTGCGCCGTCGGATTGGTGAATGCGCCGGTCCACTGCACGGTATCGTTGTTCGAGCCCGGCAAGTTCAACGTCACGAACACCACTTTCGAATCTTCCCACATCACGTTCTCGACAAACTGCTTATCTGTCGGATACGCGGGATCGAAATACTGCGCCTGACTGCGCACCTTTTTTTCGTGCACGCCGAGCGAATAGCCGGCCTTCGCAAAAAACAGCGAACGCAAACTCGCCAATTCTTTCAATGGATCGCCAGTGCCTTTGCGATGGCAATCGGTCCACTCGTTATCGCCAGGCGTGTAAATCATCGGGCTGGAAAATTGCTGAAACCAAAAATAAATCTTCTGATTCCAACCGGGAATTGAATTCGCTACCGGCGGCAATATCTCGGCGCTGGTACACGGTGCACTGCCGGCGTGAATATCGCCGACATGGATCACGATATCGACCTGCGGATCGGCGTTGACCGAATTGATCAGCAACGGCGCATTGTTCAGCAGATTCTGGTTGTACGGCCAATCGCCAAATACCGCGAGTGTGAGTGGACGCAACCCGTCGTTGTCGTTATCTCGATAATTGTTCCGATATTCATCGGCATTCGCACAGCCGATTGTCCCGAGCCCGAACGCAGTCAGCGCGAGCGATAAGGCAAAAGTTTTCATCGTTTTCTCCCTAATGTCGAATGGAAAAGTGAGCGCACAGCGCGCTCAACATTAGGGAGGATTTGTTACAGTTCGGCGATTGCCGCCGGCGAGGAGTTAATGCGCTGCAGCGGCAGCCGGAATGTCGGTGCCGACATACATTTGCCCGGCGCTGTCGATATCGTAAATCTGAATACCATCGAACGGCGCCGCATCGGCGTCGAGCGCGACGATACTTTTGTTCGCTGCATTGCGGGTGACATCGAGCACCATTTCAACCGCCTGCGCCGGCGTGAAATATTTGCGCACATTAGCGATGATCGCCGCATCGATATAACCCGGCTGCCAGATCATTGCTTCGGCCAATGCGAGCGCGGCTTTTTGCGCATCGCTCAGATCGCTGTCGTGATAATGATCGACTGCGGCGAGCTGTGTTTCGTGCACACCGGCGACGATGGCGCTGTGTGCGCGCAACGATTTGCACAGGCGGCAATTATGCTGACGCGCACCGAGCATTCGCACTAGTTCGGTGGTGATCGGATCGAGCTCGCGCAGGTTGTAAACGATGCGGACGAATTCAAAGAATGCAGTTTCGATATCGACCGTCGTTTGCGTTTGTGGCCATTGCGCAGCCGGCGTATCGAATAATTGTTCGAGCACGCGGCGCAAACGCGGCACCATATCCGCGACATAAATCGCGTAGGCCGCGCGCTGCGAATTTGCGCCAAACAATTGTACGAATGGCGCGCGCTGCGATTCATCGAGCGCCGACACATCGAGGCTCAATTGCTCGGCAAACGCATGCACCACATGCCGCGCTTCAACGTTCTCGGCTGCGCCAAAATTATTCGCTGCAACGGACAACGGCGGTAATGCCAGCGTACGCGCGCAAACTTCGCGCGCATAAGCCGCCAGCTGCGGATCGCCGTCGATCACCGCCGTCGCGGCAATTAAATCGTTCAGCGCCGCCGCTGCCGATGGTGCGTAGTGCGCGAGCGCCTGCGGTGCTGTCAGTGTCGACCAGGGTTGCTGCATGGTTGCCATGTTTCACCTCGCTATTCTGGTTGTGCTCTTTGCTGTCGCGGAGCAAACGGTTGGGTAAATGCGCGCGCTTAAGCATCACCGTGTGCAAAGCGCACTACAAGGGTTTGATCTCGAGCTTACGCCATTTAATCGCACCGCCGCGTGCATCATTCGGCGGTAACGTGCCGTACTGCAAGGCGATTGGTCCTTTCACGAGGTTGGTATTGCGCACATTTGCAGTCTGTACATCGTTGAGCACCACCGTCAGCTGCGAGCCGATGGCGGTAATCCGCAGGGTATTCCAACGCTTACCTGAAGCATGCAACTCAGTGATCGGCGCGATATGCACGATGGCGCCGGTGCCAAATTTCGCTTCGGGTCGCTGATCAAAAATATTCGCTTCGTAACAACTGGTATCGGTGATGGCATCAGCTTTCGCACAACGAAAATAAATACCACTGTTAGTGTTGTCGTCGGCCCAAAATTCAGCGACCAGCAAAAAATCTTTATAGGACTGTTTGGTCACAAGAAAACCGCCGCTGCCATTATCCGCAACAATCGCGTCGCCTTCGGTACGCCAATTCGCATCGCCGACCGATTCAAAATTCTCGATGCCATTTCCATTGGCAATCAGCGTAATCCATCCTGATTTTTGCGATGGCTGCGCATATCCGACTGCTGCCTGCCAGCACAAGCATAATCCTGCCGCCCAACATAATCCTACGGCCAAAAAAGAATATGCAGATTTTGTCGTGACAATTTTGCCGCTGTGTTTCATTGGCGCCCTCGTGCTCGCTGCTCGCAGTGTGAGGCTAGACGATAGCAACAAACGAAGATCGGCGCACCGCCTTAATGGATGTCACCATCCAAATAAAACCAATGTCCGTCAGTACGAATAAATCGACTGGTTTCATGCAACACAAATGCACGGCCGTTAATTTTGTAGCGCGCGACAAATTCAACGAGCGCATGCGACACATCGATAATGTCATGCCGCTTGATGCGCAAGCTGAGCCAGTGCGTTTTGTGAATTTCATCCGCGCGATTTTCGTTGCGCGGCGGCCGCGTCGAAGGATGCCAACTTCGCTGAATATAGTCATCGAGTCCCAACGCAAACGCACAATAACGCGAGCGCATCAACGCTTCGGCCGATGATGCCGGCGCGCCATTATGCAAAGGCTCGCAACACGCCGCGTACATTTTATTGCTGCGGCATGGACATAATTTATTGATCGACATTATTCATTACCGATACTGTCTGCTAACCGATACCGCTCAAAACTTAATGGGAAAGCACGCAAAAAAAAGGGGCAGATTCGATCTGCCTCACTACTTTAACTCATCGGCTGTTCACAGATTGCCGATCGCCAATTTAATGCTAAAGTGGATTGTGCCGAATAAAACCTCACGGACGCGATAACTGAACAACAAATAGAGTCATCGTGGAGTTTCATCTTGAGGTTGATGTCACATATGCGCACTCATTCATGTGCCACCGCTCTGCTCATCAAGCGCTGCTATTTACATTATCTTTTTGCATTCCCTTCGTTTGAATTCGCGTGACCATTCGATGAGCTCAGAGCCCGCAATGCCGCGCGATAATTTCTCTCCCAGCTCCGCCGCCAATAGTCTGCTTTCGACCGAGGTTCTCGACCGCTCGCGCGTGCTCGAAACACTCGTCGATAATTTGCAGGGCATGGCATACCGCTGCCGCAACGACGCCAATTGGCGCATGATTTTTGTCAGTCGCGGTTGCGTTGAACTCTGTGGTTATGTGCCGACCGATCTGGTCGGCGGCACGATGACGTGGGAATCGATCACCGATGCACGCGATCGCGAGCATGTGCGCAACAGCATCGACAGCGCGGTCGCCGCCGGCGCGCATTTCTCCGTGCAATACCGTATCACCACGCGCGATGGCCGCAGCAAATGGGTGGTGGAGCGCGGCATTGCCGTGCGCGACGAACAGGGCGCTCTGGTCATCGAGGGCTTTATCGAGGACATCTCCGAACAACGCAGCATGCTCGAAGCAATCGAGCAGGCGGAATTGCGTTACCGGCACATTTTCGAACACGCGTCCGAGGGTATTTTTCAAACCACCGCGGACGGTCGTTACCTAGCGGCCAATCCGGCGTTGGCGCGAATTTATGGTTACGCAACACCGGCTGAGCTGATCGCCGATCTGTCGGATATTCAACATCGTCTGTATGTCGATAGCGGTCGGCGCGATGAATTTCACCGGCGCATGCGCACGCATGGCGAGGTGCAGAATTTCGAATCGCAGGTATTTCGCCGCGATGGTTCGCGAATCTGGATTTCGGAAAATGCGCATATCGTCAGCGGCCCGCAGGACGAATTTCTGTGTTACGAAGGCACGGTGCAGGATATTTCCGAACGCAAACATTATCAGCAGCAACTCGAGCGTCAGGCACAACACGATCTGCTCACTGGTCTGCCGAATCGCAGCTTGCTCAGCGATCGTATCGAACAAGGTATCGCGCACGCACGCCGGCTCGGCTATTACCTCGCGCTGGTATTTATCGATCTCGACAACTTCAAATTTATCAACGATAGCCTGGGCCATGCTGCCGGCGATGACTTGCTGAAAGAGATCGCCACGCGACTGAAACATTGTCTGCGCGAAACCGACACCATCGCGCGTATCGGCGGCGATGAATTTGTGCTGGTGCTTAACGATCACTACCGCACGCGCACTGTTATCACTTTGCTTGAACGTTTGTTGCAGGAAGTGAGCAGACCGGTACCGCTCGCCGGCAGCGAATTTCAGGTCGGTGCCAGCCTCGGTATCGCGCTGTATCCCAGCGATGCCGAAGATGTGCAAGATTTATTGCGTTGCGCGGATATGGCGATGTATTCCGCGAAGAATCGCGGTCGCAATAATTTTCAATTTTTCACCGCCGAATTAAATCGGCTCGCCGAACACCGCTTGGCGCTCGAGAGCGCGATGCGACACGCACTTGAGCACCATGCGTTCGATGTGCATTTTCAACCGAAGACGGATCGTCAGCGTCGTATCATCGGTTTCGAAGCGCTCGCGCGCTGGGAACATCCGGAGCTCGGCACGGTGTCGCCCGAGCAATTCATTCCCGTCGCCGAAGATACTGGCCTGATCGTGCCACTCACCAGTCTGATATTGCGCCGCGCATTCTGCGCAGCACGCACCTGGAATACACAACACGATGCATCGCTGCGCATCGCGGTTAACCTGTCACCGAAATTATTCGTCAATCACGGCGTGGTCGCACAAGTCAGCGAGGCGTTGTTTGCGACGCAGCTCGATCCCGCCTGCGTTGAACTGGAAATTACCGAATCGGTATTGCTCGACGACGAGCAGCGTGCAGTGAATATTCTGCAGGAACTCTCCGCACTCGGTGTGCAGCTCGCCATGGATGATTTCGGCACCGGTTATTCGTCGCTGAGTTATCTGCGCCGCTATCCGCTGCAAATCATCAAGATCGACCGCTCGCTGGTGCACGATATGGAGCTGGGTGAAGACATCGCCATGATCGCCCTCGCTGCGCTTACGCTGGGAAAAAGTTTGCGTAAAACGGTGGTCGCCGAGGGCGTCGAAAACGCAGCGCAATTCGAATTGTTAAGCGCGCACGGCTGCGACGAGTTTCAGGGCTACTGGCTCGCACGACCGATGTCCGAACAACGCGTCAGCGAATTGTTGCGGACATCAAACGAATTACCGGTAGCCGCGTTGCCAGCGTGAACGATGCCGTACATTATTGCGCTGGGTTATTGCAGCTTGTAGACGAGATTAAGCGTGGTCAATGAATCGAGCCGATGCTGATCCGGCGGCGGCGAGGTATTTTCGCGTAGCTCGTAACCGACGCTGAGCGCGAGATGCTCGTTCATCGATACCTGCAAGGCGAGACTATTTTGTAGATAGGTATTATCCGACGCAGCTTCAACCAGAAATTTATTCAGCACTTTCGTGTTGCCGGTCAGTTGATGTTCGTAATTGACGCCGCCGGTGACGACACCGCGATTGCTCGGATCATCGTGAATGCGATCGACTACTTTGCCGCTGGCGTCCTGCACTAATGTTTGCGATTCCGAGCGTTTGAAACCGACACCGAGCTGTGCGCTGAGCTTGGTAGCATCGGTATCGTAAAATCGATAACCGAAGCCGGTATCCACCGTCGCCTGATAGCTGAACGCGCCATATTTATCGTCCTCGTAACGCAGGCCGCCAAACCAGAAAGTTTTTTGCGTTAATTTATATTCGCTCTGCCATGCGGTGTCCCAGCGTTGCGACGACGTAACGTTATCTTTTTCACCGTAGAGCGCGTTGAATCCGAAAATGTGTTTCCAACTTTCAAGCTCATCGGTTAAATCCACTTTTGCATTTGCGCTGGAGTTGTTGCTGTTGCCGTGTGCGGATACCACACCGAGTTGACCCGATCCGGTCCAGTCCGCCATCACTTGATTTGAAATTAATGCAATCGCCGCGACTGCGATACTTTTACGCCATATCATCATGTGCACCTCCTCGTAAATTCGGTAGCACATGGACTATAACGAAGTCGCCGTGCGCTTGTCGCGGTGCAATGTCTCGCGACGTTACGCCTTTCGCACAAATTCAGATTTGAGTTGCATTGCGCCGATCCCGTCGATCTTGCAGTCGATATCGTGATCGCCGTCGATCAGGCGAATATTTTTTACCTTGGTGCCAACTTTCACCACCAGCGACGAGCCTTTCACTTTCAGATCTTTAATCACCGTCACCGTATCGCCATCGCTCAACACATTGCCATTGGCATCGCGAAATATTTTTTTATCGTCGTCGTTTTGTGTGGCGGCAATCTTGGGCCACTCGTATGCGCATTCTGGACACACGTAATTGTCGCCATCTTCGTAGGTATATTCGGAATTGCATTGGGGGCATGCGGGCAAACTGCTCATATTGCACCTTGAACGAGTTGAGTTGATCGATAAAAAGGAGCGCACTACCGTGTTGCGGCGCGATATATTTATTCGCCCACCAGCTGCACGGCGTCAATTTCATTCCAGCCCTGCACCGCGTTGGTCGCCAGTGTGATTTTCGCCCCCGTGACCGCATACGGCGTTTTATCTACGGTCTGCACAAACCAAACGATCGAATTGGCGGGATATTTATTGGCATCGATGCCTTCGAATACGGTGTGTTTTGCATTGGTATCGTCGATCAGTTCGATTTTGATAATCGCGCCCGGTGCATTATTTTGGCGAATGCGAATAGCGGTGGCGTGTACCGGTTTTGCGAAGCCGAGTTGCAGCCACTCGATGCCCGCATCCGCATCTTTCGGCGCCCATGCTTCACCGGTATCGCCGTAATGCTCGACGTTCGGCGCGCCAGTGGCCTGCCATTCCGAATAATGCACCTGCTCTTTCGCACCGTTGTAAGTCGAACTCGCCGTCGCCGTCGTGGCCCATTGGCCCTGCGGATCTTCAGCAATTTTTTGCTCGGCCAATGCAAACTCCACCGCTGCTTTGCGCTTCGCCATTTCCGAATCTTCCTCCGCTGCAGCTGGCGGCGGTGGCGGCGATGCAGGAGTTGCGGGCGCCGGTGTGGTTGGCGGTACCGGTTGTGTAATTGTTGCGGTGTCCGGTTTTTTACCGCATGCAGCGAGCAGAACAATGCTCATCGTCAATGGAAGCAGTAACCGCGTTTTACACATTTCGTTTCTCCCTATCGATAAACGACTCATTTAAATAAAAAAATAACAGCGATAATTTACAGCGTAACACTGCCTTCGATACACACCGCCACGTCGCCGCCGACCCAAATCTCGTTATCGATTTTATCGACGAACACGCGACCTTTGCGTTGCAGCGCTGTGCCTTGCGCAGCAACGTACGAATTTTTCGCCAGCCCCGCACCGATCATCCATGTCGCCAGCCCTGCATTCAACGAACCGGTGACCGGATCTTCCGCAATGCCGACGCGCCCCACGAATGCCCGCACTTCATACTGCGTATCGGTATCGTGCGCCTGTGGCGCGATCACGCCGAGTTTGATATCGCGCAGCAACGCGAAATCGGGTTTCAGCGCGCGCACTTGCTCCGCAGAACGCAACATCACGGCGCAAAATCCCGCGCCGTTGTCGACCCATTGATGTTGCAAAATATGGTCGCGGGAAATACCGAGTCCCCGTGCAATTTTTGTAGCCACGCCGCGTCGACTTCGCCGCTGCGCAATAACGGTGGCGCAGCAAATGCTAATCGTGACCCGTCACGGCGAATACGCACCAAGCCGATGCCGCATTCCTGCACAATATAATCGCGCGCTTTAGCGATACCGCCTGCCATCAACCACGCGTGGCAACTACCCAACGTCGGATGCCCCGCGAACAGCAACTCGCCGCCGGGCGTATAAATACGCACGCGATAATCCGCTTCGGGATGTTGCGGTGGCAACAGAAATGTTGTTTCCGATAAATTGGTCCAGCGCGCGAACCGCGCCATCGTATCATCGCTGACATCAGCAGCGGCGTGCACAACGGCGAGCGGATTACCGAGCAACGGTATGCTGGAGAAAACGTCGAGTTGGTGGAAGTGGTGTGTCACGGGCATCGCGGGAATCCTTTCGTTGTTGTTCAAATGAAATTAATTTGATCTGCATTGCGCCATAAATCATTCTGCAAAATCAAGCTGTGATGCCAGCAAAATTAGCGAAAACCCTATTACGCATCTGCGCTATCTTATCGAACAAGTAAACCGTACGGATCGATGCCATGACCGAGATCAAACGCTGTAATTGGGCGGCGAATGTAAAACCGTTTTACCAGCACTATCACGACACTGAATGGGGCGTACCGGTTCACGACGATCGCTTGCTGTTTGAAATGCTGATCCTCGAAGGTGCGCAAGCCGGTTTAAGCTGGGAAACCATTCTCAAGCGCCGAGATGGTTATCGCAAAGCCTTCCACAAATTCGACATCGCTAAAGTCGCGTGTATGAGCGATGAAAGATTAGAAGCGCTGCTTGTCGAAGGCGACATCATCCGCAACCGCCTGAAAGTATTCGGCACGCGCAAAAACGCGATTGCTTTTCGCGCAATACAAAAAGAATTCGGCTCGTTCGATGCCTACGTATGGAATTTTGTCGGCGGCAAACCGCAAATTCGCCGCCCGAAATCGCCAGAAGATTTTCGCAGCACTTCACCGGAATCCGATGCGCTATCGAAGGATTTGAAAAAGCGCGGCATGACGTTTGTCGGCTCGACGATTATGTATGCGTATATGCAGGCGGTGGGCATGGTGGATGATCATATGGTGGGGTGTTTTTGCGTGCGGAATGAACGCCATCGTCCATAGAGAAATATCTCTGTGATTTTGCAGCTCGATAACGCTCGCTCCAATTCGAATAAATGGTCTGGTTGGAGGTTTATACATGAACAATTCAGATGAATGGGCACGACGCAGCTTTTTAATCGCAATGGGGGGACTGGCGTCTGCCGCTCAATTCATCGGCGGCACCACGAATGCGGTCGCAGCCCCCGTCGACAGCGCCGCGAGTGACGTCACATTTGGCAAGCACGCGCTACGGATTGCCGACCTCACGCACAAACTGACTCGCGAATTTAATCTCGACCCAGCGCATCCGCGCCTCGCAATGGAGTCTGTGGATGGTTCGGGCGCTGCCGTCGGCATGCGAATGAATCGTCTGTCGCTGATCGAACACACGGGCACGCATATCGATGCGCCCAGTCACTTCGGCCCGGGCCTCAAAAGCCTCGGCGATATTCCGGCAATCGATCTGGTGGTACCGCTCGCGGTTATCAGCATCGCAGATAAAGCGGCGCAGTCGCGTAATGCCCAACTCGAACCTGCCGATATCGAACGCTGGGAACAGCGTCATGGCGCGCTTCCCGAAGGTTGTTGCGTCGCGATCGATTCTGGCTGGGACCCTCACGCCGAAGCCGAGCGAATGCGCCGCGAGCGCGTCTTCTCGGCGACCGGTTGCAGTCTTGAAGCGGCAATAATGCTGGCAGAAAAGCGAAGCGTCAAAGGCCTCGCGGTCGATTCGATGACATTGGACGCCGCTCCAAACGTGCCGAGTTACCCGGTGCATCAATACTGGTTGCGCAGCGGCCGCTGGGGCATCGAAGGAATTACCAATCTGAAGGCAGTACCGCCGGTGGGTGCATTACTGGTTGTAGGTGCGCCGCCGATTGCAGACGCGACGGGTATGCCAGTGCGGGCGATTGCTTTATTTTGAGATGTTGAAGGGCATCGTGTTACATCAGCGTGATGCCCTTCGGTTATTGCGCCTACTCGCTTGTCGAGTGGTTCACTGGCCGCTAAAGGCATCCAGTAGTTCGTCGATATTTTCCTGAATTGTCGATTCCATTCCCCCGCCAAAAGCACCGGCTTTCAAATCACTTTCAGCAGAAGCGCTGTATACGATCTTTCCCGAGAGGTTATCGGTTACTTCAAATTTGGAACTGACAGTGCCCTTTCCGCCGGAGCCAAAGCCACCGCTCGCCCATCTTGCTGCTCTGCTTCCGTAATTGATCTCGCTTTTAAATTTGAAGATCAGTGTCGGCGATTTTTTTGCAGCGGCTGCATCAACAGCGGCGAAATTTTTGGCCTTCATGATGTCTTCAAGTTTGGTGCGCACATAGGCTTCCATTTCTTTGTTGTACGCCAATTCGTCTTCGTTGCCCTCGGGCGAGGCGATAGTGATTTCGGAAATGTACGCAGTTTTATATTGCGCCGTACTGTTTGATTGACCTGGTATCACTTGCGTGCCGCCGCAGGCTTGCAATAACGCGACGATAAGGAATAAAACAGAAAATCGTAATTTCACGTGGAGCTCCTTTAAATAAAATCCTTGATGACCGGTGTTGAGTTACCGATCGAGAGGGAATGGCATTACGGTTGAATGCTAATTTGATATTTCAAAATAGCGCGCGCTTTTTATCATGTTGTTAAGATCGGCGCCAGGAACTGAGGCGCAACTTTCGTAAGGTTTACTATTCGGCTATTAACTGCGATCGGTTCAATAATTTTTAGGGCCGTCGGATCGACGTCCCGTCAAAGAATTCCAGCACTTGTTTAATGCGCCGAATTGCGAAGTTTTAAGAACGGCGCAATGCGTTTCACTTATTGCGCCCTACGCATTTAATCTTGTTCGTAGGGCGTATTAGCCAAAGGCGTATACGCCGAATGCCGAAACCTAAAAGCGGCTCAATGCCAGGTCAAGGGCACCAACGCAGCCCCAGCTTTCGAAAGAAACAGCGGAAATTTTTGCAGGGCTGGCTCTAGCGTCGCCGCTTTTACGAGGATGTCTTTCGAATACTCAATCTTTACTTCGTAGCGGATAGGATATTGACTATCGTTGGTATGCCGTTCGATAGCAGTCCAATCGCCTATGTAAGTCACACTATTGGCCGGGATGAGAATTGTGTCTTTAATGTCTTGTGGTTGTTCTTTCGGACTATTTAAAACATTCGTATAGTTAACGCCAAGATTGCGTAAGTAATAACGCCCCGGTTTAACGTGCCTTATATAAAGCTCGGGCGCTGAACCAACAACATCGAATTTAATTGAAAATTGATAATCCGTATCGCTCATGGCGAAGACCAAATTATCTAAATGGCCATACCCCATACCGCCGAGAATCACTATTGAATCTTGATCGGTTAATGCTCCGTCAGCATATTTATCGTATATCTCACGGCGCTGGCGATCGGCTTGTTTCTTTTGCTCATCCGTAAATTCGCGATAAATTCTATCGCGCATTCCGCTCCATTGTTCGTCTCCAGCCTGACTCGCTAACGCCATCCATGCATAACCTTTTAGGACGTCCTGCACCACGCCTTGGCCTTTGTAATACATGACGCCGAGATTGAATTGCGCTGAGTGACTTCCATTTGTTGCTAAACTCTCGAACTCCAGGAATGCATTTTCGTAGTCGTTCTTCCCATATAATTCCATTGCATGATCGAAATCCGCTAATGCGATTTTCGCAAAAATCAACAGGCTCGCCAAAAACACAAAGCGCATGTCGTTATCCTTCACATTTTATTATTAGTAGTAGCGGATATACTTCTCGTACCAAGCTATTCCACCGTCACACTCTTCGCCAAATTCCTCGGCTGATCCACATCGGTCCCCTTCAACACTGCAACGTGGTACGACAGCAATTGCAGCGGAATTGTGTAGATGATCGGCGCGATAATATCGGTGACGTGCGGCAGGTTGATCACGCGTACGCCGTTTTCATTTTTGAAGCCGGCGTCTTTATCGGCGAAGACAAATAATTGGCCGCCTCGTGCCTGCACTTCTTGCAAATTCGATTTCAATTTTTCGAGCAGTTCATCGTTCGGTGCGACGGCGACGACTGGCATGTCGCTATCGACCAACGCGAGCGGGCCGTGTTTGAGTTCGCCGGCGGCGTATGATTCGGCATGGATGTATGAAATTTCTTTCAGCTTCAATGCGCCCTCCATCGCGACCGGCCACATGATGCCGCGGCCTAAGAATAGCGCGTGATGTTTTTCGACGAACGATTCGGCGACGCCTTCGATTTCTTTATTGAGCGCGAGCGTTTGCTCAAGTTGCTCCGGCAAATTGTGCAGCGCGTGCACGATGTGTTCTTCGTCTTTGGCGCTGAGGGCGTGCCGGCGACCGAGCGCGATGCTGAGCAGCAACAATGCCACCAATTGCGTGGTAAACGCCTTAGTCGATGCGACGCCAATTTCGACGCCGGCTTGCGTCATCAATACCAGATCGGATTCGCGCACCAGTGACGATTGCGCGACGTTGCAGATCGCGAGTGTCGACGCATAGCCGGATGATTTTGCGAGACGCAGCGCCGCGAGGGTATCGGCGGTTTCGCCTGATTGCGAAATGCTGACGAATAGTGTGTCGGGGCTGACGACGAATTTTCGATAGCGAAATTCGCTGGCGATTTCGACCTGGCACGGGACGCCGGCAAGCGCTTCGATCCAGTATTTCGCGACGAGGCCGGAGTGATAACTGGTGCCGCAAGCAACGATTTGCACCGCTTTGGTTTTGTCGAGAATTGCTTTTGCTTCGATGCCGAACGCTTCTTGGAGAATTGCTTTGCTGCCAAGGCGGCCGAGCAATGTATTGGCGACAACTTTCGGCTGCTCAAAAATTTCTTTCAGCATGTAATGGCGGAATTCACCTTTGTCACCGGAATCAATCGCATCGCTGATCTGCACGATTTTGCGTTGTTGCGCGACGCCGCTCTTATCCCAAATGCGATAGCTTTCCGGCGTGATTTCGGCGATGTCGCCTTCGTCGAGATAAATAAAGCGATCGGTGACTTGGCGCAACGCGAGTTGATCGGAGGCAAGAAAATTTTCGCCGAGGCCGAGGCCGAGTACGAGCGGACTGCCGCTGCGCGCGCAAACAATGTGATTCGGCTGATCGGCATGAATGACTGCGACGCCGTATGCGCCTTCCAATTCTTTCACTGCGTTTTTCAATGCGTCGAGCAGCGATGTGCCATCGCGCATTAAATAATGCAGCAAATGCACGATCACTTCGGTATCGGTTTGCGATTTGAATTCGTAACCGAGACCCTGCAAACGACTGCGCAATTCTTCGTGATTTTCGATGATGCCGTTGTGCACCAGCGCGAGCGTGTTGTTGGAAATGTGCGGATGCGCATTCGCCTCGGTGGGTTTGCCATGGGTGGCCCAGCGGGTATGCGAAATGCCGGTGTGACCGTGCAATGGATGCTGGCTTTGCGCTTCGCCGAGCACGGCGACTTTACCGACGCGTTTGTAGCAACCGATCTGTTTATCGCTATTAATGATCGCAACACCGGCAGAGTCGTAACCGCGATATTCGAGCCGGCGCAGGCCTTCGATCAGAATAGGGGCGACTTCACGATGCGCTGCTGCGCCTACAATGCCACACATAATCTCGTTCTCCGGTTACGATTTTTTTGTTGGCCGCTTCCAGCCGTCGATGTTGCGTTGTTTGCCGCGTGCGACCGCGAGTTGTTCGTCGGGGACATTGATGGTGACGGTTGAGCCGGCGCCGACGGTAGCGTTTTTGCCGATCTTAACCGGCGCTACCAGTGAACTGTTGGAGCCGATAAATGCGCCGTCGCCAATTTCGGTTTTGAATTTATTCACGCCGTCGTAATTACAGGTGATGGTGCCGGCACCGATATTCGCGTCGACGCCAATCGTGCAATCGCCGACATACGTTAAATGATTTACTTTGCTGCCTTCACCGATATAGGTTTTTTTCGTTTCGACAAAATTCCCGACTTTGGCGTTGGCGGCCAGTTCGGTGCCGGGACGCAGGCGCGCAAACGGACCGATATGCGCTTCTGTGCCGACGATTGCGCCATCAAGCAGCGAATGCGATTCGATATCGACGTTAGCGGCGACGCGTGAATTGCGAATCACGCAATTCGGGCCGATGCGCACGTTGTCGCCAAGCACCACATCGCCTTCGAACACGCAGTTAATATCGATAAATACATCGCGGCCGGTGTCGAGTTTACCGCGCACATCGATGCGGGCCGGATCGGCGAGAGTGACGCCGTTCGTCATTAATTCATCGGCGATATTGCGCTGGTGCTGACGTTCGAGCTCGGCGAGCTGCAGACGATTATTGACGCCCTGCACTTCCCACAACGCGTGCGGTTGTTGCGCAACGACATTAATACCTTGCTTCACTGCGAGGCCGATGATGTCGGTCAGATAATATTCGCGTTGTGCGTTGTTCGCTTCGAGTTGCGGTAGCCATTGCTTCAGCAGATGCGCGGGAGCGGCGAGAATACCCGTGTTCACTTCGCTAATTTTTTTCTGTGCGTCGCTCGCATCTTTTTGTTCGACGATCGCAACGATGCGTTGCTCGGTATCGCGCACGATACGGCCGTAGCCGGTTGGATCGTTCATCTCCACCGTGAGCAATGCCATTTGTTTGCTGTTTACGGCGGTCAATAATTTCTGCAGCGTTTCAGCTTGCACCAGCGGCACATCGCCGTACAACACCAGCGCGATGCTGTCGTCTGCAATATTCGGGGTGGCCTGCGCGACCGCGTGGCCGGTGCCGAGTTGTTGCTCCTGCATTACCCAGTGCGTCGGCAGCGCGCCCAATTGCGTTTGCACTTTTTCAGCGCCGTGGCCGATGACAGTGTGAATCGCGGTCGCGCCGAGCGCGCTCGCGGTATCGATAACATGATGAACCAGCGGTTTGCCGGCGAGCGGATGCAACACTTTCGGCAGCGCGGAACGCATGCGCGTACCTTGACCGGCGGCCAGGATGATGACTTCGAGTGACACGGATCAGTCCCTTTGCGAGCGATTGAGCGGATCGTTAATAAAGTACCGGGGCTTATTGCGGCCGGGCGCGAGAAAGCGTTTCGCAACTGTAGCCCAAATAAAAAAGGGCAGCCATGCGACCGCCCTTTCATTTTGCAACCATTACATTGCAGCGCTATTTATCGCCCCGCTTATTTGCCCATTTTCTTGCGGATCTGTTGGATGGTGCGCAGCTGGGCCACTGCGGCAGCGAGTTCGGCGGTGGCGCGACCGTAATCGATCTCGCCGTGCTTGTCGGCCAGTGCGTGCTCGGCGGCTTTCTGCGCTTCGAGCGCTGCGGCTTCGTCAAGATCCTGCGCACGCAGCGCGGTGTCGGCAAGAATCGACACCATGCCGGGCTGCACTTCAAGGAAGCCGCCCGACACATAGAACACCTGCTCGTCACCGCCCTGGGTTTTCACTCGCACCGGGCCGGGTTCGAGCGAGGTCAGCAGCGGCGCGTGGCCGTACTCGATGCCGAGATCGCCGAGCGTACCGTGCGCAACCACCATCTCTGCCAGCCCGGAAAAAATCGCTTCTTCTGCACTGACAATATCGCAATGGATTGTCATGGCCATATCTCTTTGCCTCGTTCGCTAGCGCTTACAGCTTTTTCGCTTTTTCGATGGCTTCGTCGATCGTGCCAACCATGTAGAACGCCTGCTCTGGCAGGTGATCGTATTCGCCGGCGATGATGCCCTTGAAACCGCGGATGGTTTCTTTCAACGGCACGTATTTACCGGGCGAGCCGGTGAATACTTCGGCAACGTGGAATGGCTGCGACAGGAAGCGCTCGATCTTACGGGCACGGAACACGATTTGTTTGTCGCCTTCGGACAATTCGTCCATGCCGAGGATCGCGATGATGTCCTTCAGTTCTTTGTAGCGCTGCAACACGGTTTGGACGCCGCGCGCGACTTCGTAGTGCTCGGTGCCGATGATCAGCGGATCGAGCTGACGCGAGGTCGAATCGAGCGGATCAACCGCCGGATAGATACCTTTCGCAGCGATATCGCGGCTCAACGTTACGGTCGAGTCCAAGTGCGCGAACGTGGTCGCCGGCGACGGGTCGGTCAAGTCATCCGCGGGTACGTAAACGGCTTGGATCGAGGTGATCGAGCCGGTTTTGGTCGAAGTAATACGCTCTTGCAGCACGCCCATCTCTTCGGCGAGCGTCGGCTGATAACCTACTGCGGACGGCATCCGGCCGAGCAGTGCCGATACTTCGGTACCGGCCAGCGTGTAACGATAAATATTGTCGATGAACAGCAGCACGTCGCGGCCTTCGTCGCGGAATTTTTCCGCCATGGTCAGACCGGTCAGCGCCACGCGCAGACGGTTTCCCGGTGGCTCGTTCATTTGGCCGTACACCATCGATACTTTGTCGAGAACGCCCGAGTCTTTCATCTCGTGGTAGAAGTCGTTGCCTTCGCGGGTACGCTCGCCGACACCGGCGAATACCGACAGACCCGAGTGCGCCTTGGCGATGTTGTTGATCAGCTCCATCATGTTGACGGTCTTGCCGACACCGGCGCCGCCGAACAGACCGACCTTTCCGCCTTTCGCGAACGGACAGACCAGATCGATAACCTTGATGCCGGTTTCGAGCAGATCGGACGATGCCGCCAGCTCTTCATATTTCGGCGCCTTGCGGTGGATAACCATGCGATCTTGTTCGCCGATCGGGCCGGCCTCGTCGATCGGGTTGCCGAGTACATCCATAATGCGGCCGAGAGTTTCTTTGCCGACCGGCACTTTGATGCCCTCGTTGGTGTTGGTCACGTTAAGACCACGCTTCAAGCCTTCGGAGGAACCCAGTGCGATGGTGCGCACGATGCCGTCGCCGAGCTGTTGTTGCACTTCCAGGGTCAGACCGCCTTCGACTTTCAGCGCGTCATAAACCCGCGGTACGGCATCGCGCGGAAATTCCACGTCGATAACGGCGCCGATGATTTGTACGATACGTCCGCTACTCATGTCCGGTTCCTCTTAAATTCGAAACTTTCAAAATTCTGCTTCTTCGAGTCCCTCTTCCATTTGGGGAGAGGGAAGGAAATTACACCGCCGACGCGCCGCCGACGATTTCGGCCAGCTCTTGCGTGATCGCCGCCTGCCGCGCTTTGTTGTACGCCAGTTGCAGGCCGCCAATCAGATCGCCGGCATTATCGGTGGCGTTCTTCATCGCAATCATTCGCGCTGCCTGTTCTGCAGCCGTGTTTTCGACGACTGCCTGATGCACTTGCGATTCGACATAGCGCGTCAACAAGCCTTCGAGCAACTCCTTGGCATCGGGCTCGTAGATATAGTCCCAGTGATGCTTCAACTTTTGATCTTTATCCGGCAGCAGCGGCAGCAGCTGTTGCACATATGGCGTTTGCGTCATCGTGTTAACGAATTCGTTGCCGACCAAATACAGGCGATCGATACGACCTTCGCTGTACGCGTCGAGCATCACTTTGACGCCGCCGATCAGTGTGGCAATCGCCGGTGTTTCACCGACATCGCGCAACGCGGCGGCGACGTTACCGCCAACACTGCGGAAAAAGCCCGCTGACTTACCACCGATCAGGCACAGGTCGTTCGGCACGCCCTGATCCGCCCATTCCTTCATCGCGCGAATCGCCGTCTTGAACAGATTGATATTCAAGCCGCCGCACAGGCCGCGATCGGTGGAAATAATGATGTAGCCGACGCGTTTGACGTCACGCTCCAGCATGTATTGATGCTTGTACTCGGGATTGGCATTGGCGATATGGCCAATCACACTGCGAATGCGCTGCGCGTATGGCTTGCCCAGCTGCATGCGCTCCTGTGCCCGACGCATCTTGCTCGCAGCCACCATTTCCATTGCACTGGTGATTTTCTGCGTGCTCTTGATGCTTGAAATCTGTGTGCGGATCTCTTTGGCGCCTGCCATGAGTATTCCTCAGCCGTTTTCGATATTAAGTCCCTCTCCTAGGAGAAGGATTTAGGGAGAGGGCTTTGAGATCGAGGCCCTCTCCCCCGGCCCCTCTCCCCCTCTCTTCTTAATAGAAAGGGGGAGCGGGGAGTTTCTGAATTACCAGGTTTGCGTGGCTTTGAATTTTTCGATCGTCGCCTTGAATTTGGCTTCGATGTCGCCGTTCCAATCGCCGCTCGCAACAATCTGTTTCATCAGAGCGCCGATTTCACTGTGCGCGTAAGCGAGTAGTGCGGCTTCGAAATCGAGTACTTTCTTCACGTCGATATCTTTCAGATAGCCTTCGTTGGCCGCATACAGCATCAGGCCCATTTCTGCGATCGAGCGCGGTGAATATTGCTTCTGTTTCATCAGCTCGGTAACGCGCTGACCATGATCGAGCTGCGCTTTGGTCGCATCATCGAGGTCGGACGCGAATTGCGAGAACGCCGCCAGTTCGCGGTATTGCGCGAGCGCGGTACGAATACCGCCGGCGAGCTTCTTGATGATTTTGGTCTGCGCGGCGCCACCGACGCGCGACACCGAGATACCAGCGTTCATCGCCGGACGCACGCCAGCGTTGAACAGGCTCGACTCGAGGAAGATCTGGCCGTCGGTGATCGAGATCACGTTGGTCGGAACGAACGCGGATACGTCGCCGGCCTGCGTTTCGATCATCGGCAGCGCGGTCAACGAACCGGTTTTACCTTTCACTTCGCCGTTGGTGAATTTCTCGACGTACTCTTCCGACACGCGTGCGGCGCGCTCGAGCAGACGCGAGTGGAGATAGAACACGTCGCCAGGGTACGCTTCGCGCCCTGGCGGACGGCGCAGCAGCAGCGAAATCTGACGATACGCCCACGCCTGTTTGGTCAGATCGTCATAAATGATCAGCGCGTCCTGACCGCGATCGCGGTAGTACTCGCCCATCGTGCAACCGGCGAATGCCGCCAGATATTGCATCGATGCGGGATCGGATGCCGTCGCCGCGATAACGACGGTATGCGCCATCGCGCCGTGCTCTTCGAGCTTGCGTACCACCGCGGCAACCGACGAGGCTTTCTGGCCGATCGCAACGTAGATACATTTAATGCCGGAGCTTTTCTGGTTGATGATCGCATCGACCGCCACAGCGGTTTTACCGATCTGGCGATCGCCGATGATCAACTCGCGCTGGCCACGGCCGATCGGCACCATCGCATCGATCGCTTTCAGACCGATTTGTACCGGCTGATCAACCGATTTCCGCCAAATAACGCCGGGTGCCACTTTTTCGATGGGGTCAGTCAGTTTGTTGCCCAGCGGCCCCTTGCCGTCGATCGGATTGCCGAGCGCATCGAGCACGCGGCCTTCGAGTTCCGGCCCGATCGGCACCTCAAGAATGCGACCGGTACATTTGCATTTCTGACCTTCGGCGATACCGAGATAGTCGCCGAGAACAACGGCGCCGACGGAATCGCGCTCGAGGTTCAGTGCCATGCCGAAACGGCCGCCATCGAACTCGATCATTTCACCGTACATCACGTCGGTGAGGCCGTGGATGCGCACGATACCGTCCGATACCGATACCACGGTACCTTCATTGCGCGCTTCCGACGACACATCGAGCTGGTCGATGCGCTGTTTGATAATTTCGCTAATCTCGGATGGATTCAGCTGCTGCATGCTCTGTTCCTCGATCCTGTATCTTCGCTAGTCAATAAGTTCGACGTGGGGTTCAGTTCAGGAGGCCATGGCCTGAGCCAGTTTTTCCAGCCGGCCACGCACCGAGCCATCGATCACCACGTCGCCGGCGCGCACAAGCACGCCGCCGAGCAGCGAACTGTCGACGCTCGCATTAATCGTTACTTCACGCTGCAATTTGCCGCGCAGGGCTTGCGCCAACCGCTGTTGCAAATCGCCTTCGAGTGGAAATGCCGAAACCACCTCGACGTCGACGCTTTTTTCCTGATTGGCTTTCAGCTGCTCGAACAATGCGGAAATTTCCGGCAGCAGCGCGAGCCGTTTGTTGTCGGCCAGCACACGCACGAAATTTTGCAACTTCGCGCTCAGCGCATCGCCGCAGACTTCCGCTAACGTGCTGGCGCGCTGCTCGGCCGTCTGCGACGGTGAGTTCAACCACTTTTGCATGGGCCCGCTTTGCGCCACTGCCGCCGCTGTCGCGAGTTGCCTGCTCCAGCCGCCAAGATCCTGTTGCGCCAGCGCGTATTCGAA
>Ga0268265_10000691_pt1 | contig 33178 bp, 31 predicted proteins | sample KBSSwiS52_FD_190355 | JGI IMG/M metagenome (GOLD analysis project Ga0268265, IMG submission 190355) | Switchgrass rhizosphere microbial communities from Kellogg Biological Station, Michigan, USA - KBS Switchgrass S5-2 (SPAdes) (version 2) | ecosystem: Host-associated > Plants > Roots >...
GTAGATCTCGAACACCGGCGCCCCCCAGAGCTTCTCGGCGTCCTGGGCGAGCTGCGCATCGAGCGGCATGGTCGAGCTCAGCACGCCGGCCAGCCCGGCCAGCGGCTGGCGCGCGGCCACGCAGGCGCGCAGATGCAGCGGCGAGGTCATCAGCCAGCGCGGCGCGGCGGCCTCGGCCAGCGCGGCGCCGAGATCCGCCGGCAGCAGCGGCCGGCCGGAGTGCATCGCCAGGCCGTTCTGCCACGGCAGCATCACGGTGGCTTCGAGCCCGAACATGTGCTGCGGCGGCACCGTGCCCACGATCGTGCCCGCCGCCTGGATGCGCGCCGCGAGCGCGCGGGCGCCCGCGACCAGCGAGCCCCAGGTTTTCGCATGCGGCACCGAACGCCCGGTGCTGCCCGAGGTGAAGACGATCGCGGCGACGAGTTGCGGATCGACGGAAAACGCCTTGTGCGCCGAACCCGCGCGGGGCTGGAACACCTCGGCCTCGGTCAGCGTGTGACAGTCGTGGCCGGCGCAGGAATCGCGCACCGCTTCGGGCGCGCGGCTCGGCGGCAGTAACGTGGTCTGGCCTGCGATCAGGCTGGCGGCGAACGCCACGGTGAACGCGTAGCGGTCTTCGCAGAGATTCACTACGTAGGGCTTACGAGGCAGCTGCGCGGAGAGCGCTTGCGCGGCCGCTTCGAATTCGCGGGTGGTGACGGCGGCGCCGCGGTGCCAGGCGAAGACCATGTTCGTCATCCTAGCGCTCGAACAGCTTGGTCCGTCTTACGTTGCGCAGCAACTGCAGCGGTGAATGGTGGCGGTAGTTGCGAAAGCGCACGCGGCGGTAAGCAAACTCGCCGAGGAACAGCGCTCCGACCAGCAGGTAGTTGATCAGGTTGGTGAACAGCGACCACGCGTCGCGATGGCCCGACAGCGCCAGGGCGAAGGAGATGCCGGCCGCGGCGACGAAGAGCAGGGTCCACAGCCAGGTGAGCAGTCGCGTGTAGGCCGCAACCTCGGGACTCAGCGTCGCCTGCTCCATGAGCGCGAAGCGCGAGATCAGCGGCATGCGCCCGCGCAGCAGCGTGCGGCCGAACACCCAGGCGAGCGCGAGGTTGATGGCGATCGGCGGTACGAACAGAAGCCAGTCAGCCGGCGGCGCGAGCCAGTAGAGCGCGCCGCCGGCCGCGGGCGGCGCCAGCCAGCGCAGCGGGTTGTGGATCCAGACGGCGGCGAGCACATAGGCGACGAGCGCGGCGAGCAGCGCGAGCGCGGTCGTCGGCTTGCCGAAATGAGCGACCGCGGGATAGGAGGCGAACAAGCAGAGCCCCAGCAACCGCCACGCCCCCACGGCGAGATTACGGGCCGCGTTTCTCCGCAATGTGGGAGGCCAGGGCGCGCAACGACGCGAAGATGCGATCGTTGTCGGGATCGTCGGAGCGCAGCTTGAAACCGTATTTCTTGGAGATCGCGACCGCGATCTCCAGGATGTCGATCGAGTCGAGACCCAGGCCCTGGTCGCCGAACAGCGGCGCTTCCGGGGCGATGTCGCTCGCGGCCATGTCGAGGTGCAGTACCTCGACCAGCATGTCGGCGAGCTCGCGCTCGAGGGCGGGGGCGGATTGCGCGGTGTTCATCGCATCACTGGCCGACCGACGCCAGCTCGACGCGGATCGAGCGGTCCAGGTTCTGCACCCAGGTGTTATACGCCGGATGCACCGACGTGCCATCGTTGCGCACGCTGGTCTCGCGCATCTTGATGCTGTACGCCTTGGTGTCGTGATCGATGTTGACCGTGGCGCTGTGGTTGCCGCTCTGGAAGCGCGCGCTCAGCCGGCCGCGCGTCTCCGGCTGCGCTAGCCAGCCCGAGCGCGCCGCGCCGCGCACGATCGCTTTCTGGACGTCCTCCATCGTCAGGCCCTTGCCGGCCGGCGCGGGGATCGGCGCCGCGACGACCTCGTAGATCGGCGCCGCCTTGCAGCCGGCAAACAACAGCACCGAAAGCGCCAGCGCGCCCCCCATCAACTTACCCAGCCGACTCATCCTCATCCCCCCGCATTCTGAACGTAGCTGCGAATCGCCTTGTCTAGGTTACCGATCCAGCGGTTGTACTCGCTGTGAATCAAGCCGTCTTTTGCTTCCAGGTTGCTGCTGTCGCGATATGTGATGCTGTAGCTCCTGGTGTCGTACTCGACCTCGATCTCCGCCACGTGCGCGCGCAGCGCGATGCGGCCGGCGATTTTTCCCGGCGCCGTCGGCTGCATCGACCAGCCGAGACTGTTGCCCGCATCCACGATCGCTTTGGAGATTTCGCCCATCGAGAGCGGCTTTCCGGCCGGCAGGGCAAACGGAGCGTCGACCACGTCGGCGATCGGCTGAATCGTGGCGCAGCCCCCGAGCCCAAGGGCGGCGACCAGCAAAATGCCCATCACTTTCAGGCAGATCTCCCCTCGAAGCCGGTGCGATTCCGGCGCGGATTATAGCTCGTAGGTTGACGCTGGCCATGCCTCAAGTAGACAATGACCACATAAACGTTTGGTGAAATGTAGACGATGGCAACATACCACCACGGGGATTTGCGCGCAGCGGTGCTGGCGGCCGCGTGGAAGATGATCGAGAAGGAAGGCGTGGACGGGCTCAGCGTGCGGGAAGCGGCGCGCCGCGCGGGTGTCTCGCATAACGCGCCTTATCGGCATTTCGCGGACCGCCAAGCGCTGCTCGCGGCGCTGGCAGCGGAAGGCTTCGAGCATTTGAACAAAGCGATGGAAGGGCGAACCGGGCGCGAGCTCGGCGAGAGCTATGTGGCGTTCGCGCTTTCGAATCCGCAGCGCTTCCGGCTGATGTTTTCCGGGGGTCCCGCCGGCGCAGAGCTGAAGGCGCACTTCGCCAGCTCGTTTGCTCATCTCGGTGCCGACGCGGCGGCGGCGGGCGCCGCGGCCTGGTCACTGGTGCACGGCCTCGCTTCGCTGATCCTCGAAGGTCACCTCGAGGAGAGCGAGATCCGCAAGGTGATCGGTGCGATCCGCTTCGCCTCGAGCGCTCAGCGCTCCGCGTAGGCGCGAAAGGCTTTGCTGCAGCCCGCAGGGTCGGCGTGGCAACGCAGCAAGCGGAAAGCTGGCCGTGTGACGCGCACCGAGGGGCTGTACGACCCCCAGAGCTCGAGTGCCTTCGGCTTGGCGCCGCTCGCGACGTAGCCGGTGAGCGCGGCCAGCAGCAGATATTCGCGCGCGTCGCTCACCAGCGTCTGCTGCTCGCCGAGCAGGGAAGCCGCGAGCTCGGCCATGCGCGCGGCGTTACGGGCGCCTACCGCCTGGAATAGCGCGAGCCAGCGGCGCTGGTAGTCCTGCAGGTACGGATAGCACGCACTGCCGACGATTCGGCCCCACACGGCACCGACGTCGTCCGGCGCGAGGTAGGGGTTGATCGCCTTGGCGACGCGGATCGCGCTGTGCAGCCAGATGTCGAGCTCGCGCGGCTCGCGGCACTCGAGCAGGCGCAGCTTTACCAGCTCGAGGTCTTTCTGCAAGTCGCGCGGCACCGATTCCGGGACCGGCGCGCGCTGCCGCAGCAGGAAGTCGCGCGCGTACCACGCAAGGCGCGTGTTTTCCACGCGCTCGAAAGCGTATGCGCCCTGGAACAGCGGATTGACCGCGCGCTTGCTGCGCCCGGGCTCGAGCATCTCGAGCAGCGGAACCTCGGCGTTGAGCAGCGCCACCACTTCCGTGGCGCTTTTCTCCGTGAAGCGGTGGCGTGCGGCGTTGCGGTCCAGCACCGGGGCATAGTCTGAATTCGGCGGCATGCCATAGCTCGCGAACAGCGGTTCGAGCGTCGCGCGGCTACCGAGATAGCGCGCGTCCATGTCGCCGGCGCTCAGCACGTGCACCGTCCACAGCTCCTTCGCCACGCCGGGCTGCTCGAACACGCGCGCCTGCGGCGGCAGGGGGATCGGCGCGTCCGCCGCCATGATCAGCAGGTCGTAGTCGCTGGGCGCAAACACCGCGTAGTGCGGAAACTCGGCGCCGAGCGCGCCCAGCACGGTGGCGACGAGCGAGGCATCCATCTCGTAGAGCTGGATCCACTGCACCAGCAGCCCGCCCTCGTTCAGGTGCTTGCGGATGCGCCGGTAGAACTCGCGCGTGAACAGGCCCGACACGCCGCTCACCCAGGGATTGGACGGCTCGGAGATGATCAGGTCATAGCGGCTGTGGTGGGTCGAGAAAAAGCCCTTCGCGTCGTCGATGAAGATCGCGCCGCGCGGGTCGACGAACGCGGCGCTGTTGCGCGGCATGAAGCCGCGCGAGGCCTCGGCCATCGCCGACTCGATCTCCACCGTCTCGACGCGCTCGATGTCCAGGCTTTGCAGCAGCGTATGAGTCGTGAGCCCGGTGCCGATGCCGATGACCGCGGCGCTCCTGGTTTCGGGCTTGAGCGAGAGCGGCAGCGCAGCCGTGAGCACCATGGTGATCTCATCGGTGCCGCGCTCGCCGGCGGGATCGAGGTTGATTGAGCCGTCGGACTTGCCGTTGGTGCGCAGGCTCACCGCCTCGGGATATTTCACCAGGTGCACGGTGGCGGTCTTGCCGTCCTTGTTGAACAGGATGGTGGCGTCGCGCGACGAGCCGATGTCGCCGTGGCGGAACACGCCGGCGGTCATCTTGTGCGCGTCGAGCTGCACCCCGAGGGCGAGGGCGATCAGCAGGACAGCGGACAATCCCGCTGCCCAGTAGAGACCTTTCCTCAGCTCCAGAAAACCGAGCAGGGCAAGACCGAGCGCGACGTCGACGATCGCTCCGGCCAGCAGCGTTCCTTTCAGGCCGATGAGCGGCAGGCCGGCGTGCACGGCAAGCAGGACGCCGGCGATCGCGCCGAGCGTATTGGCGGCATAGACCTGGCCGATCGCCTTCTCGCCTGCGCCCCGGCGCAGCAGCGCGCCAGTGATGAGCGGCAGCGTCATGCCGGCACAGAAAGTTGCCGGCAGCATGACCAGCGCGGCGATGCCGGCGCCCGAAAGGTTGAACAGCAGGTAGCCCGCGTCGCTGCGCGCGAGGCCTTTGAGCAGCGCCTCCATCAGCCCGAACGTCGAGTCGTAAACGGGCAGGGTGGCGGCGGCGGTGAGGCCCATGACGACCTGCACCCAGGCGAGCAGGCGCACCGGCTCGGCGCTCGCATCGACCCGGCGGCGCACCGCGAGGCCGCCCATTGCGAGTCCGAAGATGAAGGTGGCGAGCATCACCTCGAACGAATGCGTCGAAGCGCCGAGCACCAGCGACAGCATGCGGATCCAGCTGATCTCGTATATGAAGGAAGCGAGGCCCGTGAAGAAGGCGACCGCGAGCAGAAGGTGAAGGCCAGTTTGTCCATCAGGCATTTCCCTGACCGGCTGGTGCCGTGCCGGCCGCGAGAGGAGCCACACGACCAGCGCGATGGCGAGGTTGAGGCAACCGGCCACCAGCAGCGTTCCAGGCAGGCCGAGCTGATCGATGAGCAGGAAGCCGCTCGCCAGCACGCCGGCCGCCGCGCCCAGGCTGTTGGTGAAGTAGAGCATCGCCAGCGATTCGCCCGTGCTGCCGCGATGCGCCCGCGCGAGCCCCGCGCTCATCAGCGGGAAGGTCATGCCGAGCAGCACCGATTGCGGCAGGATCAGCGCGCAGGACAGCGCGAGCTTCGCGCCGAGCGCGAGCCACTCCTGCCCGAGGCCCGGCAGCAGCCAGTCGTAGGACCAGTCGGTGAGCGCGGCGAACAGCGGGTGGAAGACGAGCGAGGCGAGGCCGATGACCGCCTCGACCACGGCGTAAGCCGCGAGCGGGTTCGCGAGGCGCGCAGAACGGCGCGCGCACCATGCCGCGCCAGCTGCCATTCCGCCCATGAACACCGCCAGCACCAGCGACTGCGCGTAGGCCGCGTGCCCGAGGAACAGTTTCAGGTATTGCGTCCAGATCGACTCGTAGATCAGCCCGGCGAAGCCGGAGACCGTAAACAGAACGTAGAAGGCGGAGCGCGACACCGGGCCCGATGCTAATTTAATTGTCGCCATGACGTTTCGACTTTCCGCCTTCTACTTCCTGTTTTTCGCGCATGCGGGGGTCTACGTCGCGTACTTTCCCCTTTACCTGGCGGCGCGCGGCTTCGGCGCGGCCGAGATCGCGTGGGTGCTGGCGCTGCCCGCGATCGCGCGTATCTTCGCGCCTGCGTTCTGGGGCTTGGTCGCCGATCGCACCGGCGCGCACCGCGGCATCGTTGCCTTTTCGTGCGCCGTTACCGCCGTCGGGTTTGCATCGATACCGTTCGTTGACGGCATCGCATGGGTGGTCGGCGCGATGAGCGTGCTCGGGGCGGCCGCGCTGCCGCTGGTCGAAGCGATCACGCTCGCCTCGCTCGCCGGCCAATCCGGACGCTACGGTCCGATCCGGCTGTGGGGCTCAATCTCGTTCCTGGCCGTCGTGCTCGCCGGCGGCGCGTGGCTCGACCGTTACCCGGTGACGGCGCTGCCGGCGCCGATGGTCGTCTTCATGGCGGCGGCCTGCGTCGCGGCGCTCTCCTTGCCGCGCGGGCACGCGCATGCCGGCGCGCATCGTGTGGCGCTACGCTTCACTCCCGAAATCGCGGCGCTGCTCGGCGCCGCGTTCTGCAACGCGGTCGCGCACGGCGCGCTCTACGCTTTCCTCAGCCTGCACCTCGAGGCGCTGGGCTATAGCGGTACCACGATCGGCGTGCTCTGGACGATCGGTGTCGCCGCCGAGATCGTCGTGTTCCTCTATTTGCCGCAGCTGTTCCGCCGCGCCACGCTTTCGGCAATCCTGATCGCGAGCCTCGCGTGCGCGGTGGTGCGTTTTCTCGCCATCGGCTGGGCGGCGCATGAGCTCTGGATAGTCCTGTTGGCGCAGTTGCTGCACGCCGCCACTTTCGGCTCGTTCCATGCGGCGTCGGTTGCCGCGGTGCACCGCATCTTTCCCGCCGAGGCGCAAGCCCGCGGCCAGACGCTGCTTTCCAGCATCGGCTACGGCGCCGGCGCGGCGAGCGGGCTGCTGCTCGCAGGATGGTGCTGGCAGGGCGGCGGCGCGCCCCTAGCCTTTTCGGCATCCGCCGCTTCGGCACTGGCAGGCGCTTTTATTGCTCATCGGTTGAAACGAGCCGGGCTCTGATCTGTCAACTGGAGCAGGCGCCAACCGTTGAGGATTGCTATGTTGCGTGTTTCGATCGTCGCTTTTTCCGTCTCCCTGGCAATGCTCGGCGGCTGCCAGACCGTGGACACCACCAAATCGGGCGTGGTCGGCGTCGACCGCGACCAGCGCATGATGGTGTCGTCCGATGAGGTCAACGCCGGCGCACAGAAGGCTTATGCGCAGATGATGGCCGAGGCCAAGCAGAAGGGCGTGCTCGACAAGGACGCCGCTCAGCTGCAGCGCGTCCAGGCGATCACCAAGAAATTGGTCGCGCAGACGCCGACGTTCCGCGATGACGCCGCCAAGTGGCCCTGGGAAGTGCACGTCATCAGCACCGAAGAAGTCAACGCGTGGTGCATGCCGCACGGCAAGATGGCGATCTATACCGGCCTGATCCAGAAGCTCAACGCCACCGACGACGAGATCGCGGCGGTGATGGGTCATGAAATCTCGCACGCGCTGCGCGAGCACTCGCGCGAGCAGATCTCGCGCCAGATGAGCACGCAGCTCGGCATCGGCGTGGTGGGCGCACTGCTTGGCATCGGCGATCTCGGCCAAAGCATCGCCGGCCAGGTGGCGAACGTGACGCTCAACCTGCCGAACTCGCGCCAGGCCGAGACCGAAGCCGACCGCATCGGCATCGAGCTCGCGGCGCGCGCGGGTTACAACCCGGAAGCCGCGGTCCAGCTGTGGGAAAAGATGTCGAAGCTCGGCGGCGGCCAGCCGCCGAAGTGGCTCTCCACGCACCCGCCGCATGAAGACCGCATTAACGACCTGCGCAGTTACGCGCAGAAGGTGATGCCGCTCTACCAGGCCGCGAAAGGCAGCGCCGCCACCGGCAAATAGCCCTTAAAATCCCATGTTCCGCAGCGGAACATGGGATATGGGTCAAACGCTTTACGACAAGCTTTGGGATAGCCATGTCGTGCATGTCGAGGAAGACGGCACGGCATTGCTTTACATCGATCGCCATCTGGTTCATGAGGTGACCAGCCCGCAGGCCTACGAAGGCCTGCGCGCCGCGGGCCGCAAGCCGTGGCGCATCGGCTCGGTGGTCGCGACCGCCGATCACAACACGCCGACCACCGACTGGGATCAAGGGATCGAAGGCGTGCGCGATCCGATGGCGAAGCTGCAGATCACCACGCTCGACGCCAACATGCGCGAGTACGGCGCCAAGGTGTATTTCCCGTATCTCGACCAGCGCCAGGGAATCGTCCACGTCATCGGGCCGGAGCAGGGTGCGACGCTCCCTGGCATGACGGTGGTTTGCGGCGACTCGCATACCAGCACCCATGGCGCCTTCGGCTGCCTCGCGCACGGCATCGGCACCTCGGAAGTCGAGCACGTGCTCGCCACCCAGTGCCTGACCGCGCGCAAGATGAAGAACATGCGCGTGAACGTGGAAGGCACGCTCGGGCGCGGCGTGACGGCGAAGGACGTGGCGCTCGCCATCATCGGCAAGATCGGCACCGCCGGCGGCACCGGCAGTGCGATCGAATTCGCGGGCAGCGCGATCCGCGCGCTGTCGATGGAAGGGCGCATGACGGTGTGCAACATGGCGATCGAGGCCGGCGCGCGCGCGGGCATGATCGCGGTCGACGACACCACGTTGCAGTACCTCAAGGGCCGGCCTTTCGCACCCAAGGGGCGCGACTGGGATCAGGCGGTGGTCTACTGGCGCACGCTGAAGAGCGATCCGGACGCGAAATTCGACCGCGAGGTGGCGCTGAACGCGGCGCAGATCAAGCCGCACGTCACCTGGGGCACTTCGCCGGAAATGGTAGTGACGGTGGAAGACACTGTGCCGGATCCCGACCGCGAGAAGGACAGCCTGCGCCGCGAAGGCATGGAGCGCGCGCTGACCTACATGGGACTGAAGCCGCGCCAGCGCATCACCGACATCAAGGTCGACAAGGTGTTCATCGGCTCGTGCACCAATTCGCGCATCGAAGACCTGCGCGCAGCGGCCGCGATTGTCAAGGGAAAGCGCGTCGCTTCGAACATTCGCGCCGCGCTGGTGGTGCCGGGCTCCGGCCTGGTGAAGGCGCAGGCGGAGAAAGAGGGGCTCGACCGCGTATTCCGCGACGCCGGCTTTCAATGGCGTGAGCCCGGCTGCTCGATGTGCCTCGGCATGAATCCCGACCGGCTCGACGCGGGCGAGCGCTGCGCGTCGACCTCCAACCGCAATTTCGAGGGACGCCAGGGCGCGGGCGGACGCACGCATCTCGTCAGTCCCGCCATGGCGGCCGCCGCCGCGATCGCCGGCCATTTTGTGGATGTCAGAACATGGTGAAGTTCACTGTCCTGAACTCGCTGGTGATGCCGCTCGACCGCGCCAACGTCGACACCGACCAGATCATCCCGAAGGAATACCTGTCGTCGATCAAGCGCACCGGCTTCGCCGAGGGACTGTTCGGCGCCTGGCGCAAGGATCCGCAGTTCGTCCTGAACCAGGCACGCTTCAAGGGTGCGCAGATCCTGCTCGCGCGCGAGAACTTCGGCTGCGGCTCCTCGCGTGAGCACGCACCGTGGGCGCTGATGGACTACGGCTTCCGTTGCGTGATCGCGCCGTCGTACGCCGATATCTTCTTCAACAACTCGTTCAAGAACGGCTTCCTGCCGGTGATCCTGACGCCGGCAGAGGTCGACCGCCTGTTCCACGAGTGCGCGGCTTTTCCGGGGTTTCGCCTTGTCGTCGACCTGGAAGCGCAGACCGTGTCCACCACCGACGGGTCGCAGAGCTATCGCTTCGACATCACGGGTTTCCGCAAGTACTGCCTGTTGAACGGGCTCGACGAGATCGGCCTCACGCTGCGCCACTCGGACAAGATCGCGGCCTTCGAAGCGCGGCGCAAAGCACAGCACCCCTGGTATTTTTGAGATGAACGTCGCCGTGTTGCCCGGTGACGGCATCGGGCCGGAAATCATTGCGCAGGCGCGCCGCGTGCTCGACAAGCTCGGCCTGAAGCTCGAATTCCAGGAAGCGCCCGTCGGCGGTGCCGCTTACGAGAAGCACGGCCACCCTTTGCCCGCGTCTACCCTCCGTGTGGCAAAAGACGCGGACGCAGTTCTCTTCGGCGCGGTGGGCGATCCGCGCTACGACAAGCTCGAGCGCGCCAAGCGGCCCGAGCAGGCGATCCTCGGCCTGCGCAAGGAGCTCGGCCTGTTCGCCAACCTGCGGCCGGCGCGCGTGCATCCCGAGCTCGCCGCGGCGTCCGCGCTCAAGCCCGAGGTGGTGTCGGGCCTGGATATCCTGATCGTGCGCGAGCTGACCGGCGACATCTACTTCGGTCAGCCGAAGGGAATCCGGCAGAAGGGCAAGGAGCGCGAAGGCTTCGACACCATGCTCTATAGCGAAAGCGAAGTGCGGCGCATCGCGCGCGTGGCGTTCGAAGCGGCGCGCAAGCGCTCGCGCCGCGTCTGCTCCGTGGACAAGGCGAACGTGCTGGAGACTTCGCAGCTTTGGCGAGAGGTTTTGATCGAAGAATCCAAAACCTACTCCGACGTCGAGCTCACCCACATGTACGTGGACAACTGCGCGATGCAGCTGGTCAGGAATCCGAAGCAGTTCGACGTCATCGTCACCGGCAACATGTTCGGCGACATCCTGTCCGACGAAGCCTCGATGCTGACCGGCTCGATCGGCATGCTGCCCTCGGCGGCGCTGGACGAGAACGGCAAGGGACTCTACGAGCCGATCCACGGCACCGCGCCCGACATCGCGGGCAAGGACATCGCCAATCCGCTCGCGACGATTCTTTCCGCGGCATTGATGCTGCGCCATTCGCTCGGCCAGCCGCAGGCCGCCGAGCGCGTCGAGCGTGCGGTTTCCAAAGTTTTACAGTCCGGACTGCGCACCGCCGACATCCATACCGCGGGCACGCGCAAGGTTGGCACCAAAGAAATGGGCGACGCCGTGGTCGCCGCCCTTTAAACTATGGGCATGTTGCGGGTCGGCATCGTCGGTTGGCGCGGAATGGTGGGCTCGGTCCTCGTGCAGCGCATGCGCGAGGAGCGCGACTTCGACCATCTCGAGCCGGTGTTTTTCTCCACCTCGCAGGCGGGTGGCCAAGGACCGGCGATCGGCAAGCCGGTCGAGAACGTGAAAAATGCCACAGACGTCACCGAGCTGAAGAAGCTGCCGGTGATCATCTCGTGCCAGGGCGGCGATTACACCAACGAGATCTATCCCAAGCTGCGCGCCGCTGGCTGGAAGGGCTACTGGATAGACGCCGCCAGCGCGCTGCGCATGAAGGACGACGCGGTGATCATCCTCGATCCGGTGAACATGCCGCTGATCAAGGACGCCGTCGCCAGCGGCACCAAAGACTTCATCGGCGGCAACTGCACCGTGAGTCTGATGCTGATGGGCATGGCCGGGCTGTTCCAGCGCGACCAGATCGAGTGGATGACGAGCATGACGTACCAGGCCGCCTCGGGCGCCGGCGCGGCGGCAATGCGCGATCTCGTGGCGCAGATGGCCGTGCTCGGCGACAGCAGCCGCAGCCTGATGAAGGATCCCGCCTCGGCGATCCTCGACATCGACCGCGCGGTGAGCGACTCGATGCGCTCGCGCGAGCTGCCGAGCGAGAACCTCGGCTATCCGCTCGCTGGCAGCCTGCTGCCGTGGATCGACAAGGACATGGGCAACGGCCAGAGCCGCGAGGAATGGAAAGGCCAGGCCGAGACCAACAAGATCCTGGGCCGCAGCAACGGCAGCGTCATCCCGGTCGACGGGATCTGTGTGCGCGTCGGCGCGATGCGCTGCCACAGCCAGGCGCTGACGATCAAGCTGCGCCGGCCGCTGCCGATCGACGAGGTCGAGGGCATGCTGGCAGACGCCCATGACTGGGTGAAGGTGGTCCCGAACCGCAGGGAAGAAACCCTGGCCGAGCTCACGCCGGCCGCGGTCACCGGCAAGCTTTCGGTTCCCGTGGGGCGCCTGCGCACCCTTCCCATGGGCAAGGACTACCTGGCGGCCTTCACGGTCGGCGACCAGCTCCTCTGGGGGGCCGCCGAGCCCCTCCGGCGCATGGTGCGGATCCTTTTGGACGCCGGGGTGAAGCAGTAAGAATGTAAGAAAGTTTCTCGATTTGCAGGCCTAAGCCACTGATGTTAAGTTACTTGGTCCTGCTACTAAGAAGACTCAGGGGTGGGTTCAGTGGGCAGAGCGGTAAGCATCGCGATCCTTGCAGCCGCGCTGGCGCTAGTTGCGCCGGCTAGCGCTTTAGCCGCTGGCCTCGGCAAGCTGAACGTCCTGTCTCCGCTCGGCCAGGCGCTGAACGCGGAAATCGAAATCGTCGCGCTGCGTCCCGGCGAGGAAGAGACGCTGGTCGCTCGCGTTGCGCCACTCGACGCATTCACCGCAGCGGGTATCGAGCCCACGGCGATGCTCAACACGATGCGCTTCGCGGTCGAGCGCCGCGGCAATCAGCGCTTCCTGCGCATGACGACGACGACGCCGGTGAACGACCCGTTCGTCGAGTTGCTGATCGAGTTGCAGTGGAGCGGCGGGCGCCTGGTGCGCGAGTACACCTTCCTGCTGGATCCACCCGAATACAAGTCGCGACAGGCGATCGCTGCCGCAGCCAAGCCCGCGGCCCCGGCACCCGCAGCGCCTGCTCCGGAAGCTGCGAAACCGCCGCCCCCCGTCGAAGCCAAGCCGATCGAGCCCGCGCCCGCGGCACCTGTCGCACCGGTCATCGTCCCGGCGCCCGTGCCGTCCGATAGCGCTACTACCACCCCCGCACCGTCGGCGGCCGCGCCGTCAGAGCCCGCGAAAGAGCCCGCACAGGAACCGGGCAAGGAAGCGACGGCAGAGCCGGCTAAGGAACCGGCCAAGGAAGCGGCGCCGAAGGAAGCGGAGCAGGCCAAGGAAGAAGCCGCCAAGCCCGGCGGGCTTGCCACTCAGCACGAGGTGAAAAAGGGCGACACGCTCGGCGCCATCGCGCGCGCCAACCTGCCGCCGGGCATCTCGCTCAACCAGATGCTGATCGCGATCTACCGCGCGAACCAGGACGCCTTCATCCGGGAGAACGTGAACCTGGTGCGCGCCGGCCGCATCCTCAATATTCCGACGGCAGACGAAGTCGGTGCCGTCGATCCCGCCGAAGCGAACAAGCTGGTGCGCTCGCACATGGCGGAGTTCCGCGAGTACCGCAGCCGGCTCGCCGCCGTGCCCGCGCCCGCGGACGCGACGCCGGGACAGAGCGAAACGCCCGGCGCGATACAGCCGAAGCCCGAGGCGCCGAAGCCTGCGCCAACCGATCAGGTCCGTCTGTCGAAGGCCGATCCGCAGAAGCCCGGCGCGACGGCCGCGGCGCGCGCCGATGACGCCGCCGCGCGCGAGCGCGCGCTGCAGGAAGCGCAGTCGCGCGTTAAGGACCTCGAGAAGAGCGTGGCCGACCTTCAGAAAATGCTGGAGATCCGTAACCAGCAACTCGCCGAGCTCGAGAAGAAGGCGGGGGCCAAGCCGGCGCCGACGCCAGCGCCTGCCGCGCCCGCAGCTCCCGCGCCCGCGGCGAAGGCGCCCGAAACGCCCAAGCCGGCCGCGGAAGCACCGAAGCCTGCGCCGACGCCGGCACCCGCGACGCCGACTTCCCCGGCACCGGTGGCGAAAGCCCCGGAAGCACCTAAGCCCGAAGCACCCAAGCCCGAAGCGCCCAAGCCGGAAGCAGCCAAGCCGGAAGCTCCGAAGCCGGCTGCACCGACGCCCGCGACACCCGCGCCCGCCAAACCCGCCGTGAAACCTGCGGCGCCGGCGCCGGAACCGAGCCTGATCGACGAGTTCCTCGATAACCCGGTCGCCCTCGCCGGACTGGGCGGCGTGGTGCTCCTGCTGCTGGTCTACGCCATCTGGGCCTGGAGAAAAAAAAAGGCCGCGCAGGCTAGATTTCAAGACAGCGTGATGGGCGCGGCGGCGGCGGGAGCTGCCGCTGGCACGCTCGCCGAGCCCACCATAGCGCCCGCCAGCGGCGGTGCCGCGGCGACCCCGGCCAGCGCTCCGGCGCCCGGCGCGGCGGCCGAAGAAGTCGACCCCATCGCCGAAGCCGACGTCTACATGGCTTACGGGCGTGACGCGCAGGCGGAAGAGATCCTGAAGGAGGCGCTGCAGAAGGACTCGAGCCGCATTCCGGTGCACGCAAAGCTGCTCGAGATCTACGCCAACCGCAAGGATGCGAAGGCTTTCGAGCAGAACGCGCTCAAGCTGAAAGGCCTGACCAACGGCGCCGGCCCCGAATGGGACAAGGCCGCGTCGCTCGGGCGCTCGATCGACCCGCAGAACGGCTTGTACACGAGTGCCGGCGGCGCAGCGCCGGCGGCAGCGGCGGCAGCGGCCATGCCTTCCTTCGACGCGCCTCCGGCACCCGCGCCGACGCTCGATTTCGATATCGGCGGCGCTGGGCAGGCTGCCGCGTCCGCGCCCGATCTGACGCTGGACATCGGCGCGGCACCGAAGGCCGACGACACCGGCCTCGACTTCGACGTGACCGGCGGCGGCCAGAAGAAGGACGTTTCCTTCGAGGAAACGGTGGTGGCGCCCAGCGTCGCCGACAAGACGCAGGCAATGGACTTCAACCTCGACCTAGGCTCGCCCGCGGAACCGGCGGCACCTGCCGCTGCGGCGCCCGCCGCCGACCCGGGGCTCACGTTTGACCTCAACCTGGATCTCGGCGGCGGCGACAAGAAGGCCGAGGCGCCGGCTGCCGCGGCCGATCTTTCGAGCATCAGCCTCGACCTCGGCGGCCCGGGTGACGCGCCCGCCGCGGGGGGCGGCACCGATCCGAAGTGGCAGGAGATCGCCACCAAGCTCGACCTTGCCAAGGCTTACGAAGAGATGGGCGACAAGGACGGCGCGCGCGAGCTGCTGAACGAGGTCATGAAAGACGGCGACGCCGCGCAGAAGGGGACCGCGCAGCAGCTGCTCGCCAAGCTGGGCTAAGAAAATCGGGGTCTACCCCGATTTCTATGTCCCGAATCGCACTAGGACTGGAGTACGACGGTAGTCGCTTCCTCGGCTGGCAGACCCAGCCCGGCGGCGGCACGGTGCAGGATGCGCTCCAGCCAGCGCTCGCCGCGATCGCAGGAACATCCGTGGAGGTTACCGGGGCGGGAAGAACCGACCGCGGCGTGCATGCGCGCCTGCAGGTCGTGCACTTCGACACCGAGGCGAAGCGGCCGTCATCAGCCTGGGTGCGGGGCGTGAATGCGCTACTGCCCGATTCGGTGGCGGTGCTCTGGTCTCACGAGGTGCCGGACGACTTCCATGCGCGTTACAGCGCTCGTGCGCGAACCTATCGCTATGAGCTGCTCAACCGCCCGGTGCGCGCGGCGCTGGAGGCGCAATACGTCGGCTGGTTCCATCTTCCGCTCGACGTGGAAAAGATGCGCGCGGCGGCGGCGCTGTTGGCCGGCGAGCACGACTTTTCCGCCTTTCGATCCTCCGAGTGCCAGGCGAAATCCCCCGTCCGCACGATCGACCGCTTCGAAATCACCCGGCAAGGTGAGACCATTCACTTCGTCGTGCGGGCGAATGCTTTTCTCCATCACATGGTGCGCAACCTGGTCGGCACGCTGGTGTACGTCGGCAAGGGCAAGCATCCTCCCGAGTGGGTGACGGAGCTGCTGCGCTCGAAGGACCGGACCAAGTCGGCGCCGACTTTCGGCCCGGAGGGTCTCTATCTGGAGAAAATCGACTACGAGGCCAAGTGGGGACTTCCGGCGTGAGAACGCGCATCAAGATCTGCGGCATCACGCGCCCGGCCGATGGCCAGGCCGCGGCGAATGCTGGCGCGGACGCGATCGGCCTGAATTTCTACCCGCCGAGCCCCCGCTATCTCTCGGTCGAGCGCGCACGCGAGATCCGCGATGCGATGCCACCCTTCGTGCAGACGGTAGCGTTGTTCGTGAATGCCGACGCCGCGCAAGTGTCCCAGGTCATCGGCCGGGTGCATCCGGCGATGCTGCAGTTCCACGGTGAGGAAAGCCCCGAATTCTGCGAGCAGTTCGGGTTGCCTTTCGTCAAAGCCTGCAGAATGAAGGAGGGGGTGTCTGCGCTAGAATACCTGCGCCCTTTTTCACGCGCGGCGGCATGGCTTTTCGACAGTCATGTCCCCGAGTACGGTGGCGTTGGCGAGAGCTTCGACTGGTCTTTGGTTCCCTCGACTGACAAATCCGTCATATTGTCAGGCGGGTTGTCCCGGGCGAACGTCGCCGAGGCGATCCGCCGCGTGCGGCCTTGGGGCGTAGACGTGTCGAGCGGAGTCGAATCGGCGAAAGGTATCAAGGACGCCGCCAAGATCGCCGCCTTCATTACAGAGGTCCGGAATGCGGATGTATGACCTGCCCGATGCGCGCGGGCACTTCGGTCCCTACGGCGGGATCTTCGTTGCCGAGACGCTGACCGCGGCGCTCGAGGAGCTGCGCGTGGCCTACGAGCGCGCGCGCAAGGATCCCGCGTTCGAAGCCGAGTTCCGCTACGAGCTCAAGCATTATGTCGGGCGCCCGAGTCCGGTCTATTTTGCAAAAAGACTGACCGAAAAGTGCGGCGGCGCCCGCATTTACATCAAGCGCGAGGACCTGAACCACACCGGCGCGCACAAGATCAACAATACGATCGGGCAGGCGCTGCTCGCACGGAACATGAAGAAGCCGCGCGTCATCGCCGAGACCGGCGCCGGCATGCACGGCGTAGCGACCGCGACGGTCGCGGCGCGCTACGGCATGGAGTGCGTCGTCTACATGGGCTCCGAGGATGTGAAGCGCCAGTCGGCCAACGTGCATCGCATGGGCGTGCTCGGCGCGAAAGTGGTGCCGGTGGAGTCGGGCTCCAAGACCTTGAAGGACGCGCTCAACGAGGCGATGCGCGACTGGGTGACCAACGTCGACAGTACCTTCTACATCATCGGCACTGTCGCTGGCCCGCATCCCTATCCGATGATGGTGCGCGATTTCCAGTCGGTGATCGGCGAAGAGAGCCTGGTGCAGATGCAGGAGCTTGCCGGACGCCAGCCCGATGCGGTGATTGCGTGCGTCGGGGGCGGCTCGAATGCCATGGGCATCTTCTATCCGTACATCAAGCATCTGAAAACCCGCCTGGTGGGTGTCGAAGCCGCGGGTGAAGGCCTGTCCACGGGCAAGCACGCAGCTTCGCTCTGCGCCGGCAGGCCCGGCGTGCTGCACGGCAATCGCACGTATCTGCTGCAAGACGCGAACGGTCAGATCACCGAGACGCACTCCGTCTCGGCTGGTCTCGACTATCCCGGGGTCGGTCCGGAGCACGCGTGGCTCAAGGACAGCAAGCGCGCCGAGTACGTCGCCGTGACCGACGAGGAAGCGCTGGCGGCCTTCCACGAGCTGTGCCGCGCCGAGGGCATCATCCCCGCGCTCGAGTCCGCGCACGCGGTCGCGCAGGCAATGAAGATGGCGCCCGCGATGAAGAAGGACGCGATCCTGCTGGTCAACCTCTCCGGCCGCGGCGACAAGGACATGCACACCGTCGCCGAGCGCTCGGGCAAGAAGCTTTGATGTCGCGCATCCAGGGCCGCTTCGAGGCGCTCGCGAAAGCGAAGCGCAAGGCGCTCATTCCCTACATCACCGCGGGCGACCCGCATCCGTCGCTCACCGTGCCGCTGATGCGCGGCCTGGTGGAAGCGGGCGCCGACATCATCGAGCTCGGTGTGCCGTTCTCCGATCCGATGGCCGACGGGCCGGTGATCCAGCGCGCGGGCGAACGCGCGCTCAAGCATGGCGTCGGTCTTTCCGACGTCTTGAAGCTGGTGGCTGAATTCAGAAAAACCGACGGCAAGACCCCGATCGTGCTCATGGGCTACGCCAATCCGATCGAGGCGATGGGCGCGGACAACTTCGTGGCGGCCGCCTCGGCGAGCGGCGTGGACGGTGTCATCGTGGTCGACTATCCGCCCGAGGAGTGCGAGCAATTCGCGGCGCAGGCGAAGAAAGCCGGCATCGACCCGATCTTCCTGCTCGCGCCGACCTCGACCGACAAGCGCATCGAGCAGGTAGGCCGCGTCGGCAGCGGATACCTTTACTATGTCTCGCTGCGCGGCATCACCGGCGCGGCCAACATCGACCTGGGAGACGTCGCCGCCAAGATCCCGAAAATACGCGCCGCGACGCGCCTGCCCATCGGCGTGGGCTTCGGCATCCGCGACGCCGAGTCGGCCAAGCGCGTGGCACAGTCGGCCGACGCGGTGGTCATCGGCAGCCGTATCATCCAGGAGATCGAAGCGGGCGCGAGCGATCAAGCCGTATCCCGCGTGAAGGCATTCCTCAAACCCATCCGGGAGGCACTGGACGCATGAGCTGGTTACAGAAGCTGCTGCCGCCCAAGATCCAGCGCACTGGTTCCGGCGCGCGCAAGACGGTTCCCGAAGGCCTGTGGACCAAGTGTGCCGCGTGCGACGCGGTGCTCTACAGCACCGACCTCGAGAAGAACCTCAATGTGTGCCCCAAGTGCGGCCACCACGAGCGCCTCGGCGCGCGCCCGCGCCTGGACGCGCTGCTCGACCCCGACGGCCGCTTCGAGATCGGCTCCGAAGTGCTGCCGCTCGACCCGCTCAAGTTCAAGGATTCGCGCCGCTATACCGAGCGGCTGGCGGAAGCGCAGGAAGAGACCGCCGAAGGCGACGCGCTGGTGGTGATGCAGGGCTCGATCAAGTCGCTGGGGGTGGTGTGCGCGGCGTTCGAGTTCGACTTCATGGGCGGCTCGATGGGCTCGGTGGTCGGCGAGCGCTTCGTGCGCGGCGTGCGCGTGGCGATCGAGCAGAAGCTGCCGTTCATCTGCGTCACCGCGTCGGGCGGCGCGCGCATGCAGGAAGGCGCGCTGTCGCTGGTGCAGATGGCGAAAACCACCGCCGCGCTGACCGACCTGGCCGAGCGCGGCCACCCGTTCGTCACCGTGCTGGCCGATCCGACCATGGGCGGCGTGTCGGCAAGCTTCGCCATGATCGGCGACGTGGTGATCGCCGAGCCCAAGGCGCTGATCGGCTTCGCCGGCCCCCGGGTCATCGAGCAGACCGTGCGCCAGAAGCTGCCGGAGGGCTTCCAGCGCGCCGAGTTCCTGCTGGAGAAGGGCGCGATCGACATGATCGTCGACCGCCGCCAGCTGCGCGACCGGCTGCACTCCGTGCTCTCGCTCCTGCAAGGCTTGCCCGCCGACGTAGTGGCGTAATGCTCGCGGCGTGACTTTGCTGGCCGAGGTCGTGCGCGCGTCGGCCGCGGTCGCTTCGACGTCGAGCCGGCGGGCAAAGATCCGCGTGATTGCCGATTGCCTGCTCGCGCTCGCTCCGGAAGAGATCGAGATCGCGCTTCCGTGGCTGAGCGGCGACATCCGCCAGGGCAAGCTCGCGCTCGGTTACGCCTCCTTGAAGTCGGCAATGGGCAATCCCGCATCCAGCGCCAGCCTGACGGTGCAGGAGGTCGACGGCGCTTTCAAGGGCTTGAAGGCGATCAAGGGCAAGGGCTCGGCCGCTGCCCGCGAAAGCGAATTGAAGAACCTGTTCGGGAAGGCCACGGCGGAGGAGCAGGACTTCCTGCTGCGCCTGATCGTCGGCGAGCTGCGGCAGGGCGCGCTGGAAGGCGTAATGCTGGAGGCGGTCGCTGCGGCGGCCGAGCTGCCAGGAGCCGAGATCCGGCGCGCGGCGACGCATGCCGGCGGCATCCCGCAGGTGGCGCGCGCGGCGCTGACCGGCGGCAAGGACGGCCTGCAGCAGTTCGAGATCAAGCCGATGCAGCCGGTGCTGCCGATGCTCGCGCAGCCGGCCGAGGACGTGGCCGCAGCGCTGAAGGATCTCGGCCGTGCGCTGCTGGAATGGAAGCTCGACGGCGCGCGCATCCAGGTGCACAAGTCGGGCAGCGAGGTGCGCGTATTCACGCGCAACCTGAACGACGTCACGGCGCGGGTACCGGAGGTCCTCACCGCTCTGAAGGATGTTCCTTCTTCTTTGATCCTGGATGGGGAAGCGATCGCGTTGCGTTCAGACGGCCGGCCGCATCCGTTCCAGGTGACGATGCGCCGCTTCGGACGCAAGCTCGACGTCGAGGCGTTGCGCGGCGAGCTGCCGCTGTCCGTGTTCTTCTTCGACTGCCTGCTGCGCGACGGCAAGACATTGATGGATGCGGGAGCGGGGGAGCGGCGCAAAGCGCTCGAAGCATCCCTTCCCGCGACGCTGCTGACGCCGTCCCTCGTCACGGATGACGTGAAAGAGGCAGAGGCTTTCTATGCCGACGCGCTTTCACGCGGCCACGAGGGGCTGATGGCCAAGGCACTCGACGCGCCGTACGAAGCCGGCCGGCGCGGGGCCGGATGGCTCAAGATCAAGAGCGCCCATGCGCTCGATCTCGTGGTGATCGCGGTGGAATGGGGCAGCGGGCGGCGCAAGGGCTGGCTCTCCAACCTGCATCTCGGCGCGCGCGATCCGCGCACTGGCGGCTTCGTGATGCTCGGCAAGACCTTCAAGGGCCTGACCGACGAGACGCTCGAGTGGCAGACGCGCGAGCTGCTCGCGCGAGAGGCACGGCGAGACGAATGGACCGTGTACGTGCGCCCGGAGCTGGTGGTCGAAATTGCCTTCAACGATGTGCAGCAGAGCTCCCAGTACCCCGGGGGAATGGCGCTGCGTTTCGCGCGCGTGAAAGGCTATCGTCCGGACAAGCGGGCCGACGAAGCCGATACTATCGACACCGTGCGGCGCATTTTCGAGGCGCAGGCGTGACGCGCAGCCTTGCCGAGTGGCTCGCCTTCATCGAGCAGCAGCACCCGCAGCCGATTGCCCTCGGCCTCGACCGGGTCAGGGAAGTTTGGGAGCGAATGGCCATCGGCTTGCCGCACCCGGTCATCACCGTGGGCGGCACCAACGGCAAGGGTTCGACCTGCGCGATGCTCGAGTCGATCCTCGGCGCGTCCGGCCGCCGCACCGGCCTGTACACGTCGCCGCACCTGGTGCGCTACAGCGAGCGCGTGCGCATCGCGGGCACTGAAGCGAGCGACGATGCGCTCTGCCTGGGGTTCAATGCGGTCGAGCAGGCGCGCGACGGCGTGCCGCTGACCTATTTCGAGTTCGGCACGCTGGCGGCGCTGCACGTTTTTTCCCGGGCCGATCTGGAAGCGCTGATCCTGGAGGTCGGCCTCGGCGGCAGGCTCGATGCGGTGAACGCGGTGGACGCCGATTGCGCAGTGCTGACCAGCGTGGGAATCGACCACGTCGATTACCTCGGGCCGGACCGCGAATCGATCGGACGCGAAAAGGCCGGCATCTTCCGGCCCTACCGCCCGGTCGTGATCGCCGAGCCCGACCCGCCGCGCTCGGTGCTAGGCGCGGTCGGCAACAAGCTGCTCTTCGGCAAGGACTTCGGCTACCAGCAGCAGGAAAGCCAGTGGACGTATTGGGGGCCGCGCGGCCGGCGCCCAGGCCTTGCGCATCCCGCGTTGCGCGGACAGATCCAGCTGCGCAATGCGTCGGCGGCGCTGTGCGCGCTCGATGCGCTCGAGCTGCCGCTCGCCATGCAGGAGGTCCGGCGCGGGCTCGCGGAGGTGACGCTCGCCGGGCGTTTCCAGGTCCTCCCGGGCCGGCCGCAGGTCATCCTCGACGTCGCGCACAACGTCGAGGCGGCACGCAATCTCGCCGAGAACCTCGCGGCCTCGGGCTTCGCGCCCGAGACCATCGCGGTGTGCGGAATGCTGCGCGACAAGGACGTCGCCGGCGTGTTGCGCACGCTCGCACCACGCATCACGCGCTGGCATTTCGCCTCGCTGCCCGGCCCGCGCGGCGCTTCTGCCGCGGATCTCGCCGCGCACCTGCGAGCCGCGACGCCGATGGAAAGGCACGACTCGGTGAAAAGTGCGCTGGCGGCAGCGCAGGAGCGCGCGGGCGAGGGTGATAAGATCCTCGTGTTCGGTTCGTTCCTCACCGTCGGCGAAGCGATGGCATGGCTGCAGAACAACAACAAGACGTCGAAACGCTGAAACGCCGCGGCCGCCGGCGCCTGGTGGGCGCGGTGGCCGTTGTGCTCGCCGCGGTCATCGTGCTGCCGATGGTGTTCGATCCGGAGCCGCGTGGCACCGCGCCGGTCAGCGTGCGAATACCGGCGCAGGATGAGACGCCCTTCGCGCCGAAACCGCCGCCCAAGAGGGTCGAACCTGCAAAAAAGGCCGAGGCACCGCCGCCTCCTGCCGCGGAAGAGTTCGTCGTCCAGGTCGGCGCCTTCAGCAACCCGCAAGCCGCGATCGCGAAGCTGAAGTCGGCCAAAATGCCTTACACCACCGAATCGATGCAGGGCAATCTCACGCGCGTGCGCGCAGGTCCATTCGCCAGCCGCGAGGCCGCCAACAAGGCGCTCGAGGAGCTCAAGGCGCTCGGCTTTCAGCCGGGCGCGGTGACGAGCAAGAGCGGATGACCTGGCTCGACTACGGGGTCATCGTGGTGCTGCTGCTGTCGATCGCGTGGGGCGCGTGGCGCGGACTGGTGCACGAGGTGCTTTCGCTCGCCGGCTGGATCATGGCGTTTCTCGCCGCCAACCTGCTGGCCGCGCCGCTGTCAGAGTCCTTTCCGGCGAACATGCGGCCGGAATTTCGTGTGGTGGGAGCGTTCCTGGCGGTGTTTATCGGCACGCTGGTGCTGACCACGCTGCTCACCGCGCTGGTGACCAAGTTCATTCGGGTCTCGGTGCTGCAAAGCCTGGACCGCTGGCTGGGCGCCTTGTTCGGGTTGCTGCGCGGCCTGGTGCTTGTCGTCGCTTTCGCGCTGGTGGCGGGGCTCACCTCGCTGCCGCGCACGCCCGACTGGACCGACTCCGCGACCGGCTATTCGCTCGCGCAGACCGCGATCCAGCTCAAGCAGTGGTTACCGCCGGCACTCGCGAACCGCTTGAAATATAATTAGCCCTTAATCACACACGCGGGAATCAACTCCCATGTGCGGGATCCTCGGAATCGTCGCCCGTTCGCCCGTCAATCAGCTGCTCTACGACGGGCTTCTGCTGCTTCAGCACCGCGGCCAGGACGCCGCCGGCATCGTCACGGCCGAGCACAACTCGTTCCACATGCATAAGGCGCCCGGCATGGTGCGCGATGTGTTCCGCACCCGGAACATGCGCTCGCTGCCCGGCAACATCGGCATTGCCCATTGCCGCTATCCCACCGCGGGATCGGCGTTCAATGCCGCCGAAGCGCAGCCGTTCTACGTCAATTCGCCTTTCGGCATCGTGCTCGGCCATAACGGCAACCTGACGAATTCCGATCAGCTCAAGGAAGAGATGTTCCGCACCGACCGGCGCCACATCAACACCGGATCGGACTCCGAAGTGCTGGTCAACGTGCTCGCCTACGAGCTCGAGAAGGCGTCGGCAAAGCTGCGTCTCGATCCGCAGGCCGTCTTTACCGCGGTGGCCAACGTCCATCGTCGCGTGCGCGGAGCGTACGCGGTAGTCGCGATGATCGCCGGCTATGGCGTGCTCGCTTTCCGCGATCCGTTCGGCATTCGCCCGGCGGTGATCGGCTATAACGAGACCAACAACGGCACCGAGTACATGGTCGCGTCCGAATCGGTGGCCGTGGACGCGCTCGGCTTCCGGGTGCTGCGCGATATCGGCCCAGGCGAGGCGGTATTCATCGAAGAGGACGGCAGGTTCCATAGCCAGCAGTGCGCGCCACACGCCAGCCTCAATCCGTGCATCTTCGAATACGTCTACCTGGCGCGGCCCGACTCGCTGATCGACGGCGCCTCGGTGTACGAGTCGCGCCTCAACATGGGCGAGAAGCTGGCCGAGAAGATTCGCCGCCAGTACCGCCACCTGCAGGTGGACGTGGTGATCCCGATTCCCGACTCGAGCCGGCCTTCGGCGCTGCAGCTCGCTGCCGGCCTGGGCGTGCCATACCGCGAGGGGTTCGTGAAGAACCGCTACATCGGGCGCACCTTCATCATGCCGGGGCAGGCGGTGCGCACGCGCTCGGTGCGCCAGAAGCTCAACCCGATGGCGATGGAGTTCAGCGGCAAGAACGTGCTGCTGGTCGACGATTCGATCGTGCGCGGCACCACCAGCCGCGAGATCGTGCAGATGGCGCGCGAGTCGGGCGCGCGCAAGGTGTTCTTCGCCTCGGCGGCGCCGCCGGTGCGCTTCCCCAACGTCTACGGCATCGACATGCCGACCCGCGCCGAGCTGATCGCCGCGCACCGCAGCGAGGACGAGGTCACCCGCGAGCTGGGCGCCGACGCGCTCATCTATCAGGACCTCGATGCGCTGAAGGACGCCGTGCGCCGCGCCAACCCGAGGCTCACCAGCTTCGAGACCTCGTGCTTCGACGGCCACTACATCACTGGCGACATCACCAGCGACTACCTGCGCGCGATCGAGATCAGCCGGGATGCCAAGCGCGACTCCGGCGACGACGAGGCCCCCCAACTCGACCTGAATTTAGCTGCGTGATATATAATTGATTTTTCGCGCCGATTTGAGCCACAGCTTGCGGGCGCGTAACAAATACCGCTAAAGCGTGCCGCGCAGTTCTCCTAGGAGACCCGGTCCGCTTACAAAGAGAGGCCGGGTTTTTTTATGGCGAAAGAGCTTCAGGTATCGACCAAAGGCGTGCGCGCCGGGATCCTGCGCACCGAGTTCGCAGAGCACTCCGAGGCGCTGTTCCTCACTTCCAGCTTCGTGTTCGACAACGCCGCGCAGGCCGCGGCGCGCTTCGCGAACAACGAGGAAGGGATGGTGTACTCGCGCTACACCAATCCCACGGTTTCCATGTTCCAGGAGCGCCTCGCGGCGATGGAAGGCGCCGAGACCTGCGTCGCCACCGCCTCGGGGATGGCGGCGATCCTCGCCACCGCGATGGTGCACCTGAAGAGCGGCGACCACGTGGTGTGCTCGAACGCGGTGTTCGGCGCCACGATCCAGCTGTTCAACACCATCCTCGGCCGCTTCGGCATCGAGACCAGCTACGTCTCGCCGACCAAGCCCCAGGAATGGGAACGGGCGCTGCGCAAGAACACCCGCCTGTTCTTCCTCGAGACGCCGTCCAACCCGTTGACGGAGGTGTCGGACATCCCGGCGTTGGCGGGAATTGCAAAGAAGGCGGGAGCGCTGCTCGCGGTCGACAACGTGTTTTGCACCCCGGCGCTGCAAAAGCCGCTCGAGCTGGGCGCGGACCTCGTGGTGCATTCGGCGACCAAGTACATCGACGGCCAGGGGCGGGTGATGGGCGGCGCGATCTGCGGGCCGAAGGCGCTGGTGGGCGACCTGCTGGTGCCGTTCCTGCGCACCGCCGGGCCGGCGCTGTCGCCCTTCAATGCCTGGGTGCTGCTCAAGGGCCTGGAGACGCTCGATCTGCGGGTAAAGGCCGAGTCGGCGGCCGCCCTGGAACTTGCCCAGTGGCTCGAAGGTCATCCTGCAGTGGCGCGCGTGCATTACCCGGGGCTGCGCTCACATCCGCAATACGAGCTGGCCAAGCGCCAGCAACGCGCGGGTGGGTCGGTGCTGTCGTTCGAGGTGAACGGCGGCCGCCAGGCGGCCTGGCGCGTAATCGACTCGACGCGCCTGGTCTCGCATACCGCCAACCTCGGTGACGTGAAGACCACCATCATCCATCCCGCGACCACCACCCACGGCCGTATCTCGCCCCAGGCGCGGGCCGCGGCAGGGATCACAGACGGCCTGATCCGGCTCGCGGTAGGCTTGGAGGCGGTGGAAGACCTGAAGGACGACCTCGTGCGAGGGTTGGAGGCCGGATAGCCTACGCAGCGCAGCTGGTCTTGGTTGCCGCCGCCTACTTCGGCGCGGCCAAGCTCTCGCTGCTGGTGGCGATCCCGCCGGGATACGCCACCGCCGTCTGGCCGCCCTCGGGAATCGCCGTCGCCGCGTTGCTCCTCGGCGGCAGGCGGCTGTGGCCTGCGGTGCTCGCGGGCAGCTTTTTCGCCAACCTGACGATCGACGGCGCGGTGCTCGCCTCGGCGGCCATCGCCGCCGGTAGCTCGATCCAGGCGCTCGCGATGATGGCGCTGGTCAGGCGCCACGTCGGCGTGCCCTACCACTTCGAGAACATCGACCAGGTGGTGAAGTTCGTCCTGGTGGCGGCCCTTGGCAGCACGATCGCAGCGACGCTCGTCCTGCCCGCGCTGTATTTCCTCTATCGCATGCCGCCGAGCGAGCTGCTCGGCAACTGGTCGACCTGGTGGCAGGGCGACGCATGCGGCGTGCTGATCTTCATGCCGCTGATCCTGAGCTGGAGCGAGAAAATCCGCTGGCAGCCGCGCCGCCTGGCCGAGGTCGCGGCGTTCGCCGTGCTGCTGCTGGGCGCGACCCAGATCGTGTTCCACGGCAGCGGTGCGCGCACCTTCCTGGTGGTGCCTTTCATCGTCTGGGCTGCTTTCCGCTTTGGCCAGCGCGGCATGACGACGGCCGTTGCCGCCGTGTGCGCCATGGCGCTCTGGTACACGCTTGCGCTCAAGCGCGGGCCTTTTGCCGCCGAGCCGATGCACGAGTCGCTGCTCCTGCTGCTGCTCTTCGTCAGCACGCTGGTATTCACCGGACTCGTGCTCTGCGCCGTGCTGCGCCAGCTCGAGCGGGCGATCGGCGAGCTGGAATCGCGCGTCAGCCAGCGCACCGCGGAGCTCGAGGAGGCGAAGCTCGCCGCCGAGCGCGCCAATGAGGCGAAGTCGCAGTTCCTCGCCAACATGTCGCACGAGCTGCGCACGCCGCTCAACAGCCTGCTGATCCTGGCGCGCCTGCTGGCCGACAATTCCGGCGGCAATCTCACCGAGAAGCAGATCAAGTTCGCGCAGACCATCCAGGCGTCTGGCCTGGACCTGCTCTCGCTGATCAACGACCTGCTGGACCTGGCGAAGATCGAGTCCGGCGCGGTCACCGTGCTCAACGTCGCGCCGGCTGCGTTCAGCGAGCTGCGCGACGACCTCGAGCGCATGTTCCGCCAGGTGGCGCAGGAGCGCGGCCTGCAGTTCTCGATCACGCTAGATCCGGCGCTGCCGCCGTCGCTGCGCACCGACGCCGCGCGCCTGAAACAGGTGCTGAAGAACCTGCTGGCCAACGCCTTCAAGTTCACGCCGAAGGGTGCCGTCACGCTGCGCATCGCCCCGGAGGGGTCGGGACGCGTGGGATTCGCGGTCACAGACACCGGCATCGGCATCGCCCCGGAGAAGCAGCAGCTGATCTTCGAGGCCTTCCAGCAGGCCGATGGCAGCACCAGCCGAAAGTACGGCGGCACCGGCCTCGGCCTGTCGATCAGCCGCGAGCTGACCCGGCTGCTCGGCGGCGAGCTCCGGCTCGCCAGCCGAGCGGCGGAGGGCAGTACGTTTACGCTGGTCCTGCCGATCGCCGATCAGCGCGCGACCGTGTCGTCCTGAGAGAGCAACTCGTCGCGGCGCGTCTGCATGCGCTCGGCGAGTGCCAAGAGGTCGAGCCCCGCCTTGCGCGCGGCGGGGAACATCTCGCCCTGCTCCTCCTTGATATGGTGGCGCACGTACTCGCCCAGCACGGTGAAGGTGGCGAAGTAGTTCGGGTCGTCCGGCTCCATGTTCCGGAGCTGCTCGATCAGCATGCGCGCGGTCTCGTGCTCGACCGCGGCCTCGCTCATCAGGTCGTCATCGTCGATCGCCTCGCGCACCGCCGGATAAAAAATTTCCTCCTCGAGCGTGCTGTGCACGGTCAGCGCCTCGCACACGCGCTCGATCAGGCCGCGGCAGGCCTCCGTGTCCTGCCGATCCATTTTCTCGAACTCCTTGAACGCTTTCTCGACGCGCTCGTGGTCCTGCTTCAGCAGGTCGATGGCGTCGACACTGGTCTTGGTGCGGCTGCGGGGCACGGCCATTTCCTTTCGGGGGAGTAATCTCCCCGGCCGCGAGCAAGCGTCGTACCGGCTAGAACCGCACCAGCTTCGGCTCGCTGCTCCCGACCTGGAGATAACCGCCGCGCCCGTACCAATCGGGCAGCACCCAGCGCTCGCAACGCTTCCCGTCCACCTCGATCGCGTGGCGACCGGGGCGATGGGTGTGGCCGTGGATCAGCCGGCGCACGCCGTGGCTGCGCAACGCCGCGCGCACCGCTTCATCGTTCACGTCCATGATTTCGGCGGTCTTTTCCTGCACCACCTGCTTGCTCTTCTCGCGCATCTGGTGCACCTGCCGGCGGCGCTCGTCGGGCGGCTTCGCAAGGAACGCCGCCTGGAACGCCGGATCCCGCGCCTTGCGCCGCCAGGTCTGGTAGTCGAGGTCGTCGGTGCATAACGTATCGCCGTGCATTAGCAGGGTTTTCACGCCCGCGATGTCCACGACCGTAGGATCCTGGAGCAGGGTGGACCCCGTCTCCGCGCAGAAACCCTCGCCGATCAGGAAATCGCGGTTGCCGTGCATGAGATACACGGGCACGCCGCGCCGCGTCAGGTCCTTCAGCAGGCCGGCGACCACGGCGTTGAAAGGCTCGGCCAGGTCGTCGTCGCCGATCCAGTACTCGAAGAAGTCGCCGAGGATGTACAGCGCGTCGGCGGCGCGGCCCTTTTCTTCCAGCAGCGCGATGAAGCGCTCGTTCGCCTCCGGCCGCTCCTCGGTGAGATGCAGATCCGAGATGAGGAGTGTGCTCAACCCTTCCCTGCGTTACTTCTGGGCGCCGACCACCGTCATCGATTCGATGACCACCGGCTGACGCGGCACGTCGCTCGGGAACGGGCCGCCGGGGCCGGTCGGCGTCTTCGCGATCTTGGTGACCACGTCCTGGCCGGAAATGACCTTGCCGAACACCGCATAGCCGTTGCCGTCGCCGCGCGGATCGCCCCAGTTGAGGAACGAATTGTCGGAGACGTTGATGAAGAACTGCGCGGTCGCGGAGTTCGGGTCGGAAGTGCGCGCCATGGCGATGGTGCCGACTTCGTTCTTCAGCCCGCCCTTCACCGCGGCTTGCGCCTCGTTCACGATCGGCGCGCGCGTCGCCTTCTGCTTGAAGTTGGTCGCGAAACCGCCGCCCTGGATCATGAAGCCGTTGATCACGCGGTGGAAGACGGTGCCGTTGTAGTGGCCGTCGCGCACGTACTGCAGGAAATTCTCCACCGTCTTCGGCGCTTTCGCGGGGTAGAGCTCGAGGCGGATGGTTCCGGCGGTGGTGCGCACGTCGACCTGCGGATCTGCCGCGAGCGCGTTGGGTACCACGGCCGCCGCTGCCGACAGGACGAAAAGTTGTTTGAAATTCATCCGGATCCCTCGTAAATGATCTTCCAAGCGGCGCCTTCCTTCACCCAGTACTGGCGCTTGCGCATCACGTTCGACAGGCCGCTCGACTTGTAATCCTGGTCGAAGGTGACGACGACGAAATCGCGCTCGCGCGGATAGCGGAACATCGCCACGCGCGACAGGCCGACCTTGATCCATTGCTTGGCGCCGTTCACCTTGCGCTTGTGGGCGGACCACGCGGCGAGGTTCTGGCCGGAGGCGGCGAAGCGGCTGGAGTAGTGCGCGAGGTAGCGCTCGGTGTCCCGGCTCTGCCAGTCGGTGCGCCACTGCTCGAGCGCTGCGGCGAGCGCGGCGCGCTCCTTCTCCACGTCGGCGGCGTCGCTCCACTCGATCTCGTCAGCGATGATCACCGGGGTCAGTCCGACCTGCACGTGCTGTCCTACCGCCTCGAGGTCCGGGTTGGAGAGCACGATGCAGCCGTCGCTTGCCCGCGGCGCGCGGTTGTAGACCTCGCGCGGCACGCCGTGCAGCCAGATACCGTGGCCACCGCGGCCCTGCTGACGGTCCCACTCGTTCGGGTAATTGATCGGGAAGGCACCCGAGCCGTAGAAGTCGGTGAGCTTCTTGCGCGGCAGGTTAGCAGTGACGTGGTAGACACCGACCGGTGTCTTCTGGTCGCCCTGGCGCGCCTTGTCGATGCCGTTCTTGCCGAGGGTGACGTAGTAGTCGGCGATCAGCTTCGGACGTCCGTTCGCGTTCGCGAACACGTAAAGACGTGAGCGGCGCGAATCCACCATCAGCACGTGCTTTTGCTCGCCGTGGAGCTGCAGCACGGAGCGCGGCAGGCGGTCCTCGGCGGGACGCTCGCGCAGGGCGCGCAGCCGGGCGTGCGCCTCGTCGCGCAGGCCCTCGATCTTCTCGAACGGCACCGTCTTCTCGACGTTGCCGAAAGTCTGGAGCGGACGCGCGCGCGCCAGCAGCAGGTCGCCGCGCACCAGGTAAGCGAGGCGGAAGTTCGGATATTCGCGGATCAGCGCGTCGACGCGCGTCATCGCTTCGTCGAGGCGGTTGGCTTCGATCGATTCGAACACGCGCGACAACCGATCCTCCGGCGTCGGCGCGGCGAACGCGGCGAGCGAGGCGAGGCCTAGGACGACGGCGAGCAGCGCGGCGCGCATCGGATCAGCCGCTCTTCTCTTCCACGATCTGCCAGCGCTCGCCGGCGCGGACCATCACCAGCGTCTTGCGGTTGTTGGACTTGAGCACGTCGGAGCGGTAATTCTGGCGGAAGGTCACCGTAGCCCGGTCGCTGCCGTTCATGGTCACCTTGGCCGCCTCCACGCCGACGGAAATGGATTTGGGCGCGGTAATGCGTGCGCGCCGGGTCTTCTCCCAGGCATCGCGCGCTTCGCCACCGGGGGTTTTGAATTCCTTGGCGTAATAGGAGAGATAGCCGTCTGCATCCTTCTTGGACCACGCCTGGGCCCAGCCGTTTACCGCTTTCAGAACTTCGGCGGAGGCATCGGCGGCCGGCTTCTCGACCGCGGGCGCCGGTTTTTCCGCAGCCGGCTTTGGTTTCTCAACCGGAGCGGGTTCCGGTTTCGCCGTCTCCTTTGGGGCTGGTGCGGCCGCCACGACCGTCGAGCCAGGCCGGCCAACCAGCTCGCGCGTGAGCGAGAGCTTGTTCTTCGCCGCGGCGTTGGAAGAATCGATCTGCAGCGCCTTGTCGTACGCCTGGCTCGCGAGCTTGGCGTACACATCGCCGAGGTTCTCGTACGCGGTGGCATAACTCGGATGCGTGCGGATAGATTGCTCGAGTGAGGCGCGCGCCTTGTCGTACTGCCCTTGCGATGCATAGATCACTGCAAGGTTGTTGTAAGGCTCCGGCAACTCCGGATAGTCCTGGGTCAGCTTGGTGAAGATTTCGATCGCTTCCTTGCTGTTACCCTGCTCGGTGAGTATCAATCCTTTGAGGAAACGCGCCTGCGGATCGCGCGGCTTGGCGGCGAGCGCCTTGTTCACGCGCTCGAGCGCCTGCTTGTGCTGGCCGGCTTTGAGAAGCTTCGCAGCGTCTTGAACGTCATCGGCGAGCGCAGGCATCGCGAGTGCGAGCGCGCAAACGATGCCTGCCATGCGGGCGGCCAGACTTAACATTGTGCTAGTATTTTCAAGGCCCTACGAAGCGAACCGCATTCTAGACTAACGCTCGCCGCTTCACAATCGGAGTAATCCTGAAGATCTACAACAGCCTCGGCCGGGCAAAGCAGGAATTCGTTCCGCTGCGTCCCGGCGAAGTTCGCATGTACGTCTGCGGCATCACGGTCTACGACTATTGCCATCTTGGGCATGCCCGCATGCTGGTGGCATTCGACATGGTACGGCGCTGGCTGCGCGCCAGCGGATACCGCGTCACGTTCGTGCGCAATATCACGGATATCGAGGACAAGATCATCCGTCGCGCGCAGGAGAACAACGAGTCGATCGAGGCCCTCACCGGGCGTTTCATCCGCGCCATGGACGAGGATTGCGCGGCGCTCGGCGTCGAGAAGCCCGACCACGAGCCGCGCGCAACTGCCTATGTGGGCGAGATGACCGACATCATTGGCAGGCTGGAGGAAAGGGGCCTTGCCTACCACGCCGCGAGCGGCGACGTGAACTACGCGGTGCGGCGTTTTCCCGGCTACGGCAAGTTGTCCGGCAAATCCCTCGACGAACTGCGCGCCGGCGAGCGCGTCGACGTCGATAACTCGAAGCAGGACCCGCTCGACTTCGTGCTGTGGAAGCGCTCCAAGCCGGAGGAGCCGAAGTGGCCCTCGCCCTGGGGCGACGGCCGTCCCGGTTGGCACATCGAGTGCTCGGCGATGAGCGGCAAGCTGCTCGGCGAGCATTTCGACATCCACGGCGGCGGCGAAGACCTGCAATTCCCGCACCACGAGAACGAGATCGCGCAGTCCGAGGGCGCCACCGGCAAGAAATTCGTCAACTACTGGATGCACAACGCCTTCATCCAGGTCGACAAGGAGAAGATGTCGAAGTCGCTCGGCAACTTCTTCACCGTGCGCGACGTGCTCAAGAAATACGATCCCGAGGTGGTGCGCTTCTTCATTTTGCGCGCGCACTACCGCAGCCCGATCAACTATTCGGATGTGCACCTCGACGATGCCAAAGCGGGGCTGACGCGGCTGTACACAGCTTTGAAAGATTCGAAATCCGAAACCGCGGTCGATTGGAACGAGCCCCATGCCCGCCGCTTCAAGGAGGCAATGGACGATGACTTCGGCACTCCCGAGGCCGTGGCCGAGATGCACCAGCTCGCCAACGAAGTTTTCCAGGGCAAACCAGGCGCGGCCGCGCAGCTGAAGGCGCTGGGCGGCGTGCTCGGCCTGCTGCAGCGCGACCCCGCGAACTTCCTGCAGGCTCGGCCGGAAGGGGTGTCGGAGGACTGGATCACCGGCAAGATCGCCGAGCGCGAGGCCGCCCGCCAGCACAAGGACTACGCGGCCGCCGACCGGATTCGCAAGGAATTGCTGGCGGCCGGCATCGCCTTGGAGGACAAGGGCGGCAAGACCACTTGGCGCCGCACCTGACATAACCGCCAGCGTCGGGTTTTCCCTACATCCCGGACATCAAATTCCCTGATGGCACGCGGGGTTGCCGCACGGTTTTCTAGTAAACTGTACGGCAGAAGCCGGGCAGGGGCCGCAGAGCCCCGCAATGACCAAAAATTGCCTCGGCGTAACGATCGCTATCAATCGTTTAGTGGATGGCGGGCCACAATTTCAGTGGCACTGCAGGACGATTGGATAAGTCACCGGGAGAGGGAAGAGGGGAATG
>Ga0268265_10000692_pt1 | contig 33137 bp, 23 predicted proteins | sample KBSSwiS52_FD_190355 | JGI IMG/M metagenome (GOLD analysis project Ga0268265, IMG submission 190355) | Switchgrass rhizosphere microbial communities from Kellogg Biological Station, Michigan, USA - KBS Switchgrass S5-2 (SPAdes) (version 2) | ecosystem: Host-associated > Plants > Roots >...
TCATCCGCAGGCTCGTCAAGTCGTTTGCGCCGCAGATGTGTGCCAACTACTTTAGGCATGCCGGTTACACTCGATGATCCATATCATGTGGAAAATGCTCTAGTATTCCGTTGTCGTGTGAATTCAAACCACTAATCTGGCTTCGGGCTTTGGCTAAATCCCGAATACGCCTTTTCACCGGTTCGATATTCTCCGCTTCGGGCACACGAAGATCGAGAGCATCGTGCGCCATCTGCGCATTGAGATCGATGATGCCATCGAGATCGCGGAGAAGATCGACATCCGAAGCGAACGCCGTGTGAACGCGGTCACTGTACTACACACAGCGGACGTGGTCGGCGACACGCGGACCGTCGCCGATTGCGTTCGGAAACGTCGGTTCTTTTATAGTTCTATCGCATGCGCCATGGGCAAGAAGGTCACCAACCTGCCCTTTTTTCTGCCTGTTCGAGGCCAACATCAGCGTAGTCCAGCGATTGCCGGAGCACCGGGTGAATTTGGCGAAGTTCGGAGGGCTCGACCGTCTTTCATGTCAAGCTGCCAGAACGAGGCTGGGCGCGCCCTTGCCCCGCACTTCCGTCTCCTCGAACTCTGCGGCGGTGATCGCTCGGTCGAGCGCGGCGCGCAGCTCCTTGGCGCTTTCGAGTGTCAGCTCGATACCGGCGCGCGCCCCTGGGTCGAGGCCGGTGTTGATGAAGTCGAGCGTGATCACGTCGGCCAAGGGTGCGTGGCGTGCATGGTCATAGGCGACCACAGCGTGCGTTAGCGAAAACCAATGGTCTCCGTGCTTGGCCACGCCTTCCGCGGCGATGACCTCGATAATCGATGTGCACATGCGCAATCCTCCTACGCCGCCAGATGTTTTGCGAAGAAGGCGAACACCTTGCTCCAACCGTCCATCGCCTGTTCGGGCCGGTAGAGCGGCCGGTGCCAATAGAAGATACCATGGCCGGCACTGTCATAGCGGTAGAACTCATAGGTCTTGCCGTGCTTCGTGAGCTCGGCCTCGTGCAGGTTCACCTGCTCGGGACTCGGCGCGCGGTCGTCGTTGCCGAAGATGCCGATGAGGGGGCACGAAAGATCCTTCGTCATGTCGATGGGCGCGACCGGTGTCTTGGCATTGAGCTCCTCCTTGCCCATCACGACGCGACCGCCCCAGAGATCGGCGCAGGCATTGACGTCCTTTTTCTGGCAGGCATAGAGGAAAGCGTGCCGGCCGCCCGAGCAGGAGCCGAAGAGGCCGACCTTGCCGTTGTGGTTGGGTTGTGCGCGCATCCATCTCACCGCGGACTCGGTATCGCCGACCATTTGGCTGTCGGGAATACCGCCCTCGGCGCGCACCTTCGCGGCTACGTCGTCGGGGTTGCCCTCGCCCGAACGCTGATAGAGGTCGGCGCAGATCGCGAGATAGCCGTGATGCGCGAACCGCCGCGTCGTCTCAATGTAGAATTCGCTCCACCCCGGAAGATGGTGGATCAGCACCACGCCCGGAAAAGTGCCTGGACCGGACGGCTTGGCAACGTAGGCAGTTATCGGCGTGCCCTTGTCGCCGCTGATGGTCACGTTCTCGCAGGTCATGCCTCGGTAGAACGACATCGGTGCTCCTCCACAGCGCGCCGGCTCGTCGGTCGGTGCAATAGGGTCGCGCGCGCCTTCTTCGATATCCGGACAATCGAGGTCGTGGCAACTCAAAGAGACGTCGCTGAACGCAGCATTCACCGCTGGGAGGATGCACACAAGCTCAAGGACGTGCTGCTCGCAGGACGGGGCGCAGCCACGTTAAGGGGATGCGCTCCTGCTCCAGGCGCACGGAGCGGCCGAGCCGGTCGTAGCGCAGGTCGGCGTAGAGCGCGGCTTCCTCGGGCGTCAGGCGGTCGAGGGTCGCGACGTGGGGGGCCTCCTCAGTGGTCCACAACGTCCGGTGCGCCATCAGCGTCGCGCGGTCCATGAGCAGCGAGTGGGCTCGAGGCAAGCTCGCGCGCAGGCGGTCCAGCATGGCAAAGCCATGCGTGTCGAGGTCGCCCCAGTAGTGGACGTCGCGATCGGCAAGCCAGCGCGCGGCCGCGATCAGGCTCACCGCATGGCCCAGGCCGAGTACAATCATGCTGTCGGGCATCGGCGGGAACGCGAGGCCGGTGATCTCGTTCTCGACCACGAAGACCCGGGCGAAGTTCAGTGACAGCCCGGCGAATTGATCGGCGGGTACAGTGAGGTCCGTGAGCCCGGCAATGGCGTGACGCGCATCGAGGATGCGGAAGCGCACGAGGCTCGGCTTGGCGCGCAGGCCGTAGCGGTCCTCGAAGCCCCGGGCGCCGGCAGCAGACGGCTCGATGGCCTCGGCCGGCAGAACGACGTCGAGCAGCTCCGCCAGGAGGCCCTTGCGTGCCTCGATGAACTTGGTGTGGATGCCGGCCACATCGATCTGGCGCGCGTAGAGACCTGAGCGGGGATGGGAGCGGAACCAGGCGAGGCAGTCGAGGAGCCGCTCCCAGTCGTCCGCATGATCGAGCACGGCGAGCGGCTTCCTCGCAAGCCAGTTGCGCAGCTCGGGCAACCGAGCGAGCGTCGCTTGCACCAGGGCATCGAATTTGGCCGCCTCCGCTGTCTTACCGAGCAGGGCAAGCGCGTCAGCCCGCGTCGGGACGCGGATGCCGGCCGGTGCCTTGTTGCGGCCGAGTTGGCGATTTCTCGTCTCGTCCCAGACGATCTCGTAGCCGCTGCCTTGCTTGGAGCGCGATCCGGTCTCCAGGGCTTCGATCCAGGTCCGTACACCCTCGAAGCGCTCACCGAGCTCGCGTGGTGACGGGCGGCGCAGTTTGAGCGGCAACGGAAACTGCAGAAGGGCATCGCCCGCGGCCCGCTCCGCCTCCGTGACGGGAACAGCGCAGGCGAGCAGGCGGCCTTGGTCCCACAGCCGCTGCACTTGCGCCACAAGCTCGTCTGGGCCCGTCCACGCCATCGTGCCACCGTATCGTGTCACCCGGCGCGGCGCAGCTTCTCGGCGCGGTATTCCTCGATGGTGAGGTTGCGCAGCCGGGAGCGGCGGCCCTCCTCGTTGTGCACGAAGCCGACGGCGGCGACGTAGGGCTCGATGATGTGGATCTTCTGGAGCGGCGTAACGATCAGGAGCTGCAGCCCCATCTTCTTGAACAGATCGAGGCCGAAGCGTGCGGATTCGTCCGAGCCGCGCCCGAACGCCTCGTCGATCACCACGAAGTGGAACGCGCGCGAGCGCAATGAACTCGTGTCGAGGCCGAACTGATAGGCGAGGCTGGCCGCCAGGATGGTATAGGCGAGCTTCTCCTTCTGGCCGCCCGATTTTCCACCCGAGTCCGAGTAGTGCTCGTGCTCGCTGTCGTCGGAGCGCCAGCGCTCGGACGCCGAGAACACGAACCAGCTGCGCACGTCCGTGACCTTGCGCGTCCAGCGCTTGTCGAGCTCGGCGGTCCCTTCGCGGCCCTGGAAGCGCTCGATGATTCGCTTCACCTCCAGGAACTTGGCTTCCGAGTAGGCCTGATCGTCCGATCCCGTCAGCGACCCCTCGGTGCAGGCGCGCAGGCCGTGCTGGAAATCGCGCACCTCGGCATCGGTGGTCGGCTCAGCCTCCAGCACGATGTAGCGCCCGCGCTCGTAGTCGATATCGCGCAACGAGCGGTTGATGATGTCGATGCGCTCGCGGATCTCGTCCGCCTCGCGCCGGAGCTGCGACTGGAAGCCCGCGACCTCGCGGATCGTGTTCTCGTTGAGCAGCGCCTTGAAGCGCGCCTCGAAGCGCGGCAGGCCGTCGCTCTCCAGCGCCGCCAGCATCTGCCGGTACTCGCCGGCCGCCTCCACCGAGGCATCGACCTCGCGCGTCTCTTCCGGCCACAGGTTGCCGTAGTCGCTCATGGCCTTCGTGACTTTCTCACGTACGCGGGTAAGCTTGTGGGTCTCCGCGTTGATGCGCGCCTGCAGCCATTCCCGCATGTCATGCTCGCGGTTGCCGCACGTCTCTACAGTCAGACGGTGCTCGCCGAGCGCCTCGGGGCGCAAGGCCTCCAACGTTGGGAAATATCGTGCGCGCAGGTCCTCGGCGAGGGAGGCAACATCGGCTTCGGCGGCGTCCTTTTGCCGCCCGGCTTCGGCGCGGCGTTCGTCGAGCTTGGATCGCTCGGTGGTATCCTCATCGAGGCGCTTTTGAGCGTCGGCGATGGCCTGCTCGACGTGGTCGAGCTGCGCCTTCAGCGTCTTGAGCTTGTCGGAGCCCTCCCCCAGCTGGCGCCGCTCCGACTCCAGCCGCTCGATCTCCACGGCCAGGTTGCCCCAGTCGAGGTCGTTGAAGCTGGCGTAGACCGAGAGCTGCTGCAGCATGCCGAGCCGGTCGCGCAGCGCTGTGCGCTCGCGTCCGAGCCGGGCGATCTCGGCGGCCATCTTCTGGATGCGTGCCTGCAGCGCACCCGCGTCCTTCTCCAGCGCCGCGATTTTGGCGGCGTTGGACCAGCCCAGCACGTAGTTGGTGCGGTCGTCGATGCGGGTACGGTCGTCTTTCTCGTGCCAGGTGCCACCCGACTTGATCTGCCCGGTGCGCGTGACCGCCTTCTCCTCACGCCGAAACTCGTCGAGACCGGTGCAGCAGATGTGGTCGTAGCGCTCGTCGAGCTGGCGCTGCAGCCAGTCGTAGAACGGCGAGTCGTCCTTGATGGCGAGCTTGTTGGCCATCGCCCTGGGATCGCGGCGAGCACGGACCGTGCCGGAGCGGCTCTGGACCCGGTAGTAGACGAGACGGCCGTTGAGGCGCGTAGCGTCCACCCAGCCCGCCACAGCTGCGTAATGCTGGTCGGGCACCAGCAGCGACAGCGCAAAGCCGTGCAGCAGGCGCTCGGCGGCGCCTTCCCAGGCGCGCTCATCCTGGCGCACCTCGATCAGCTCGCCCGCAAACGGCAGGCCGTCGCCGGCGAGCTTCAGCGCATCGCACAACTGCGAGCGGATCGCCAACATGCGCCCGGGGATGTTGGAACGGCGCAACTTGAGCGAAGCGATCTCCGCGCCGAGCTCGGCGTGCTCGTCGTTGAGCGTGCGGAAGTCGATGCCGGTCTCGACCTCCTCGTTCTGGATGTCGGCCTCGCGCGCACCGGCGGTCTCGATCTCGCCTGCGATTGCGCTGCGGTTGGCGAGGAAGACATCGGCATCGCGCGGCTCGGCGAGCCCAAGGTGGCGGGCGATGCGCCCATAGTTCTCCGCCCGCTGCTTGCGCTCGGCGCGCACGGCCGCCTTGGCGTCGATCTCGCGTCCCAACTCGGCGATGCGGTCGCCGCCGTTCTCCAGGATCGCCTGCTTGAGGGCGTCGCGCTGCGTGTCTTGCTCGCGCCGCGTCGCCCTGAGGACGGCGATGCGCTCGTCGAGCCTGGCGATGTCCGCCGCAAGACCCGCAATGCGCTTGTCCAGCAGCGCGATCTTGTGCCCGGCGAAGAAGGCGCGCAGGGCGTCACGGCTGGCACGCAAGCCGTCCACCTGCGCCGTGAGCGCAGCATGCGCATCGCAGTTGGCCACGATGGGCGTGAGCCGCTCGATCTGCTCGCGCGCCTTCACCACCGCCTCGTGCGCCCGCCTCAGGTCCTCGAAGTGAGCGATCATGTGGCCGATGCGGTCCTCCGCCTGGAACGGCTCCAGCATGTGGGTGCGCACGAAGTCGGTGAGGTCGCCCACCGCCTTCATGGAGACGGTCTGGTGGAACAGGTCGAGCGCCTGCTCGCTGTCGATGCCGAAGCGGCGCCGGAAGGCGGCGCCGTAGGGCGGGAAGTGGTCGAACAGCTCCACATGCGGCAGCTTGCGCAAACGCTTCCTCAGCGCGTTGATGTCGCGCCCGAAGCCGGAGAAGTGCTCGTGGATCGAGAGCGCGCGGTCGGCGACCAGGAAGAAGCGCGCCGGCTGGCCGTGCATCTCCTTGAACCAGAACACCTGCGCCAGCGTGACGGTCTCGGCGAAGTCCGCGTTGCGGAAGCGCGCGAGGATCACCGAGTAGCTGTTGTGGTCGCGCAACGCGACCGGCTTGGCGGAGAGCCCAGCCTCGCCGCGCTCAGATTTGTAATGGCCCAGAACGTAGGACCTGAGGTCGCGCTCGCGCGTCTCGGCACCGGCGGCCTTGTTGAAGGCGATCTTCTGCGACGGCACCAGCAGGCTCGTGATGGCGTCGACCAGCGTGGACTTACCTGAGCCGATGTCGCCGGTCAGCAGCGCGTTGTCGCCGCCGAGGTCGAGGCGCCAGATCTGCTTGTCGAAGGTGCCCCAATTGACGATCTCCACGGCGTCGAGCCGCACGCCCGGCCGCGCCTTCGTCGGATCGACGCCCAGGTCGAGCTGGAGTGAAGCACTTGCGTCGTTTCCGCACCCGTCAGTCATGGGCTGCCCCCACCTCGCTCTCCATGGCCTCGCCTGCGTGCCCCGCATAGACGGCGAGACGCTCGTTGAGCTGTCCGAGCCATTGTGCGTCGACGAAGGCGCGCAGGATGCGCCGCACCTCGTAGGTGTCGCCGCGGCCCTTGAGCGGATGCAGGAAGCCCAGCTCCACCACCCTGTTGATGTCGCGGTCCACGCGCTCCTTGAGGCGTGCCTCGTTGGCCGTGGCGGGCAGAAAAAGACGCACCATGTCGAGGATGTCGGCCGCGGTGACCACAAGCCGCGTCTCGCCGCTCGTGGCGTCGTGCTCCGCGAGCTTCTTGCGCAGGAGCGCCAGCATCAGGCTCAGCGAGAAGCCCAGCTGGCGCCGCGTGACGAGGCGCGGAAGCTCCGGCTCACCCTCGACCTGCGGCCTCTGACGCAGGTAGGCGTGGCCTTCCGCCTCGTCCAGCACAAGGTCGAGGCCGATGATGCCGACGTGGTCGCGCACGCGGGCCTGGTGCGCAACGAGGCCTTGCCAGAGGACGGGCGCACTCTCGCGCTCCAGGATGCCCTTCATGAGCGTCACGAGCACATGCGGCAGCTCGTTCGAACAGGTCTGTGTCGCACTCATGGTTGGGCTCTCGATCCAAAACTGGCGTGCGCGTCAACGGAGACGGCGCGGGCAAAGATCACGAGCGGCACGGTCGCCTGCCGGTGCCGGCCTTCGGCGTCGGTCCATGCAATGGATTCGCGCCGCCGCTCGTCGATGAGCGCGGCCGGGTCGTCCGAGGCGAGGTTGAGGTAGGCGACAAGCTCGGCAAGGCCGTGCTCCAGGGGATGCGCCGCAGCCACCTCGGCGAGTGACACCTGCGCGCGGCGCTGCAGAAGGCGCCGGATCTGGGTGCCGAGCCGCTCCTTGTCCACATGGACGCGGTCGAACAAGGCGTCCGCGGGAATGTCGTCGGCACGCGACAGCTCGATTGTCGCCTCGATCTCGGGCTTCATGGGCGGACTGAACAGCGGCCGGTCGATGGTGAGGCGGATATCCGGCGCCATCTCGTCCAGCTCCATGAACCGTCCGTCGGGCGGCCGGTCGCGGACCTCCAAAGCGCGCGTCTCGATCTCGCGCAGGATCTCCATGATGCGGCGATTCTCCAGCCACGCCTTGTCGTCCAGATAGCGGCGCAGCTCGGCCGAGAGGCGCGCCACCGTGCGCTGCGTCACCTCGCCGGCCGTCAGCCAGTCGTGGTGCAGGCGCAGGAAGCGCCGGTCGGGGGCGAGGGTCTGCACCGGCCCAAGCGCGAACACGCGCGCCAGCAGCTCGGACAGCTCCTCCTGGCGCTGCGGCGACATTAGGAAGTCCCAGAACGCACGGAAGCTCTTGCCCTGGTCGCTGTCGGCGATGGCATCGCGGTCGCCGAAGACCTCATCGAGCAGCGCACCCTTGCCGCCGTCCCAGGTGGCGATGCGCTCGCGCGCGGCGCGGTCGAGGTCGCGGAAGTTCTGTTCCACCGCCCGAAAATCGGAGAGCAGGGCGCGCGCGAAGTCGGTGATCTGCAGGAAGCGCTCCCGCACGCCGCTGGCGTCGATGAGCGAGAGCGCCCCGCCCTCAATGCGCGCAATCTCGGCATCGATCTCCGCGCGCCGCCGCTCCAGCTCTGCTATGCGGGTCGCGGGGTTGGCATCGGTGCCGTCGGCGAGCTGGCGCAGGAGCCCGAACAGGGTGAGGAGCCGCGATTGCGTGCCGATGAATGGCCGGTGCGTGAGGCCCGCCAGCCAATCGAGCGCCTGTTCGGTTGCCGGCGTGATGTCGAAGACCGGCTCGTCGCTATCCTCGGCGTAATATTTGCGCAGCCAGCCGTGGCGGTCGGAGGCCCAGTCATCCAGATAAGCGCCGGCGGCGCGCGGAAAGCTGTCCACGCCGAGGTCGCGGCGCAGATGGAACAGTTGGTCATCGAGCTTCAGGGTGAGCGCGGATTCCGGCAAGGATCGGACATTCGGCTTGATGTAGGTGCGGTGGAGGAAGCTCGCGATCAGCGGTGCGTGATCGGCCCTGAGCAAGCGCCACGCCGGATGGCCGTGGCGCAGGCGATCGAGCGTCTCGAAGTCCATGGCGGCGGCCTGAGTGAGGAGAGGGTTGCGGCGCGGGGAATCAACAGGTCGATCTACTGGCTGCGCGTGGTGCTATGGCGATTCGTCGCTCGGAACATAGCATGAACTCAGTCTTACCGGTCAAATTCGCCCGCGCAGCACGCGCAGCACCGTCACCCTGCACCGGGCTTGGTTCACCGGAGGATCCGCCGAGAAAATCCTATCAGCGGTGCTGCTGGAACCGCGCAAGGTCGTACTGGCAGCGTTGCCGGACTTGCGCGGTAGGAACCTGGCCTCCTGGTGCCCGCTGCCCCAACGCGGTGAACCGGATAACTGCTATGCGGCGTCGCTGCTTGAGTTGGCCAATCGGCAGCGTGGCATCAAAAACGGAACCATGCGTTGTGACGAACTCTGGGCCCGTTCAGGCTCCTAGAGCGGAGGCTCCACGCCGCCTTCCTTCTTGCAGGCGATGCTCGCCTCCTCCAGGTCGAGCTCGCGCTCGATGCGGCGGCGCGCTTCATCGGTGATCCGACCGTCCTGCAACAGACGATAGATGTACTCGCGTTCCGCCGCGATCAGCTCGGCTCTCAGGTCGGCCGCTGTCGAAGCGGCGTCGAGCCCATCCGACGTATGGCTCGGCAGCCGCCCGGCCCGATACTCGTGGCGCGCCTGCAGGATCGTCAGCACCTCGGGCGAAATTCGACCACCGGCCGCAAGCTCCTGCAGGCGGTTTTGCGCCACGGCGAGCGCTTCCGAGCGTGCCGCGAGCTCGGCCTTGTGTTCGCGCTGACGCTCGTCCGCGGCGTGGTGAGCGAGCCCAAGCCATCGGACGACGATCGGTAACATCAGTCCCTGGCCGACCAGCGTCACAACGATGAGGCCGAAGGTGATGAAGAGAATGAGGTCGCGGTCCGGGAACGGCGCCCCGGCCGCGGTGGTGAGCGGAATGGCCAGCGCCGCCGCGAGCGACACGACCCCGCGCACGCCGAGGAACGCCAGAAGGAAGACCTGCTGCCAGGGCGGCAATGGATCCCGCCGTGCGAGCGATGGGCTCAGCCAGCGCGGCAGATAGGTGGCAGGATAAACCCAGATGAAGCGTGCAACGATCACCACCGCCACCGTGAGCAACACGGCAAGTCCGAGCTCACGCAGCTGGACCGCATCGAGCCGATCGAGCAGCGTCCGGGCCTGCAGGCCCGTCACCAGGAAGACGAGCCCTTCAAGGAGATAGACCAGGAGATCCCAGAAGAAGATGCCTTGCAGCCGGGTTGCCGCTGGAATGAGGAGCGGGCCGTTCCAGCTGACGAACAGGCCGGCGGCGATGGTCGCCAGCACGCCTGAGCCTCCCAGATGCGCGGGGAGCCAGAACGCGGCGTAGGGGGTCATCAACGACAGCGTGATCTCCACGTGGGCGTCGCGCGCCCACTTGCGCAAGCGCAGGCTGAGCCACCCGATGCCAATGCCGTACGCGATCTCGCCGGCCACGATCAGTGCAAATGTTCCAGCCGCTTGCTGGAAAGAGAACAGGCCGGTGCTGACTGCGGCCACAGCAAAGCGATAAAGGATGAGGGCCGTGGCGTCATTGGCAAGGCCCTCGCCTTCGAGCACCACCAGGAGGCGGCGCGGAAGTCCCAAACGGCGTGCGATGGCGAGCGGCGCGACTACATCGGGCGGCGCGACAATGGCACCGAGCACGAAGGCGACGGCAAGAGGCATCCCGAGCAGCCAGTGGGCAACCGCCGCCACGGCACAGGTGGTGAAGACGACACAGCCGAAGGCCAGCAGCGTGATGGGGCGCAGGTTGAAACGGAACTCGCGCCAGCTCATGGCAACGCCTGCCGAATAGATCAGCGGTGGCAGTATCAAGAGCAGCACCAATTCCGGCGCAAGCTCGATGCGCGGCAGACCCGGAGCCAGGGCAAGCCCAATGCCGACGATGACAAGAAGGATAGAAGGAGCGGTGTTGAGCCGCCGTGCGACGATGGCCACAACAGCGAGCACTGCAAGAAGCGGCAGAAAGGTCTGGATCGTCGCCGTCATCCGATCACGCCACGTTCGGCACTCGCTCCCGTTGACGCCAACAATCTACGAGAAGTTTACTGCGCGCACGGCCGCATGGAGAACATGATCAAGGACATGAAGCGACACCTCAGTTGCGTGCAGGCGCACGTGAGGTTGCACTCGTTGGTCAGGCCTGGCGCGAGGGCGAACGCGCGGCCGGCTTGGGCGGGCGGTGCTTCAATCGCGCCGGGCGACGTCATCGAGAGCTCGCTCGCGACACAAAGGACGAGGGAGGATCGTGCCGGCTATACTGGCAGCCTGACCCAGGGTCATTCGGGGAAAAGACGCAAAACGTTACCGACCGCACCACAGCCAGACCAGGAGCCGCAGGGTTGGGATGATCACGTCTGCGTGTACGAGGAGGTGTTTGAGCCCTTCACACGGCATCCCCATCCCGTCACAAGAGATCAGCCAGAGGAGAAATCCGATGCGCACCAACCCGTTCTATGACGCCTGGCTGTTCCTGATCGGAGCCACCGGCGACCATGAGGGCAGCCGTGTCCGCTGGCTGCTGGTAGCACTGTTCATCGCCCTCCTCATCGCCAGCGCCTGGATCGCCTTGAGGAATTGGCAGCAGGAGCCCGCTCAGCGCAGCGGCGCGCATCTGGCCACTTGGCTGATGCGCGTCATGATCGGCGCCATGTGGTTCCAGGGCTCGCTGTGGAAGCTGCCCTTGCCAGTCTCTGGAGGATTTCGCTTCTGGACTGAGCGGATCGCCGACAATGCGGCGTTCGAATTCCACCGATGGATCGCCAGGAATGTCTTTCTTCCGCTGCTGCCGGCCATCAATCCGCTCGTTTTCCTGACGGAGCTCTCTCTCGCCCTCTCCTTCATCCTCGGGTTCTTCGTCCGGCCGATGGCCGTGATCGGCATGCTGTTCGCCACGCACCTGTGGCTCGGCCTCTATCAGGTCGACTACGAATGGCCCTGGCTTTTCGTGTTCCTGATCTTCGTGCAGGGGTTCTTTGTCCTGAACAACGCCGGCAAGAGCCTCGGCCTCGACGCCCTCATCGCGCGCGCCCCATTCGGCCCCTTTGCCGGAGACGGAATCGTGGCCCGCTTCTACCGCAAGATCGCGTGAAACGGCCCGGATTCCGTACACGAAGGCGAGCCGGCGGACTGCGCCCTTGCCGGAGGTGTCCGTCAACCGCATCCGTATCCGTGACGAGACCGACGTTTCGAACCCCTTCGGACCGACGTATCCGCTCTCCCCGGCCCACTCGTCCGCATTAACCTCAACCGAGGAGGATGCCGGCGTTCAATGCGCCCCATGTACCTATTCGACCCCGCCATGCCGGCAGGCCGTAAGAAAGAAAGCCACGCCCCGCGCGACGTGCTGATCGATCTCCGCGTGCAGCGCGTCGAGCTTCTCTCCAAACAGAGCCCGCATGAGCAGCGGCAAGAGCACCAGGTCCAGGTACAGCCGGGTCGTCGCAGCGAGGCGCTGTGGGGCAAACGCCGGCAGTTTTGCGAGGTCATCGGATTGTGCTGCTTCGGAGAGAAGCCGGGCGACGGCTTCCGACCCGTGCTCCCTGAGCATCCTGTGGACGTTGCTCGCGAGGTCCGGGAACCGGCGCGCCTCGGCAATGGCCAGCCGCATCAAGCCCACGGTATCGCTAACCAAGACCGAACGGAGAACGGTGACACCCACGCTCGCAAGACGATCCTCGATGGTGGCACCAGCCGGCACATGGCCCTGGTAATGTGCAATCTTGGCATCCGCGTTGCGCACCAGGACGGCGGTGAACAACGCCTCCTTACCGGGAAATCGGGCATAGATCGTGGGCTTGCCAGCGCGAGCCTGGCCGGCGATCTCCTCGACGCTGGCGCCGCCCAGCCCACGCTCGAGAAACACGCGATGGGCCGCATCCAGGATGCGCGCGTCCACTTCTCCGGCGTGCTCCAGCGGCGGCCGGCCGACGCGCGCCACGCGCCGCCTGCCGCCGGTCCGCCGTTCTCCCGCTGCAGGTTTTGCCATTGCTTGCGCCTTCACGTTGCTGCGATCGCTCCATCATGCCGCGGCCGAAGCCGCCAGTCCTCTTGATCTAGGTCCGTCGAGGGTCCAGGTAAAGAGAACGATACTGTATCGTTCTTATTTCCTGCCATTTTTTCCTCCCGGCGGAGCGGCGCGCGCAAGCATTTGGACCGCACACTCCTGCCGATGGCTGGAGCCCGCTCATGACACTGAAGACGCAAGATCGCAGCCAACGCGAGACTTGGCCGCTGGAGTTTCCAGGATCGCTGCCGGCACAGCCCGCATCGCTGGGCGCGGCCGGTAACGATCGGCCGCCAGCCGGGGCGAGCCCCGGCTCCGGGCGCACTGGGGCGGCCCAGTTGCAGGAGCCCTTCCCCGCCGGCGAGCGTCGCATCCCGACATCGCCGCCGGAGCGCGATGGCGGACAGGTTGCCGACGCAGGCGACGCGGCGGGCAATGCGCCTAGCAAGGGGGTCCTGCGGCGGCACCCGTTTGCATTCATCATCGCGCTGCTCGCGCTCATCCTGGCCACCGCGAGCGGCTATCTCTACTGGGACTACACCACGCACTTCCAGTCGACCGACGACGCCTTCATAGCGGCGCGCCAGTTCGCCGTTGCCCCCAAGGTGTCGGGATACATCACGGCGGTGCCGGTGACCGACAACCAGCACATTGCGGCGGGCGACGTGATCGCGCGCATCGACGAGCGCGACTTCCGCGTCGCGCTCGAGCAGGCGCAGGCGCAGGTGGCGAGCGCGCAGGCCGGCATCCAGAACATCGATGCGCAGATCAGCACGCAGCAGGCGCAGATTGCCTCCAGCCAGGCGCAGGTGGACCAGGCGCAAGCGGCGCTGGTGTTCGCGCGCCAGCAGGCGGCGCGCTACCAGGATTTGGCACAGAAGGGCTACGGCAGTGTCCAGAACGCGCAGCAGTTCACCTCGCAGCTGAACCAGCAGCAGGCCGCGCTTCAGAGCGCTCAGGCCAACCTCAAGCTGGCGCAGCGGCAGGTGGAGTCGCTCAAGGCCCAGCGCGAGAGCGCCGTGGCTGGCCTCCAGCAGGCCAAGGCCCAGCGCCATCAGGCGCAACTCAACCTTTCCTACACGACCGTCACCGCGGCTCAGCCGGGGCGCATCGTTCAGCTTGGCGCCGCGGTCGGCCAGTACGCCCAGTCGGGCACCAGCCTCACCATGTTCGTGCCGGACGAGATCTGGGTCACAGCCAACTTCAAGGAGACCCAGCTCGATGCCATGCGGCCCGGCCAGCCGGCGACGGTCAGCATCGATGCCTACCCGGAGCGGACCATCCGCGGCCATGTCGCCAGTGTCCAGCCCGGATCCGGCACCGCGTTCTCCCTGCTGCCCGCCGAGAATGCCACCGGCAACTTCGTCAAGATCGTGCAGCGCGTGCCGGTCAAGATCGTGCTGGACAATCCACCGCCGGACGTGGCGCTCGGCCCGGGCATGGCGGTGGTCCCGACCGTGCAGATCGACCGGGCACCGGCGCTCTACGAGCGGCTGCGGGCGTGGCTATGAGAGGTGCCGGAAACCGATTGGACGCTCCCGCCGCCAGCCTCGCAGGCGCCAGCCCGTGGCTGATTGCCGTCGTGGTCGCATTCGCGACTTTCATGGAGGTGCTCGACACCACCATCGCCACCGTGGCGCTGACCTACATCGCCGGCGGCATGGGGGTGAGCGAGGATGAGGCGTCGTGGGTCGTTACCACCTATCTGGTCTCCAATGCCGTCGCCTTGACGGCCAGCAGCTTTCTCGCCCGGCAGCTCGGCCGCAAGACGTTCTTCCTGATCTGCCTGTCGCTATTCACCGTGAGCTCGGTGCTGTGCGGGTTTGCCTGGAACCTGCAGTCGCTCCTCCTGTTCCGCATCCTGCAGGGGCTGGGCGGCGGCGGCATGGTGCCGGTGTCGCAGTCGATCCTCGCCGATTCCTTTGCACCCGAGAAACGCAGCCAGGCCTTCGCGCTATTCGGCGTCGCGGTGGTGGTTGCCCCGGTGGTCGGGCCGACGCTCGGCGGCTGGCTGTCCGACAACGTCTCCTGGCACTGGTGCTTCCTGATCAACGGCCCGATCGGCGTGCTCGCGCTCGCACTGATCGCGCTGATCCTGCGCGAGCCTGCCGCCGTGGTCGCGGAGCGCAGGCGCCGGCAGCATGAAAGGGGCGGGTTCGACCTCGTCGGTTTCCTGCTGATCGCCGCGTTCCTCGGCTCCCTGGAGATCATGCTCGACCGCGGCCTGATCGACGATTGGTTCGGGTCCTCCTTCATCGTCGTGGTCGCGGCCATGTGCGTGCTGGCGTTCGTCTGCATGATCCCGTGGGAGCTCACACGTCCCAATCCGGTGATCGACATCCGGATGGTGGCGACGCGGCAGTTCGGCGCCTGCTTCCTGGTGATGCTGGCGACCGGCGCCATCCTGCTGGCGACGACGCAGTTCCTGCCCGAGCTGGTGCAGCAGAACTTCGGCTACACGGCCACTTGGGCCGGCCTCGTCCTCTCGCCCGGCGGGCTCGTCACCATGGCGACGATGCTCGTGGTCGGTCGCCTGTCGGGCAAGGTGCAGCCCAAGTACCTCATCATGGTGGGGGCGGCGATCGTCGCACTATCCATGTACGACCTGACCAATGCTTACGGCGATCTCGATTTCTGGTTCTTCGCTCGGTCGCGCATGCTGCTGGGTCTCGGACTGCCGCTGATCTTCCTGTCGATCACCGCCGCGTCCTACGACGGTATCCCGCCCGACAAGACCGACCAGGCCTCCGCATTGATCAATGCCGCGCGCAACACCGGCGGCTCCATCGGCGTCTCCCTGATTTCCAACGTGGTGGCACACCGGGCGCAGTTCCATCAGAGCCGCCTCGTCGAGCACGTGATCCCGTCGAGCGCGCAGTACCAGGACACGCTGCATCAGGTGACGGCCTATTTAGCAGCCCACGGCAGCGCGCCGGCCCAGGCGCAGCGGCAGGCGTTTGCCTGGATCGGACAGCAGGTCCAGGTGCAAGCCTCGTTTCTGGCCTATATCGACGCCTTCTGGGTCCTGATGCTGATGGCGCTTGCAGCCGTGCCGCTCGCGCTGACCCTGCGCAAGGTCACGCTCGCAAGCGCCGCCCCCACGGGCCATTGAGCTCCCGCCACGAGGATTGTGCGACGGCAGCGTTCCCCATCCGCCCCCTCAGGGCTCGGCATCGTGAGCCCGACAGAGTATCAATGAGGTCGAGACGATCTATCGCGGCGTCCCGGGTGGAGAAGGTTTTGTGGCCCGATTCAGTCGCATCCCATCGCGAACCGGGGAAACGTCATCGGACAAGTGGGTCGCCCTGCACACGAGACGAGGTCACGTGCGGGGGCGGCCCGCACCGCTGCCCCCGCACGACTGTCCGCCGTTAGCCAGTAGCGAACAAGTAATCGCCCCCCCGCCGCGGGCACGCATCCCGAGAAAGTGGGAGATCCGGCCGCAGGGGAACTCGCCTTCGCAAGGATATAAACACAGTCAGACATGAAATCTGCTATACAACAGGGACATGGGCGTACTACGCCGTCCCCGGCGCCGATCCACGGCGATCATGCTATACGTTGATTGATATCAGGGCCGGGCGTCCGGTCATGAAAGTTGCATGAAGTTTTCCTGAAAGATTTCCTGCAGCCGGGGCGTGCCTGGTTGCCGACGGGGATGACGCTGGGAAAATGACGCCACGATCGTATCGGTTTGCCTCGTTCACGCTCGATCTGGATCGGCTATGCGTGCGCTCGCCGTCCGGCGAGATGAAGCTGCGACCCAAGAGTTGCGAGGTGCTTCGGTACCTGGTCGAGAATGCGTGCCGGGTCGTCACCAAGGACGAGGTGATCGATGCCGTTTGGTCGGGAGTCACAGTCACCGAGGAATCCCTGACGCGCTGCATCAGCGAGGTCCACCAAACACTGGGCGATGAGAGCCAGGAGATCGTCAAGACGATCCCGAAACGGGGCTATGTGCTCGACGTGCCCGTCGTGTCCAACGAGACCGCAGGGCAAGCGGCTTCCGCAGAACAGCCGGCAACAGCTGACAGCAGCGCCCGCACGCCCCTATCGAGCAACGAAGCAGACCCGGCAGAGACGGTTCGCCCCCGCAACGCGCAGCGGCGGCAGCTGACGGTCATGGTCTGCAACATCGTGGGCCTGGCGACCCTTGCGAGAGGCACCGACCCCGAAGACGTTCGCGAGGTCCTTGCCGCCGTTTATGGCTGCGTCCGGCAGGTTGTTGAGCGCCGCGGCGGCCTTGTCGAGAAGCTCTTGACGGACGGGATCCTGGCATATTTCGGCTATCCGCGAGCGCGCGAGGACGATCCCGAACGGGCCGTGCAGGCGGCGCTTGCCGTGACGAAAGCCGTGGAAGAGCTGAAGATCGAGCTCCTCTCCAAGGGCCTGCAGGCGCGCATCGGCCTGGCCACGGGCCTTGTCCTGGTCGGCGACGATCAATCTGCCGACCCCGGGCTCGTAGGTGAAACGCCGCTTCTGGCCGCGCACCTGGCAAGCGTTGCCGCTCCGGGGACAGTCGTCATCTCGGAAGCAACGCGACGCATCGTGGGCGGGCTGTTCGAATGCCGACCCCTCATCGTCGATGTGAGGGGCGCTGGGGAGCCCAATGACGCTTCCGTCGTGCTGCGCGAGGGTATGATCGCCAGCCGCTTCGAAGCGCTGCGCGGGTTGGATGCGTCGCCGCTGGTGGGGCGCGGCGAGGAGCTCGACTTCCTGCTGCGCCGCTGGGAGCAGGCCACGCACGGCAATGGCCGGGTCGTTCTGCTGACGGGCGACGGCGGCATCGGCAAGTCCCGCATAGCACGTGCCTTGCAGGACCGGCTGACCGAGCAGCCGCATATGGCGCTGGTCTACCATTGCTCGCCGCACCATCAGGATGCCGCGCTGCACCCGATCATCACGCAGTTCGTGCGCGCAGCCGGCATCAGGAGGAACGATCGACCCGAGGCCAAGCTCCGGAAGCTCGAGTTGTCGCTGGAGTACTCGAGCAGGCCGCCTGACGAGCAGGTCTCGCTGTTCGCTGCACTGTTGTCGATACCGGGTGGTGACCGGTACCCGTTGCCGGACCTGGAGCCCCAGGAACTGAAGAAGCGCATCCTCGCTGCGCTGTCGGACCTGCTCAGGCGGCACTGCGCGGCCAGGCCGGTGTTGGCGCTCTTCGAGGACCTGCACTGGATCGACCCGACATCGCTCGAGCTGTTGACTCAGGTGGTGGAGGAGGCCTCGGACCTGCCCTTGCTCGTGGTCGGGACGGCGCGCCCGGAATTCACGCCTCCCTGGCCCAATCATTGGCATACGACCGCGATGCCCTTGACGCGACTGCCGCCGTCCGACGTCGAGGCGTTGATTGGAAGCGTCACCAAGGGCAAGACCCTTCCCCAGGAGGTCGTCGCTCAGATCATCGCACGCACCGACGGCGTGCCGCTCTTCGTCGAGGAGCTGACCAAGTCCGTGCTCGAAAGCGGCATGCTGCGGGAATCCGGCGGGCGCTATGAGTTGACCGGCCAGCTGCCGTTGCGTTCCATTCCTTCCACGCTGCACGCCTCGCTGCTTGCGCGCCTCGACCGCCTGTCCTCTGTCAAGGACATCGCCCAAATCGGAGCCACAATCGGTGGAGAGTTCTCCTACGGCTTGATGGCTGCGGTATCCGAGCTTCCCGAGCAGGGCCTGAGCGACGCGCTTGCGCAGCTCGTCGCTGCCGGGTTGATCTTCCAGCGCGGCACCCCGCCCGACGCCACCTACCGGTTCAAGCACACGCTCGTGCAGGACGCGGCCTACGACAGCCGCCTACGCGCCCCGCGGCAGCTGCTGCACGGCCGGATCGCAGGCGTGATCGAGGAGAGGTTTCCCAACGTCGTGGCGACCGCTCCGGGGACCTTGGCGCATCACTACGCCGAGGCGGGCATCCCCGACAAGGCGGCGTCGTATTGGACCAAGGCCGGGCGCCTGTCGTTGGAGCGGTCGGCAATGGTCGAGGCAAGCGCACAATTCGAAAGGGCATTGAGGCTGCTTGCCGAGCTGCCCGAGACGACGACACGTCGCAAGCACGAGGTCGATCTGCGGCTGATGCTGTTCCGGGCCTATCTCATGCGCGGCGAGATCGGACCGATGACCGCGACGCTGAGGGGGGCGGTCGAGACAGCCAAGGCGCTGGGAGACGAGCGCAGGGTGGCGCTTGCGACGGCTCAGCTTGCGATGGCGCAGTGGATGCAGGGAGACCACGTCGCCGCCGCAAGCTCGGCAGGTTTCGTGCTGGAGCACGCCCAACGCACCGGCGATCTGCCGCTGCAGATCTTCGGGAAGCACACGCTCGCGAACGCTCAGCATGGGCAAGGCCGGCTCGATGACGCAATCTCCCTGCATCGGCAGATCATAGAGACGCTTGCGCAGCAGGGTATCGAGAACGAGCGCCTTGGATGGGCGGGCCTGCCCAGCGTCATGTCGCGGGCATTCCTCGGCTGGTTCCTCATCGAGGCTGGACAATTCGATGACGCGCGCATGCAGATCGACGCGGGGTGCGCACTCGCCGACGCTGCGAAGCAGCCCTACTCGCAGGTTCTGATCCACGCGGGCGAAGGCCTCTATCACCTGCGGCGCGGATATCCCGAGCACGCCGTGCCCATTCTCGAGCTGACGTTGAAGATGTGCCGGCGCGTGTTCACGATGGAAGCCCTGCTCGCCGGCTGGCTCGGAACCGCACTGGTGCAGGTTGGGCGCCCGGCGGACGCGCTGGCCGTAACGCAGGACTCGTTCCGCCGCCGGGCGCATCTCGCCGGCGGCATGTACACCTGGTTCTACCTGTTCAAGGCCATCGGAGAAGCGCATGCCGCCCTTGGCAATGCGGCGGAAGCGCTGGAATGGGCGGACAAGGCGATCCAGGTGACCACGGACGCGCAGGAGGGCCTGCACTACGCGCAGGGTCTAAAGTGCCGGGGCGACATAGGCCTCCAGCTCTCGATCGCCACCGAGGCGGCGGTGCATGATCTGGAGGAGGCAAGGCGGATCGCCGAGCAGCGCGGTCTGCTGCCGCTCGCTGCCGAGTGCGACCTTTCCCTCGCACGCGCCGTCGAGCGGCTTGGCCGCCATCAAGAGACGCAGCGGCTCGCCTCCCGTGCCGCACAGGCATTCAGGGCGCTGGGCCTGGAGCGCCGCGCTGCCGATGCGGAGAGCTTGACGGCCTGAGCCTCGCGCGTCAGCGCGGCTGCGCCTCCGCCGTGAAACGGACGACCATGCTCTGCGGCAGCCGCAGGAGCTCCTCCAGGTCGCCCTTCGGACCGGCGGCCCGCCGCAGCTCCTGGAGCTCCGCGATGGCCGCGAGCATGCTGCGCAGCTCCGCCATCGCGATGTGCTCTCCGAGACATCTATGCGGTCCGCCGGCAGGGCCGAAATGAAGGTAGGGACCGGCCGGCCGGTCGAGCCGGAAGTCTTTAGGTGCCTCGAACTTGCGCAGATCCATATTGGCAGCCTGGACGAGCGTACAAACCAGGTCGCCCCTGCGAACCTCCTGGCCGCCGACCTCCGTATCCGAGGTGCAGATGCGGAACAGGACCGGCGAGACGGGCCTGAAGCGGAGGCATTCGCCGATGAACGCATCGAGCCTGCGCTTGCGGGTCGCCTCGTCGGCCGTGCTGCAGATCTCGCGCAGCACCGTCATCAGGTCGGCGCGACGAGAGCCATCCTCGACGAAGATCCCCGTCATGCGCGGCTCGATCCGGCGAGGGTCGAGGCCCAGGTCGATGATATTGGCGAGGGCCTTGCCGACCGTATAGATGCCACCGACCAGCAGCTCGGCAAGGATAGCGCGAATGTGCTCGTCGATGTCGCCCGGGGCGTCGGCCCGCTCGCGCTTGACGGCCACGAGGGCGGCGAGCAGGTGGCGCTCTCTCGAGGGGCGACGGTATTCCTGCTCCATCAGCTCATCGATATGCAGCAGCATCTCGTCGGTCGTGCGCTGGGCCGAGATCGTCAGCTCCCGCGCGCGAACGATGTTGAGGAAGACCTCGCGGAAGGCCGCCTGCGCCCAGGCCTGGACGGTCGCCACCGGCTTCTCGTGATCCAGCAGTGGATCGAGCCGCGCGAGCCAATCGGGCGGTACGTCGGTCAGCTCGAGGCGTGCGAAGTACGCGGCGATGGCCGTCGGCGACATGCGGTCGGGCCCGGGCAGACCGAAGAAATGCTTCGCAATCACGACGGGAACCACGAGCGCGAGATCCCGCACGATGTCCATCCGCCCGGCGGGGAGAAGACGCGCGAAGATGCTCCGCGTGATATCGCCGGCGAGCCGCTCCAGCTCGGCGTAGGGGTTGCGTGCTCCGTTCTCGGTCAGCAGCTTCAGGGCCGCCTGCAATATCTGAAGTCGTTGCACGCGCACCGGGTCGGTGGCTGGAAGGCCGATGAGCATCGGCTTGCCGTGGGCGATCTCCTCTACGTGCTCGCGATAATGACCGACGCCGAACGCGCTCTCGTTGTGCAGCACGGCGCTTACGTCATCGTAGCGTCCAAGGAAGGCGGCGAAGGTGGGCTGGGCAGGCGAGAGGGTATCGCGTCTCTCGCTGAACCGAACGCGGACCACCCGCGCCTCGCTCTGCAGGATCCTCTGCCCCAGCAGCGCCAGGCGCTGCTCCGAGAACAGGGAGGGCGTCTCGGGCACGGTAGGGTTCGGCGTGAGATGGGGGCGGTTGATGTTGACGCTCCCAAGCGTGACAGCGTCGTCGACGCCCATGGTCACATAGCCGCCGCCGCAGAGATTGGGCGGCGGAACGTACCCGCGCTCGAACTGGGGCTCGAAGACCTTGCCCTCCGAGAGGCCGTTGAGTGCATCCAGGCTCGGGACGAAGAAATAGTCACCGCCGCGCGTCAGGACCAGGCGGGGAATGTGCGTCAGCGGCGCCGGGTTGCCGGGAATCTGGAACGCATCGGTGAGAGCGCCGTTGTTGGCTCCGGTGATCGGGCACTTGTCGAGTCCGACCTGTCCGAAGATCTCGCCGCCGTTGATCCATTCGCGCTGGATGAACTCGAACTGCGCATCGATGCGCGCGTTGTAGCATATGAAGAGCAAACCCCGCTCCTCGCCATCCCAGTCCTCCGGTCTTTCCACCAATTCGCCGCCGTAAGGAATCGATTGGCGCAAGATGCGGTGCCGCTTGGCGACATCGCGCAGCTGCTGGTCGCGCGGATTGACCCGCCGCACATGCGAGCCAACCGGGCACCTGACGCCATGAGGGTCCTCGGTGTGAAAGCGGAAGTCGTTGATCAGGTGTCGCTCGCGCACGCCGTACCACTTGGGCTGCCGCGGATGCCGGACCAGCGGCGCGCCGTTCTGCCAGCGGCCGAACATCTGCGCGGCCAACAGCTGCTCTGGTGCCTTGTCGCGGGCGCTGGCCTGAATGAAATGCTGGAAGCCAACGACGTCCTGGGCGAGCTTGCGGAACACCATATAGGTGCCGTTGGTGCGCAGCTCCTTGTTGGCCGGTTGGATCGCCCGCAGGCCGTCCTCGTCGGGGTGGCCCAGGAAGATCTCGCCTGGAGCCGCCGGTGCCCACGTCCCGTCACGCCTCGGCGTGCCCCCGCCTGGCGGCGGAGGCCTTAGCCCCAGGTCCACGAAAGGTTGGCTCACACCGTCGCGGAAGCCGAAGTGCTCGACGCGGTACCGTTCCCCTTGGAATTCCCTGAGCGGGGTATATCCGACCTCCAGCTGGAGAATCCGCAAGCCTGACATTCGCTCCAGAGCGACGATCTCGGCGGGCGCCTGCTCGCCGCTCCGGCTCAGTCTCCTCGCAAGCGCGACAGTATTCGAGAAGAGCTTGGGCGCGCCACGGACGGTTCCATCGCCAGCGCCGGTCGAGGAGAGCAGGACACCCATCAGGCCGTGGACATTCCGGTGCCCGAGCCAGCCCTCCCAGGAGCTGGGCGCAGACTCCCCGGAGTCGCCGAGGAGGTGCGCGCGCGAGGCCATCCCCTCCTTGAACGGCTCGGGGAAGGTCTCGAGTGTGACAGGATCGACCTTGAGCGTTTGAAGGCCCGACCAGGTGAAAGCGAGGGTGAGGCCTACATGCGGCCTGCCCCTCTCGCCCTCCGGCACGATGCGCGCATCGGCCGACTTGAGCACGTCGATCAGATCTGTCGGCTCCGTGCTGCCGGCCGGCTGCTGCGGAGCGCCGGAGCCGCCGCATCGGCCGCGCACGAAATCGCGGAACTTCTGCAGATCGGTAATGCTGAAGAACGCATACGCCGCCACTTGGGCCCTGGCGCTCCGAACGATGTTACCCTGGATGTCGCTGGGCGATACGAAGAAACGCTCACGAGTCAATTGTGTCATGACTTTCTCAGCTCCGCCGCGCGCGAGCCCTGATCCGCATCGTAAGTACCGCCGACCGCTGGAAAATCAGCCGTATAGGCTTGGTTCTCGATGATGAACCTGTCGAGAAGATCTCCGATGCCCTCGACGGAAGTGCCGTCGGCGTTCCGGGTGCTGCGGACGAACGCGGCAAAGCGCTCCTTGAACACCTTGAGCTGGTAGATCCTCGGGACGGTCACGCCCGGACAGGCATTGAAGAAGGCGTCGGTCGCGATTTGGTAGCGCTTGGCGTACTGCCAGAAGGCCTCGAAATCCAGCGACCCTCCCTCGGGATAGCCCTCGCAGTTGCCCCATACGCGATCGACATCCTTGCCAAGAAAGCTGGAGAACTCGCGCAGGTAGTCCTTCAGGTCGCCGTCGAAGTAGGAGGTGAAGAAAAGCCACGTGCGGAAGCGGTAATCGTGCGTCGGATTCTGGTCGGCAGGTACATAGGGGTCGAGCGAGGGTGGCGCCTCCCTGGGAAAGCAGGCACCCTGCAGGTACTGCTCCGGTCTCAGGAGCAGCCAGCCGGCGTAGTGGATGGTTGGAATGACGCTGATCGGCGTGTTGAGACCACGGTCCACCCGCCGCTGGATCGACCCGAGCTCCTGACGCAGCCGTTCCTCGTACGTGCGACGCTGACCCGGGATCGGCCCGGGCGTGATCGGCGTCAACAGGACCAGCTCCGTCACGCCGCCCACAAATTTCGATTGTGCGCAGTGATAGGCTTTCACGAGCTCCCCCTCCAATCCTGCGGCCGGCTCCCGAAGGCGCGAAGGTTCCTGCGGTGCAGCCGAAACGGCTCCCAATTGACGCTCTGGCGGCTTGGGTATGCCTTCCAGAGCCCGATCATCGTTGCCAGCCTTCAACCGCCTCGAAATGAGGCGAACGATGAAGCCGCAGAAGCTTGTCACCCTGACTCTGAGGCCCCCGATGGACATGTCCCCTGATCAGCTACAGCCCACAATTTCCGGTCATTGCCCCTGGGGGCGGGTGCCCCGCCGCCACCTGCAACCTGCGGTCGGTGCGGGCAGACCGCAAAATCGAGGCAGCGACGGGGCGACTCCACTGGCGATCGGCCAAGCCGCGCGCCAGAAAGGTCAGCTATCGAGAAAGAGAACAGGCTCGGCCGGACAGCCAAGTCGCAAACTCGGCCAATTGAACCGAGAGCAATCGCGCATGCGGACGTCACTCCGTTTCACCGGTATCTCGCAGGCTTTCCGCGTTATGGGTCGGCCGTGGACTGTGGCCAGAAGAGCGACGAAGACGCTAACGAAGTCAGAGAAACATCGCAACCTCCATCATATGTGGGCTGAGCTTACACCAACGGGAGTGCCGCGCCAACACCGATTGCGCTCACTGTAGGTAGCTCGTGATCTGACGTGAGTTTGTAGCTCGTGAAGTGTCGTGAGGCGGGATCCGCAGCGCCACGCTGTCGCAGGTCCCGTGCGTGCCCCAAGTCGGTCAATGTGAGCCGTTGGCCTGCAGAGGTCAGAAAAACTTCCGCAGAACTTCATGGAAATTTCACGACCAGGCTCGGCCGCTTGTGCTGCAACGATAGGGCACCAGCGAATGGCAGCAGCCGTGCTGGGGGGACCGCTGCAGGAAGCTGGGGGATGACCTATGAGATTCCTCGTCGTCGCATTGATTGCATTCGTAGTCGCAATTGGTCTGGTGCGCCCCGCTGGAGCCTTCGGCCCCGGCGGCTTCGGGCAGCACCAGAATCTCAATCTGTCGTAGTTTGAGAAATTGCATGGAGGCCGGTTCCAAACCGGCTCGACGACGCAAGAGCGGCGGTCGCGTGACGGACAGTGTCAGCGAAATTCTTCCGCCAAATTTCATCGAACTTTCATGACCGCGATTGGCTGGCGCTTTAGGGAAGCCCCCAACGCCTCATACTTGCTTCTATTCTGGGGACAGCTATGCCTTACCTCCTCCCGCGTCTTCCGGCAGCCAAGGATGCCGTGGAATGGCCGACGGTTGCAGTGGCGCACTCCGCCGACTCGCTGCTTGCCAAGCGCCTCTCGGCGATCACCAGGTGGGCCGGCGCCAGCATTGAGGCGCTCGCCGCCTACTACGCGGCAACCGCCATGTACGAGCAGCTTTCCCGGCTGTCGGATACCGAGCTGGCGCGACGCGGGCTATCGCGTGGCAATCTGGCGCGCGATGTCCTTGCGGTCTGCGATCGCACCACGCGCCGTGATTGAGTGCGGTCGCTCGTTCCAAGGCCTTCAATCGACGCCCCTCGTCTGGCGCGATGGCGAGGAGGGCGTTGAGCGACGCCATCGCGACCGCGCTACGCTCCTGCCTCCGCCTTGCTCCTGCGGCCGAACCAGCGCTTAAGCCACCCCGGCCGCTTTCCTGTAGCGGCAGGCGTCACGGCAGCAGATACAGCGGCAGGCGCGCCGCCGACCAGCTGGGCGAACTTGGCGAAGAACTCGTCGGCGAACCTCTTGGCGGTCGAGTCGATGAGGCGGCCGCCGAGCTGGGCGAGCTTGCCGCCGACGTCGGCCTTCACGTCGTAAGTCATCAGCGTGCCGCCGCCGGCGTCGGCAAGGCGCACGGTGGCGCCACCCTTGGCGAAGCCCGCGACGCCACCGTTGCCTTCGCCGACGATGCGGTAGCCGTTGGGCGGGTCGATGTCGGTGAGCTTGACCTTGCCGCTGAAGGTGGCGCGCACCGGACCGACGGCGAGCTTGACGCGCGCCGTCATGTCGGTCGGCGATTGCATCTCCAGCAATTCGCAGCCGGTGATGCACTGCCTGAGGATGTCGGGGTCGTTGAGCGCGGCCCACACCTTCTGGCGGCTGGCGGCGATCTGACGGGAGCCGGTCATGTCCATGGAATGCCTCCTCAGCTCTTGGCGTGCTCTGGTCGGTTCGATCGGTGTACTCAGCCGGTCTCGACGGCGCCGGCGCTGCGCTGGCCGCGCCGCCGCACCTCCACGATCTCGGCGAGGATGGAAAGTGCGATCTCCTCGGGCGTGACGGCGCCGATATCGAGGCCGGCCGGGGAGTGCAAGGCCGAGAGGCGTTCCCGATCGGTGCCCTTGGCCGCCAGCGCCGCGCGCAACGTCTCGGCCTTGCGGTGCGAGCCGACGAAAGCGACGTGGCGTGCGGGGGCGGCGAGCGCGGCCGAGAGGGCCGCTTCATCGCCCTTGCCCTGGGTGGCAATGACGATGTAGCGCTCGCCGGCGACCAGCCGCGACAGGTCGTAGCCGGGGATGGCAAGGTCGATCTCGGCGAACTTGGCCTGCTCCTCGGGCGGCGCAGCGACGGCGACCAGGAAGCCGAGCCTGCGGCCGAGATCCGCGAGCGCGACGGCAACGGGCGTGGCGCCGCACACGAGCAGCTCCGGCTTCGGCAGCACCGGCTCGACGAACACGTCCATGGTTCCCTGGCTCGGGCACATGTTCTTCGCGAACTCCACGCCGTCCTTGCGCTCTCCCCCCGCCACGCCCTGCTCCTGCAGCGCGTCGCCGGGCTGCACCGAGACCAGGCGCGGCCGGCCGTCGTCGAGTGCCGCGCGTGCCGCCTTGAGGACAGCGGCGCGCGCGCAGCCGCCGCCGATCCAGCCTGCCGTCATGCTGCCGTCCCGGCGGATCAGCGCCTTGGCGCCGGCCTTGGCGGCCGTGACCGCCACCGTGCGTACCACCGTTGCGATGGCGAAGGGCTCGCCCGACGCCTTCAGCGATTTCACCTCGTCCAGGATGTCGATCGGGGATCTCATGGACGTGACCACATTCAAAGACGCGCCAGATACGGTTCGAGCGCGGCGAGCGACTTCAGGTTGTGCGCCGGGGCAAACAGGTCCACGAACGGCAGCGCAGCCTGCATGCCGCGGGCGCTGGGGGCGTAGCCGTCCCAGCCGATCATCGGGTTGAGCCAGACGATGCGCTTGGCTCGCCGCGCGAGGCGGCGCATCTCGTCGGCGATGGCCTCGGGGGTGCCCGTGTCGTACCCGTCGGAGACGATCATCACGCAGGTGCGCGAGTGGATTACGCTCTTGGCGTGCCAGCGGTTGAACGTGGCGAGGCTCTCGCCGATGCGCGTGCCTCCACCAACGCCCTGCGCCAGCAGCGAGAGGCGGTCGAGGGCGCGGCCCGCGTCCCTCTCGCGCAGGGCGGCGGAGACGTGCACCAGGCGGGTGTGGAACAGGAACGCCTCGGCCTCGTGGAAGTGGTCCAGGACGCCGTGGATGAAGCGCACGAACACGGACGTGTAGAGGCTCATGGAGCCGGAGGTGTCGAGCAGCACCACCAGACGCAGCGGCTTGCGCTTCCTTCTGCGCCACACGAGCTCCAGCGGGACACCACCGTGCGCCACGTTGCGGCGGATGGTACGGCGCAGATCGAGCCTGCGGCCCTTGAGACGCGCGCGCTCACGGCGGCTCAGCCGCGTGCGCATGCGCCTGGCGAGGCGCGCGGCCAACGCGTGCGCCTCGGCGATGGCTTCCGGGTCGTGGATCCTGCGGAAGTCGGTCTCGGCGAGACGCTCCGCGCGCGTCGCGCCCTCCATGCGCCCGGTGGCACTTGCGTCGCGATCCTCGGTATTGCTGCCAGCGGCCGGGACCTGCTCGCCGAGGCTCGGTTGAAATCGCTGTTCGAGCTCCCTGCCGGGGAGGTGGCGCTGCTCGGCGCGCTTCGTGCGCGGGGTGTTGGCGGCGATGGGCACCACGAGGCGCACGCCGCGGCCGAGCCAGAAGGCATCGAAGACGGCGTCGAACTTGAGCCAGTCGGAGCGGCACGCGCACACGAGCGCCTTAAGGGCCGAGCGCAGGCTGTCGCGCCGCAGCGCCAGCGGCGAGGCCAGCACCTGCGCGGCGTCGGCCCCTTCCTTGAGGCCGACGGCGAAGGCGTTGTCGCGCAGGGTGCGCATGAAGGCCGAGAGGCGCCGGGCCATGTAGGTGCCCGCCTCGCTGACATCGCCGGCCTCGGCAGGGACGCGGCACATCATGCGACCTTTCCCAGCAAGCGGGCGGAGACCTCCGGTGTGACACGCGCGCGGTCCTCCTGTGTCTTGAGGAGGCAGCGCAGCGTCTCGTGCACGGTCTCCGGCGCGGCGTGCAGGTTCTCCACGCCGAGGCCTGTGAGGGCGGCGGCCCAGTCAAGCGTCTCGGCTACGCCCGGCACCTTGCGCAGCTCCTCCTTGCGCACACCTTCCACCAGGCGCGCGATCTGCAGGGCGAGCGCGGTGGCGATGCGCGGCACGCGCGCCAGGATGATGCGCGTCTCGCGCTCCACGTCGGGGTAATCGACATAGTGATAGAGGCAGCGGCGCCGGAGCGCGTCGGACAATTCGCGCGTGCTGTTGGAGGTGAGGACGACGCGCGGGATGCTGGCGGCCTTGACGGTGCCGAGCTCGGGGATGGAGACCTGGAAGTCCGACAGCAGCTCCAGGAGGAAGGCCTCGAACTCCTCGTCGGCCCGGTCGATCTCGTCGATCAGCAGCACCGGCCGGTCGGGACGGCGGATGGCGGCCAGCAAGGGCCGCTCCAGGAGGAAGCGCTCGGAGAAGATATCCTGCTCGACCTCATAGGGGTCGGCACCGGCGCCCTCTCGCGCGCGGATCGCCAGCAGCTGGCGCTGGTAGTTCCACTCGTAGAGCGCGGTGGACTGGTCGAGCCCCTCGTAGCACTGCAGGCGGATGAGCGGGGTGCCGTGTACGGCGGACAGCGCCTTGGCCACCTCGGTCTTGCCGACGCCCGCCTCACCTTCCAGGAGCAGCGGCCGGTCGAGCATGTCCATGAGTTGCAGCGCCACCGGCAGCTCGCGGTCGGCGACATAGCCGACCGCGGCGAGACGCTCCGTTATCTGCTCGCGTGACAGAGTCATAGCTCTCCCGTCATCCCGGAAGCTGAGCCGAAGGCGAGGCTATCCGGGACCTCCCGGAACGAGTCGAGCCTCTTGCCTCCCGAGGTCCCGGATCGGAGCGCTGCTCGCCTTTGGCTCGCGTCGCTCCGTCCGGGATGACGGGTAGTCACCCGTGCAGGCCCAGGCTATGCGCGACCATCCAGTTGCGCCAGTGGTCGTGCGGCATCGGGATGTGCCTGGTGCCAAGGAACGAGAAGGCGTCGTTGACCGCATTGGAGAAAGCGGGCACGCCGCCCACGTTCGGGCTCTCGCCCACCCCCTTGGCGCCGATCGGATGATGCGGCGAGGGCGTGACCGTGTGGTCGGTCTCCCAGTGGGGGGTCTCCACCGCGGTGGGGATGAAGAAGTCCATGAACGAGCCGTTCACGACATTGCCGATGGCGTCGTAGCGGATCTCCTGGCCCATGGCGATGGCGAAGGCCTCCGTGAGCCCGCCGTGCACCTGGCCCTCGATGATCATGGGGTTGATGCGGGTACCGCAGTCGTCCAGCGCGTAGAAGCGGCGCACCTTGTAGACGCCGGTATCCACGTCGATGTCCATGACGCAGATGTAGGCGCCGAACGGGTAGGTCATGTTGGGCGGATCGTAGTAGCTCACGGCCTCCAGACCCGGCTCCATGCCCGGCGGCGGCGAATTGTAGGCGGCCCAGACGATCTCCTTCATGCTCTTGGATTTCTCGGGCAGGCCCTTGACGCGGAAGCCGTCGATGTCCCACTCCAGGTCGCCCTCGTGCACCTCCAGCATGTAGGCGGCGATCATCTGCGCCTTGTTGCGGATCTTGCGCGCCGCCATGGCAATCGCGGCGCCGGCCACCGGCGTGGAGCGCGAGCCGAAGGTGCCGATCCCATAGGGAGCCGTGTCGGTGTTGCCCTCCTCAACCGTGATGTCGTCCGCTGGGATGCCGATCTCGGTGGCGATGATCTGAGGGTAGGTGGTCTCGTGGCCCTGGCCCTGGGACTTGGAGCCCATGCGCGCCGTTGCGCTGCCCGTGGGGTGCAGGCGGATCTCGCAGCTGTCGAACATGGCCAGCCCGAGGATATCGCAGTTCTTCGAGGGACCGGCACCGACGATCTCGGTGAAGAAGCAGAGGCCGATCCCCATGATCTCGCGCGTCTCGCCGCGCTTGAAAGCCTCGCGCTTGGCCGCCTGCTCGGCACGCAGCTGCCGGTAGCCGACGCTCTCCAGCGCCTTGTTCATGGCCGTGTGGTAGTTGCCGGAATCGTATTCCCATCCGAGGGCCGACTGGTAGGGGAACTGCTCGCTACGCACAAAGTTCTTGAGGCGCAGCTCGGCCGGGTCCATGCCCAACTTCTGGGCCAGAATGTCCATGCCGCGCTCGATCGCATAGGCAGCTTCCGTGACCCTGAGCGAGCAGCGGTAGGCGACGCCGCCTGGCGCCTTGTTGGTGTAGACGCCGTCGACCACGACATGCGCGACCGGGAAGTCGTAGGAGCCGGTGACGATGTTGAAGAAGCCGGCCGGAAACTTGGAGGGGTCGGCGCAGGCGTCGAAGCCGCCGTGGTCGGCGATGACGTGCACACGCAGGCCGGTGACCTTGCCCTCCCTGGTGGCCGCGATCTCGGTCGTCATGTGGTAGTCGCGGGCGAACGAGGTGGTGGTCAGGTTCTCGATCCGGTCCTCGACCCACTTCACCGGCCGGCCGGTCACGATCGAGGCGACGATGGCGCAGATGTAGCCGGGATAGGCGCCCACCTTGTTGCCGAAGCCGCCGCCGATGTCGGGCGAGATGATGTGGATCTTGTGCTCGGGGATCTTGGAGAGCAGGGAGGCCACGGTGCGGATGATGTGTGGCGCCTGGAAGGTGCCGTAGACCGTCAGCTCGCCCTTGATCTTGTCGAACGAGGCGACGCACTGGCACGTCTCCAGGGGCGAGGGGTGCGTGCGGTGGTAGGAGATCAGCTCCTTAATGGTCACCTCGGCATTGGCGAGCGCGGCGTCGGTGCCGGCCTTGTCGCCCACCGTCCACTCGAAGATGTGGTTGTGGTGCTTGCGGGGCCCGTGCGCGCCCGAGGTCTTGCCGACGAGGTCTTCGCGCAGCACCGGCGCGTCGGGCGCCATCGCCTTGAAGGGATCGATGACGACTGGGAGCTCCTCGTACTCCACCTCGACGGCCTCGACGCCGTCGGCCGCGGCGTAGCGGTCCTCGGCAACGACGAAGGCCACCTCCTGGTTCTGGAACAGCACCTTGCCGTCGGCCAGCACCATCTGCACGTCCTGGGCCAGCGTCGGCATCCAGGCGAGGTTGACGCCCTTCAGCTCCTCCGCCGTCAGCACGGCCAGCACACCCGGCACCTTGAGCGCCTTGCTGGAGTCGATCCGCTTGACCCTGGCGTGGGCATACTGCGAGCGCACGAAGTCGCCAAACAGCATGCCGGGCAGCTTCACATCGTCGACGTAGTTGCCCTTGCCTTGCGTGAAGCGGATGTCCTCGACGCGCTTCCTCTTGCAGCCCATGCCTTCGAGCTTGGCCTCGCGCTGCTCCCGGGTCAGAACGGCCGTGGTCATTCCGCTGCCTCCGCAAAGGTCTCGCCGCGCAGCTTGGCGGCCGCATACTGGATGGCTTTGACGATGTTCTGATAGCCCGTGCAGCGGCAGAGGTTGCCGGCGATGCCGAAGCGGATCTCGTCCTCGGTCGGGCGCGGGTTCTCCTGCAGGAGGCGATGCGCCCGCATGATCATGCCGGGCGTGCAGAAGCCGCACTGCAGGCCGTGCATCATGCGGAAGCCCTCCTGCAGGGCGTGCAGGGAGCCGTCCGGATTGGCCATGCCCTCGATGGTGGTGATGTGGGCGCCGTCGGCCTGCACGGCGAACATGGTGCAGCTCTTCACCGACTTGCCGTCGAGGTCGACCGTGCACGCCCCGCAGTGCGTGGTGTCGCAGCCGATGTGCGAGCCGGTCAGACTCAGGGCCTCCCGCAGGTGGTGGATCAGCAGCGTGCGCGGCTCGACGAGGCTTTCCACCTCCTTGCCGTTCACGGTCATCCTTACTTGGGTCTTGGCCACGGCGTTCCTTCCCATGATCAGCAATGGGCGAATGGTCAGTGGCGAATGCCGAATGGACCTTCCACCATTCGCGATTGGCCATTCGCTATTCGCCCCTTCAGCCCGTTGTCGTTCACCCTCTGGCGCGCGCGAACGCCCGCCGCAGCGCGCGCTCGACCATCACGCCCCCGGCATAGGTGCGGTACTCGGTCGAGCCGCGCGTATCGGAGGCGGGAGACATGATGGCGCGGGCGGCCCTGACGGCGGCGTCCAGGGCCGGCTTCTCCAGCGCGGTGCCGATCACAGCGGCCGCCGCGTCCTTGGCGAGCACCGCTGTGTCGGCGAGGTTGGAGAGCGCGATGGCGCATGCGGCGACCTTGCCGCGGGACAGGGTGAGGACGACGCCGGCCGCCGCGGTGGCGTAGTCGCCGATCTTGCGCTTGAGCTTCTCGTAGGCGTAGCCGTGCCCTGCCGGCGGGACCGGCATCTCGATGGCGGCGACGATCTCGCCCGGCGCGAGGGCGGTGACATAGGACCCCTGGTAGAAGTCGCGGGCCTTGACCGTGCGGCTGCCGCCCGTACTCCTCAGCCGGTAGCTCGCGTCGAGACACATCATGACGGCTGGCATGTCGTTGCCGGGATCGCCGTTGGCCACGTTGCCGCCCAGCGTGCCGACGTACCGGACCTGAGGGTCGGCGATCAGCAGCGACGCCTCCAGCAGGATCGGTGCCGCATCGGTCGCCACCCTGGACTGCTGCAACTCGTGCTGGGTGGTAGTGGCGCCGATCACGAGGGCGTTACCATTTTTCTGAATGCCCTTCAGCTCCGCAATGCCGCCGAGGTCGATCAGGTGCTGGGGTAGCGCCAGCCGCAGCTTCATCATCGGAATCAGGCTCTGGCCGCCGGCGAGCACGCGACCGTCGTCGCCGTGCTGGGCGAGCAGGGTCGCCGCCTCGGCGACGGTCTTGGGCCGGTAATAGGAGAATGGGGCCGGGATCACGGCGTCGCCTCCTTCGGTGCATCCTGCCGATGCGTTGCTCAGGCCCAGGGACGGGTTGGGAACGGGTTGGGGACCCGGAAAAAGCTAACGCTAGCGATTGCTGCGTTGCAGCCACAATTCTTCATGCACCAAAGCACTCGATTGGCAGAAGGTGGCGCACGAACGGCGGGGATTTTGCACGAAGTGCGTCAGGAAAGCTGACCCGAAAGTCACAGGTTTACGTGAGCTTGATGCGGCGCAAGGCCGAGATAGTGCGGTGCACAAAGGGGGAGGAAGGGCAGGGGAGCGGTTCGGCGGCGTGCGACGCAACAGGCGACGCTAGAGCCCTTTCCACTTGACGTGGATCGCGTCGTCTGCGGCTGACGCCCTGTAGCGTGCTGCCGTTTGCCTTTCGTTAAGGCTGATAGCGGAAACGGCG
>Ga0268265_10000694_pt1 | contig 33105 bp, 29 predicted proteins | sample KBSSwiS52_FD_190355 | JGI IMG/M metagenome (GOLD analysis project Ga0268265, IMG submission 190355) | Switchgrass rhizosphere microbial communities from Kellogg Biological Station, Michigan, USA - KBS Switchgrass S5-2 (SPAdes) (version 2) | ecosystem: Host-associated > Plants > Roots >...
CCTGGTCACGTCCGGCCAGCCGGGACGGCGTCAGCGCCCGCGCCGGAAAGTCGTGCTCGCCGGGCCGCACCGGTGCGCCACAGCGCACCAGAGCGAGATCGTGCGCCAGCCCGTCGGCGCTCTGGTAACGGTCGTCCGGTTCCTTCTCCAGCAGATGCATGATGATCGCCGACAGGCCGGCCGGCACCGCCGGGTTCACGGCCGACGGCGGTAGCGGCACCCGCGCGAGATGGTCATGCAGGATCCGCAGCGGGTCACCCGTCCCGAACGGCGGCCCCCCGGTAGCCAGCTCGTACAGCGTCGCCCCCAGCGCGTACAGATCAGCCCGCTGATCGACCGGGCGACCAGTCCGGCCAGTCTGCTCCGGCGCGAGATAGGGCAACGTGCCGACGATCTCGCTGTGCGGCGCGAACCCCGGCTCGACAGTCGCGAACGTCGTGGCCACCGCGAAGTCAATCAGGTAGGGCGCGTCCCGGTCGCCGCCCACCACGATGTTCGCCGGACTGATATCCCGGTGCACCACACCCCGCCCGTGCATCCCCGCCACGGCCCGCGCAAGCGATCCCGCCAGATCGACCAGCTCGGCCGGATCCAGCGGCCTGGCCCGCTCGCACAGATCAGTGCCACCGACATCGACCAGCAGGACCGACCCAGCCGGCGGCGGCACGCCGGCCGCCACCTGCACGACTCCCTCGACCCCCGACAGGTGCCCGAGGATCTCGACCTCATGCCGCAACCGCCGCTGCGCGTCAGCCCCCAGCGGCTCCTTGCGGATCACGGTCCCGGCGTCGGACACCAGCCGAGTGACCCGAGTCCGCTCCGACTCGTGCAGCAGTTCCCCTCGCGCTGCCAAGGGCGGATCCCGGCTCGGTGCCGATCGCTGTGAGCCCATGATCCCCAGTCCCCATCTGACAGCTCCACGCGTGTCACCCGCAGCTCCCTTTTCCCAGCCTTCCCGTGATCAGGGGTGCGCAACAGAGCGACTGGGGGCGGGCTCGGGCCGAGGCGGCTCGGACGAGCAGGTGGGCCGTGACCCCGCGGGCAGGGCCGATCCGCCGACCATCACCAGGACCAGGCGACGCCGCTGGACTATGCCCCCGAGCGGTACGAGCAGCAGAAGCCCGAGCGCATAGCCCAGCTGTCCCAACATCACGATCAGGCCCGCGACACCGGTGGACAGGCCCAAGACCGCACCAACTGCCCGGAAGGGGTGCAGTATGCCACCCGAGGTTTGTCGGTCGGGATCACCGGCCGCGCGGGCTGCACCGAGATCCCCAGCGAGCGGGCCGCGCGGGTGAAGGTCATAGACAAACGCACCACCCTCACCACCACCACCAGCCCCACCGGCCGCACCATCACCCTCCTCACCGGCTGACAACACGCACCGCACAGGCCCCGTCGCCACCAGCCGTGGGGGTTCGAGTCGGAGGGCGGACTCGACCAGTACGCGCACGCCCTGAGTCGCCAGCATCAGTTTCCTGTTCGCCGATGATGCCGGTCTGGCGCTCGACCTAACTGGATCGCGAGCCGGCTCGGGGCAGGCCGGCCGCGGCGATGGCGTGTTCGAGATCGTCGATGCCGAAGGCGTCTACCGGGCCGAGCGCGCCATGTCCCCTCGCGGTCCCGGCCGCCAGCTGGCCGGCGATCCAGGCCATGATCCGGCCGGTGAACAGGTAAGGGTCCACACCCTGCAGACGGACCGCGGCCAGCTGGCGGCCGGTGGCATCAGACACGGTGGCGAGCACGACGGTGCCGGTGGCGGCTTGGGCCGCGGGATCCGGGCCGCGTCCGGTGACCCGCAGCGCTGGCGCCGCCGCGGCGCCCGCCAACCGGTTGACGGCACGCAGCCGGGACAACGCTGCGAGTGGGTAGGACGCGACCCGCGCCAGCCGCGCCGGTCCGCCGCCGGCGGCCATGTAGGTCGCGGCATCGGTGAGCTGCGGCGCGAGACGGGGCAGCGTGCGCGCCTCGGTGCCCGCCCACAGCGCGCCCGTCAGCACCGTCCCGTCCTGCTGGAAGGCCCGCACTTCGCGCCCGTAGGGAAGGGTGACGAGCTGGCCGGCGCGCAACGCCTCGACCGGGCTGAGGGCGGACGCCACCATCGTCGCCCTCGTCCCGCTGCTCACTCCGAGTCGGCGCAGCCGCCCACCCGGAGGAACGACCTGGTAGGCGACATCGACCCGGCGGGCCTCGCCGCCGGCGTCGCGCAGCGCGAGCGCCCCGGCCAGATTGCCCGGCACGCAGTCGAACCCGGACGCCGGCAGCAGCACCACGCCGGCGCGCTCGGCCCGTGGGCCCGCGTCGTCGAACACATGGCGCAGGAACTCGGCCTCGCCGCTGCTGTCCAGGTAGTGTGCCCCAGCCGCGACGGCGGCGTCGACCGCGGGCCGGCCGAACCGGGTGAACGGGCCCACCGTAGCGACCAGAACGTCGCCAGGCCCGACCAGCCGCCGCACCGAGGCGGCGTCAGCCGCGTCGGCGACAGCGCCGGGCAGATCGCCGTGATGGGCACGAAGCGCGTCGACCCGCGCCCGGTCACGCCCGGCGACCACCGGGCGGTACCCCGCCGCGACCAGCTCCGCGGTCACGAGCCGGCCCGTGTAACCGGTAGCGCCAAACACCACAATGCGTCCGCCCATGCCACAGACCGTACGGCCATCAGCCTGGCGAGTGTCGTATGGCGACGTCGACACGTAGGCAAGACGACCGCCGGCGCTCCTGCGCCAGGACGGACGTTGGCGGTTCTCGACGTCAGCACCCGGGCTCAGTCCGTCGAGGGGACGGCCTCGAGGTAGCGGGCGTGGAACCGAACCTGTGCGGCAAGGAGGTCACCCCCTGATCCAGCAGGCTGATCCAGCAGGCCGGCCGAGCCGGCCGCCGACCCCGGCCCCTCGCGGTACGGGTCCGCGGCCTCGGGCGGGACTTCGACGGCCGTAGGGTGCTGCGCGGGGTGGACCTCGCCGGGCGGCCGGGCGAGTTCGTCGCACTGCTCGGCGCGAGCGGATCCGGAAAGACCACCCTGCTGCACAGCCTCGGTGGTCCGGGCACCGGCTTCAACGGCCCATTCCGGGGAGGCCGGGTTCGACGCGATGTTCGCCAGGGTCCCACCGAGGCGAGGATCCGCCTCAGCGGGGCGTCGGGAACGCCGAGCCGCAGACCACTCCACGTAGGACAGTGAACTCCTCCTCGAAGAGGGTGCCGAGGTTCGCGCGGGTCGCGGTGTCGAGCCAGCGGGTCGTGGCGTGGTCGAGCACCACGAGTGTGATCGCCGCGAGCATCTGGCAGGAGGTGTCGGGGGTCAGCAGGCCGCGGCGGGTCGCGATCGCGTGGGCCACCGTGGCGGTGTTGTCCTCCTGACCGGCCTTCTCTCGGCCCTGCAGGTATGGCGACGAGGCCACGACCCGGTGATGGGTCCTGATCCGGTCCCTGATGCGGGCGAGCCCGGGCGCGAGGGCCAGGAGGGACACCTCCACCGCGTCGAGTTCGCCGAGCTCGTCGGCCTGTGCCAGGTAGAGGCCGACGAACGCCTGGATGAAGTCGTACCGGCCGAAGAGCAGCACCGACTCCTTTGTCGGGAAGTGGCGGAAGAACGTCCTCGGGGAGACCCCGGCCGCCGCCGAGATCTCCTCGGTCGTCGTGGCGTCGTACCCGCGGACGGCGAACAGTTCCAGGGCCGCGTCGATGAGCGCCTGACGCGTGGCGGCGGCCTGGCTCGCCCGCTGGGAACGGTCACCTGGCGCCATCGCAGACCCTCCGATACCTGACGCGAATACCTGACGCGAATCTCCCGATCCTAGTGGGACGGTGGGTGACCAGCCCTCCCCACAGAACCAGATCGCGACAGTCGTATGTCATCAGTGAACCGTAACCTCCAACTGCAATCTTGCTTCTCATCTGGACCCAGATCTAACATCGGCCTAACGATGTGACAGTCAACTGCCAGGACCTGGAGGGCATCCATCGGGAGAGGAGCTGAGGGCGCTGGCCATCGCCGAGGAGCACCGGAGCCTGGCGGACAGTGTCCGTGCTGTCCTGGGCGACAGCGACGCAGTCGGCGACGCCTGCAGGGCGCTGGAAGGTCACCTGACCGGGCTCCCCGGCTACTGGCGGGACGCGTGCGAGCTGGGCTGGTTCGGCCTGCACCTCGCCGAACAGGACGGCGGCGCGGGGGGCCGGACTGCTGAACCTCCAGCAGATCGACCGGGCGCTCGCCGGCGCCGAGCCCGGTCCCGAAGGCAACATCGCGAAGATCGTGGCCGGGGAGCACTCCCAGCGGATCGTCAACCTCGGCATGCGGGTCGCGGGCCTGGCCGAGGTGCTCGGCGACGAACCCACCTGGGCCCAGGGCCGCCCTGCAGCTACGCGGCCAGGCCAAGAACCGGCAGGTCACCGACGCCCGCCTCGCGCTGGTCACCGCCGGGGGCGGCCCCGGCGGCGGCGCCAACATCTACGCAAAGGAACGCCCGTGAGCGCCCCCACCACCACTGCCATCACCACCGCGAACCCGCTGCCGGCCCCTGTCCCGCGCCCTGACCCCGACAGCACCGGGTTCTGGAGCGCCCTGAACGACGGCCGGCTCGCCGTCGCCCGCTGCACTCGCTGCCGGACCTGGCAGCACCCGCCGACGGAGACCTGTCGGCACTGCGCCGGCCCCGTCGCCTGCGAACCGGTCAGCGGCCAGGGAACGATCTACAGCTTCATCCTCGTACGCCAGGCCACCGTCCCCGGCCACCAGGTCCCCTACGCCGTCGCGCTCGTCGAACTGGCCGAACAGTCCGACATCCACATCACCGGTGTCGCCCGGGTATCCCTGGACGAGCTCAGGGTCGGCCTGCCCGTCCAGGCCGACGTGGTGGCAGTCGGCAACGGCGGGCAGCACGTCGTCGAGCTCGTCGCCGCATGACCACCCCCGCTCGGCGGAGCCGGGCGATCGACCCGGCCGCGGTCGAGGAGCCCCGGCCCGAGCCTGGGCGGGCGGGACCCCGACGTCGAGATCCCGGAACGGCTGTTCGCCCGCGAGTACTCGGGCATGCAGCACGACGGTCACCACGGCTGGCTCCGCCTCACTCCCGACAAAATCACCAGCTGGGACTTCCGGAAGATGTGAGGAGCGACCCGATGGACATCATTCGTGCCAATGCCGTACCGCCGCTGACACCACTGCCGAACGGGATGTCCATGCGGTGGCTGCGCGGCCCGGCCCAGGACGACACCCTCGACGTGGGGCTCGTCCGGTTCGAGCCGGGCACGGCGACACCCGAGCACATCCACCACCGCGGCCAGACCCTGGTGATCGTGTCGGGGGTCGGGTTCGTCAGCGTCGCCGGGGTACGCACCGAGGTCTCCCCCGGAGACATCGTCATCACCCCACCGGGACAGCCCCACATCCATGGCGCCACCGACGACCAGAGCATGGTCCACCTGTCCATCACCACCGGCCGAAACGACCTCGTCGGCGACACCGGTAGCTACGGATCCGCCATGCCGCAGTCACCGGACGAAGCACCGCACCAGGACGACCCTCAGGGCCGCGACGAACAGCCCTAGGCGCTTGCGTTTCGTGGTCGCAGTTATGCAGACATCTGCATAACTGCGACCACGTCACACTGTTCCGCCGGGTGCAGCGGTTCACCCCGCTGCTGATCGACGCCGCCCGGCCCTGCCGCCACAGCCCGGGCGACAGGTGGTTACGGACGAAACCCATGTCAAGACCGCGGGCAGATGGTGCTACCTGTACCGGGCGATCGACCAGTTCGGGCAGGTCATCGACGTGCTCGCCTCCGAGAAACGGGACCTCGCCGCGGCCCGCCGCTTCGTCACCACCGCGCTGGCCCACGGCCGCCGACCCATCGAGGCCGTCGCCACCGACACTGAACCCCACCGCCGCCTCGCGGCAGCGTTCACCGAGCTCGCCCAGGCCATCTGACCAGGCAACCAACCCGCCGCTGCCATGCCTCGGGCCAGCTCAAGGCAACAGCGCCCAACAGACCCGTCGCGCAGGTGCGGCATCTCGCGGCACTACTACACTTGCAGTGGAACCAACTAGAGGTGTAGTGTTCGATTGTGGCCAGCCGACGGGATGACCTTCTTGACGCGGCGATCGACCTGCTCGGGGAGCAAGGCGTTCGGGCGTTGACGCACCGCGCGGTGGATGCCGCCACAGGCTTGCCCGCGGGTTCCACGTCCAACTACTTCCGGACCAAGGAGGCACTGTTCGACGCGGTCGTGGAGCGGTTCGCGGCGCGGGAACGGGCGAACTTTGAGGAACTAGCCGCGCACCTGGCGCCGCGGACGACCACGGACCTGGCCAAGGCCCTGGCCGTCTCCGCCCGCGACAGCACGGGCCGCAACCGGGCACTGACCTTGTCCCGCTACGCGATCCTCGTCGAGGCTTCCCGCCGGCCCGAGCTGCGGGCGCAGCTGGCAGCTGGCGGCGCGCGGGTGAGCACCTGGTTCGCCACCTGGCTGCGTCTGGTGGGGTCGACCGATCCCGACCATCACGTCCACGTCGTCGGCAACTACCTGACCGGTCTCGTTCTGCACCAGTTGGCGATCCCCGACCCGGAGTTCGACCCGACGGCGCATATCGACGCCCTGCTGAGATCGTTGATCCAGAGCCAGCACGAGCAGGGCTGGCAGGACAGCGGCTCCTAGTGAGCTCGGGTGCCAGGCACCCGGACGCATTGTGACCAGTGACGGAGGCGGGCACGGCCCGTGCGCCTTGTCTCGCCGTGCCTCCGTATGGGTCGGCACGGAAACTCCACCAAGCATTTAGGAACACATATGAACATCGACGACGCCTGGCAAGCCATCGACACCCAACGGCTACGGGTCACGGACCTCCTGGAAAAACTGACCGACGACGAATGGCGCACGCCCTCGCTGTGTGGCGGCTGGACGGTGCGCGATGTCGCGGCCCATCTGACGCTGCAACAGACGGGCCTGGGCGCGGCGCTTCGCATGGCTGCCCGATCACCGGGCGGGATGAAGCGGATAATCCACCGTTCGGCGTGCCTGCGCGCAGCTACGCCAACCGAGCAGATGATCGCCGAGATCCGCGAAATGGTCGGCTCGCGAAAGCACAACACGGGCGTCACCTACCGGGAAACCCTCATCGACATCCTCGTGCACGGCCTGGACATTGCGATTCCCCTCGGCCGACCCCTCGAGACGCCCGCCGCCGCCGCGGCCGTCGCCGCCGACCGGGTCTGGTCCGTTGTCTTCCCGACGTTCGGCTACCCCTTCTTCCCCAGAAAACGACTCAAGGGACTGCGGCTCACCGCGTCCGACGTGGACTGGACCGCCGGCGAGGGGGCGCCCGTCGACGGCCCGATGGACGCGATCCTCCTGCTGCTCACCGGCCGCCCCGCCGCGCTGGCGCGGCTGTCCGGCGAAGGGGCACGCGCCCTGCGGAACGGGCTCGCGCCCGCCCAGGAGCCCTGATGACGGCCCAAACGACGCGCGCGGTGCTGGGACCGGCCGACGTCAGCGACAACCAGCTGGCCTCGATCGTCGCAGCGAGCCTCGGGGCCCGCAGCGCGCGGCTGGTGACCTGTCGCGCCGAGGTCTTCCCGTACGACGCGGAGGCGCTCACCACCGGCGGACGGTTCAAGGTCAGCGGCACCGCGCGAACCGACGAATCCACCCACCGCCCGTACGCCTTCTTCGTCAAGGTGATCCGGTCCTGGTCCCGATCTCCGCTCTACCACCAGCTGCCGCCGCGGCTGCGCACGACCGCCACGTCCCTGGTGCCCTGGCGCACCGAACCAGAGGTCTACCGCTCCGACCTGGCCGCCTGCCTGCCCAGCGGGCTCACCATGCCGCGGTCCTTCGCCGTGCATGACCTCGATGAGGCCTCCGCGGCCCTATGGCTCGCCTGGGTCCCGGCGCGCAACATCTCCTGGGACGTCCTGCGGTACGCGCGCGCGGCGTACCTGCTCGGCCGGCTCGCGGCCAGCCGGTCGGTGGCCCCGCTGGCCATAGCCGCGACCCCCGGGCGAACGCCGCGGTCCTTCGCCAGCAGCTGGCTGGCCCAGATCGTGCTCCCGGTCCTCGCGAACAACGAGCTATGGACGCGCCCGTTGGCGGCCGCCGGGTTCGACGAGAAACTACGCGCACGGCTGCTCACCGCCGCGCAAGCCCTGCCCCGCTTCCTGAACGAGCTCGACGGCATTCCCATCGGCACAGCCCACGGCGACGCCTGCACGCGCAACCTGCTCGTGACGGACGACAACGACGGGTTCACGCTCGTCGACTTCGGTTTCTGGGGCCGCGCCCCACTCGGCTTCGACCTCGGCCAGCTCCTGCTCGGCGAGGTACAGACAGGCGAACGACCCGCCGACATGCTCCCGGAGCTGGAGGCGGCCTGTCTGCCGGCATACATGGACGGGCTGCGCGCCGAAGGACGCGACATAACCCCGGCCCGGGCCCGCCGCGCACACGCGCTGCTCATGCTCATCTTCTCCGGACTGACGGCCGTCCCCTTCGAGCATCTCACCGCCGAGCCAACCGCCGACTACTACCGGGTGGCCCGCGAGCGGGCGGCGGCCGCCCGTTTCATCCTCGACCTCGTCGAAACCACGAGCCGACACTCCTGACGGCCGACCGACACGCGACTTCCCCATCGTCGGGGAGCCAATGCGACCAGCTGAAGCATCTCCAACCATCCGGTTCTCTGTCCAGATGAAGGTCTTGACAAGCCCTTGACCCCGACATTGTCACAGGAAGGCACACGCGCTACTTCCCGCCTAACTTCCTCACGTGGAGGCTGGCCAAGTTCCACGCATTCAACCCCGGCATCGGCGGGTGGCCCTGAGCCTCGCTGCCATGTAGCCGACGCCTGGATAGTCGACAACTACGGGCACCGCAAACTCGCCATGACAAACGGCGCCAGGACTCTCACCGCCCGCCGGTCCTCGCCCTGGCCCTGACGGAAAGAGACGCCACCGGTGCTCGCCCGGTTGGTCCGGTCGGTGCGGCCGGCCGGTAGCCGAGCCGCTGAAGCGCTGACGTCCGTCTCCCGTTTGTAGCCCTTCCTCTCCCAGCTGTCGGCTTTGCCATGTCCTTTTTACCCCATTCATCCCGCCCCTCTGGGCATCTCTTTCCCGGGAGTGACAGCATGATCGTGCGACCCCTCCACCGTCGGCGCGCTGTTGCCGCGGCAGCCGCGCTCACGTCGGCGGCCCTCCTCGCCGTCGCCGGCTGCTCGTCGGACTCATCCGACTCGGCAAACACGCTGGCCGCCACGCCGACGGCGAGCGGCGCGACCAGCGCCGCCTCAGTACAGGCCGCCTGCACCGCCGAACTCGCGATCAACGGCCTCGACTTCCCCGGGTTCGACCCCGACGCCCCGACCCCGACCGCCCAGGAACTGCAGGCCTTCGCGGCGAAAGCCGAACCGCTGGCCACCACACTGCGCACAAACCTCCCCGCCGAGCTGACCAGCAAGGTCGACGTCCTGGTCTCCGTGGTGAACACCGCCAAGCAGGGCAAGCCCATCGACTACGAAGGCAGCGGACTGATCGCCGCGGGCCAGGCCGTCGACGCCTGGATGGTCGACAACTGCGGCTACCCCAAGCTCGCCTTGACCAACAACGCCGGGACGCTCACCGGCCTGCCGGCGTCCATTGCCGCCGGACCAGTCGCCATCACGTTCACCAACGCCGGCGACCCGGCGAAGGCCGGCTTCGTCCTGCTGTTCGGCAAGGTCAAGGACGGGGCGACCGCGACCGCGACCGGCGTCGCGGCCGGAACGGCCGACCTGGACACGACCACCGACATCATCACCGGGATCCAACCGCAGGGCGACAAGCCTGGCTACACGGTGGCGAAGCTGCCCGCCGGCCACTACATCGTCGCCAGCCCACTCGGCACCCCTCCGGACTTCGCCGGCGGCACCGCCGCCATCGAACTCGACGTCCGCTGAGCCACCCGCGGCGGTGCCCCGTCCGCACCTGTCACGGGGGCAGATGCGGACGGTCGCCCGAGGGCTATCCGGTGCGCTGTCGCGGCGGTGGCAGCGGTGGGGTCGACAGCGATACGCGGATGGTGAGGGCGGCCGGCGGACCGGCGACCAGGCCCGCCGCCACCGTCGCCCGCGCCAAGCGCCGATCTCTGGGTGACCGTGAATGCCCCATCCAGTTCGGCGAAAGGCACGCCGTTGATCTACCAGATCGTGCCGTCCAACGCCGGCCCGGACGCCGCCGCGAATGTCGTGCTGACCGATCGGCTGCCGTACGACCACGGAATGATCCGCTGCGACACCTGGCAGTTCACCGTCGCCCTACGCCACCCACCCCAGGCACTACGCGAAATGCTCGCCCCAGAAGCCACCCGGCTCCACCTCACCGGCCACGAACCCACCATCACCCTGGCAGCCCTCGCCGCCGCCCATATCCCCGACATCGTGCTCAACACCGACCTGCCCAGCCCGACCGACTCCTCGCAGTCGGCCGCCCACGCGCTGGACCAGCACATACCCCCGCCCGAATCACCTTCCGGCTGGGCACGGTAGATAGTCACGCCACCCGGACAGGACGACCATCGTCAAGGTCGGACGGCGCGCCCGATTCCGCACAGCAACATCTGGCTGGCTGTCGGCATGAAAAGATCCCGGTCCGCAGGACGAGAGCCGACGACGACTTCGCCCCCTCCGGGCGGGGCGCACGGCCCTGCGAAGCCGACCAACAAGAAGATCATCTACACCTCGACGCATCACGCTGCACTACCAGCCGTGGACGATCAGGTAATTCCCCAGCTGTGAAGGGCCTGACGGTCACGTAATTCCCCAGCCGGATCACGTAATTCCCCGGGGGACGGGGTGCGTGTCGGGCTCGGGGTGGTCCTCCCGTTGCAGCATGACTGCTCCTCGTCTGCACAGGTCAGACGGGGGGTGCGATGGCGAGGAGAACCTTCGGAGTGATCGACATCGTGGAGATCCTGGTCCACTGGCAACCCGGCCGGTCAAAGAACAAGGTCTCGGCGAGTGTGGGTGTGGACCGCAAGACGACCCGCAAGTACGTCGCGCCGGCGGAGGTGGCTGGGCTGGTGCCGGGCGGGCCAGCGCTGTCAGAGGCGGACTGGACGGGCCGGATGCCCGCGGGTGGTTCCCGGAGCTGGCGGACACGCGGTTGCGGCAGGTGACCTGGCCGGCGATCGTCGCCCATCACGGCTTCATCGCGGCCCAGTTGCGGCGGGGTATAGGTCTCGATCCACTGATACATGTCGGCCTTCCGCCAGACACGCCCAAGTCCAGTCTCACCAGCGGGATCGCTCGAGGCGATCCATCAGGTACCCGACGCCCACAAGGCCGCCACGCTCACCGTTCCCGCCCTCGATGTCGAACGACAGTGACGTTGGCTCTGTCGGTGTCGCACCACTCGGCGTTACTCATGGCAAGAACACCAAATGATGGGCCAGACACTGCCAGCTAAGAGCCTGTCCTGAATCTTGATGGGGTTTAACTGTCGGTAGTCGTTCGGGGTGTCCAGCGTTGGGCGGGAGCACCGCGGGCGAGGCGGCGGGTCATGGTCCGGATCATCGCCCAGTAGATGAAGGTGGCGGAGCTGGCCGGGTGGCGTTCGTGGTCGCGGGCGAGGCGACGGTGGGCGGTGAGCCAGGCCAGGGTGCGCTCGACGACCCAGCGTTTCGGGAGTGGTTCGAACCCTTCTGGCCGTCGTTCTTGCGGACGATCTCGACGGTGGTCTTCAGGACCCGGCCGGCCCAGTCGACGAACTTTCCGGCGAAACCGCCGTCGGCGAACACGTGCCGGCAGAAGGGGGTGGCGAAGTAGTGGTCGAGCAGCAGCTGGCGGGCGCCGTCGCGGTCCTGGCGGCTGGCGGGCAGGACGAGCACGCCCAGCAGCAGGCCGAGGGTGTCGACGACGATGAACCGCTTGCGGCCATTGATCTTCTTGCCCGCGTCGTAGCCGCGGGCCGGCAGGGTGACGGTCTGGGAACCCTTCACGGACTGGGAGTCGATCACGGCGGCGGTCGGCGCGGCGGCGCGGCCCTCGGCTCGGCGGACCTCGTCGCGCAGCACGTCATGGACCCGGATCGTGACGCCTTTCTTCTTCCACCGGTCGAAGAAGCCGTAGACGGTCTTCCAGGGCGGGAGTCCGCCGGCAGCGCCCGCCACACGATCCCGTTGTGGGTGACATACAGGATCGCGTCCACGATGTCGCGCCGGTCGTGCTTCTCCCTGCGGCCGTCCTTCGGCGCCGGGGGCAGCAGCGGCGCGACGTACGCCCACTCCGCGTCGGACATGTCGGAGGGATAGCGGGGAGCTCGGCCCATGCCCTGACCATGCCCGCCTGCGTCCCGCAGGTCACCGCACCAGAAAGATCAGGAACAGATCGCGGTCGGGACATGCCACCAAGATTCAGAACAGGCTCTGAGCAGCGAAAACGCCGTCTGATCAGGCCTTTGCCAGGTGGCGGCTGATCACGAGTCGCTGGATCTGGTTGGTGCCTTCGAAGATTTGCATGACCTTGACCGAGGAAGATCAATATATGCCCTGAACTGTGGCGATTCACCAGGGATGATCGAGCGGGTGCCGCGTAGCCACGTCCTGTCCACGGCTGGTCGGGCGGGCGCAAGGTTGACGGGTTGCCTCCGTATTTCGCGACTACGCGGGGCGGCGGAGGTCACGCCGGGCGACGCCCGAGGCTCTTGCCCGGAGCGCAGGACGGGCAGCCGGACTGCCACGTCGAGATGGTCGCGCCGCGGGTCACCACTCGGCGGAACGGCTGCGATATCTGCACACCCGGTCCCGGGTTCCGGATAACCCTTGGGTCGCGGGACGAGGCGATCGAGCGGTGGGGCGGTGGGAACTCCGCGCTGTCAGTGGGGCTGCCGCGGAGAATGCCATCTCCCTGGCTATGAGCATGATCCTGCTCCACCGCCTCGCCGGCGCGCCGCACTGACCCCTCTCAGAAACCCTCCAGTGCTACATCGGCACTTGTCGGCGACCTCGCCGTTTGTAGTGGGAGCGTCGGGCTCGTGTATACGAGTGGGCCGCGAGCACCGTAGGACTTCTATGCCACTTCAGCTCTCGCCGACGCCAAGACGCGGTAGAATTGTCTCGTACACACGGAGCGCCACGGCGCGGGAATGGCGTTGACCCGTACCGGTGTCGAGGTCCGCGACTATGAGTATCGACAGGTAGCCACCCTCCACGAGTACATGAAGGCTGGGCGGATTCTCCTCCCACCGCGCCTTCCGGTCGGCGACTCCCGGAATATCGATCACCTCGTCAACGTCGATCTGGGTCGGCAGCTTTTTTACGCCGCGATACACCTCCACGATGATCTGGCCATCCATGACGGTACCGGCGATTGGAAAGCTGAACCCGTAGGTACATTCTGTTATGCGCCGGCCCGTATCGGGAGTCACGGAGGAAACAATCAGCGGCGAGATTATTGCCGAGAGCTCGGTGTCGCTCATATAGTCACAGGTCGGTGTCTCAGGCAGGGTCCTGTCTCCACCACACGCCACGAACGCCACGCAGATCGGTAGTGACACCGCCAGCATCGAACAACGTCGGCGGCTCGCTCGTCCTCGCATGATTCGATCCTGGCAGACCGTGGCCGGTGCTCGCCGGCCGATCGAAGAATGCTTCCGCAGGCGAAGCAGACCTGCGGCCTGACCTGACCTGGCTCACATTGATCACCCCGGCAAGATCACGGTCCCGTGATGACCTGCACAAGCAGCGTGCGGGCCTTGTGGCCGATGTCGACTGTGGGGTCAGGCTGTTAGCTGGGCCGACTACGTCGACGATCTGACGTTCAGCCCGGACGGGCGGCTGCTGGCCACCACCGGCCCCGACGGCACGGCCCGGCTGTGGGACGTCGACGCGGGCCGTCTGGTCACTGCCGCGTGCGCTACCCCGACGGCCAACTCTCACCGCGACCGAATGACACCGCGTGCTACCCGACGCCCCCTACCAGCCGCCATGCTCCTGAGTCGACGAACCACCTACTACCTGGGCGGTGACGGCACGGCCCCGGGCCGCCTCGACCAGTAGCGGCGTGAACCGCAGCACCCACCTGAGGATCCTGACATTGTCGACGTCGAGGCCGCGTTCGGCCAGCAGTTCCTCGACGTCCCGGTACGACAGTGTCCCCGCGCGCTGGCGAGGACGTCAGGCGGAGACGCCGACGCCCATGAGGCGCGCGAGGTCACCTCCCATGATCTTGCGGACGGTGTCCTCGAGCACCCCTTCGAGTTCCTGGACGTAGCTGACCGGGCTGGCCAAGCCCTCGGGGTGGGGGTAGTCCGATCCGAAGAACACGTTGTCCTCGCCGATCATCTCGGCGAGCGCGGGAAGGTCGTCCTCCCAGAACGGGCTGACGTGGATGTTGCGCTTGAAGACCTCGATGGGGTTTTCCAGGAAGGTCTGCCGAAGCTGGGGTGGCCTCCCGTGCGGCAGCGATGTCGCCGATGCCGGCCTCCTCGGCGGCGGCCCGGTTCGCCTTGCTCGGGACGACCTCGCCGTTGTGTTTGCCGTCGAAGACGATCCGCACGTCGGCGCCCCGAGCACGGCGGCGCCGAACGCCTTCAACACCGGCATGTACTGAAACTCGTACAGCGCGCCGCGCAGCCCGAACCGCGCGTCGGCGGCCCGCCCGAGGTAACCGAGCGACCCTTCGACCAGACCGCGCGACAGCCACTCGAACGCCTCGACACCGACCTCGTCCGTTAGCCGGTTACCGAACCTGCGGGCGTAGGCCTGGGAGCCGGCGACGCCTCGATTGAAGATGACGCTGTGGTGACCGGGGTCGACCGAGTGCGTCGTCACCGTGATCTCGACGGTATCGGGCTGGATCAGTTTCTTCGGCTTTCCGCGCAGCGCCACCACACGGTAGGTGTAGGTATGGTCCGGCTTGGCGGTGAAGTCGTTCCACTGGAAGTCCTGGACCGGGTGTTCGAGCGTGCTGACGCTACTCCCAGGCGGCAACCCCGGTCGGTCTCGGCGAATGTCTTGAAACCGCGCAGCCAGAAGCGTTCGTCCTCGGTGTCATCGATACGCTCGACCGCAAACCGAGCAGTCCGTCGATCGCCGCCGCATCCAGGTCAAAACCGAGCAGCACGGTGTACGAACCGGCCACCGCGTGCACCGACAATGGACCGGAGCGTTCCTTCCGCCGCGTTCAGCACCTCCTGGAGCGAACCTCGCAGCTCACCGGACGACGAGGTCCATTGTCACCGACCGGCGCGCGGATACCGCCGAACGTCAGGTGAACGACGCTGGCGTGGCGCGCCAGGCAGGTGCTGAAGGCGGTCTGACCATTCGACACCGGTCTCGCGTTCGTCAGCGCGGTACGAATGGTCGCCCTCGTCCGGCTCGGTGCGGTCGTCCCGTACGCCAGCGTTGCGAACGCCACCGCCGGGCCCTGACCCGAAAAAGGTGACCGGTGCGCCTCAGGTGGATCTGGCGTGCTTTCGGTGGTGTCTGAAAGCCCGCGGCGGCGAATTCGCCACGAACCTGGACGGATGTGGCTGGCTCGCCCTGCTCGGCCGCTCGTCCGGCCGCCACAGACCGACCAACCCATCGCCGACCTGACCGAGGTCGTGTGGCGCAGGGCGTGTTCGGGATCGTGTTTGGTGAGGTGCTCTTTCCCAGCCGTGCCCGGCATCAACAACCGCCAGCCGATGACACCGGCCGGTGGGGCGGCGTCTGACATGTCAGTGGCCGCGGGTGTGGGGAGCGACGCGGCGGGTCGGCGGGGCTGTGGTCGGGTCGTCCGGCCAGGGGTGGCGGGGGTAACGGCCGCGCAGTTCCGAGCGGACCTGCGGGTAGCCCGTCCGCCAGAACGACGCGAGGTCGCTGGTCACCGCCACCGGGCGACCCGCCGGTGACAGCAGGTGCAGCACCAGCGGGGCACGGCCGTCGGCGACGATGGGTACCCGCTCCCAGCCGAACACCTCGGCGATCTTCACGGCCAGGACGGGGCCGGCCGCGCCGCTGGTGCCGCTGTAGTCGAGGCGCACCCGGGAGCCGCTCGGCACCGCCACCCGCTCGGGCGCCAGCTCGTCCAGCCGGGCGGCCTGTGGCCAGGGCAGCAGCCGGCGCAGCGCGCGGCCGGCGTCGACGCGCTCGAGGTCGGCGCGGCGCCGCACACCGTCGAGGTCTGGCCCGAGCCAGTCGGGGGCGCGGGCCAGCAGGGCGGCGTCGGTGACGTCGGGCCACGGGGCGCCGAGCACCCGGTGGCAGAACGCGAGCCTGTACCGCAGGGTGAGCGCGTCTGCGTTCCAGCGCAGCACGGGGAGCCCGGCGTCGCGCAGCCCGTCGAGCACGGCGGCCCGCAGCCTGGACGGGTCGGGCCTGGTCACCGGGCGTTCGGCGAGGATGATCGAGCCCAGGCGCTCGAGCCGGCGGGCGACGATGTCGCCACCGGACCAGGCGACCTCGTCCTCGGTGTGCAGCAGCGCCGCGCCCGCCTCTCGCACGGTGGCCGCGTCGAGGGCGACGGCCAGGCGCACACGGGCGGACGTCCGGCCGGGCTCGCGGTCGGCGACCGCGATGGCGAGCCATTCCGCCCCGGTCAACGCCGAGCCCGCGGCGAGCTCGGCACCCGTCCCGCCGGCCATCAAATAGTTCGAGCTGCCGGGGTCGCGGGCCCGCGCGAGCCGCTCAGGGAAGGCGAGGCCGACCACCAGCCCCGCCGCAAGATCGTCGGTCATCCCACCCGTTCCCCGTGCCGCGGGCCTGGCAGGCCCGGTTGGTTCACCGGACCGGGCGGGCGCGGCCTCCACGGCTGAACGAAGCCGGCGGGCCTCCTCCCGCCAGCGGGCGGACGCGGCCCGGTCGGTGTCGCCCCGCAGGCGGCGCCACGCGGCGACGAGGTCGTCGCAGGGGCCGCCCGCGGGGCCGTCGCCGGAGAGCATCGCCACGACATCCGCCGCGCGGCGGGCGCCGACAGCCCGGGTGCCGTCCAGCAGCGCCCGCGCGAGCCGCGGATGGGCCCCGACCTGGGCGATCGAACGTCCTCGCGGGGTGACCCGGCCGGTCTCGTCGACGGCGCCGAGGGCCCGCAGCGAGAGCCCGGCGGCCTCCATCGCGCCGGCGGGCGGGTCGCTGAGCAGCGGCAGGCCCACGCCGCCGGGATGGCCCCAGACGGCCAGCTCCAGTGCGAAGGCAGTGAGGTCGGCGACGGCGATCTCCGGTTCCGGCTGGGCGGGCAGCCGGTCGTGCTCGGCGGCGGACCAGCAGCGGTACACCCGGCCCGGCGCCTCCCGACCGGCCCGGCCCGCGCGCTGCCCGGCGGACGACCGCGACACCCGCACGGTGACCAGCGAGCCCAGCCCGCGGGCGTGGTCCATCCGCGGACAGCGGGCCAGGCCGGCGTCGACGACGACCCGCACGCCGGGCACCGTAAGGCTGCTCTCCGCGACCGCGGTCGCCAACACCACCCGGCGACGCGGCCCGGCGCGCAGCACCGCGTCCTGCGCCCCGCCGGTCTGGCGGCCGTGCAGGGTGAGCACGTCGACCGCGTCTCGGTGCCCGGCGAGCCGACCGGCGACGGCGGCGATCTCACCGGCCCCGGGCAGGAAGACGAGCACATCCCCGGACGTCTCCCGCAGCGCGCGCCCGACGGTCGCGGTGACGTGGTCGAGCAGCCTCGGGTCGACCCGCAGGCCGTGCGCCGGGGTGATCACCCCGGGCGGGGGTGCCCACACCACCTCGACGTCGAACATCGAGGCGTCCGTCCCGATGACCGGCGCGGGCTGGTCGGGCGCCCCGAGCATCGCGGCCAGCCGCCGGGTGTCGGCTGTCGCCGAGGTGGCGAGCAGGAGCAGGTCGGGGCGCAGCGCGGCGCGCATGTCGAGCAGGAACGCGAGCGCCAGGTCCGCGTCGAGGTGGCGCTCGTGGCATTCGTCGAGGATGACCGCGTCGGTACCGGGCAGCTCGGGGTCGCGTTGCAGCCGCCGGACGAGCACTCCCGCCGTGACCACCTCGACCTTGGTGGACGGCCCGACCATGCGTTCGCCGCGGATCGTGTAGCCGACCTCGCCGCCCACACCGCCGCGACCCGCCGCGTCCGCACGAGCCCCGGCACCGCCGGCGAGGCTGGCCATCCGCCGCGCAGCGGCACGGACGGCGATCCGCCGCGGTTCGACGACCAGTACCCGGCCTGGTACGTGGTTGGCGAGCGCGAGCGGGACGAGCGTTGTCTTGCCGGTGCCGGGCGGGGCCACCAGCACCGCGGCCCCGCTGGCGCGGCCCGACCCGTGCTGGTCGTGGGCGGTCAGCGCGGCGACGAGCGCTGGCAGGGCGGCCCGGACAGGCAGGTCCGCCCCGGCGACCGTGCGGTCGGGCAACATGCGCCCAGTCTCCTCGGATCGACGCGGCCGACGGCGGCGCGGCGTTCCGCCCGATGCGCTTCTGCTGACGGTGCGGCAGGTGATCATCAACGGCTTCAGTGGGCTGCTCGCGATCCTGAAGGAGGCCGACCCAGCGACAAGGTGGAGATCTGTCCCGAGCTCGGCGCAGAATCGACCTACGACACGACACGGAAACGATCATGCTCGAACCAGACCAAGGTCATCCGTGTGCGTAGCGTCGGCGTATACCCCATCTGGTCGTCTCGTCGACGAGGTGGGATGCGGTCACCGCCTGGATGTCTGTTTGCCCGCCGACGCATTGGCCCATGCGGGTTTCGGCCCGCATCGGCTGTCTGAGGTGGAGGCCTCCGTCACCATAGGGCTCGCGCCCGACAGGCGATCCCGCGTTCGTCTCTGTTGCACGTGACGGCGTGACGTAGGCGTCCCACTCATCTCCTTGAACACCCTCGCTGGGCGTCGCCCCGCACCCTGGAGGTTGCATCGGCAACCATCGACTCCGACGCAGGACGCGGCACGGTTTCAGAGGTCTTTCCGGTGGATGGGAACTTGCATCGACTGGAGATTGGGATTCAGGCAATCCAGCTTTCGCCATATCACGTGGGCCCACCCGGCGCACCGTCCCTGACCATTGGACCCGGCCGCCGGGAATCATGGCGTGCTGTTGTCCCCTTCACCTTTCGGATCCAGATAAGCCATCCGACCCAGGAACCTCCCTCCAAATCCCTCCCGGCTGGGCTGGGGATACAACAGAGCGCCTCGCGGCGCACATCGTTCTCTCGATCTTCCACCTGTGTCGGCCGAGACGATCAGCACGCTCGACGCCGCGCCGGGCAATACGCGGGACGATGTGCCGGCGGCGCAGGAAACGACGCAGGTCCGGAACGTCGTAGCCCTTGTCGGCCCGCAGCCTGTCCGACCGCCGCCGGCGGGGACCACGTCGGGAAACGGATCGCCGGGATGCTGGCGACCAGTGGGATCAGGACCTGGTGGTCGCCCGAGGTTCGCGGCCGAGACCGCCGCGTTGGGCCGGTCGCGCCGCCGTGGATCATCACTCGACGGAACCGGTCGCGTCGACATGCGCAACGAGCGATATCACCTCCTGCTGATAGCCGCGTAGTATTGGCCTATGGTGATACCGGTCGGCGAGTACCAGGTCATCGCGTCGCGGGATCTTGGAGCAGCGATCAAGTACTACCGTTCCGCCGCGGGAGTGACGCAGGTAGCCGCGGCCGAGGCGATGGGGGTCGGGCAGTCGTACGTGTCGTCGTTGGAGGCCGGGAAGTTCGGCAGCTCGTTGACGCACGCGCTACGGCTACTGCGGTTCGTCGGGTGCGAGGTCGTCGTCCGGCCGAGGCGGCCCCGTGGCTGACCGGCTGGTGGCCTGGCTCTACGACACCCCCACAGCGGTCCTGACACCTGGACCTGAGTTTCGGATATCGCTCGAATGGCGTCCGGAGGCGGTCGACCGATGGGGCGCGGGAAGCACCGCCCTGTCGGTCGGGCTGCCGATCGGCGCGGTCACCGGTCCGCGGGACCTGCGCGGTCTGGACTTCTTCGAGAACATTCTGCCCGAAGGGCCCACGCTGCAGCGGATGGCGGCTCTTGCGGGCGTACGCCCAGCCGACACCTACGGAATCCTGACGGCGTTCGGCCGGGACTGCGCGGGTGCCATCCAGGTGCTGCCCGAAGCAGCGCAGCCAGGCACAGGTGCTGGAAGCGGCTACTCCCCCATGACGGCCGACGACCTACGCCAGGTCATCGGCGCCCTGGACGTCGCCCCCTTGGGGATGGCACCCGAACGTGGGTTCCGCCCATCGCTCGCCGGATTCCAACGCAAGGCGCTTCTCGGACGTAGCCCCGACGGCACCTGGCTCCTGCCATCCGGAGACGCTCCATCAACCTGGATCCTCAAACCCGACAGTCCGCATGCGATGGCGGCCAACGAGGCCACATGTCTCGCCCTCGCCGCGACCTGTGGCCTGAAGGCCGCAGACGCGGAGCTCCTCGACGTCCACGGCCTTCCCGTACTGGCAGTCCGGCGCTTCGACCGCCAGGAAAAAGCCAACGGCCCGCTTCCCGTCCGGATCCACCAAGAGGACGGCTGTCAGGCGACCGCGACACCGCCAGGCATGAAATACGAGGAGCAGGGCGGTCCATCGCTGCGCGACTTCGCCGACGTGCTGCGGACATTCGGCGACCCCCGCGATGTCACAGACCTCCTGCGGCGGACGACGTTCAACATCGCCGTAGGCAACGCCGACGCGCACGCCAAGAACTTCTCGATCCTGCACCCGGCAGACGATCCGGTCGTGCGCCTCGCGCCGCTGTACGACGTGCTCTCCACCATCGCCCTCGACCTGCGCGACCACCTCGGACAGCCCATGCGCGCCGACACACACATGGGCCAGCGGATCGGCGGGCAAACCAACATCCAGACGGTAGCCGCCACCCACCTCGTCGACGAGGCAACCAGATGGGGCCTACGACGACGAGCCGCCTCAACCATCGTCGACGACACACTGGACCGAATCATCACCTCCATTCCCCACACACCCGGCGACGAACGAGTCCTCACCGCCATCAGGCAACAAGCCGAACGCGTCCACCACGAAAACAGAAACTGACTCACCCTCCCGACCACGCCGATGCAGCCGTGGGGGTTCAAGTCCGAGGGGGGATTCATCCCATTCCTACATGATCGGTCTCTGCGAGGTTTTCGATCTGACGCTCCTGACGGCGGCGACCGGGACGCGGTGATGAACAATCGCGGCGTTGCGGCCCTCGAAGGAGTCTTCGAGCTCACCCTCTGGCGCGGTGCCGAGAAATGCGGTAAGCCATGCGGCCAGGCCCCCGTGCCGGACGATGTCGTCCGGCCACGGGACCTGCCGCATCCACCGCCGCATCGCCGGCGTGGTAGCCGTGGCAAGCAGGTCGAGCAGGCTCGGGGAGGGCGGCGCCACCGTCGCGCACAACCAGGCCAGAGCACCGGTGAACCGAAGATCGACCGGATGGTCCTCGCCGGTCCACAGCTGCTCGACCCACGCCACGCCCACCGGTGTTTCAGACCGTTCGACCGCAAGCTGGGTGAGCGCGAGCACCAGACTGACCCGCGCCGGCTCGACATCCTCCACGGCCCAGCCGTGCCCGCAGCGCGTACGGCACCATCGGCGGTGGCGCCAGCGCGTACGCCGCATTCGACCGCACCGCCACATCGGCGTCGTCGAGCAGCGGGATCAGCAGCGACACGTCCGCGGTGATCGCCGCACGCGCCGCCTCCAAGAGACCTTGAGCGATCGACCCGTCAGCTACTCGTAGCGGACAAATACCGGCATCGGCCACTCATCACGGTTCCATCCATCAACGCGCCCCAGGATCGGCCACTTACGCCCCCAACGCACTTGGCAACTTCGAGTTCGAGGTCACGCTGAGCTACCGGCGGTTGGAGCGGCCTCGGCGTGTCGAGGTGGCGTCGCGACACAGGCGGTAGTACTGATCTGCCTGTAGGTGATCGTCGTCGTGTGGGTGCGGGTGTTTACGCCGAGCGGGTGAACGCTGCGGCGCGGCTGTTGGAGGGCGGCGTCCCGATTGGGGACGCCGCCCTTCTGCTGTCCGCGCGGTTTGGGGTTTCGCTGCGTCAGGCCCGGCGCTACGCGGATCTGGCGGCGGCGGGCGGGCGGATTGTGGTGCCCGAGCCAACCGTGGTGTTCACGGTCAAGCTTCCCGTTGTGCTGGCGGCGCGGATACGCGAGGAGGCCCGCGTCCGCGGTACGACGATTTCGTCGCTCGTGGCCGGCGCTTTGTCGGATCATCTCGTCTCGACCGGTGCGGGAAGTCTGACGGATGAATGAGCGGGCGATCGCCCTTGAGTATGTGTTTGACCGTCATGCGGTTCGGGATCTGTCGATCGCGTATGGAGTCCTGGTTCCGTCGCGACGGCTAAGAATCCAAACGGAGAAGGAAGGGGATGCTCATGGTGAACGTGGCGATTTATGCGAGGGTGTCGTCGGACCGGCAGAAGAAGAACGAGACGATCGTCTCGCAGACGGCGGCGCTGCGTGAACGTGCGCGGGAGATGGGGGCGTCGGTGCCGGAGGAGTGGGTTTTCGAGGACGACGGCCATTCGGGTGCGACGCTGACACGCCCGGCGCTGGAGCGGCTACGGGATCTGGTTGTGGCGGTGCAGATCGACGTGGTGTTGTGTTATTCACCGGACCGGCTCGCGCGGAAGTTCGCCTACCAGGCGCTGCTGATTGAGGAGTTCGCGCGGGCGGGTACCCGTGTCGAGTTCGTCAAAGGGCCTCGCGGGGACAGCCCGGAAGACCAGCTGATGGTCCAGTTCCAGGGGATGTTCGCCGAGTATGAGAAAGCGCAGATCCTGGAGCGTTACCGGCGCGGGAAGGCGCACCGGGCCCGGGCCGGCTCGGTGAACGTGCTGTCCGGGGCGCCGTTCGGTTATCGCTACCGTCGCCGGTCCGACCAGCTCGGCGCGGGCTACGAGGTCGTGCACCACGAGGCGATCCTGGTCGCGGAGCTGTTCCGCCGTTACGCCGACGAGGGCGCCTCCATCGCCGAGCTGGCCCGCTGGCTGACGGAGAAAGGCGAGCCGACCCGCACCGGTAAGAACCGCTGGGACCGGTCGGTGATCTGGGCGATGCTACGGAACCCCGCCTACAAGGGGACGGCCGTGTTCGGGAAGACGATGGTGGACAGCACGCCGGCCGGCTTGAATCGGGTGGCGCGGCTGCAGGGGCGTTCGACGCCGCGGCCGACCAGAGTTGTCGACCGGCCTCGTGACGAGTGGGTCCAGATTCCCGTTCCTGCCCTGGTCAGCGAGGAGGTGTTCGAGCGGGTCGCGGCCCGTCTCGAGGAGAACAAGCGTTTCGCGTCCCGTAACACGAAGACGATCCCGTCGCTGCTGCAGGGGCTGGCCGCGTGCTCGGCGTGCGGTTATGGCTACTATCGCACCTCCACACGGACCACGAACAAGAAGATCTACTACTACCGTTGCCTCGGTTCCGACGACTACCGCTACGAGAACGGCCGCGTCTGCTCGAACAAACCGGTCCGCGCCGACTACCTTGACGAGGTCGTCTGGGATCACATCACGAAACTGATCAGCGATCCGACGCTTATCCAGACTGAGATCGACAGCCGGCTGCGCCAGGCCCGCGACTCGGACCCTGCCAAACGCCAACGCGCACAGGTCGAGCTTGCGCTCATGAAGACCACCACCGCCATCGCCCGTATGATCGAGGCGTTCCAGGAACAGCTGGTCACACTCGACGAGCTCCGCGCCAGAATGCCCGAACTACGAACCCGCGAGACGAACCTCCGCGGCCAACTCGACGCGATCGACAGCCAGATCGCCGACCGCGATCTCTATCTCACCCTCGCAGCCGACCTCGAGGGATTCCTGTCACAGCTAAGCGAGAACGCGAAAAGCGCGGAGATCACCGATCGCCAACGCGTCCTGCGACTGCTCGTCAAGAACGTTCTCATCGGCCCCGAAAAGATCACAATCCGCCACCGCATCCCACTTCGCCAACGAGCATCCAACGGCGACGCCCCAGCCGGGAACTCTGACACGGAGGGTGATCAGAGGGCAAGTTGCCAAGTGCGTTGGGGGCGTATTTTCACCTCCACTCGAACAGACGAGCGCCTCGTGGCGCAAGGCGAAGATCAGATAGAGCAGACGCGCGGCCACAGGTAGCCATCATGCATATGCCCGGTCCGTCACATCGCCGCAGGTCACGGGCCCGGGCCGACTTCTGGCACCCCGCAGGGCTCGGGCTAGTCATGGCGGAGCCTGATCCGGAGAGTGAAGCCGGCTATCTTCAGCGAGACCTCGGCATCTCGTCGGTGTGTGCCGATGAGCGAGGAACCTCTACCCGTATTTCCGGGGTTCCGAGACGGGAGCCGTGCTACCTCCGAGGCCGATTGTTGGCGTGACGACAGGTCCGGCTAGTCGAAGCAGCGGAGGACGCCGGCCCCGGCACCCTCGCCCTCATGTGCGGCGTCACCGACGAGGCCCCCTGCCATGCCGCCATCGAGGAGGCGGCGAACGGGTTAGGCGGGCGAACCTGACCCTGCGCCGTCTCCGTCTCGGTCCCCATCCGCGGCGGAACTTTCTCGATCTTGGGGTGAGCGCCAGCAAGATCCGCTCGGCCGCGCTCGCCGTCCATCCCAGCGTCACCCTCGGGGTACGGGTGGGACGATGGTGCCGTGGGCTACGGGGAGAGACTTACGCCAGCAGAAGTGTCAGCGTTAGCTGAGGCATTCACCGAACCGGTGCAGGCGCGACAACTTCTGGACGACATAGGTATTGAGCGCGCGCGTCAGCCTGTCGGGGGAACAGGCGTGATCGCTAATTTCTGGGTTGAGGTCTCGCGTCTGCTTGCCGATGGTGCCGTTGTAGACGGCCGCGCCCGCCTGCTCGCCGCCGCCGCCGCTTGCTACCCGGACAACCCAGTGTTCAGGGCCACCGGGCAGGCAACCACGAGTGCGTCTGGTCACCGGTTGCGGCCATCATCCGGGCCGTTGCCGACGTTACCGGAACGGTTCGTTCCACGAGACAAGGACGTCGTCGCCGTTCGTAACCTGCTGACTCGTCCAGGTGGCCACGTCGTCGGAGTGGTGGGGATGGGCGGGTCTGGCAAGTCCGTCCTGGCCCGCGCCGTGGTGCATGACCCGAAGGTAAAGGGTGCCTTCCCGGACGGGACGATCTGGGTAGACGTCAACATCGATCCGGACGTCACCGCGGTACTGTCGACCGTATTACGCGCCTTCGGCGACGGGCTACCGGTAAGGGACGCGGCCGAAGGAACGGCCCGGTTGACGCGGCTGGTAGACGGGGCCGCGTGCCTGCTCGTGCTGGACAACGTCTGGCAGATCGATGTGCTGCGCGCAGTACGATTGTCGAGTGCCTGTCGGGTGCTCGTCACTACCCGCAACCGGGAGGCGATTTTCACCGATGGTCGGATCTACAAGCTCGGCGAAGCCGATGATTCGACGGCGCAGGCCCTTCTTTCGACGTATGCCGACTGCCAGCCTACTTCGCTGCCGGCTGAGGCGGATACAGTACTTCGTTATTGCGGCGGACTCCCGCTCGCGCTCGCACTGGCCGGAGGCATGGTCGCCGGAGGTTCACCATGGCACTACGTCGCCGAGCGGCTGCGCCAGGCGGACTTGAGTTGGCTGGCCGGGCAGTTCGCCGACTATCCTCACCACCATCTACTCGCCGCGCTGGACGCTTCGGTCAGCGCACTCGGAAACGTCAGCGCCGAGGCTTTCCGCGAACTCGCTGTATTCGAGGGCAAAGGGTCGGTCCCGGTAGCTGTGGCAGTTCGGCTGTGGCAGGTGACCGCAGGCATGACGGATCTCGACGCACACGACCAGATGCGGGTACTCGCCCAACGGTCGCTGGTACAGGTCGACCAGGCCGCCGAGACGTTTACCGTCCATGACCTGCTCGCCACCTATGCCCGTCGCAGCCTACCTGCGGGGCGGCTCGAGGCACTGCACGAACTGCTGGCCCGGAGCTTCCTCGACAGGTGGGGCGGTCTCACCGAGGAACTGCCCGGGCTGCGCGCGGCCGGCGACCTCGATACCGCCGACCTGTATGGGCTGGCTCGGCTGATCAGTCACATTGTCGCAGCACGCCAGTCCGTCCTATTGGACGAAGTACTGGCGGCGCAATGGCCTGGCGATTCTGGTTCCATTGAAAACATCTGGCACGCCGTGCATGAGAGTCTCGGACTTACAGCCGACTATCTCGCTGACCTCCGCGCGGCTCGTCATGACGCAGAACGGATGACCGACGTCGACCCAGGCTATGCCACGACGACCGGAATCGAAAGAGAGATATTCTACGCTCTAGTGCTCAGTTCCGTCGCCAGCCGGGCCAAGAGGATCCCATCCTCGCTGCTGGTGCGGCTCGTCACCGAAGAGTTATGGGCACCAGAACGAGCCCTTGCCTACGTCGATGCTTCGGACGTAGGAGCATTAGCGTCACTAGCCGCCTACCTGCCTGCCGCGCACGGCCGAAAGGTGCTTTCCGAGGCGCTGGCATCTGTCAGCCGCCTCGAAAACCAGCTCCTTCAAGCGACAATGATAGGGACGCTCGCACCGCATCTTCCTCCTGAGCTACTCTCGGACGCCTTGACGATCGCTAGTCGCATGGACGATCAGCCTGCGCGTACAAGGGCGCTCAATATGATGGCGCCGCACCTGCCCGCCGAACTGCATTCGCGCGCCGTTTCCGCGATCGATGACACAGAAAACGAGTCAGGACGAGCGCGAGCGTTGGCCTCCTTGGCTCCCTACCTCTCTTCGCCGTTAGATGCCAAAGCGTTGACCAGCGTGCGTCGCATACAAAATGAACGATTTAGGACCGAGGCGCTCAGGGGCTTGGCGCCGCACCTGTCTGCCGAGTTGCTTCACGCCGCACTCGGTCTCGCCGAGACCGTCAATGATCCGTATAATCGGAGTCGGATAATTCGGGAGCTCCTGCCACGGCTGCCCGCCGAATTGCTTCCAGACGCTCTCGCTATAGTACGAGGTATCAAGCTCGCAACGGTACGGGTACCTTTGCTGGTCGTACTAGCCCAGCGCCTGCCCGCATACCGACGGGGCGCCGTACTGGGCGAGGCGTTGACCGCTACCCAGAGGATCGACCACGACGTCTCGCGGGCAGAGGTCTTGGCCGTACTGGCACCGCATCTCCCTTTCCCGCTCCGCCGTAAGTCACTTACCGACGTACTCAATACGGTTCGCCGCATGGATCGCCCGTCGTCACAGGTCGATGTCCTGGTGAGGTTGGCTCGCGAGCTACCGGTCGCTCGGCGGGACGCGGTGCTCACGGAAGGGCTGTCCGCTGCCGATAACATCGAAGAACCTGCCAGACGGACATGGGCGTTGCAGTCGCTGGCGCGGTGTTTTCCACCAGAACGCCAGTACGGTGTTCTCAGAAAGGCACTGTCGGCCACCCGCCTGATAGACGACGAGGACTCCAGGGTGCGGGCGCTCGTTGCGTTGGCGCCGCACCTACCTGCCGATTTATCAGCTGAGGCATTGTCTGTCGCAAACGGAACACGCGACGACGCGAAGCGAGCCGCGGCAATCGAAGGTCTGGCGCCGCACCTCCCCGTAGAACTATTTCCAGACGCGGTCAGAAGTGCTACCGGCATTGATCACGGTCAGAGCAGGGCCAAGGCGCTGGAGGCGTTGGCGCCCTATCTTCCCGCCGAGTTTTTCCACGCTGTCATGACAGCAGCGGTCGAGATCGACTCGGTGTGGACCACGAGCATTATCGGCGCTCTCGCGCCGCATCTTCCCACCGTATTGCTATCGGAGGCCGTCAGCGCCCTCGGCGTCGTCGGTGACGCTTCTTTCCGAGCACGCGTACTAGCCGCGCTGACCTCGTACTTGTCTGCCGGACTTCAGGACGCTGTACTCACCGAGGCGCTGTCGGTCGCCCGACAGGATCGCAACCGAGCAGCCAGAGTATTGGCGCTCGCGCAGGTGGCGTCAAGGGTTCCCCTCGTACGTCGTCACGCGTTGCTGACCGAAGCACTCTCATTGGCCAATCCGGTTGAGGAAATATCCTCTGGAACAAAGATGTGGAAGGCTCTGGCAGCACAGATGTCTGGGCAGTTGTTTCCCGAGACTCTGTCTGTTGTCAGCGGCATCGCCAGTCGATCTCTGCGGTCACAGGTACTACAGATGTTGGCGCCGAACATGCCCGCTGAACTACTCGAAGACTTCCTGACTCTCGTCAACGGTCTCGAAAATTTGCTCTCCGAGTCGTTCGTCCTGAGGCAACTCGTGCCGCATCTACAGGGCGATCAACGGCGCTCAATTCTCACCAAAGCATTGGAAGTCGCCAGGCGCTTCGACGATCCATTTTCTCGCGTGCGCGTTTTGAGCGAGCTAGTACCATACCTGTCGGCCGAGGACAGCAGGGCAGTACAAGAGGAGGCATTGTCGGTAATCGGCAGCATCGCTAGTACTGCTAGCAGGGAACGTGCGCTCGCGATCCTGGCACCGTATCTGTCCGGTGAATTTGCTTTGATTGCCTCAAGCCTCGCACGGGAAATCGGGGACGCGTCCACCCGGGCGCTGGTGCTGGCTTCCTTGACGCCTCGACTGCCGCCCGTGACCCGACGTGAGATGCTGGACGAAGCGTTGACCTCGGCAAGTGACCAACCTATCACGCTGGTTCAGCTGTTGCCGTACCTACCACCGGGACGCCGTGAATCCGCAGCCCGCGCGGCGCTGCACGCTATCCGCGAAGTCGAAAGTTTGTCGGACCGGGCATCCATGCTAGCCGCCTTGGCACCGAACCTGCCCCCACAGGATTTTGTGAGCGCAATCTCGATGGCCAGAAACATACCCGACCCGAATTCTAAGGGGAAGGTGTTGAAGGCGCTGGCGCCTCGCCTCCCGATCAACTTGATCTCCGATTTTCTGGTCGCCGTCAACGAAATAAATGACTCCTCGACGCGGACTTATACCCTAGCATCAATAATGCCGCACATGCCCGCCGGACGGCGAGATTCGATCATCGTCGAAGCGTTGTCCGCAGCCAATAGCATTGAACTATCCTCTTATCGTTCAGCCGCATTTATGGCCATATCTCACGCGGCCAAGGAAGAACCGATCAAATTCGCGGATACCTGGCGTCAGGCATTGAGGGCGGCCACCTCGGCGGAACGAGAGGATGTTGTAGGCGTCGTCCTCGCCATTGCGGCTCATTGTAATTCGAACATTTCCGAGTCGGCGGTTCGATCGATCATCAGTGTCGGACGATGCTGGCCGTAGAGTTGCCATTCAGAACCATGCGTCAGCTCACGCGACTCCGCCCGAGTCGTCCCGAGCCATGGTATCGACGGCCGCTAGATTCAGGGCTCCGGCAAGAAAGCTTCGAGCCCGTGAAGGGTGCAAGTAGACGATTTCACTGGTTGGCGCCTTGGTCAGGCGGCTCGTTGATATTCGTGGAGGAGGCCGCCGAGGCGGTCGATGCGTCTGATCGGGCCGTTCGGATCGCCGGGTGAGGTTGGCCTGTCTGGGGTGTCGAGGTCGAGGCCACGGTGGGGTCGGGCGGCGTTGTAATGGTTGACGTAGGTCGACAGAGTTTTTTCGACGTGGCGTCGGTTCCAGATCAAGGTCTAGTCGAGACATTCGGCGCGTACCGTTCGGACCCAGCGTTCGGCGTAGGCGTTCGCTCTTGGAGCCTGGACCGGGGTCTTGATGATCAGGATGCTTTCGTCGGTGAAGACGTCGTCGAAGCTGCGGGCGAACTTGGTGTCCCGGTCCCGGATGAGAAATCTGTGCGGCCCGGCGTCGCGATCGCCGAGCTGGTAGGTGAGGTTTCTGGCTTGTTGGGTGACCCAGGTGGCGGTGGGGTGGGCGGTGACGCCGGCGAGCCAGACGTGGCGGCGGTCGAGTTCGATGAAGAACAGGACGTACAGCCTGGCCATAGTGACGGTGTTCGAGGGTGATGAAGTCGCAGGCCAGCACGCCTCGGGCCTGGCTGCGCAGGAACTGTGACCAGCTCGGCCCGCCGTCGCGGCGGGGTGCCGGACCGAGGCCGTGGCGGCGCAGGATGTTGCGGACCGAGGTAGCCGACACTTGGACCTGCAGCTTGCGGCATTCTCCGACGATCCTCAGGTAGCCCCAGCGCGGGTTCTCCCGGGCGAGCTGGAGTACGAGCTGCACGGTCGCGTCATCGAGGCGGCGACCGTGACACCGCTGCGGGTGTGTCCCAGTGACGCCGGACCAGCTCGCGATGCCAGCGCAACAGGGTTGCAGGGGTGACGAGAAACGCCGACCAGCGCGGGCGCGGGAGGACTTGGGCCAAGCTGGCACGGCCGCAGGACCAACGCCTTGCTGAGAACTCCGCGGGGTGGTGGCCTCGCATGATCGGGCGAATCGCGCGATGACCTCTGGCCCAGCGTCCCACTGGGCCTGCGTCGGGGTTACCAACAGCGGCCTGATGCCCAGCCGCGCAGCCTGACCCATCGTCCAGGTCACACCTGGCTCGGCCGCCACGCTCCAATCGCGCTCCGGATCGCTGTCGGGCACCCAGGCCGCCTCGTACTCGATCTTCGACATGGCGGAAGGCTACCGACCGACACCGACAAAAAGGTGGTTTCGACGGTGGCTATGGCGACGTAGTGTTCCGGCGCATACCGCCGAGTGCCCGGCCGGCGGGCTTCACGTGGAAACACGGGACGCATGGGGCGGCCAGGGTGCAACATCGGAGACCCCGCCTGCAGAAGGGCGACCAATCGTGACCGCGCTTGGGTACCTTGTCCTCGCCGTGCTGGTGCTTGCTGGCGTCACCGTTGTGGCGGTGGTAGGTGCGCTCGTCGGATGCGTGCTCGCGGTCTACTACCTCGGCCGGTCGGTCCTCAGGCTTCCCGTCGGCACGGCGGTTGTGATTCTCCGGCCCAGCTCCCGTCGCGGCAAAGATACCGTCGGACGACCGGCAACACGGGATGGACAGGCAGCGGGGCTGCCCGCCGTCAACACCTGTGCTTCTTCTCTACCAGTGCTTTCACGGCCACAGACCCCAACCGTGGCGACCGTGACGTCTTCGGATGCGACACAGGCCACGGCGGCCACCGATCCCCTTACCGAGGTCGTGGAGCCATCGGCTGGTCTCGACGTCTTGTCCACCGCGGCGCTGGGGGACTCAGACAGTCCTGACACCGCCGAGGCGATGCCAGGCTTGCTGCTGCAGACGGGCCCGGAACAAGGTGCCGGTATCGAGCCGGCGATGCAGGCAGTCGCCCCACCTGAGAATCCCGTCGACGAGCCAGATGCCGAGCCTGACCTCATCATCGTCTCGGCGTCGACCGGTGTCGTCGTCGGCGACCACAACACGGTGACCAACGTCTACTGCTACCACCTCATCCGGCCACAGTTCAGCCTCGATGTCCTGACAGACGATCCGAAGATCGAGAAGGCGCTGCTGGACTTCCTAGCCAACCCCGACGATGACGTGGCGAACCGTGTTTTCCGCAACCTGTTACCCGCAGACGACCTCGAGGTCAGCTCATGGCAGAATGCCGTGTTGCCCGTCCCCGGAGGCCCGGACTCCTTTTCGCAGTGGCTCCTCGGAGACCTCGTGATGGTCTTCCGTTCGAAGGATATCGAGATCGGAGAAGGAGTGCACCACACGAACATCTTCGACTGCAAGATCTACAGCCCGACCGTCGACGTCTCGACCGTCCTGCGCTCCGACGCGGATCTGGCGCACGATCTCGCGGTAGCGCTCGTCAGCTTCAGCGCGCCGTGCCTTGCGGACGTCTGCACCGATTTCGGCAGGGCCGTGGAACAACTGGGTATCGAGCCTCCAGATCTGCCGACGACGGGATTCCTCGACATCGAGCCTGGCCTGATACAGGTGGAGGGCCTTCTCGGCGGGGTGGTCGGCGACCACAACGAACTCACCATCACGACGGAGGCGCTGGCCGACCGGCCGGTATGGCTGGACCTGTTATCCATGGAAGTCCTAATCGAGAACGTCGACGGCTGGCCGTACCGGCCGGACAATATCGATGACCCAGACGGCCCCGAGATCGGCGGCCCGGGAATCCTCGGATTCTGGTAGCTGGGTCCGCGCGGCGCTTCAACTAAGCTCAGGCGCCGTGAATGTTGATCGTGTTGCCATCGCCGATCGCCACGGCGTTTATCCGGCCCCACATCTCTATGCGCTTTCGATTTACGGCGCCGTCCGCCGGAGAAGTCGACCCCACCTATCAGCGCTTGACCGCCCCCGCGCTCCAGTAACGTCCGGACCCGGATAAGGTCGCCTCAGAATATTCCCTCGATGTTCACCCGAAATCGCGCCCAGTAGCCTCTCGAACGCCGCCTGGGCGTCGCTCTCGGACAGGTCGAAGAGATCGAGTGGCTCGATGTTATTCAGGAATGGAGGCAGCTTACAGTCCTCGACACGCACCGGGAAAAGCCCGGTGCGGAGACTCCCGAGCGACCCCAGGTAGGCCGCCCGCCATTCCGCGCTCCGTACCGCCGAGCCGAGATACCCGGCCGATATCACCGCAATGGTACGCCATCCCTGACTAAGCGACTCCCCGACGAGGTTCAACCAGTCGACCCCCGGAAGCTCATCCCAGGCCGCCACAAGAACCTCATACCCGACACTTCTCAGCTGCCAGGCGATCCATTCCGCCCAAGCCCCGTCGACCGGTACATGCGACACCAGAAGACCGACGTCTCCTGCAGACTCGTCCACTTCCTGAGTGTGACATAACGGGCGGGCCGGCCAGCTTCGATCTTTCACGAGGGCAGCAGGGTCCCCAAGCGATCGTCGACCGCCTTTCTGATCAAAATTTCCTGTCGTGGGGGCAGGATCGGGGTACGACGGTCGCGTCGTGGCACTTGTGGGGTGCCAGAACTAGGCCACAGGTGCTGACCTGCGCTTTCGCTGTGCAGTCAGGCCGCTCGACGGTGCTCGTTGACCACGCCATTGAGGATCTTGTGGCGGCGCGTCAGGTCGTCGAGGAGTGCGACGGCGGCCGGGTCGTGATTCGGCGGATGTTGGTCTCGCACTTGGAGGGTTGGTGGTCGTTGAAGTGGCGAGTGCGGCGGGTCGTGGCCGCGTCGGCTGGGTGTACCGTGCCAGAACTCGATGTCGGGCCGCTGACCTGCGGGTTCGCCGTCAAACGCCGTGGGCATGATCGTGCTCATGAGGCTGCGGTTGATCTATCTGGTCATGGTGCGGGTGTTTGGCTGGCTG
>Ga0268265_10000700_pt1 | contig 32930 bp, 27 predicted proteins | sample KBSSwiS52_FD_190355 | JGI IMG/M metagenome (GOLD analysis project Ga0268265, IMG submission 190355) | Switchgrass rhizosphere microbial communities from Kellogg Biological Station, Michigan, USA - KBS Switchgrass S5-2 (SPAdes) (version 2) | ecosystem: Host-associated > Plants > Roots >...
AACGCGCATGGCCTCGATCTGCACGCGGCGGGCGTGAGCATCGACTCGTTCCACGCTCAGGCCAACGTCGCCGACCCGCGCAACCCGGAGGGCTCGATTCGCCTCGATCTTGCGAAGCTCACGGCGGCGGGCTTCGAGTTCGAAACCGTACGTGCCGAAGCGAAAGGCGCGCCGCAGTCGCATCACCTCGCACTGCGTGTGAACGGCGAGCCACTGGCACTCGAGCTGGACTTGCAAGGCGAGCGCACCGACGAAGGTTGGGCAGGCTCGCTGCAGAATCTGGTGATCAACGTCAAAGATGCCACGCGACTGGCGCTGCGCGAGCCGGCCAACATCACGTTGGGCAAAGGCACGGCCGAGCTGTCGCAGGCGTGCCTGGTCGACGGTCGCATCGAGTTGTGCGCGGCCGGAGCATTGCAGCCCGATGGCGCGATCCGCGCGAGCTATTCGCTCGCGAATCTGCCGCTCGCTCTCGGCAATGCACTCGCGACTGCCGAGCTGCCGATCAAGCTCGAAGGCACGCTGCAAGGTCATGGCGAAATCCGCCGCACGCCGCAGGGCGAGTTGTTCGGCGACGTGCTGATCGAGTCGGATTCGGGCGCGGTCTTCCGGCAGCTCGCGGCAGTGCCGGGCGACCAGACGCAGGAGCCGCCGCAGAAACTGCTCGGCTATCGCGGCTTCAAGGCCGCTGCGACGCTGTCGGGTCCGGACGCACGCGCGAGCTTCGATACGCAGCTCGAACCGAACGCAACGCTGCACGGCGAAGCCAACGTTCACGACCTCGGCCGCGCGCAGACGCCGATCACCGGGCGCCTGCGCGGCCAGATTCCGGATCTCGCGCCGCTCGCAGTGTTCGCGCCGCAGCTGGCGAACGTGCACGGCAGGATCGATGCCGATATCGCGCTCGCCGGTACAGTGCAGACGCCGCAGGTATCCGGCCTCATCAGCGGCGCCGAGCTCGCTGCGGACATTCCTGCAGTCGGCCTGAAACTGAAGAACGGCCAACTGCAGGTCCGCCCTGCTCCGTCGGGCGACATCACTGTCGACGGCGCGATCGTCTCGGGCGACGGACGCCTGCAATTCTCCGGCAAGGCGGATCGCTCGGGTCGTGTCGACATGCACGTCGCCGGCGATCGCGTGCTGGCAGCAGACATTCCCGGCGCGCATGTCATCGTCACGCCGAATCTGAATCTCGTACGCACTGCAGAGCGCGTCACGCTCAACGGCGACGTCACGATTCCCGAGGCGGCGATCAATCTGCAGAAGTTGCCGCGTGGCGGCGAGCATGCGCAGGCAGCGTCGTCGGACGTGATCGTCGTCGACGAGCAGACGCGCGAAGAGGCGGAAGCAGAAAAGGCGCCGGTGTTCGCCGAGATCACGGTCAACATCGGCAAGAAGGTCGAGCTCACGGGCTTCGGATTGCAGGCCAACGTCGAAGGCGCCCTGCAGGTGCGCGAGAGTCCGGGTCAGCCGACGCTCGGCTCGGGCGAAGTGCGTGTCGCAGGTAAATACAAAGCGTATGGCCAGGATCTGACGATTCAGCGCGGCCAGCTGCTGTACGCCTGGACGCCGCTCGACAATCCAAATCTCAACATCGAAGCGACGCGCACGGTGGAAACAGTGACCGCGGGCCTGCGCATCCGCGGCAGCGCGAAGACACCCGAGCTCACCGTGTACTCCGATCCGCCGATGAGCCAGGCCAATGCGCTGTCGTACCTGGTCGCGGGCAAACCGCTCGACCAGATCGGCGCCGGCGACAGCGACGCCGACGCGATGCAAACCGCCGCGCGCTCGCTCGGCGTCGCCGGCGGCGGCCTGCTCGCGAAGAGCCTCGGCAAGCGACTCGGCGTAGACGAGCTGTCAGTGAAGGACGACGAGATGATCGGCGGCGCCGCGCTGACCGTCGGCCAGTACCTTTCGCCGCGCTTGTATCTGAGTTACGGCGTCGGCTTGTTCGAGCCGGGCGACGTCATCACGCTGCGCTACAAGCTGTCGAATGACCTGGCGCTGCAAACACAGCGTGGGCCGGAGGATACGAGGGCGGGGATTGAGTACCGAATCGAGAAATAAGAAGAACTCTCGCCAAGACGCCAAGATCGCCAAGCCCGAAAAGTGAGATTTCGGCAGTGAAATTCAGAATTCTGAACTTGGCGGCGTGGCGCCTTGGCGAGAAATCTTCTGGTCCTACGCCGGAATCAGTCTGATACGCGTAATTTCAGACGGCGCGCCGAAGCGCTTCGGCGGACCCCAATAGCCCGTGCCGCGGCTCGTGTACACCCACAGATTCTGCAACCGGTTGAGCCCCGCCGTGAACGGCTGCTGGAAGCGCACGAAGTGATTCCACGGCCAGAACTGGCCGCCGTGCGTGTGTCCCGAGAGCTGCAAATCGAAACCCGCTTCGGCCGCAGCTTCGGCCGAGCGCGGCTGATGCGCCAGCAGGATCCTCACTGCCGCGCTCGCCGGCGCACCTCGCAACGCGACCACAGGATCGCTGCGATGCTTGGGATCGAAATGGTGCGCGCTGTAGTCGGTGACTCCGGCGACGACGATCTGATGTTCCTGATGAGTGAGCACGACATGCTGGTTCGTCAGCACGTGCATGCCGAGGCGCTCGAACTCCTTCGTCCACGCCTGCGCACCGGAGTAGTACTCGTGATTGCCCGTGACGAAGTACGTGCCGTGCCGCGAGCGCAGACGCGACAGCGGCGCGACATGTGCCGCGAGCTGCGGCACGTTGCCATCGACCACATCGCCGGTGACCGCGATCACGTCTGCATCGAGCCCGTTCACTGCGTCGACGATTGCAGCGACGTACTCGTGCTTGATCGTCGGCCCGACGTGCACGTCGCTGATCTGCGCGATCGAGAAGCCGCGCAACTCTGCCGGCAGATTCGCGACCGGCACTTCGACGTCGACGACGGCCGCACGACGCCGCGCGTTGAACAAGCCGATCAGCGTCGCCAGCACGGCAATCGCGATGGTCGCCATCGCGGTCAGTCGCGTGAAGGCGAGCATCTGCGGCGCGGTCGCGAAGGCGCTCGCGATCAGCAACACCATGTCACGCAGCAGCGTGAACACGAACAGCGACGAGAAAAGTCCCATCGTGGTAAGACCAATCCACGCGAGCCGGTCCGACCATTCCTGGTCGCGGCCGCCGCGCGCGAACACCGCGAGCGGCATCATCAGAAACGAAGCGAGCACCGCCAGCCAACCGACGACGAGACCCGTCGTGCCGAGCGGCAACGGAGGCAACAGGCGCGAGCCGATATAGATATGAAGCAGCGCCAGCAACGCGAGTGCGGTGAGGAAACGGCGGCTGACGCGCATGCGGGGCAGTATGGGGCCTTGCACGGACAGTTCAATGCCAGCAAGCTGAACGCATGTCACAGAAGACGGCGAGCCGCACCGCGCTCGCGACCGCATACATGCGCGCGGCGCATCAGTTGCTGGATCCGCCGCCGCGAGTTCTCGACGATCCCACGGCTCTCGCCGTGCTCGGGCAGGGCGCCGAGCAAATGATCAGAGACTCTGCCGCGCTCGCGCAAACGCCTGAAAGTCGAGCCCTGCGCGCGCACATGGTCTTGCGATCGCGCTTTGCCGAAGACCGGCTCGCCGCCGCCGTCGCTCGCGGCGTGACGCAATATGTCATCCTCGGCGCCGGCCTCGACACGTTCGCTGTGCGTCAGCCCGGGTGGGCGCGGAATCTGCGCATCCTCGAAGTCGATCACGCCGGGACGCAGGAACTGAAGCGCTCGCACCTCGCGGCGGCCGGGCTCACGGTGCCGCCGAATGCAGGGTTTGCGACCATCGACTTCGAGCGCGAGTCGGTGCGCGAGGGACTGCTGCGTCATGCAATCTCGCCGACGCAGCGCACGTTCTTTTCCTGGCTCGGCGTCACCATGTATCTGCGCGAAGACGCCATCGATGCGGTGTTGCGCTCGGTCGCAGAGTTTCCGTCGGGCAGCGAGATCGTGCTGACGTTCGCGTCCACCAGCAACATGCCACAAGGGGTCGCGGACCGGGCCGCGCAAGCGGGCGAGCCGTGGCTGAGCTACTTCGAGCCGGAGCAGATCGAGGACAAGCTCCGCGCGGCGGGCTTCACGACCGTGGAGCTGCTGCTGCCGCTCGTCGCGAAGAGTCGCTACTTCAACGCACCCACCTCGCTGCCAACGCCAGTGCGAACGACCATCGTCGCGGCCGTGCGTTAGAATCCGCGCGGTGGTCGCGCCAGTCACCCATCACAGCAAGCCCGCAGCGGACATCGAGATCGACGAGACGTTGGTCCGCTCGCTGCTGCGCGCACAACATCCGGACCTCGCGCACTTGCCGCTGCAGTCGATGGACTCGGGCTGGGACAACGCGATGTTCAAGCTCGGCGACAAACTCGCCGTGCGCCTGCCGCGGCGGGTCGCAGTCGCGAAGCTGATCGAGCACGAGCAACGCTGGCTGCCACAGCTCGCACCGCTGTTGCCGATCGCTGTGCCGGCGCCCGTGCGCGTCGGCGAGCCTGCCGAAAACTACCCGGCGCGCTGGAGTGTCGTGCCGTGGCTGCACGGACGCAACGCCGATCTGAGCGAGCCTCGATCCGATCAAGCGGAGCGGCTTGCTGCGTTTCTCTGCGCGCTCCATCGCCCCGCTCCGGCCGACGCGCCCTTCAATCCCTATCGCGGCGTGCCGCTGCGGGAACGGGCCGAACAGATCGTGGAACGGATCCGTCGCTTGAAGCAGGAGACGACGCTGCTCAATGACGCCATCGTTCGCATTTACGAGGATGCCATCGAGACGCCGATCGACGTCGAGCCGACGTGGCTGCACGGCGACCTGCACGGCGGCAACCTGCTCGTCGATGACAACGGCGTGATCACTGCGGTGATCGATTGGGGCGACATGACTCGCGGCGATCGCGCGACGGATCTCGCAACACTGTGGCTGAATCTCGGCAATCGCAAAGCGCGCGAGAACGCGATGCGTGCATGCCACGGCGTCAGCGCTGCGACGTGGCGACGTGCGAAAGGTTGGGCGGTGTTCTACGGCGTAACGCTCGGTACTTCCGGCCTCGCCGGCGATACGCGTCACGCCGTGATGGCACGACGCACGCTCGAGCGCCTCGTCGCAGGCCCCTGACATTCGAGTCCGAATCAGGCGAGTAGTCACCCCGCTGCGGCAGTAAATCTGCTGCATGCAGATCAAGGCATGGGTGAGCACCTTCGCAGCGGGGCTCACCGAGATCGCCGAGATGCCGCACGCACTGGTGTGCATGCATCTCGGCGCTTCGGTGGAAGTCCGCTGCACGCGTGGCAATACGATCCGTCAAGGACGTGAGGTTGCCGGCGACCTCGACATCATTCCCGCACGCACGGCCTCGTATTGGGAGCTGAAGCAGGAAGGTCTGGCGCTCGTCATGTGCGTGCCCGACGAGTTGCTGCGCGCCGTGGCGCTGCAACTCGATCGCGATCCCAACGACATCGAGATCGCCGACCGCTTCCAGATGCGCGATCCGGTGATCGAGCACATCGGCTGGACGCTCAAGGCCGACATCGATTCGAACCTGACGGGCGGCCGGCTGCTGCGCGACAGTCTCGGCGTCGCGCTCGCCGCGCGACTGTTGCAGCGGCACTATCGCGGCTCGCTGCCGATGCGTGAAATTCGCGGCGGCCTCTCGCATACGAAGCTGGAGCGCGTGATCGCACACATCGAAGACAATCTCGCCAGCAAGCTGTCGTTGCCGGGAATCGCCGAGATCGCACAGATGAGCGTGTCGCACCTGAAGACGCTGTTCCGCAATTCGACGGGCGTGCCCGTCTACGAATACGTGCTGCGACGTCGGGTCGAGCGTGCGCAGCTGCTCCTGCGGAACCAGCGGTTCTCGATCGCGGAGGTAGCGGTCGCGACGGGCTTCGCTCATCAGAGCCATCTCGCGCGCCACATGCATCGCATCCTCGGCTACACGCCTTCGTCGGTGCGCAGACGCGCGCCGAGGCAATCTGCGCTGCGCGTCGTCAGCTGATCCTTGCCGCGTGCGCGGCAGGCCGATAGGCTTGCCGCCCATGAAAACAATCAGCGCCGCCCTCGCTTTCGCCACCCTCCTCGGCGCCGCCGGCGCTCCTGCCAAAGACACGGCGCCGCCCGAGGAGGTTCGCAGGGAAGCGCGCGAAATCTTCCAGAAGGTCATCTCGTTCCGCACTTCCGAAGGCCTCGGCCAGGTGCCGGCGATGGCGCAGTACCTCGCCGAACGCTTCCGGGCCGCGGGTTTTCCCGAGGAAGACATTCACATCGTGCCGGTCGGCGAGACCGCCGAGCTGGTGGTGCGTTATCGCGGCAAAGGGGGCAGTCAGAAACCGATCCTGCTGCTCGCTCACATGGATGTGGTCACCGCGAAGCCGGAAGAATGGCAGCGCGATCCGTTCACGCTGATCGAGGAGAACGGCTATTTCTTCGGTCGCGGAACGCTCGACAACAAGCAGGGCGTCACGATCCTGACGAGCACGTTCCTGCGCCTGAGGCGCGAGAAGTTCGTGCCGACGCGCGACCTGATCATCGCGTTCAGCGGCGACGAAGAAACCGGCATGACCACCGCGACCGACCTGGCGAACAAGAATCGCGCACTGATCGACGCGGAGTACGCGCTGAACAGCGACGACGGCGGCGGTCAGCTCGATGAGCAGACCGGCAAGCCGCAATACCTGAGCTTCGTCGGCGCCGAGAAGATCTCAGCGACGTACGAGCTGACCGTGCGCAATCCCGGCGGCCACAGCTCCGCGCCGCGCGCCGACAACGCAATCTACGAGCTCGCCGATGCGCTCAAGGCTGTGCAGGCCTATCGCTTTGCGGTGAAGTTCAACGACTGGACGATCGGCAGCTTCAAGGCCACGGGTCCGGTGACGCCCGGACCGCTCGGCGAAGCGATGACGCGCTTCGCAGCGAATCCACACGACGAAGCCGCTGCTGCCGAGATCGCGAAGGTGCCGACGGAAATCGGCAAGACACGCACGACGTGCGTCGCGACGATGCTCCGCGGCGGTCATGCTTCCAACGCCTTGCCGCAGACGGCGACTGCCACGTTGAGCTGTCGCATCTTCCCCGATACGAGCGTCGATGAGGTCAAAGCGACGCTGCAGCAGGTTGCCGGCAAGAATGTGCAAGTGAGCTTTCTGGGCAGCACGCCGCCGGCGGGCGCGTCGCCGCTCCGCAAGGATGTGCTCGCCGCACTGACCAAGGCGGCGCACGCGCGCTATCCGGATCTTCCTGTCGTGCCGGGCATGGTGCCGTGGGCAACCGATGGCGCGGTCTATCGTGCAGCGGGCATTCCCACGTACGGCGTCTCCGGTTCCTTCATCAAGGCAAGCGACAGCTTCAGTCACGGCCTCAACGAACGTCTGCCGGTCGACTCTTTCTACGGCGAGCTGACGCACTGGTACGTGATGATCAAGGAGCTTGCGGGCAAGCGCTAAGGGCGACTCCTGCAGCCGGTACGCGATCGGCTGACGTGCGGGAACCACTCCGACCGCGATGGCGTTGCGCGGGTACCGTAATCATTCGGAGAGAGAACGCCATGAAAATTCCTCATCAGATGCTGTGGAGCGCAGTCGGCGGCTTCGCACTCGCGACCGGCGCCTACGCGGGCGGCGGCTCCGGCCAGGCCGAAGTGAAGATGATGGATACCGACGGCGACGGCAGCATTTCCGCCGCCGAGCACGCGGCCGGCGCGAAGAAGATGTTCGAGATGATGGACGCGGACGGCGACGGCATCGTGACGGCCAAGGAAATGGAGGCCGCCCACAAGGACATGCCGACTGCGCAGCGAGGCAGCAGCGGTGAATCGGACACGCAGGATGCGAGCCGCCTCAAGGGCAACTCGATGCACCACGACAAGTCCGCCGCTGCCAAGATCAAGATGATCGACACGGACGGTGACGGCACGATCTCCGCGGCCGAGCACGAAGCCGGCGCGAAGAAGATGTTCGAGAAGATGGACAAGGATCACGACGGCAAGCTGAGCGCCGCCGAAGTCCAGGCCGGTCACGATCGCATGATGACGGCTGAAGATCAGTAGAGACCCATCCATGCCTGAATGGCATCTTGGTCGCCTCATCGACCACGTCCACCTCCGGGCCCGCGATCTCGCCGCCAGCAAGCGGTTCTATCGCGCCGTGCTCGGAGCGCTGGACCAGACGATCAACGCCGACGACGAGACTCATCTGCAAGTCGACGAACTGTGGATCGATGCGCTCGGCAACGATCGGCCCTCGGCTACGCACGTGCACCTGGCGTTTCAGGCTCGCGATCCGGATGCCGTGCGGCGCTTCCATGAGGCCGGTCTCGCGGCTGGCGGTCGCGATAACGGCGCACCCGGCGAGCGGAAGTACCACCCGGGATACTTCGCCGCCTTTCTGCTCGACCCCGACGGCAACAACGTCGAGGCCGTCTACCACGGGCCGGCCAAGCGCTCGGCGGGGTCGGTCGTGATCAGTGCGTGAATGAATTCGGATCCGTGGCGGTGTACGGTATGAGCCGTCATGGATACGAAAGACAACTCCTGGGCAACGGCAGGCGTCGACGAGGCCGCGTACGCCGCACTCGCGCGTGGCATGCCGGCGTCGGAAGTCTGGTCGTTGCTGCTGAGCGCTCTGCGTGAGCGCGCCGAGCAACGCACTGCGCGCTCGCTCGCCGACCAATGGGAGCGCGATCGCTTCGTCCAGCTCTCGTATATCGATCAACGAACGCTGGCCGAGCTCGACTCGCATCTGCTTGCAGCAGCAGTGGACTTCGAAGCGGTCGAACTGTCACCGCTCGCGCCGCTCGGCTCGACGTCGAGCGTCGCACTGACTACGCAAAATCGCGTCGTCTCCACTATCCGCGGGACCGAAGTGGTTTCCGATCCGACCAACGTGCTTGCGCTCGAGAGTGCGCGGCGCCTGCGGGAAGATCCGAGGCGCGTCGTGCGCTTCTGCACGTCACACCGCTGCGTCCGCGCACAGGAAGTACCGAAGGTGCCGGGCTTCGCCGCGCACTTCCGCATGTTCTGCATGACCAGTGCGGCGCACGAGATCAAGGACCAGGCGTTCCTCACCGATGCGTTGACACATCACATTCGCACGCATCTGCACGCGCTCGAGCGACTGGAGCAGCACGGCTATCGCTTCCCCAACCGCCGCGTGCGTCTGCTCGCGACCGAACAGCGCGCACCCCTGGCGCGGCGAATCGCCGACTCGATCGCCGACGTGCCGGTAGCGCTGGAACCGCTGGAAAAACAGTACTACGACGGCCTGCGCTTCATGATCAGCGCCAACAGCGTCAGCGGCGACGACATCCCGCTGATCGACGGCGGCGCCTTCGACTGGCTCCACAAACTCGCCGCCAACCGCAAGCTCGTCTTCGTCGCCAGCGCCATCGGCTCGCAACTCGCCGCGTACGCGTACCGGACGGTGCCGGGGCAAAAAATGAGCCTATAACTCAGCAGAGCAGCAATTGCTGCGCTGCTGAGTTATGAGCCGAATTCTTCCCCCGGCACTGTCCTAAGGCTGAGCGAGCTGGGTGATGCCGCGCTTGCGCTTCTCTTCGGCGACCATTGCGCGCACGTCGGCTAGCAGGCGTCTGGCGTCGTAGATGATGCCGTCCTTGATGGTGTACTTCACGCCGCCGACGCGATGGGCTTTGCCGTCGTCGCCGAGGCGGATGTGGCCGGTGCCGTACAGCACTTTGAGATTCGCGAGCGGATTCTCTTCGAGCACCGCCAGGTCGGCGAGCTTGCCGGGCTCGACGGTGCCGATGCGGTCAGCCGCGCCGAGCGCCTGCGCGCCGTACATGGTCGCGGAGCGCAGCACTTCGAGCGGATGGAAGCCGGCTTCGCGCAGCAGCTCCAGCTCCTGAATCGTACCGAAGCCGTACAGCTGATAGATGAAGCCGGAGTCCGAGCCGACCGTGACGCGACCGCCGCGATTCTTGTAGTCGTTCACGAATGCCATCCACAGCTGATAGTTCTCGCGCCACGCCACTTCGTCCTCCGTGCCCCAGTCGAAGAAGAAGCTGCCGTGGTTGTCCCGGTTCGGCGTATAGAAATCCCACAGCTGCGGCAGCGTGTACTCATCGTGCCAATCGGCGCGGCGCGCACGCATCAGATCGCGCGACGCGAGATAGATCGTGAACGTCGGATCGAGCGTGAAATCCAGCCCGAGCAGCTCCTTGATCACCGATTCGTACTTCTCGCTGCCGCGCGGCGCCGCCTGCTTCCACAAGCGCCCGGCCTGACCGAAGCGATCCGCTTCGTTGTTGTAGTTGTACGCCGGCGGATAGTTCTGAACAGTGCGGTCGTCGAACAGCGCCTCGGGCAGTCCGTACCAATGCTCCATCGTCGTCAGACCCCAGCGCGCAGTCGTGAGGACATTGACGCGAGTGACGTCGAGCTGCGCGTGATGACACGCGCTGCGCATGCCCTGCTTCTTCAACTCGTCGAACACCGCTTCGAGCACATCGGGGCGATAGCCGAAACACTTCATGCCGACCGCGCCCTTTGCCTTCATCTCGCGCACCCAGCGCCGCCCGTCTTCGGGCTTGGTGATCGGCGGGTCGGGCGTGAAGAACACGTACGGGAAGATGCGCGGTGCCGTGATCTCGTTGCGCTCGCTGCGCTTCTCCTCGCTGACGCACCAGTCGACGCCGTTGCCGCAGCCCGGATCGCGGATCGTCGTGATGCCGTGGCCCATCCACAGCTTGTAGACGTACGTCGCCGGCACGCCCTGCTCTTCGCCGCCAATGTGCCCGTGCATGTCGATGATCCCGGGCATCACGTAATTGCCACGCAGATCGATTTCGCGTCCGCTCGCTTTCAGCTTCGGACGATTCGGATCTTCCTTCGTGCCGCCCGGCGCACCGACCGACATGACCTGCACGATGCGATTGCCTTCGATGACGATATCGGCGGGTCCGAACGCCGGCGCGCCGGTGCCGTTGATCACCGTCGCGTTGCGCAGGATGAGTTGCGAGTAAGGCCCCTCGCCTTCCTGGCGCGGCGGCGCCGGCGCCACTTTCGGCGGTGGCGGCTCGGCCGCTGCAGCAGCCAGCCCGGCGTGAACGCTGCAGCCGAGCAAGCAACAGAAAGCGAGAAATCTGTGCATGGACGTTCTCCGCATTTTGCAAGCTGCGCATGATGCCGGAAGGAACGAAGGCGGGCGAGCTTGCGTTGGAAGGGCATGGCTACCCAATCCAATCCCGACGCCAAGCCCGTCGACTCGCGGTACGTGACAGCGCTGTTCCGCAGTCCTGACGCAGCCGAGCGCGCCTATCGCGCGGCACTGGCACTCGGCTACAAGGATGAAGACGTCAATGTCGTGAGCTCGGATGCAACGCGCGACCGGCTGCTCGCCGATGCGCGTCATCCCAAACTCAGCAGCAACGCCGCCGAGAGCAAAGAGCAGCCGACGAAAGGCGCCGACCTGGGCGGGCCGACGGGCGGCACGTTCGGCACCATCGCGCCGGTTCTCGCTGCCGTCGGCGCAGCAGTGCTCGTGCCGGGCCTGGTGTTCGCCGGTCCGATTGCAATCGCACTGACCGCTGCCGGTGCCGTCGGCCTTGCCGGCGGTCTCATCGGCGCGCTCAAGGATTGGGGCATTCCGCAGGAGCGCGTCAACGAATACGAAACAGCCGTCCGCAACGGCGCCATCCTGATCGGCGTGAAAGCACGATCGGACGAGGATGCGCAACGGCTCGAACAAAAGTGGCGCGCAGAGGGCGGCCGCTGACGCTAACCTAGCGGCCCATGAAAGCCGCACGCTCCAAGATTGCACCGTTCGCTTGTGCCCTGCTGCTCGTCAGCCCCGCGCAGTTGTGGCTACCCGACCAGGTCTCGACACCGAAATCCGAAGTTCGCATCACGTTCAGTCCCGACGGTAAACGCATGCTGTGGGGTGCGATCGGCTGGAGCGATGGCGTCGGCGGCTGGGAAATCTACGAGAGCGAGCGTTCCACCAGCGGCTGGAGCAAGCCGCACGTAGTGTCGTTCGATTCAACGGCCAACGACTTCGATCCTTCGTTCGCGCCGGATGGCTCCGGCGTCTACTTCTTCTCCAATCGCGACGGCGGCTTCGGTAAGGACGACATCTACTTCGCGCCGTTCGACCGGGATACCGGGAGTTACGGCGCAGCGAAGAATCTCGGCGCGACGATCAACTCGGCAGGCGACGAATGGGCGCCGGTCGTGTCGCCCGACGGCAAGCGACTCATGTTCGCGAGCGACGGCCACGGCGGCCGCGGCAAGCACGACCTGTTCATCGCGCATCGGCACGGCGCAGGCTGGGGCAAGATCGAAAACCTCGCGGCGCTGAACACGCCGGACGAAGACTTCGACGCGACGTTCCTGCACGACGGCCACTCCATCGTCTACACCTCCGGCAATTTCGAAAAGGACGAAGTCGCGCTGTACTTCGCCGCGTTCAGCAAAGGTCACTTCGCGCCGCGCGAGCGCTTGGCGGCGGCAGTGAATTCGCAGAAACAGGGAGCGTGGACGCTTGGGCCGTCGATCTCGATGGATGAGCCGGGAGTGCTCTACTTCACGTCCGAGCAGGAGAGCGGGCGCGGCCGAGCGGACATCTATCGGATCCAGTATCAGATCCGGTAGGACCAGAGAGAAGTCAGGCTAGAGCCTGACCCACTGAGAACCGACTGACGAACTTGCCGCTTGCAACGCGCTCCGCAGACAGGATCGTGTTGTGCAGGAGCATGGTGACGGTCATCTGACCGACGCCGCCGGGCACCGGCGTGATGTACGACGCTTTCTCTTTCACGCGATCGAAGTCCACGTCGCCGACGATGCGGCCGTCCGGCAGCCGATTGAAGCCGACGTCGATCACGACTGCGCCGGTCCGCACCATCTGCGGCACGATCAGATTCGGCACGCCAGCGGCGACGACGAGAATATCTGCCAGCAGCGTGTACTGACCGAGATCGCGCGTCTTGATGTGGCAGATCGACACCGTCGCTTCCTGCTGCATCAACATCAGCGCCGTCGGCTTGCCGACGAGATTGCTCGCACCGACGACCACGACGTTGCGGCCTTCGAGCGGAATCTGCTCGATTTCCAGGATCTTCTGCACGCCGTACGGCGTACACGGTGAGAACACCGTGTTGCCCGTGACCAGGCCGCCCATGTTGTAGAGATGGAAACCGTCGACGTCCTTCTCGACCGAGATCTGCTCGACGACGCGCGCGACGCGAATCTGCGGCGGCAACGGCAGCTGCACGAGGATGCCGTGAATGGCCGGATCCTCGTTCAGCGCCTGAATGCGTGCGAGCAGCTCGGTCTCGCTGACGCTCAGCGGCAGCTCGATCAGCTCCGAGCGGATGCCGACCTGCTTGCAGCCGGCGATCTTGCCGCGCACGTACGAGCGCGACGCCGGGTTGTCGCCGACGAGAATGACGGCGAGTGCCGGCGTCACGCCATGACGCGAACGAAGCTCATCGATGCGCAGCCGATACTCCGCGCGCAGGCGGTCCGCAATGGCTTTGCCGTCGATGATCTTCGCGGTCATCAGGATCAGTAGCGGTACTGGTCGGTTTTGTACGGACCGTCCTGCGCCACACCGATGTACTTGGCCTGATCGGTGCTCAGCTGCGTCAGCTTCGCGCCGAGCTTGGCGAGCTGCAGCCGCGCCACCTTCTCGTCGAGGTGCTTCGGCAGCACGTACACGCCGACCGGGTACTTCGAGTTGTTCACGTGCAGCTCGATCTGCGCCAGCGTCTGGTTCGCGAACGACGAGCTCATCACGTACGAAGGATGACCGGTGCCGCAACCGAGGTTCACCAGGCGGCCTTCGGCCAGCAGGATGATCCGCTTGCCGTCCGGGAAGATCACGTGATCGACCTGCGGCTTGATGTTCTCCCACTGGTACTGCTTCAGCGCCGCGACATCGATCTCGTTGTCGAAGTGGCCGATGTTGCAGACGATGGCGTTGTTCTTCATCTTCTTCATGTGCTCGTGCGTGATCACATGGAGATTGCCGGTTGCGGTCACGAAGATGTCGGCCTTGTCGGCGGCATCATCCATCGTCACGACGCGATAGCCTTCCATCGCCGCCTGCAGCGCGCAGATCGGATCGATCTCGGTGATCCACACCTGCGCCGACAGCGCACGCAGCGCCTGCGCCGAGCCCTTGCCCACGTCGCCGTAGCCGCACACGACTGCGATCTTGCCCGCGACCATCACGTCGGTCGCACGCTTGATGCCGTCGACGAGCGATTCGCGGCAGCCGTACAGGTTGTCGAACTTGCTCTTGGTCACGGAGTCGTTGACGTTGATCGCCGGGAACGCCAGCGCGCCGTCTTTCGCCATCTGATACAGGCGCTTCACGCCGGTCGTGGTCTCCTCGCTCACGCCCTTGATCTGCTTGAGGCGCGTCGAATACCACTTCGGGTCAACCTTGAGCTTGGCGCGGATCGAGTTGAACAGCGAGGTTTCCTCTTCGCTGGCGGGCTTCGCAATGACGCTGGCATCGGTCTCGGCGCGCGCGCCGAGATGCAGCAACAACGTGGCGTCGCCGCCGTCGTCGAGGATCAGGTTGGAGTAACCGCCATCAGTCCATTCGAAAATGCGGTGGGTGTAGTCCCAGTACTGGTCCAGCGACTCGCCCTTGTGCGCGAACACAGCGGTGCCGCGCACGGCGATTGCAGCGGCGGCGTGATCCTGCGTTGAGAACACGTTGCACGAGGCCCAGCGCACCTGCGCGCCGAGCGCCTGCAGCGTCTCGATCAGCACCGCGGTCTGGATCGTCATGTGCAGCGAGCCAGTAATGCGCGCGCCTTTCAGCGGCTGCGATTTCGCGAATTCCTCGCGAATCGCCATCAGGCCCGGCATCTCGGTCTCGGCGATCAGGATTTCCTTGCGACCCCAGTCGGCAAGCGACAGGTCGGCGACCTGGAAATCGTTCTTCGAAGCGACGTTAGCAACTGCGCTCATGCTCAGTCTCCTGTACTCAAAAAGTTTAGGAGGGCGCCGTTGCCGTTGTTGGCAATTACGCACCGAGCCTGACAGTCGGCGAGGATGAACTCCTGGCCCTGCTGCAGCGCCCCTCGGTGCGCGAGAAGTTGCGAAGTTTATCAGAACATAGGAGTCAGGCTAAAGCCTGACCCACATAAGTGGTTCCGATTGTGGGTCGGGCTTCAGCCTGACATCCGCTCAACCGTTCGCGGCGCGCTTCACGCCCGCGTCTGCCGCAAGCGCGTCGGCCTTGTCGGTCTTTTCCCAGGAAAATTCCGGCTCCGAACGGCCGAAGTGGCCGTACGCCGCGGTCTTGCCGTAAATCGGCCGCAGCAGGTCGAGCATCTGGATGATGCCCTTCGGGCGCAGGTCGAAATGCTTCGCGACCAGCTCCTCGAGCTTGTCGTCGGAGATCTTTCCGGTGCCGAACGTCGTCACCATGATGCTGGTCGGCTTCGCCACGCCGATCGCGTACGAAACCTGCACCTGCGCCCTGGTCGCGAGGCCCGATGCGACGATGTTCTTCGCGACGTAGCGCGCGGCGTAGGCGGCCGAGCGATCGACCTTCGACGGATCCTTGCCGGAGAACGCGCCGCCGCCATGCGGAGCCGAGCCGCCGTACGTGTCGACGATGATTTTGCGGCCGGTGAGGCCGCAATCGCCCTGCGGTCCACCGATCACGAAACGACCGGTTGGATTGACCAGGTAGTTCACTTTCTTGCCCATCATGTCCTTCGGCAGCACCGGCTTGATGATCTCTTCGATCACGGCCTGTTGCAGATCCTTGTGCTCGATCTCCGGATGATGCTGCGTCGACAGCACGACGGTATCGATCTCTTTCGGCCGGCCATCGACGTATTTCACAGTGACCTGCGACTTCGCATCCGGACGCAGCCAGGCGAGCTTGCCCTGCTTGCGCAGCTGCGCCTGACGCTGCACCAGCCGGTGCGCGAGGAAGATCGGCAGCGGCATCAGCTCCGGCGTCTCGTCGCACGCGTAGCCGAACATCAGGCCCTGGTCGCCGGCGCCCTGGTCGAGATTCAGGCCGCGGCCTTCATCCACGCCCTGCGCGATGTCGGGCGACTGCTTGCCGTAGGCAACGAGGACCGAGCAGCCCTTGTAGTCGATGCCGTATTCGCTGTTGTCGTAACCGATCCGCTGGATCGTGTCGCGAGCGATCGCCTGGTAGTCGACCACCGCGTTCGACGTGACTTCGCCGGCGAGCACGACCAGGCCCGTGGTGCAGAGCGTTTCCGCGGCGACGCGCGCGTATTTGTCCTGCGCCAGGAAGGCGTCGAGCATCGCGTCGGAAATCTGGTCCGCGACCTTGTCCGGGTGGCCTTCCGAAACCGACTCGGAGGTAAAGAGGAAGCTGCTGCTGCTCATGAGTGAATCCTGATCTGTCGAGTGTGCAAATTCTGGCCGAAAGCCTGTCGGTAGCGCTGCGCGAACTGCTCGCGCGTGAAGCTGTGATTCTGCGTCCCGCGTGCTTCGATCTTGATCGCGCCGAGCAGCGAAGCAATGCGCCCGGTCGTCTCCCAATCGTAACCGTGCAACAGGCCGTGCAGGAGGCCGGCGCGATACGCGTCGCCGCAACCGGTCGGATCGACCACCGCCGCGGCCTTCGCACACGGGATTTGGATCTCGCCCTGGCGCGTATGGATCACGGAGCCTTCGCTGCCGCGTGTCACGATCAATGCCTCCACTCGCTCCAGCACCTGGGCGGCCGTCCACCCGGTCTTCTGCTGCAGCACCTGCCATTCATAGTCGTTCACCGCGACCCAGGTTGCCTGTGCGATGAAGGTTCGCAGCTCCTCGCCGTCGAACATCGGCAGACCCTGGCCCGGATCGAACACGAACCGCACTTTTGCAGCCGCGAACTGCGCGGCGTGCTGCACCATGCCGTCGCGGCCGTCCGGTGCGACGATGCCGATCGTCACAGTTCCGGCGTCCTGCACGCGGTTCAAGTGCGAGCTGCCCATGGCGCCCGGATGAAACGCCCAGATCTGATTGTCATCGAGATCGGTCGTCACGAAGCCTTGCGCGGTGTGCTCGCTGTCGAGCACCTTGATGTGATCGGTCGGCACGCCGGCGCGCTGCAGCCACTGGGCGTACGGCCCGAAATCCCGCCCGACCGTCGCCATCGGGTACCCGGCATCGCCCAGCAACCGCAGGTTGTAGGCGATGTTACCGGCACAACCACCGAATTCCCGCCGCAGCTGCGGCACCAGGAACGACACATTCAACATGTGAATCTTGTCGGGGAGGATGTGCTGCTTGAAGCGCCCTTCGAACACCATGATGGTGTCGTAGGCCACCGAGCCGCAGATGAGGGCTTTGGGGGTCAATGTCAAATTCGCGGCTCCAGTTCCCTACAGAATAAGGTATTTCCACGACTTACGGCCTGTCCGAATGTCACAAGTCCAGCGGGGGCGCGCATTGTAGAGCACCGAAAAGCCCGGCGGCAGGCTTGTCCCGGGGTCTGACCCGCAGATCGAACCGGCGCGCCCGTTCGAGCGTTTACGACGGGTCTGCCCCCGAGGTGCGGAGGCCCCTTTGGTCAACGTGGAGCCCGAGAAGCTGTTCGCGATCGCCGACAGTGCCGAGGCCGATCCGATCTCGATTCTCCTGGTCGAGGACGAAGGTCTGATCGCGCGCGACCTGGAAGACACGCTGACCCGCCTGGGTTATCGCGTCAGCGGCATCGCGAGCGAAGGCACGCAGGCGATCGAAATGGCGCGCGAGCTGCACCCGCAGCTCGTGGTCATGGACGTCGGTCTGCGCGGCGAGATCGACGGCATCGAAGCGGCCTGCGCAATCCAGGAGGAGGCGCCGGTACCCGTGATCTTCCTGACCGGTCACAGCGACACCGCGACTCTGCAGCGCGCCGTGATGACCGGGCCGCTCGGCTATCTGACCAAGCCGTTCCAGGAAGCCGACCTGCGCGGCGCCATCGAGGTTGCGATCCACAAGCACCGTGCCGATATCGAGCGACGCGAGCGCGAGGAGCATCTGCGGCGCAGTGCCGAGAACCGCTCGCTGATCGACGAGCTGACGCAGCTCAACAACCGTCGCGGTTTTTTCGAGCTCGGCGGACAGGCACTGGAAACCGCGCGCAGCGAGCAGCACGTTCTGGGTCTGTTCTTCATGGATCTGAACGGCCTGAAGCAGATCAACGACACGCTCGGCCATCTGAGCGGCGACGACGCGCTGCGCGATACGGCGGAGGTTCTGCGCAACACGTTCCGCGGATCCGACATCGTCGCGCGTCTGGGTGGCGACGAGTTCGTCGCGCTGGCTCACCTGCACAGCGAGCGCGACCTGGAAACGCTGTGCTCGCGACTGCGCGAACATCTGCGCGAGTTCAATGCGTCCAGACAGCGCTCGTACGAGGTCGATCTCAGCATCGGCGCCACGCTCGTCGACGGACGCGCCGATCTGAACCTCGAAGAATTCATCGCACGCGCCGACGAGGCCATGTACCAGGAGAAGCGGGCGGCGAGCGGCCGGAATTCCTGATCGCGCTCGAATTCGGCGTTGGCGGTATCCTCCGCCGATGCGATCGCACGCCTCGCCCGATACTGATCCCGCCGCCTGGCTCCACGAGCTCGCGCAACGCGACTCCGATCGCTTGTTTCTCCGCACGGCTGACGGCCAGCGCGTGACGTACGCCGCGATGAACCAGCGCGTCGACGGTATCGCCGCTGCCCTCACGCAGCGTGCCGTGGCTGCGGGCGATCGAGTCGTCGCGCAGATCGAGAAATCTCCCGACGCGATTGCCTTGTATCTGGCGTGCCTGCGCGTGGGTGCGGTGTTCGTGCCGCTCAACACCGCGTACACCAGCGTAGAAGTCGAGTACTTCCTGGGCGATGCAGATCCGAAGATCGCAGTCGGCGTCGGACGCGGCGGCGTGACGCTGACAGAGCTGGCGCGCGATCACTCCGGCTCAGCTCGCACGCGCGCCGACATGAAACAGGCAGATCTCGCGGCGCTCTTGTACACCTCCGGCACGACTGGCCGCTCCAAGGGAGCGATGCTGACGCGGGCCAATCTCGCCACTAACGCAATCACGCTCGCGCAAGAGTGGCGCTTTACCGAGCGCGACGTGCTGTTGCACGCGCTGCCGATCTTTCACGTTCATGGACTGTTCGTCGCGATCAACACCGTGCTGGCCGCCGGCAGCTCCATGCTGTTCCTGCCGAAGTTCGACGCCGACGAAGTGGTCCGCTTGCTACCCGAAGCGACAGTGATGATGGGCGTGCCGACGTTCTACACGCGGCTGCTGCAGCACTCGGCATTCACGCGCGAACGCTGCGCGAGCATTCGCTTCTTCGTGTCGGGTTCAGCGCCGCTGCTGGCAGAGACGCATCGTGAGTTTCGCGAGCGCACCGGGCACGCAATCCTGGAACGGTACGGCATGAGCGAGACGCTGATGAACACGTCCAATCCCTACGACGGCGAGCGCGTGCCTGGATCCGTGGGACCGCCCCTGCCGGGCGTCGAAGTTCGCATCGCCGATCCCGAATCGGGTGTGCCGCTGCCGGAAGTCGGCAGCGTGGGGATGATCGAAGTGCGCGGACCGAACGTGTTCAGCGGCTACTGGCGCATGCCGGAGAAAACTGCGGCGGAATTTCGCCGCGATGGCTTCTTCATCACGGGCGACGTCGGCCGCTTCGATCGCAACGGCTATCTGTTCATCGTCGGGCGCGCCAAGGATCTGATCATCAGCGGCGGTTACAACGTGTACCCGGTGGAAGTCGAGACGGAACTGGACGCGTTGCCTGGCGTGGCCGAAAGCGCCGTCATCGGCGTGCCGCATCCGGACTTCGGCGAAGGGGTGACGGCAGTGATCGTCGCGCGTGCAGGGGCGGCGCTCGATGAAGACGCCTTGCGCGCGGCGCTCGAGCAGCGCCTGGCGAACTACAAGCTGCCGAAACGCATCGTGTTCGTGAGCGAGATGCCGCGCAACGCGATGGGCAAGGTGCAGAAAGCGCAGCTGAGAGAGCGCTATCGGGACCTGTACAATCCTGCCAGTTCCAACCACTGAGTAGCCGCCTTGCCCGCCACTGTCATCGACGGCAAAGCCGTTGCCGAACGCCTGCGCAGCCGCATCGCCGAGCGAACCGCGACCCTGGCGCAGCAGTCGATCGTGCCCGGGCTCGCGGTCGTGCTGGTCGGCGAAGATCCCGCCAGCCAGGTCTACGTCGGCAGCAAGACCAAGCAAGCCGAGGCGGCGGGCATCCGTCATTACGATCATCGGCTGCCCGCGACCACGAGCACCGCACAGCTGATTTCGCTCGTGCAGGAGCTGAACTCGCGCCGCGAAGTGCACGGCATCCTCGTGCAACTGCCGCTGCCGCCGGCGGTGGACAGCGCTGCGGTGCTGGCGGCGATCGATCCTGCGAAAGATGTCGATGGCTTTCACGCAGTCAACGCCGGTCGGCTCGCGCTCGGCCAGGAAGCGACGGTGCCGTGCACGCCGCTCGGCTGCTTGATCCTGATCCGGCACGTTCTGCCGCAGATGGCCGGCAAGCGTGCGCTGGTGATCGGCCGTTCGAACATCGTCGGCAAGCCGATGGCGCAACTGCTGTTGCAGAACGATTGCACCGTGACGATCGCGCACTCGCGCAGTCGCGACCTCCCCGGCTTGTGCGCGGAAGCGGAAATCCTCGTCGCGGCGATCGGCAGACCGAAAGCGGTCGCGGGCGAATGGATACGACCGGGTGCCGTCGTGATCGACGTCGGCATCAACCGCATCGATGATGGCAGCGGCAAGACGCGACTGGTCGGAGACGTCGAGTACGCGGGCGCGCTCGCGCGGGCGGGAGCGATCACGCCGGTCCCTGGCGGCGTCGGGCCGATGACGATCGCCTGTCTACTGCTCAACACTCTCAACGCTGCGATCCGTGCGCACCTCGGCGCTGGCAGCGGGTTGTTGAGCCCGTTTTGATACGCCGCTCATGAGCTGAACCTTGCGCCAGTCGCCGTAGCGGTAATACAGCGTCCCGAGCACCACGCCCACCACGGAGCCCACCGGGAAGCTCCACCAGATCGCATCCTCGCCCCAGCGCGGCGCCAGCGCGTAGGCGAACGGGATGCGGGCCAGCCACAACGAACCGAAGACCACCAGCAGCGGACCCATGACCGCACCGGTGGCGCGCACCGTGCTGATCAGCACGATCGTCGCGCCGAACAGCAGGAACGACCACAGTGCGATCATGTTCGCGTGCTCGGCGATCGGCAGCGCCGCGCTGCCTGCGGGCAGGAAGATCGCCAGCGCCTGGTGGTTGAAGATCGTGACGATCAGCACCAGCACGCCGGTCATGGCGACATTGATGCCTACGCCGGTCCACGTTGCCTTGGTCACGCGGTCCCATCGGCCAGCGCCGATGTTCTGTGCCGCCATCGCGGTCACCGCCGCGCCGACCGCGAACACCGGCATTTGCACGTAAGTCCACACTTGCACCGCCGCGCCAAAAGCAGCGGCGGTGTCGGTGCCGTAGCTGTTGATCAGTCCAAGCACGGTCAGCATCGACGACGAGACGATCAGCATCTGCAGCCCCATCGGCAGGCCGCGCGACACCAGCACTTTGACGATGCCGACATCGAGCCGCAGGAAATGCAGCTCGTTGCGATGGATGATCAGGAAGTGCTTGCGCCGGTACAGGAGCACGATCATCGCCAGCAACGTCGAAGTCTGCGAAATCAGCATTGCCATGGCCGCGCCGCGGATGCCGAGCGCCGGGAACGGCCCCGGACCGAAGATCAACAACGGGTTGAGCGCCACGTCCAGGCCGACCGAAATGAACATGAAGATGAACGGCGTGCGGGCATCGCCGGCGCCGCGCAGGGTCATGGCGACGTACAGATAGAAGAACATCGGCAGCGTCGCGATGAACACGATGCGCAGATAGCTCACCGCGAACGGCAAGGCATCCGGCGGCGTGCCCATCAGACGCAGGATCGGCTCCGCCGTCAGCGCGCCAATGATAGCGGTCGCTAGCGAAAGCACGACGATGAAGACGGCGCTGCTGCCGACCACGCGCTTGGCCTGCACCAGATCGCGCGCCCCGACGCTCTGGCCGACCATGATGCCCGTAGCCATGACGACGCCGAACACCGCTGCCATCAGCAGGAACAGCACCATGTTGGCGTTGGTGGCGGCCGTCAGCGGCGCTTCGCCCAGGAAATGACCGACCCAGATCGCGTTGACGGATGCATTCAGGGACTGCAGCACGTTGCTGCCGAGCGTCGGCAGCGTGAAGGCGATGAGAGTCCGTGCGATCGGCCCTTGCGTGAGGTCGAGGGCCTTCATTGGCGCGACTTATTCTCCGTCTTCGTCCGCCACGCCGCGTCCCACGGTCTGGAACAGCTTGTCGAGCGTTGCGTAGAGCGCGTAGCGATCGGATTCGCTCAGCGTCATCAACACTTCGGCCTGGCGGCGACGCGCAACGGGCAACACGGCGCGATACAGCCCCCGCCCCTTTGCCGTGATCGACACCATCACCGGCGCAGCGAGCGCTTCCGCCGAACGCGAGCCGCGATCGCGGATCACCTTCATCTTCGTCAGGCCGCGCTTGGCCATCACACGCAGCGTGCGGCTCACCTGTCCTTTGTCCATGCCGCTGCGAGCCGTGACTTCCGAGAAACGCAGCGGCGAGAACCGCGCAACCAATGCGAGCAGCCGCCACTCAGGCAGGCTCAGCTCGAAATCTTCCAGGTAGGCCTTCGTCAGGTTGGTGCGCAACGCGTTCGACAGCCGGTTCATGCGGAACGTCAGGAAGTCTTCGACGTTCAGGCCCGAGCCGCTGCGCGGCAGCTTGAGCCAGGGACAGGAAGACTTCGATGTCGGCCGCGCGCGCGGCTTCTGCTGCATTCTGGTCACGGGAATCCAACGGCGCGTTGCGCCAGCAATCCTTGGGGAGCGCCGATTCTGCCGTAACGCTATGCGGTTGAATAGGACGAGAACACGCAAGAAGAGTCAGCAAAGGAGTCAGGCATGCAGCCTGACCCATATGCTCTGCGCTAATTACGTTCGCGTAATACGTAACGCTGCAGCTTGCCCGTGGGCGTTTTTGGCAGCTCGGGTACGAATTCCACGGCGCGTGGATACTTGTACGGCGCGATCGTGCGCTTCACGTGCTCCTGCAGCTCGCGCGCGAGCGCATCACCGGCGACGTGACCTGCATTCGTGACCACGTAAGCCTTGACGATCTGACCGCGCTGCTCGTCCTGCGCGCCGACCACTGCACATTCCCTCACCGCCGGATGCTGAAGCAACGAGGCCTCCACTTCCGGCCCGGCGATGTTGTAACCGCCCGAGATGATCATGTCGTCGGCGCGCGCCTGGAACCAGAAGTAGCCATCCTCGTCGATGTAGTAGCGATCGCCAGTGACGTTCCAACCGTTCTGTACATATTCGAGCTGCCGCGGATCGTCGAGATAGCGACAGCCGCTCGGCCCTTTGACGGCCAGCCGTCCTGCGTTCGGGCGCGACAGCGGGCGGCCCTGATCGTCGAGCACGCACGCCTGGTAGCCGGGCAGCGGCTTGCCGGTTGCGCCGGGACGGATGTCGTCGCCCTTGGCCGAGATGAAGATGTGGATCATCTCGGTCGCACCGATGCCGTCGATGATGCGCATGCCGGTGGCGCCGTACCATGCGTCGGAAGTCGCCTTCGGCAGTGCCTCGCCGGCCGAGATGCAGCGGCGCAGGCTGGAAATGTCGCGACCGCCGACCATGGGCACCAGCGCGCGATAGGCGGTCGGCGCAGTGAATAATGCAGTCGCTCGAAAGCGGGCAATCGCGTCTAGCAGGTTGTCGGGCGACGGTTGCTCAACCAACGCGACAGCACCCCGGCCACCGAGAGGAAACACAAGCAGCGCGCCGAGACCGAAGGTGAAGCCCAGCGGCGGGCTGCCCGTATAAATGTCATCGGGGCTGGTTTCGAGCAGGTGTCCACCGACGATGTCGCGCATCACCAGCACGTCGCGATGGAAATGCATCGTCGCCTTGGGATTGCCGGTCGTGCCCGAAGTAAACGCGAGCAGGCACACGTCATCGGCTGCCGTCGAGACGTTCTTGAACTCGTCGGTTCGCTGCGCCATCAACCGTTCCAGTGCCCCATCGCCATACGTTGCGACTCGCGACAGACGGCCGGTCGCGCGCGCTGCTTCCTGCACTTCGGACACCAGGCGCGCTTCGCAAATCGCGTGATCGATCTGCGCCCGCTCGGCGATGACGATGAGCTCCTTGGCTCGCAGCATCGGCATGGTCGTGACGGCGATCGCACCGACCTTCATCACGGCTAGCCAGCTCGCGACCAGCGTCGGCGTGTTCGTGCCGCGCAACAGGACCCGGTTGCCCGGCACCACGCCGAGGTCGCGCACCAGCACGTTCGCGATGCGATTGGCCCGCTCGAGCAGCTCGAAGTAAGTCCAGTTGGCGCCCGACGAGTACAGCGCGATGCGCGCGCCGTGGCCTTCGAGGATCGCTTCGTCGAGCAAGTCGGACGCGCAGTTCAGGCGCGGCGGATAGTGCAGCTCCGGCAGATCGAAGCAGAACTCCGGCCACTGCTCGCGCGGCGGTAAGCGGTCGCGCGCGAATGTGTCGATGTGGGCCGTGTAGCCGTCAGCCATGGGCGCCGCCGAGTAGTGAGCATTCATGTCACGGCAGCTCGCACGGCATAGCGCGGCTCAGACCAGCACTGCGTTTGCAGCACGTCGCGCAGCGTCGCGACCGCCTGCCACACATCTTCGTATCGCGTGTACAGCGGTGTGAGGCCGAAGCGCAGCGTGTCCGGAGCACGGAAATCGCCGATCACGCCGCGGTCGATCAAGGCACGCATCACCGCGTAACCGTTGGGATGTGCATAGGCCAGATGACTGCCGCGTTGGAGCGGGTCCGTCGGGCTTTCCAGGCGCAGGCCGTACTCGCCGCACATCTCGTCCACCAGCGTGATGAACAGCTGGCACAGCCGTTGCGACTTGGCCTGCAACGCCGCCATGCCGGCCTCGAGCAGCAAGTCGACGCCGCATTCCAGGCTGAGCACTCCGAGAATCGGCGGAGTACCGCACAGGAAGCGCTCGATGCCGGGAGCGGGTGCATAGGGATCGACGAAGTCGAACGGCCGTGCGTGACCCATCCAGCCGCTGAGCGGCGAGACACTCGTTGCCTGGTGTCGCTGCGCTACGAACAGGAAGGCCGGCGCGCCCGGGCCGCCATTCAGATATTTGTAGCCGCAGCCGACCGCGAAGTCGGCGTTGCACGCGTTCAGATCCACCTGCAACGCACCGACGCTATGGCTGAGGTCCCAGAGCACCAGCGCGCCTTTCTCGTGCGCCCGAGCTGTGATCGCCCGCATGTCATGCATGGCCGCGCTCTTGTAGTGAACCTGGGTCAGCACCACCAGCGCCGTGTCCTCGCTGATGCAATTGATGATGCGATCGGCCGGCTCGAGCCGCAGGGTCCGGCCCTCCATGCCGCGCAGCGCGCCTTCGATCACGTACAGATCGGTGCAGAAATTGCCCGGCTCGGACAGCACCTCGTGACGCCCGGGCCGCGCATCGAGCGCCACCGTGACGAGTTTGAAGAGATTGGCAGACGTGGAGTCGGCAACGATGACCTCGCCGGGCCCGGCGCCGATCAAGCCGGCGATCTTGTCGCCGACGCGGCGCGGCGCGCCGATCCAGTCGCAGTCGTTCCAGCTGCGAATCAGCCCTTGACCCCACTCGTTCGCGACGACGTCCGCGACACGCTGGCGGGTTGCGCGCGGCAGGGCGCCGAGGGAGTTGCCATCGAGGTAGACGACGTTCGGCGGGAGGTCGAACCGCTCACGAAACGCACGCAGCGGATCGTTCGCGTCCCAGCTGCGCACGGCGGCCAGCTCGCGGGGGCTGCGCGGTTGCACGGAATCCATGACCGGATTCTCGGTTTCGGGCCGCGGGACATTGTTCGGCATTACGGCGCTTGCCTGCAGAGCCGAAAAACGCTAGTTCTACGAAACTGCATTTTTACGAACGAGCGTTCTCATGTTGGACCGTACCGAAACTGCCATTCTGCGCGTGCTCGAAGAGGACGCCCGTTTGTCCTATGCGGAGCTCGCGGACAAGGTCGCGCTGTCGAAGACGCCGTGCTGGGCACGCGTGCGCGATCTCGAGCAGCGCGGCGTCATCAAGGGCTATCGCACCGAGCTCGATCCCGCCCAGCTCGGGCTGGAGATCCACGCTTTCATTCACGCCACCATCAATCCGGCGAAGCACGCGGAGTTCGAGGCGGCCGCGATCCGGCATCGCTCGGTGCTCCAGTGCTTCACGACCGCGGGCGAAGGCGACTATCTCCTGCACGTGCTCGTGCCGAGCATCGCCGACCTCGATCTGATCCTGCGCGCGGAGATCTCGCGCATGCCCGGCGTCCAGCGCAGCATGACCACGGTGTGCCTGAAGACGATCAAGGATCGCTCGTCGCTGATCGGCTGCCTGCGCTGACAAGAAACGTGAAGACGTGAGGGCGGACGCGCGCGCATTGCGCAGAAATTTGCCGAAAGTTCGCAAACCCGCCGGCGAGCGCGCCCCCGGCGCTGCACCCGCACCGCCGTTTTGGTTTCGATAGCACAAGCTATCTATTTGTTTGTCGGGCGCGATTCGTCGTCAGCATTCGCCGACGCGACAATACATCCGTGTCGGCTTTCACACTTGGTTAAAAAAACGGATGCGCTGCGTTTTTGACGCTGCTATGTTCCGGCGCGCTTCGGGAGAGGGGCTTTGACGGGCATCGACATCAAGTCGCTGGTCGACACGCAAGCGCGCGTCCTGGAAGAATGGTTCCGGCTGCCGGAATCACGGCGTCGCTATGCCACCGATGCAGTCGCCTTCGCCTATCGCCTGCTGCGCGATCAACCCGAGCTGTTCACCGGACCGAAGGAAGTCGGGCACGAGTCCATCGTGAACTGGCTGCTGCCGCATCTCGCGGAAGCGAAGACTGGCTGAAGTTGGTTCAGGCGCCCTGCAGCGCCTGCGCAATCCCGCTCACCGTCGCCACCAGCGCACTCATCAGTTCCCGGTCGTTGCTGCCGCCGGCACGCCAGCGCCGCAGCAGATCTACCTGAACGAGATGCATCGGGTCGATGTAAGGATTGCGCAAAGTGATCGAGCGCTGCACGGTCGGCTCGCCGTCCAATAGGCGCTCGACGCCGCGCACCTTCAGCACTTGTTGACGTGTCAGCTCAAATTCGGCGCGGAGCAGCTCGGCAAAGCGCCGATACTTCTCCTCGACCAGTCCCTCATAGGCCGCAGCGATGCCGAGATCGGCGCGGGCCAGCGCCAGCTCGATGTCGTCGATCAGGTTGGTGAAGAAGAACCAGCCGTCGTACATCTTGCGCAGCGACTCTGCGCCGAGCTTCTGCGACGCGAGGGCCAGGGCGCTGCCGGCGCCATACCAGCCCGGCAACATGTAACGGGACTGCGACCACGCATGGGCCCACGGTATCGAACGCAGCGCCTCGATGCTGGTGCGCTCGACGCGCGAGCTCGGCCGCGAGCCGATCTGCATGCGCTCGATGACATCGATCGGCGAAACCTGACGGAAGAACTCGGCGAACTCGGGGTCCTCGTACACGGTTGCGCGGTACACGCGAGTCGCCTCGTCGCTCAGCAAATCCATCGTGGTGCGCCACTGCGAATCGCCGTGCTCGGGCGCAATGACCCCGACACGCGAAAGCGTCAGCGCATTGAATGCCTGCTCGAAGACGCGCAACGCAATCGGGCGCAGCCCGTACTTCTCGTTGAGGAGTTCACCCTGCTCCGTGACCCGCAGACGCCCGCGGCGTGCGCTGTCCGGGCCGCTGCGGACGAGCACTTCGGTACGACCGCCGCCGCGCGAGCCACCGTCGCCCTGGCCGTGGAATAAAGTCAAATCGATGCCGGCTCGATCGGACGCTGCGAACAGCGATTCCTGCGCCTGCCGCAGCAGCCAGCGCGACATGACGATGCCGCTTTCCTTGTTGCTCGCCGAGTAGCCGATCATCACGTACTGATGGTTGGCGCGACCGATCAGGTGTTTGCGATAGGCAGGCTCGTTGAACACCTGCGTCATGATCTCGCCGCACGAACGCAGCGCTGCCGCAGATTCGAACAGCGGCGCAACATCCGTCGGTACGTCACCGGAACGACTATCTGTCGTATCGGCCCAACGCGACAGCAACAGCACGGAAAGCATGTCGTCGACGCCGCCCGCTGCGCTCACGACGTACGGCCCGATGGCATCGGTGCCATAGCGATGCCGACAGTGCGTCAGCGCTTCGAAGACCCACAGGCTGCGTTTGCCGCTCGGATCGAGTACGCAGACCGGTGCTTCGTCGCGCTCGATCGCTTCGCGCAGACGCGCGGTGCGCTCCTCGCTGCTGCGCGACGGCCACTGCGGATCGCCCAGGCCCTGCGCGATGACGCCGCGATGCGCGCCGGCGTTCTGGCGAATGTCCAGCGTCGCAAGATGAAAGCCGAACGTGCGCACGCGCCGGATCAGCCGGCGGACCTGGAACAGGCCGGCGTGCTCGCCCTTGTTGGCGCGCAGGCTGTCGACGATGAGATTCAGGTCGCCGAGAAATTCGTTCGCCGAATCGTAGTGATTGGCGCGCGAATCGTACGTGGCCCGCAGCCGTTCCATGATCTGGCCGAGGAAAGCGCGATACGGCATGCGGTCATGCCGCGCCGGCGACAGCGTCGAGGCACCCGGCAGCAACGTCGTGTATTGCTCGATGCGCGCCTGCATTGCCGCGGATATGCCGACACGCGTCGCGCTCTGCGACAAAGTTTCGGCGAGCCCCTGGCACTCGAGGAAGTAGCGATTGACGATGATCTGCTGATGACGCGCGCAAGTCTCGCGAATCGCCTTGGCGTGTACATCCGGGTTGCCGTCCATGTCGCCGCCGACCCACGAAGCGAAGCGCAGGATCTCGGGGAGCTCGCGCTCGCGCACTTCCGCGCCGTACGCCTGCTCCAGCGCCACCTCGATCTCCTCGTAGAAGATCGGCACGATCTGGAACAGGATCTCGCCGATGAAGAACAGCACGTGCTCGCGCTCGTCCGCGACGCTGAGCCGCTCGCGTGAGTTCTCTGCTGTCTGCCAGCTGCCGGTGATCTCGCTGCGAATGCGATCCCAGATCTGCCGCGTCTCGGCCGCGGTACGCGACAAGCCAAGGCGCCCGAGCAGCAGCTGCGCGATCCGCTGCTGCTTGCGCAGGATCGTGCGCCGGGTCGATTCGGTGGGATGCGCCGTGAACACCGGCTCGATCCAGATCTCGATCATCAGGCGGCGGACCTCGTCGAGCCCGAGCCCCTGCGCCTTGAGCCGCGTCACGGCCTCGACGATGCCGCCGGGCTGCGTCGTGCCTTCGTTCAAATACTGGCGGCGGCGGCGGATGCGATGGACCTTCTCCGCCATGTTGACCATCTCGAACCACAGCGAGAACGCGCGGACCAGGTCGCGCGCTTGCGCGGCCGGAATGTCGCGCGTGCGGGTCGAGAGCTCGCGGGCGCCTTCAGCGCTGCCGTCGCGACGCGCGATCGCTGCCTGACGGTCCTGCTCCACCGCTTCGAATAACTCATCGCCGCCCTGCTCGCGGATCACCTCGCCGACCAGCGCACCGAGCATGTGCACGTCTTCGCGCAGCTCGGCGTCTTTGAGCGGAAAAGAAATGTCGGAGCGAGGCATGGCGGTAGGCGGGGAAGAATAGCAGAGGTGACACAGGTGACACAGGTGACACAAGTGACAAAGGTCGGAGGCATTCTTACTTGTGTCACTTGTGTCACTCTTGTCACCTGTGTCACGCGGGGTTTTCTATGTCCCTCACCGCTCAAATTGCCGTCTTCCTGGGCGCCACGGTGCTCGCGATTCCGTTGTTCCGGATGCTGCGGCTCAGCTCGATTCTCGGCTACCTCGCGGCAGGTGTGGTGATCGGCATCCTGGGACGTCGCATCGTGCCGGACACGGAGCTCGTGATGCACACGGCCGAGTTCGGCGTGGTGCTGCTGCTGTTCGTGATCGGGCTGGAATTGCAGCCATCGCGGCTGCGCGCGATGCGCAAGGCCGTCTTCGGACTCGGTGTCGCGCAGGTCCTGGTGACCACGACTGTCTTCACTTCGATCGCGGTCGCACTCGGCCTGCCCGTGAACACGTCGATCGTCGTGGCATTCGCTCTGTCACTGTCTTCGACACCGCTCGTACTGCAATTGCTGGCAGAGCGCCAGCAGCTCAATACCCACTACGGCCGTTCCAGCTTCGCGGTTCTGCTCTTTCAGGACATCGCAGTGATGCCGATGCTTGCAATCCTGCCGCTGCTCGGCGGCGTGCAGCAGGACATGACGCAGACACTGTTGAGCGCCGCGAAAGGCCTCGGCGTGATCGTGCTGCTGGTCTTCGGCGGCAGGTACCTGTTGCGTCCGGTGCTACGCATTGTCGCCGAAACGAAAGTCAGCGAGGCATTCACCGCAGCCGCATTGCTCGTGGTGCTCGGTACCGCGCTGCTCGTCGATGCGGTCGGGCTGTCGATGGCACTCGGAGCTTTCGTCGCCGGGCTCCTGCTCGCCGACAGCGAGTACCGTCACGAGCTCGAAGCCGACATCGAGCCTTTCAAAGGCCTGCTGCTGGGCCTGTTCTTCATGTCGGTCGGCCTGTCGGCGAATCTCGGTCTGTTGATCGAGCAACCAGGCCGCATCGCGCTGCTGGTGGCAGGTCTGATCACCGTGAAATTCCTGCTGTTGTACGGGCTGGCGCGCGCGACGCGCCATTCGCCGGAGAGCGCGCGCGGCCTGGCGTTCGCGCTGCCGCAGGCGGGCGAGTTCGGCTTCGTCTTGTTCTCGCTGGCGGTGAGCAATCGCGTGCTGGATCCGGAGCTCGCGGAGATGCTGGTGATCGTCGTCACCATTTCGATGGTCGTCAGCCCGCTGCTCATGTCGCTGCACACCAACGTGATCGAGCCGCGGCTCGCGAAACCCGAGCAGCGCGAGTTCGATCGCGTCGAGAGCCAGGACAGCCGCGTGATCATCGCGGGCTTCGGCCGCTTCGGCCAGATCATCGGCCGCGTGCTACGCATGCGGCGGATTTCGTTCACGGCGCTCGAAGGCAGCGTCGCGCAGGTCGACTTCGTGCGCCGCTTCGGCAACAAGGTGTATTACGGCGACGCTTCGCGCCTGGAAGTGCTGCAAGCGGCGGGAGCGGCGCACGCCGAGGTATTCGTGCTTGCGCTCGACGACGTCGATGCGTCAGTGCGGACCGCCGATCTGGTGCGGCGGCACTTCCCGAATCTCAAGATCATGGCGCGTGCGCGCAATCGCCAGCACGCGTTGCGACTCATGGATATCGGCGTGCGCTATTTCATCCGCGAGACGTATCTGTCGAGCCTCGATCTGGCGCAGCACACGCTCGAAGCGCTCGGTCTGACGCGGGCGGACGCCATCGAAAGCATTCGCCGCTTCGACGCGCACGACAGGAAGCAGTTGCAGGCCCAGCGCGAGATCCGCGACGACGAACAGAAGCTGATCCAGTCGGCGCAGCAAGCGGCGCGCGAGCTGGAGCAATTGTTCGAAGCGGATACGACGACGGAAGGCGCGGAAGAACAGCGCCGCGCGCAGGCTAGCTGATCGCCTGGATCGTGCGCGTGTAGGCGGAGAGCACGAGGCCTTCGATGGCCTTCTCCGCACGCGGCGCGAGCAACAGCCGCAGCAACACTTCGTCGGAGGGGCGCGCCGGATCGTCGATCAGGATCTGCTCGATGAAGCGCGTCACGCGATGCTGCACCTCGTTGATGAAGCGCAGCTTGTGCGGATCCATCGGCTGATCGCCGCCGGCGGCGTAGAAATTACGCGCTTCGAGCGTCATCTCGTACATGAAGTGCGCCAGCAGCCGCGCCTTCTCGAGCGAAGAGATCTCTTCGAAATGGCGGATTTCGGAATCGAGGTTCATTGGCGCGGATCATCAGCGCAGCGGCGCCCAATGGCAAGCGCCGGACGGCGGGCGGTCCGACAAAAGGCATAATGAGAAGGGAGTCACACTCTCGCGCGGTCAGGCTGAAGCCTGACCCACGCGGAAGTTCCTCAGGCTGGGAAGAAGTCGATCGGCTTCGTCACGGTGATCGTGCCGACGTCCTTGGCCTGGAACTGGAACAGCTTGATGCGCGCGACCAGCTTGCGCTCCAGCTCCGGATCCTTGAGCTCGCTCGACACCACTTCGCATTTCAAAACCGAGCCGTCGGCGCCGATCGTCAGCTCCAGCACGACCTTGCCCTGGAGACTGGGGTTGTCGCGCAAGGCGCGAGTGTAGAGCGCGTAGATCGCACCCTTGTTCTTGTCGAAGACCATCGCGATCTCTTCTTCGCTGCGCGAAGCCTTGCCGCTGCCGGCGCCGCGCTCGACCTTGTTCGTGCCCTGCGCAGCGAGCGTCGCGGACGAAACTTGCGTCGTCGCGTGACCGGTAAGCGAGCCTGCGCCGCCGCCGTAGCCGCGACTCAGGCTGGCGGTGTTGATGCCACCGCTGCTCTTGCCGGCCTGCGAAGTGATCAGGTTGCGCTCCGAGCGCGTCTCTTCGCCAATCTTGCCGGTCAGATTCTTGGTCTGTGCCGCCTTGTCGAGGACCGCGTTGTCGCGCAGATCCGCGAGCTGATCCTGGAGCTTCAGCAGGCCGGCGTTCTGCGCACGCTCGCGCGCATCCGGCTTGGGCGGCGGCGGCTTCGGCGCTTCGACTTTCTTTTCCGGCTCCGGCTTCTTCTCTTCGATCTTCGGTGGCGGCGGCGGTGGCGGCACCTTCTTCTCGAGCACCAGCTTGACGATGCGATCGGGAATGGCAGGCGCCTTGGTCGCGTGCTCGCGCACCGGCAGCAGCGGAATCAGGATCGCAAAGACCGCGAAGACGATGAACGCGTTCCGCACCACCTTGCGAAAGCGCCGCTCCACGTCCTCGGTCGGCGACCAA